>Ga0181530_10005572_pt1 | contig 12777 bp, 7 predicted proteins | sample PEATcosm2014_Bin_42_FD_119769 | JGI IMG/M metagenome (GOLD analysis project Ga0181530, IMG submission 119769) | Peatland microbial communities from MTU Mesocosm Facility, Houghton, MI, USA - PEATcosm2014_Bin10_60_metaG | ecosystem: Environmental > Terrestrial > Soil > Wetlands > Peat | place... | reverse complement strand
AGCGGGCGGTTAGCTCAGCTGGTTAGAGCGCCTGCCTTACAAGCAGGAGGTCGCAGGTTCGAGTCCTGCACTGCCCACCATAATTTCCGACATGGGATAGGGCGTCTCCCCGGAATCCCACAAGGGGATTCCGGGAGATCGCCGACCAGTTTGTAATCGGGTTCGGGTTATCGTGGAACTACTTCGCTGGGATATAGCTCAAATCCGCACGAAACTCGACGACTTCGTTGTACGTGCTTTCGATCGAGCCGTTGAGCCGTTCGATCACTGACATGGCTTCCTGCTCGCCGAACGCTTCCCGCAGAATATCGCGCAGCGGCTTGATGTTGGGATCGTCCTCGAACGAAGCCCAGTTGGCGTGGTCTACGAGGAGGACATAGGTGCCACCGGGTCCGCCATTCGCGAGCCTCTCCCACCGGTAATGAAAGGGCCACTTCGTTTTTTCCGCGGCGTCGCGCATGCGGGCGATGGCGCTGCGAAAATCGTCGCCCTTGCCGTATCGTATGTGGAAGGTTGTGGCGCTGGTGTATTTGCCGCCCATCTCCGGGCTGGGATAGCTCACTTTGGGCATCGTCTCGAAGTAGGCTGCGGTGCGTTTTTCCACGTAGGGGGCGACGACCTTGTTGTACTCGTCTTCATCGGCGGCATCGGGGATGGCGGGTTTATCGAGATCGGCCCAGTGCTGGCCGGCGCGCCCCACGATGTAGGAGCCCATTTGCTCGCCCGCCACTACTTGCAACACAAATAGCATCTGCGGGTCTTTTTGCTGTTTGTGCCAAGCGGCTTTGGCCTTGCGTCCTTCTTCGTATTGCTTGATCATGCCGTTCTTCGGTGTTTGAAACTCCAATGCAGTGACGGTGCTGGGCTCTCCCTGCCCGGCCGCCGAAAGCGCAAGCAGCAACACGGCGGCACTAATTGACAGAAGCTTGGTGAATTTCATTTTTTTCTCCAATTTTGGATTTGAGACCGGGGACTTCTGCTTTAGCCGGAATCCCATTCTTTGGACTTCAAAGCGGCGATCAGTGTACCACTTTGCATATCCAGATTACTTACTTGTCAAACGGCACCGTCACCACCACCGCAGACCAGTGTTTTCAGCAAGAAGCTCGAAAATGGGGCGTCGCGCGATGATCGTAAGAAGCAAAAGGGCGCTTCATTCGGGTTGCAGTCGCACCATTAACCGCATCCTAACCAAGGTGGAGGACTTTCCCTTTTCGGAAGCGGGCAAGAGCAACCGGCAGAAATCTCTGCGAGTTCTGTGAGCGGCAACCCGTGCGGCCTTGTTATCATTCAAAGCAACAGGAGACTCTCACTCCCCGAAGGTGACGGCTGTAATGTTCAAGTTTCGTATTTCAGTGTTTGCAATCGTGCTGCTGGCTATGGGCGGCACTCTCTTGACCCTTAACGGCTGTGGCGGGGTTGCTGGCGGCGGTTCTACGAAACCGGCACCGCCGACGATCGGCAAGACATTCGGAGCCACTACGATTGCGCTGAACGCCAGTACCACTTTGACTTTCAATCTCTCGAACCCGAATGCAGGCTCTACGCTGACCGGCGTTGGGTTCACCGACTCGTTACCTGCCGGCTTGGTCGTATCGACGCCCAATGGCCTGACGGGCAGTTGTGGTGGAGGAACGATAACGGCGACCGCCGGATCGGGAAGCCTAAGTCTGTCAAGTGCCGCTCTGGCCGCAAGCGCAGCGTGCAGCTTCTCGGTGAATGTGACCGGCATCAGTTCCGGAGTGCAGAACAACACGACCAGTGCGGTGACTTCGAATGAAGGTGGCAATGGCAATACGGCCTCGGCCAGCATCACGGTGGGCGGGCCGCCACCCGTGCCGCCGACGATCGGCAAGGCATTCGGAGCGGCTACGATTGCGCTGAACGCCAGCACCACGCTGACCTTCAATCTCTCGAACCCGAATGCGGGCGCCTCACTGACTGGCGTCGGGTTCACCGACTCGTTACCGGCCGGCCTGGTCGTATCCACACCAAATGGCCTGACGGGAAGTTGCGGTGGAGGAACGATAGCGACGACCGCCGGATCGGGCAGCGTGAGTCTGTCAGGTGCGGCTCTGGCCGCGAGCGCAGCGTGCAGCTTCTCGGTGAATGTGACCGGCATCAGTTCCGGAGTGCAGAACAACACGACCAGTGCGGTGACTTCGAATGAAGGTGGCAATGGCAACCCGGCCTCGGCCAGCATCACGGTGGGCGGGTCGCCACCCGCACCGCCGACGATCGGCAAGGTATTCGGCGCAGCTACGATTGTGGTGAACGCAAGCACCACGTTGACCTTCAATCTCTCGAACCCGAATGCAGGCGCCACGCTGACCGGCGTCGGGTTCACTGACTCGCTACCTGCCGGCTTGGTCGTGTCCACGCCCAATGGGCTGACGGGCAGTTGCGGTGGAGGAACGATAACGGCGGTCGCGGGATCGGGAAGCGTGAGTCTGTCAGGTGCGGCTCTGGCCGCGAGCGCAGCGTGCAGCTTCTCGGTGAATGTGACCGGCATCAGCTCCGGGGTGCAAAACAACACGACCAGTGCGGTGACTTCGAATGAAGGTGGCAATGGCAACCCGGCCTCCGCCAGCATCACGGTGTCAGGAAAGATTGAGCACGTGGTGCTGATCGTCCAGGAAAACCGTTCCACCGATAATATGTTCCAGGATCCGGTACTGATCAGCCGTGGCGCCGACATTGCTCAAAGCGGACTAGACTCGAATGGCAATACGATTCAGCTGCAGGAATTGGATATCGCTGCGGGCCTCAACCCCGACCACGGTCACCATGCATTCAACCTCATGTGCGACCTGAATTCGGTGACCGGACAATGTCAAATGGATGGGGCGAACCTGATTGATGGCAATTGCCCTCAGGGTATTCAGAACTGCGTGTATTCTTACGTGAACCCGTCGGAAGTGCAGCCCTACTTCCAGATGGCCGAGACCTACACCTTCGCCGACCACATGTTCCAGACCAACCAGGGGCCCAGCATGCCGGCGCATCAGTTCCTCATTTCCGGGACATCGGCTCCTTCTGTCGGGAGCAATCTGTTCGCGTCGGAAAATCCGTCCACGCTCGGCGCGCCAAACTCCGGGTGCGACTCCGTGGACGGTGAGGTTTTGCTCATCGATCCGACCGGCGATGAAGGTTCCCACGCCCCAATCTATCCGTGTTTTGAGCATCCAACTCTAACCGACCTGCTGGAGGCGAATGGCAATACTTGGCGGTATTACACTTCCTCGGGTTACAAGAGCGGCGTGGGTCAAGCGATCTGGATCGGCCCGGAGGCGATCCAGCACATCTGCGAGCCGCTGGGGCCCGATGGCAACTGCGCGGGACCGGATTGGACTGCGAATGTGATCCTCAATCAGACGCAGATACTCACCGACATTACCAAAAACCAGTTGCCCAATGTGAGTTGGGTGATTCCGACCGGCCAAGCATCGGATCACCCATTATTAAACAATGGGTCTGGGCCATCGTGGGTAGCGTCGGTGGTGAACGCGATCGGCGGCAGCCCCTATTGGGCGAACACAGCGATCTTCATCATGTGGGACGACTGGGGCGGCTTGTACGACCACGTGCCACCGCCGCAAGTGCTGGTGAATTGCTCGCAGTGGGGATGCGGCTATGTCTACGGCTTCCGGGTACCGCTGATAGTGGTCTCGCCTTACGCCAAAGCAGGGTACATTTCGACGACGCCGTACGTTCACGATTTTGGCAGCATCCTGCATTTCATTGAGGAAACCTTCAATCTGCCCTCGCTCGGCTACGCCGATGCGGTAGCGGATGACTTCTCGGACTGCTTCGACTTAAATCAGCCCCCCCTGCAATTTCAGACGATCCAGGCACCTTTGAAAGCTGACTATTTTCTGAATGACAAAACACCGCCTCTGGAGCCGGACGACGACTGAAGGACATCAACAATAAAAGGGCGCGCCCGAGGGCGTGCCCGCAACAACTGGCCGATTAGGACGGCAAAATCTGCCCGAATTCGACAATCCCGATCCGTGCAGGCCGGATTATCATCCAAAGCGAACGAAGACTCTCCCGAGGTGACGGCTGCCATGTTCAAGCGTCGTATTCCAGTGTTCGCAATCGCGGTGCTGACCATGATCGGCACTGCCGTCAGTCTCAATGGCTGCGGCGGGAGCGGCGGCGGTTCTTCTACGCCACCACCGCCGCCTGGAAACATCCAGCACGTGGTGGTGATCTTCCAGGAAAACCGCTCCACCGATAATCTTTTCCAGGATCCGGTACTGATCGGCCGTGGCGCGGACATCGCCCAAAGCGGCAAAGATTCACAAGGTAACACGATCCCGCTGACGGAAACCGACATCGCCGTGGACTACGATCCCGACCACAGTCACAAGGCATTCAACCTCATGTGCGACCTCAATTCGGTAACCGGACAATGTCAGATGGATGGGGCGGACTTGATTACGGTCTCATGCGATCCAGGTGCGCAGGATTGTCCCGCGCCCGACTTGACGTTTGGCTATGTGGATCCGACCGAGGTTCAACCCTACTTCCAGATGGCGGAGACCTACACCTTCTCCGACCGCATGTTCCAGACCAACCAGGGGCCTAGCATGCCGGCGCATCAGTTCATTATTTCCGGAACGTCGGCCCCTTCTGTCGGGAGCAATCTGTTTGCGTCGGAGAATCCGAACACGGGCAAACTGTCGCCCAATGCGGGGTGCGATGCGCCCGCGGCGTCCACGGTTCTGCTGATCGATCCGACCGGCAACGAGAAGTCCAATAGTCCAATTTATCCCTGCTTCGAGCATCCAACGCTGACCGACCTGCTGGAGGCGAATGGCAATACCTGGCGGTATTACACACCCGGTACCGCACCCCATTCCACCCAGGCGATTTGGACCGGCCCGGAATCGATCCAGCACATGTGCGGACCGAACGCGCCGCCGCCCAATGCCACCGCCTGCGTGGGATCGGACTGGACCAACAACGTGATCCTCAATCAGACGCAGATACTCACCGACATTACCAGCAACCAACTGGCGAACGTGAGTTGGGTGATTCCAACCGGCCAGGAGTCGGACCACGCCGGGATAGCCGGCGACAACATGGGACCATCGTGGGTGGCGTCGGTGGTGAATGCGATCGGCAACAGCCCCTACTGGGCGAACACCGCAATCTTCATCACGTGGGACGACTGGGGCGGCTGGTACGACCATGTGCCGCCGCCGCAAGTGCTGCTGAATTGCACGCCCGCGCAGTGGGGATGCGGATATGTTTACGGCTTCCGCGTACCGCTGATTGTGATCTCGCCTTACGCCAAAGCAAAGTACATTTCGACGACGCCGTACGTTCATGATTTCGGCAGCATCCTGCATTTCATCGAGAAAACCTTCAATCTGCCTTCGCTCGGCTACGCGGACGCGGCGGCCGATGACTTCTCCGATTGCTTCGACTTCAATCAGACCCCCTTGCAATTTCAGACCATCCCGGCAGCTTTGAAGGCGGACTATTTTCTGAATGACAAAACGCCGCCGTTGGACCCGGACGACGACTGAGGCGGGCTTGAGTTGACCGTTTTTGTGGCGCCCGCATTGGGCGCGCCAAGAAACACCCCAAAGAAAACGCAGGGCGCGAAACCGTTCCGCGCCCTGCGCAAAAATCAGCCAACTACAAAACGTCCCTTACTGCACAGTCAGTGAAATATTCGACGTGGTGTTTTGTGTCACGCTCTCGGTGGCTGTTACCGTGATGGGGTACGTGCCCGGAACGGATGTTGGTGTGATCGTTACCGTGGCCACAGCGGTTTTGGTTGAGTCGGCTTGGGAAGTTGCCGTGACGGTCACGCTTCCCGGGAGACCCTCGGCCGCTGTGGGAGACGTGTAGACGCCACCCGAAGTAATCGACCCGCAAGGACTCGGGTTGGCTGTGCATGACACCGTGCTGCTCAAGCTCCAGTTCACGGCTGTATTGCTGGTGTTCGTGACTGTCGGCGTAAACGTCGCCGTTTGAGGTGGCCAACCGGTGTTACTCGCCCACAGAGTCGCTCCGGCAGGACTTACGCTGATGCCTACCGGCGGACTGCTTCCGCAGGCAACCAGAAGGCCGGCGAGCACCAGCGAGACGCAGAGGCCAGCAACCGCGGAATACTTGGATACTTTCCGTCCCGCGAAGCCAACCATCACAATACCCGCGAGCGGCAATCCCAAGGGGAGCCACGGGGAACGATTGTCAGCCTTGCGTCGGAGCTTATGAGTCCCTCCGCTCGTGCTGTTGGGACCGCTGGTAGTAAACGTAACGGTGACTGTTTGGGGTGACGAGGCGCCTTGCGCGATCTGACTGAAGCCGCAACTAATGGTTGCATCCGGAAGGCCGTTGCAGGCGAAGGTAACGGCGGCCGCGAACTTCGTGGCGCCGCCGGTAGCCGTAACGGTAAAGGTGGAGGTGGTGGATTCTCCGGCGGGTGCCGGCGCAGGAGTAGTGGGCGCAGACAAGGTGAAGGTGGGGGCATTGATCGTCTGAGTCAGGGGTGCCGAGGTGCTGCCGGCGTTGTTTGTGTCTCCGCCATAGACGGCCGTGATCGAGTGCGTGCCCACAGCGAGCGAGGAGGTGGAGAGGCCTACCCCCAGTGCGCCGCCACTAAGTGTGCCGGAGCCCAGAGATGTTGTGCCATCGTAGAAGGTTACCGTGCCGGTGGGCGCTTGTGTGCCGCTGGTGGCAACGGTCGCGGTAAAGGTCACCGAGACACCCAGATTCGCCGGGTTCAGGCTGGAAACAAGGGTGGTGGTAGTCGAGGAGACAGTCAAGCCCGCCCAGCTGGTGAGTAAGTTCGCGCCGTTGACCGAACCAAGGCCGGTAACTTCGTCATAGCCTGCGGTTACCAGGTACCCTTCGAGTCCGCCCGTGAGAGCCGTCGGTGAGGGAGTGCTGTTGTTGCACATGCTGGGCGTCGTCACCGCACAGGGTGAGACCCCGCTTGTAGCGACGGTGACATCGTTAAAAACCAGGTTCGTAGGGGTAGCCGCGAGTTCGTAGAGGCCCGGGTTGAGTTGTCCCTGCGGCCCTTGCTCTTGCTGATTGAGCAGGGCAGTTATGCCCGCCATGTCCGGAGCGGCGGCGGAGGTGCCGGCAAAGTATACAAAGCTGAAGCCGCCGTCCTGCACGACGCAATCGCCTCCGCCTCCAGCCAGACATCCGAAATATCCGTCGTGCAGCGATGCGCTGAACGCAATATCGGGCGTGTAGCGGCCCTGCGTTCCCGGAATCCCGGTTCCGGTTTGCCAGGGAGGCGTCGCGATGTAGATGCTAAATCCGCCGCCCCCGGCCGCCGCTTCAAAGCCTCCGCTGCCATTCGAAGGCTCATTCCATCCACCTTCGGGGATGTAGCTCAAGGCTGATTCATAGGGAGGGGCCTGTACGGGGGTCTGGTTCCAATACTTGGCTGGATCCGCCGTATCGTTAAATTCCGTCCCGCCTACACAGGTGGCGTAACTGGAAGCGCAAATGTAATTAATGCTGAGGACCTGGCTTGCCGGTGGAGTCTGAAAGTAGTCATCGCAACCGGCGGCGCCGGCATCTCCCGCCGCTACGAACACCGAGATACCTTCTCCGGCAGCCGTGCTGAACAGGCTGTCCCAGAACTGATCGCCAGACTGGCCCGCATCCGCTTCGCACGCTCCAAAGCTGATGTTAATGATCTGGGCCGGGATTGGGTTGGTGTCGACAGCATACTCAGCAGCGATGGCAACCCCGTCCAGCCCGTTATTGCTTAAGCTGACGATCAGATCAATGGTTGCGCCGGGCGCGATGCTGGTGGAGCGCATCACGTCGAGTGTGGCTTCGCCCTGGTCGCCGGAGGCAACACCGCCTTCTCCTGCGGGGGGGCCGGGGTCCACTCCGTCTGGTGGAATGATGACGGTTGGATCCTTCGGTGTAAGTCCGGACAGAGTCTGGAAGTTCTCGACGTCGGGGTCGTAGACTCTCGATCGCCCAATAATGCCAACGGTCTGTCCCGTGCCGTCAATGTTAACGATGCTATTCAAATCGTAGATTTCGGCGAAATCGGCGGGAAAGATGAAGTTGCTGCAACCAGGGTTGCAAAACGTACCCGCGGGCCTGCTGAAGCCTCCGCCTTTCTCTTTGTACGCCTGTCCCATGGTGTGGTAGGGACGGTTCTTGATGGTGTACAGGCCGCTGACGGATTGAATCACTCCGGCGAACGCTGCAGGAATCTGGGGCTCGCTCGCGGGGGCAATACGCTGCTCGCCGTGCACCATGTAGTAGCGCATCTCGGTGACAAAGGCGGCGCCGACTCGCGAGGCAGTGCCGCTGAAGTCGATCATCATGCGACTGTTGGAAACTGAGTCCACGCGCAAGCCCTGGGCGCGGAGCCATTCTGAGATCGCTTCGATATCTTGCTGCGCGACGCCGAACCTTTGTCCAATCTGGATCGGGGTGAGGAAGTGGTGGTAGTTGGAAGAAGAGCGATCCTGCAGCTGCTGCAGAAACTGTTCGAAGGCTTGCTGCTGTTGCGGCGAGCGCTGTAGAACCAAGGTCAGGTGCTCAAGCATGGTATCGCCTGGGACCGGGCCCTGACTATTCTCTGGCACCGCCCACGGCGGGCGCTGGCCGCGCGGCGCAACGGAGCCGGTGGTGCGGTCAGGCGCGGCGGCGAAGCAAAGAGTGGAGAAAATCAGGATGCCAAGGATGAGCTTGGGAACAATTGGCAGGGACAACGAGGCCGAGCGCGTACGTTGCATGGTTAACTCCGTGCAGAGCTGAATTGTGTGGGCTTTCGGAAGCATTATCCATGCTTCTACCTGTTCGAGCAAGTTATTATGCGCTGGGGTTGCATGATTAGGAACTGTTATTTGTTTTTTATTTGTCTCTTATTTGTCTCTAATTTGTCTCTTGGAGAGCAGAACCACACCCATTTTCGGTGTCAGCGGTTGGCGGACAAGCCTGCCGTGAACGCAGCCGAAGGGAGTGTCCGCCCCACACGGGCTAGACTTCGGCGAGTTCTTCTTCCAGTAACTGCTTGTTGTAGAGGTCGGTGTAATAACCATTGCGGGCAATGAGCTGGTCGTGGGTGCCGAGTTCCACGATGCGTCCCTGGTGGAGGACGGCGATCGAGTCGGCGTTGCGGACGGTGGAAACACGGTGAGAGATAAAGATGGTGGTGCGTCCGCGCATGATTTCACGGAGATGGTTGAGGATTTTGTCTTCAGTGTGGGTGTCGACGCTGGAGAGAGCGTCGTCGAGGATGAGAATGCGCGGGCTGCGGAGAAGGGCGCGGGCGATGGCGGTGCGCTGTTTTTGGCCTCCAGAGAGTGTGATGCCGCGTTCGCCGACGGTCGTGTTGTAGCCTTCGGGGAAACTCTCGATGTCCTGGGCGATGTTGGCGGCCTCGGCGGCGGCTTTGATCTCGTCGAGTGACGGTTCGCCGACTTCCTGCGACTCTTCCTTCGACACTCCGAAGGCGATGTTTTCGCGGATGGTGTCGCTGAAAAGGAATGTTTCCTGCGGAACGAAGCCGATTTGCCGGCGCAGTGCGTCGAGAGGGAATTGGCGAATAGCATGGCCGTCGATGAGGACGGAGCCAGGCGCAGCGTCATAGATGCGCGGGATGAGATTGACTAGCGTGGTTTTGCCGGAGCCAGTAGGACCGACGATAGCGAGACTGGAACCGGCGGGGATGCGCAGGTTGATGTCTTTAAGAACAGAGGTGCCGTTGTAGGCGAAGTTGAGATTGCGGAATTCGATTTCGCCAAGGAGGTCGGTGGACAGCCGGGTGTCCTCGCCCGCCGCTCCATTTTCTTCGTCCGCGATTTCGGGTTGCTGAGTTAGGATTTCGTTGATACGCACCAAGGACGCGGTTCCGCGTTGGAAGATATTGATAACCCATCCAAGGGCGATGACTGGCCAGGTCAGTTGCATCATGTAGGTGTTGAACGCGACGAAATCGCCGACGTTCATCTTTCCGAGGAGAACTTGCCGTCCTCCGAGCCAGAGAACGATGACGACGGCGGCGCCTAACATGAGTTCGAGGGTCGGCCAGAGCATTCCCATCAGACGGACCAAGCCGAGGCTGCGGCGGATGTATTCCTTGTTGGCGCCTTCAAAGGCGGCGATTTCGGCCTGTTCTTGCACATAGGCGCGGATGACGCGAGCACCCGAAAAATTTTCCTGGGCGCGGGCCGAGATGTCGGAGAACATGGCCTGTATGCGTTCGAAGCGCTCGTGAATGCGGCGTCCGAAATACTGGATGACGATGCTGGCGATGGGCAATGGGAGAAAGGCGTAAATCGTCAGCTTGGGACTGATGGCGAGCATGAATCCGAGCGCGCCGGCGGTGAAGACAATGGTGTTGGCCGAGTACATGATGGCCGGGCCGAGCAGCATCCGAACCGCGTTGAGGTCGTTGGTGGCGCGGGCCATAATGTCGCCGGTGCGGTTGCGCTGGTAGTAGGAGTAGGAGAGGCGCTCAAGGTGCGCGAACAGGTCGTTGCGCAGATCGAATTCGATGTCGCGAGAGATGCCAATAACCACCCAGCGCGTTAGAAACTGGAAGATTCCCTTAGCCAGTGCGATGGCGATGATGAGCAGGGAGTAAGTGAGAAGTTTCTGTCGTGTTACACCGGAGTGAAGATCGTTGACAGCGCGGCGGAGGATTTGCGGAAACAGTATCCAGATGCCGTTATTGAATAAGACGCAGAGCCCGCCCCAGAATAGACCCCCGCGATAGTGCTTCAGATACGGAACGAGGGGGCGTAGGTTCTTCGGCACCATGATGGGTTGGACGTTGTTCTGAACCACGTTCTGAGCCGCGACGTCTTGTAGATGAAATTGTAGCAGCGCTGGGTACAGATTTTCGGAACGAGGGCGCGAGAGAAACGAAAGTGGCAGTGAGAAGTAGTGCGGTCCACAGTGACAGCATGCCTGCGGCGAACATCAATCCCGAGTAGAGCAGGTCGGCGCGTTCCATCGGTTCCTCCACGTTTGAAGGCCGGGGAAAAAGCCGGGCAAGGACGGAGGTTGGAGGTTCCGTTCCCCGCCCGGATAGGAGAGAGACTGCAGTAGAGACGCGGCTGCCCCGTCTCTACAGAACGTTAGTCTGCGGGCGGCGGTGCGTGCTGACTCATGCGCGCCGCGCGATTGGCCTGGATCTGAGTCAATTTAGCTTTCTGATCGGCGGTCAGAATTTGCATTATTTCGGACTTGATGCGCTCGTGCTCGACCTGCAGTTGGATCATGGTCTGCGAGTTTTGAGTGGCGAGGGCGGTCACTTTGGCTTCATCGAATGGGCCGCTGGCCTCAAGAGCGCTCATCGCGCTGCGATTTTGGCGCATCTGCTGCATCAACGGCTGCAGGGTTGGCTTCTCTTTTTCAAAGATCGCCTTGACCTGGCTGTGTTGATCGCTGGTCAAATCGAGTTGCTTGAGCATGTGGCGGAAGTCGCCGCCGGGGCCGCCAAAACCGTGCCTGCCCTGCGCAATCGCGGCTGCCGCGGCCAGCAGTACAGCAGCGCCGATAGTGAGAATGCGGATACGAGTTGATTTCATTGGAACTCCTTTTAGACTACTTTGATCTCGTAGGGTCCGGGAGGCAGCCCGAACATCTATGCCGATAAGAACACTATTCTGGAAAATATGGGGTAAAGAGTCGGTCAAGCGCGGTAAAGTTTTGTAAACGCGAGTCAAGATCGGCAATGTCCCCTAATCACAAATCTTTACCGCGTAGAGGCAAGCGAAGGTGTTAGATGACTAAAAGCATGGATCACGTCCTGGTGGTGGATGACGACGTCGAATTGTGCGGCCTGGTGCAGGAGTATCTGACGGCCGAGGGGTTCAGCCTGAAGGCTGTGCATGACGGCGAGGTGGGGCTGCAACAGGCGCTGACCGGCGATTATGCGCTTGTAGTGCTGGACGTAATGCTTCCGGGTGTTAATGGCTTTGAAGTGCTGCGGCGGATTCGCAGCGTATCGAAGATTCCGGTGCTGCTGTTAACCGCGCGCGGCGAGGATGTGGATCGCATCGTGGGGTTGGAAATCGGGGCCGACGATTATCTCCCAAAGCCGTTTAACCCGCGCGAGCTAGTGGCGCGAATCCGCGCCATCCTGCGCCGCACCAAGCCGGTCAGGGCGGCGGACACGGTACCGGAAGTGCTGAGCGTGGGCGACGTTGAACTGGATCCGGCGACGCGCAGTGTGCTGCGGGCGGGGCAACCGGTCGATCTCACTTCAGTGGAGTTCAATCTGCTGGAAGTGCTGCTGCGCGAGGCGGGGCGCGTGGTGACGCGCGAGCGGTTGGTGAACGCCGTCCTCAGCCGGAAGTTCATGCCGTTTGATCGCAGTATTGACATGCACGTCAGCAAAGTGAGGCGGAAGTTGGGCGACTCCGAAGAGGACGGAGACCACATTAAGACGATTCGCGGTGTGGGGTATATGTTTGCGCGGCCGGCGGCCAAGCCTAAAAAATGAAAAGCCTCTTCCTGAAGATTTTCCTGTCATTCTGGGCAGCCTGGGCCTTGTCTCTCGTGCTGGCGATTCTGGTGACGATTGCTTTACGTCCCGCCCGGCATGGGATCGAGAGTGAAGCACCGCAGATTTTGGCAGAGGTGGTGAACGCGTACCAAAGCGGTGGACAGAGGAGCGCCCACGACTATCTGGAGGAACTTTGGCATACCCAGCATGTGCGGGCATTCGTTTTTGATCCGTCGGGCCAGGAGCTCTCCGGCCGGAGAGTGCCACCCTGGATCGAGGAAGCCCGGCAGGGCGGGACAACGCAGGGTGTTTCT
>Ga0181530_10005569_pt1 | contig 12786 bp, 10 predicted proteins | sample PEATcosm2014_Bin_42_FD_119769 | JGI IMG/M metagenome (GOLD analysis project Ga0181530, IMG submission 119769) | Peatland microbial communities from MTU Mesocosm Facility, Houghton, MI, USA - PEATcosm2014_Bin10_60_metaG | ecosystem: Environmental > Terrestrial > Soil > Wetlands > Peat | place... | reverse complement strand
GTGCGAACGTCTGCTTTCTGGTCGTCACCACCCTCTGCTCGTGAGAGCGCGAACGACCAGTTATTGGGGTCGATTTGAGCCGCCTGATCGTCGGCACGCGAATGACCGGAATCGGCGCATCTGCGTCGTTGGTGTATGTCGTGACCAAGGAGCAGCGCCCGCCCGATAGTGCCGCTCAACAAAGGCGGCTCAACGTTCGATAGCGGACATCGTCATCGGCGGGCGGCGGACCACTGCTGGCGCTCACGGGGCCGGTCGGGGTCGGCGGCTGTTGTGCAGGGTTTCGGAGGAACCCGCGGGGGCTAGGTGCGGGCGCAGGCAGGTGCGGCCTAAACGGGAGTCTGTGCCGACCATCAGCGAGACGCTTCCGATAACTCGCCCGATTGCCTAAAACGTCTGCCTGCACACCCTTCCGGCCCGCGACAGGCGCTACGGCCGCAATGTTGAGGAGACTGCCATGCCGTTCTTTCAAAAGGGCGATATTCGCATTCGCTACGAGGAGGTCGGCTCCGGCTTCCCGCTACTGGTCACTCCCGGCGGCGGCCTCAATTCGCGAGTCAGCAATTGGCCGACCGCGGTGATCAACGCAATGGAAGAGTTCAAGAACGACTTCCGCTGTATCACGATGGACCAGCGCAATGCCAATGGCGGCGAGTCGACGGGTCCGGTGCCGGCTCACAAGGCGTGGGACGCCTTCGCCGACGACCAACTCGGGCTGATGGATCATCTCGGGATCCGCGAATTCTTTTACATGGGCTACTGCATCGGGGGCTGCTTCGCCGGGAAACTGCTGCAGCGAGCGCCTGAGCGGGTCGTCGCCGCGGTGTTCCACCAGACCGTCGGGCATGGGCCGGAAGACCCGGACGTCATGTACCGGCATAGCACGGACAACTGGTTGGCCGATTTCCGCGCCCGGCGGCCCGAGGTATCGCAGGACACGATCGACAAGTATTTCCACAGCCTGTGGCGCGAGCAGCCCGATTTCCTCTACAGCGTGCCACGCGAATTCATCAAGAATTGCCGCACGCCGATCCTGGTCCTGCCGGACGACACGCCCTCGCACCCGCTGCAGACCTCGATCGACGTAGCCTCGCTGGCCCCGAACTCCGACATAACGGTCTTCCCGTGGCGGGAGCCGGAGGAGCTTCGGCAGCGCATGATCGGCAAGGTGCGCACCTTCCTGAATACGCACATCCCAATGCGCGCTGCAGCGCAGTAGTCGGCGGTTACCGTCAACCCGTCGTCCCCGCGAAAGCAGGGCCCGGAAGAAGCGCACAGTCGGTTCCCCCTGAATCTCCGCTAACGCAAGGATGACGCCGAGGCGACGGACCAGGCCAAGGGTGATCGGCTTCCTGGCGTCCAGCAACGCCGATTTCGTGCCCGGCGTGACCATCGACGTAACCAGAGGAATTTTGACCATGGCGACATACGTATTGGTGCACGGCTCCTTTCAAGGCGGCTGGATCTGGCAGCCGGTAGCGAACCGGCTGCGCGCCGCGGGGCACCAGGTCTACGCCCCGAGCCTCGATGGTTGCGGCGAGCGCAAGGGCCAAATGCGTCCGGGTATCACCACCGAAACGCAGGCCGACGAGGTGGCGCAGCTGATGTTCTACGAGGACTTGAAGGATGTCGTGCTGGCCGGCACCAGCTATGGCGGCATGGTGGCGTGCCGGGCCGCCGAGTTGATGCGTGAGCGGATAGGCCGCCTCGTTTTTGTCGATGCGCTGACCCTGTTCGACGGCGAAAAGGTCGCCGACATCCTGCCCCGCACGACCTCGGTGGCGGACGGGGTCACGCTCCGGCCGAGCCCCGAGGACGCCGCAACCCGCCTGTTCGCCGACCTCGACCCCACGACCCGCGCCTGGGCACTCGAACGCTACACGCCGCATCCGATCGCGTTCCGCTTCCAACCGGTTAAGCTCGATTCGTTCTGGTCACAGCAATGGAAGGCGAGCGTGATCTGGTGCCGCCAGGCTCAGAACCCGGGCGAGGCACACCAGCGCCGCGCCGCCGACCGGCTCGGCGCCAAATGGGCCGAACTCGACACCGGCCACTACCCGATGCTGAGCACGCCGAGCGAGCTGACCGCGCTATTGACGGCGGGATGAGGCGGGCGCCGCCGACAAGCTTTGTGGTCTCTTGCCATGTCCTCGATCGGTCGGTCAGCGCACGAACCTTTTCGACGATGCGCTTGATGCGCTTCTTTCGTCAGGAGCTGCGCGGTTGCAATGGCTTCAATCGCGGGCATCTGGGACAGCGGAGCATCGTCGGCGCTCATCAGACCGCTCCGCAGCGGACTCCCGACCCCATCAGCGCGCCCCAGCTCTTGTGGCGGGTTCCGGGCGATATCTCGCCAAAATGCCTGGACAAGGCCGCCAAGCGAGCCGGGCTTCGTCGATTGGTTGCGGCAGCAGTGGCCTCAGCGCACGGACTTACGGCAGCCATTCGAGCAATATCGGGCTGCGCGAGAGCGGATAAAACGTTGCCGGCCGAACGCAGTAAGTGCGAATCGGTGAACGGGCCGGTGTCGCCTGCTTATCGGCCGTCCAAAGTTCGCGGTCGGAGAATGCGACGAAGCGAGCCGCAGATCACCCATACACCATCATATATCCGCGTCCACGGAGCGCGGCGCGGGATTTCCCCGAATTTCCTCCGGATGGTTCCCCTGTGGTTCCCTGACAAAGCAAAAGGCCCAAAGATTTTCTGGGCCCATCACATATCTTATTGATAACAAATTCTAAATTTGGAGCGGGCGAAGGGATTCGAACCCTCGACCCCAACCTTGGCAAGATTGTGGTCCACGTGAGGCCCAGCGGGTCCGGCGATTGTCTGGGTACGTTGATGTCAAATCGCATGCGTGTGGGGTCCGCACGGGGTCCGCAACATAAAAAGCTTTGGCTTGCCCTACGGAAATTGTCTCATAAGTGTTTGATATAATTGGTGGGTGCAGTAGGACTCGAACCTACGACCCGCTGATTAAGAGTCAGCTGCTCTACCAACTGAGCTATGCACCCCACCACGCGAGCGGCGCGGACTATAGGGGGAAGCTCGCGCCTATTCAAACGCTTGGATCAGCGGGCCGACGCCGCTCGCATCCAGTCGGAGATGCGGGTCACCGTTTCGGCCTCGATGCCGAGAAAACCGTGCGGCGACAGGGCTTCGCACGGGACGGAGCGAATGTCGCTGCTCTCGACATAGACGAGCTCCTTGCGTTGCGCGCGGGTCAGCGCCGCGAGGATCTGCGGCGCCAGGCCGGGGCTGGCCGAGGCGCACGTGTCGCCGCGGTTGGCGACGACCAGCGCCGGCACCGCGATCGCGGCGAGGTCGCTGTCGAAGACCGTCTCGCCCATCCGGCTTGGCCCGGCGAGCGATGAGGTCAGCACGACCCCGGCGACCCGCCCGGCAAGGCGGGCGGCGGTGCTGGCGGCGCTGACCGAGCCGGCGCTGTTGCCGACCATCCAGACCGGCGCGTTCGCGCGCGTGCGGGCGAATATCGATCGCGGGGGCGAGCGCGTCGGCATTGGCGGCGGTGTGCCGCTTGCCAACGAGCGAGGCGCCGTTGGGCGGCGCCGGGATCGCCACCGCGAAACCCTGCGCCAGCCACAGCGGCTCGGCCCGGATCAGGAAGTTGGTCGCGTATTCCAGGATTCGGCCGCTGTCGTCGAACGCGATCTGGCCTTCGTCCCCGACAAACAGGAAGAGGGTCGCCCGAGGGTTCGCCGGGCCGGCGTAGAGCACGCGCTCGCTGCCATCGGCGAGCGGGATGTCCCGGACGACCGTCTGTGCCGCCGCCGGGAGGCTGAGGACAGTGAGGAGGATCGCGCGGGCGGCGAGCCGCGCGATCACGTTAACCGGCAGTATTGACCGAGCCTCAGATGCGGCCGTGGCAGTGCTTGAATTTCTTGCCGGAGCCGCACGGGCAGGCCGCGTTGCGCGGGGTGCCGGCCCACGGCGAGCGCGGCCCCGCCGGCTGTCCGCCGCCACGCGGCATCGGCCCGTCGGCGGCGCCGTTGCCGGCGGCGCGGCGCGGCGCCGGCCGGGTTATGGATTGCGGCGGCGGGGCGGGGGCGAGGTGGGGGTAGCCGGAGCCGAGCATCGGCCGGCCCGCATCGGCCATCGCCGGCTCGCGCTCGCGCGGCGCCTCGGCGAATTGCCCGCCGCCCCCCGATCGGGGCGGCGGCCCACCGACCAGCATCTCGGCAGGCGGCGACCCGCCCATCGGTTGGGGTCCCGCGCCGCTGGCGTACGGTTCGGCAACCGGCGGCGGCGGCTCGTAGCGCAATTCGATGTGGCTCAACACCGAGGTCACCTGATCGCGCAGATGCACCAGCATCCCCTCGAACAGCTCGAACGCCTCGCGCTTGTATTCGTTGAGCGGGTCGCGCTGCGCATAGGCCCGCAGATTGATGCCCTGGCGCAGATGGTCGAGCGAGAGGAGGTGATCCTTCCAGGTCTGGTCGAGCAGCTGCAGTAAGAGGCTCTTTTCGGCCATGCGCATCATATCGGTGCCGAAATTGGCGGATTTCTCGGCCATCCTGCGGTCGGCGGCGGCGATGATCCGCTCCTCGATTTCGTTGCCGGTGACGCCGTCCTCCTTGGCCCATTCCTCGACCGGCAGGTCGAGGCCCAACAGGCGCAGGCATTCGGCGTGCAGCCCCTGGGTGTCCCATTGTTCGGGCAGCGCGTTTTCCGGGATCGCCAGCGCGACGGCCGCGGCGATCGTCTCGTAGCGCATGTCGGCGATCTCGGCGGCGACGTCGTCCGCGCTCATGATCTCCTTGCGCTGCTCGTAGACGACCTTGCGCTGGTCGTTCATCACGTCGTCGTATTTGAGCAGCTGCTTGCGGATGTCGTAGTTGCGCGCCTCGACCTTCTGCTGCGCCTTGGCGAGCGCCTTGTTGACCCAGGGGTGGATGACCGCCTCGCCGTCCTTGAGGCCGAGCCGCGAGAGGACTGAGTCCATCCGCTCGGAGCCGAAGATACGCATCAGATCGTCATCGAGCGAGACGAAGAATTTCGACGCGCCCGGGTCGCCCTGGCGGCCCGACCGGCCGCGCAGCTGGTTGTCGATGCGCCGGCTCTCGTGCCGCTCGCTGCCGACGACGAAGAGCCCGCCGCCGGCGACGACGATCTCGCGTGCGGCGGCGATCTCCGCGCGGATCGCGGCGCCGCGCTGCTCGCGTTCGGCCGGATCCTCGATCTGCGGCAACTCGGCCTTCAAGCGCATGTCGAGATTGCCGCCGAGCTGAATGTCGGTGCCGCGCCCGGCCATGTTGGTGGCGATCGTCACCGTGCCCGGCACGCCGGCCTGGGCGATGATGTAGGCTTCCTGCTCGTGGTAGCGGGCGTTGAGCACGTTGTGCGGGATCTCGTGCTTCTTGAAGACCTCGCTGAGCGCCTCCGATTTTTCGATGCTGACCGTGCCGATCAGCAGCGGCTGCTGGCGCGTGCGGCAATCGATCACCTGCTCGACGATTGCGTCGAATTTCTCGCGGGTCGTGCGATAGACCTCGTCGTCGTTGTCGGTGCGGCGCACTTCTTCGTTGGTCGGGATTTCGATGACCTCGAGCTTGTAGATGTCGCCGAATTCCTCGGCCTCGGTCATCGCCGTGCCGGTCATCCCGGAGAGTTTCGGATAGAGCCGGAAATAATTCTGGAAGGTGATCGAGGCCAGAGTCTGGTTCTCGTTCTGGACGGTGACGTTTTCCTTGGCCTCCAGCGCCTGGTGGAGGCCCTCCGAGTAGCGCCGACCCTCCATCATCCGGCCGGTGAACTCGTCGATGATGATGATCTTGTCGTCCTTGACGATGTAGTCCGTATCGCGCGCGAAGAGCTTGTGCGCCCTCAATGCCTGGTTGACGTGGTGGACGAGCGAGACATTGTGGATGTCGTAAAGCGTGCCGGTGGTCATCATGCCGCTGTCGCGCAGCATCGCCTCGATCTTTTCGACCCCGGCCTCGGTCAAGGTCACCGTGCGCTGCTTTTCGTCCTTCTCGAAATCCTCCTCGTCGAGGGGCGGGATCAGCTTGTCGATCCGGTTGTAGAGCTCGGAATTGTCCTCGGTCGGTCCTGAGATGATCAGCGGCGTGCGCGCCTCGTCGATCAGGATCGAATCGACCTCGTCGACGATCGCGTAGTGGAACGGCCGCTGGACCATGTCCTCGAGCCGAAACTTCATATTGTCGCGCAGATAGTCGAAGCCCAGTTCGTTGTTGGTGCCGTAGGTGATGTCGCAGCGGTATTGCTCGCGGCGCTGCGGGTCGTCGAGCTCGTGGACGATGCAGCCGACATTCATCCCGAGATAATTGTAGATCTGGCCCATCCATTCGGCGTCGCGGTGGGCGAGATAATCGTTGACGGTGACGACATGGACGCCGTTGCCGACCAGCGCGTTGAGATAGACCGGCAGGGTCGAGACCAGCGTCTTGCCTTCGCCGGTCTTCATCTCGGCGATCATGCCGCGATGCAGCACGATGCCGCCCATCAGCTGGACATCGAAATGGCGCTGGCCGAGCGTGCGCTTCGCGGCTTCGCGCACCGTGGCGAAGGCTTCGACCAGGAGATCGTCGAGCTCCTCGCCCTCTTCGAGGCGCTGGCGGAACTCGGCGGTGCGGGCGCGCAATTCGTCCGGCGAGAGTTTTTCGAGCGCCGGCTCCAGCTCGTTGATCTGCGCCACCAGCGAACTGAGGCTCTTGACGTAGCGATCGTTGGCGGAGCCGAACAGCCGCCGGGCTAGGGCGCCTAACATGGGAACCTCGAGGCGGGGACGGGAAGGGCGGAACCTAAGCGCACGGCGACGGTTGAGAGATAGGTCCGCAGGGTCGGGGTGTCAATTAAACCCCGTGTCGCAGGGCACTTGGAGGCGAACGACGCGACGCGCTTTTCGCTCATCTCTTCCCGTCGATAACGTTATCGGCTATAGCCTCTCGCATGAGCGCGAAAGCTTACATGATGCGGAACCGACGCCGACGCCGCTTTGCGGGCGGTGCGGGTGCGCTCGCGCGTTCATGGGACCGGCGACGACGGTAGGAAACCCTCCGCCGACCGGTCCCTCCGAACCGCAGCTCGTTCACCGCCGCCGCCAGAATCGGCGGTTTTTTTGTGCCTTCATGCCAACCGACAAGCTTATGTTGGCCGTCTCAGGGGAGCCCAATCCGATGCCCAATATCTCGCCACTCGCACCCGCCTCGTTCCCCGTCATGTCGCCGATCGCCGGGGTGCGATTGGCGTCCTACGCGGCGGGCATTCGTTACTCCGGACGCGAGGACGTGATGGTGGCCGAGCTGGCGCCGGGCAGCACGATCGCCGGCGTCTTCACCCAGTCGACGATGCCGGGCCAGCCGGTGATCTGGTGCCGCGAATGCCTGCCGCACGGCACCGTGCGCGCGATCGTCGTCAATTCCGGCAACGCCAACGTCTTTACCGGCCGTGCCGGGTGGCAAGTCGTCGAGAGCACCGCGGCGACCGCCGCGCGGCTCTTTTCCTGCGAGCCGCGCGAGATCTATCTCTCCTCGACCGGGGTCATCGGCGAGCCGCCGCCCGCGGATCGGATCAGCGCGGCGCTACCCAACATCGTCGGCCTCCTCGATGGCGGCGCCTGGGAGAAGGCGGCGCGCGCGATCATGACCACCGACACCTTCCCGAAAGGCGCCACCGCGACCGCGTCGATCGACGGGACGGCGGTCAGGCTCAACGGGTTCTGCAAGGGCTCCGGCATGATCGCGCCAAACATGGCGACCATGCTCGCCTATCTCTTTACCGACGCGGCTTTGCCCCCTCCGGTGCTGCAACAGCTGCTCAGCGAGACCAACGAAGTCTCGTTCAACTCGATGACCGTCGATGGCGACACCTCGACCAGCGACACCGTGCTGCTGTGCGCGACCGGCCAGGCGCGTAACGCGCCGGTCGCCAGCCCCGATGATCCGCGGCTCGCCGGGTTCCGCCAGGCGCTCCATGCCGTCATGACCGATCTCGCGCAGCAGATCGCGCGCGACGGCGAGGGCGCCGGGAAATTCGTCACGATCGACGTCACCGGGGCCGAGAGCGACCGGGCGGCGCGGCAGATCGGCCTGACAATCGGCAACTCGCCGCTGGTCAAGACCGCGCTCGCCGCGGGCGACGCCAATTGGGGCCGCATCGTCATGGCGGTCGGCAGGGCCGGCGAGAAGGCCGACCGCAACCGGCTCGGCATCGCCATCGGCGGCACGCAGATCACCGCGGAGGGCGGGCCCATCCCCGGCTATCGCGAAGGGCCGGTCGCCGAGCACATGAAGGGCTGCAACATCCACATCGCCGTCGATATCGGCATCGGCGCGGGGAAGGCGACGGTGTGGACCTGCGACCTCACCCACGGCTACGTCGACATCAATGGCAGCTACCGCAGCTGAGTTTACAGGTTGGATGCCGGCCAATGCGTCCTTCGAGGCTTCGCTGCGCGAAGCGCCTCAGGATGAGGAACGTTTTTTGATTCCATCCTCCAACAGCCCTCATCCTGAGGTGCCCCGCAGAGCGGGGCCTCGAAGGACGCACGATGGATAATGCAGCCAAGCCAATCGTCCTCGTCGCCGCTGTCGCTCTCATCGATACCGACGGCCGCGTGCTGCTTGCCGAGCGGCCACCGGGCAAGCACCTCGCCGGGATGTGGGAATTCCCCGGCGGCAAGGTGCAGCCGGGCGAGACACCGGAGGCGGCGCTGATCCGCGAATTGGACGAAGAGCTCGGCATCGACGTCGTCGCCAGCTGCCTCGCGCCGTTGACCTTTGCCTCGCACCCCTATCCCGAATTCCACCTGCTGATGCCGCTTTACGTCTGCCGCAAATGGTCGGGGATTGTGACATCGCGCGAGGGCCAGCGCCTCAAATGGGTGCGCCCGGCGCAGCTCGCCGACTATCCGATGCCCCCGGCCGACAAGCCGCTCGTCGCGATGCTGCGCGATCTGCTGTGATTTAGTTCTCTTTTTGTTCTTGACAATCTCGCAAAATTGCGCCATATAAAGGCCCAGCCGAACCGGCAACTCCGTCGCTGTTTCCGCTGAAAGATTGCTGTTACCTCCGCTGATAAGTCGCTGATATGCCGCTGTTTCTCCTGCTGTTATTTCGCTGTTACCGGCTCGCCTTAATCGGAGAAATCCTAACGGGATCATGGGGTTGGGCCAAGTGGCCGGAAATTTTCAAGGCGCGGAACAGCGGCAAGAGGGTCTTAGCCGATCCTTCGGCGCGGGCCCGGGCGCGGCGTTTTCTGCTCGGAGTACGGCGCCCAGCCGGTCAGGAACAAAATCTCGAAGGTCGCCCGAATGCGCCCATCGCTGTCGCCGAACCTTTCCGTGTAGATCGCGCCGGCGCGGGCGAGGGTTCTGCGGCTGAGAAAGCGGCGGCGAGCGGCGAGCGCGTTGGTCTCGCCCATGCCGCGCAGATCGCGCATCAGCGCCAGCACATCGGGATAGGTCACGGTGATCGTCTCGCTGTCGGCCACCGGCATCGCATAGCCGGCGCGTTGCAGCAGCGCCGCGGCGTCGCTCAGTTCGGTCGTCGGCGACACGCGCAGACTCACGCCGCCCTCTTCGGCAAGCTCGGCCTCGAAGAGGGCGGTGCGCAGCTCGACGAGCGTGCTGCCGCCGAGCATCGCCGCGAGCAGCAGCCCATCCGGTTTGAGCGTCCGCCGCAGCTGGATCAGCGCGCCGGGCAAATCGGCGCACCAGTGCAGCGCCAGGCAGCTTGCGACGAGGTCGAAGCTGCCGTCGCGAAACGGGATCAGCTCGGGGTCGGCGCCAACCTGCCCACCGGCCAGTTTAGGGAAAAAGCTTGGCGCAGGTTCGGCGCAGACGATCCAGCCGATACCGCCCTCGATGGCGAGGCGAAAGGCGAGCTTGCCATCGCGCGCGCCGAGGTCGAGCGCTCGGACGAATTGGCGGTTGATCAACTCGAGCCGGTCGACCAGCCGCTGGGCCACTTCGTCGTGCAGAAAATCGACGCCCAATTTCGCGGCGCGGTCGCGATGCAGCCGCCAGGCGCCGCGGTCGAACAGCGCGGCTTCGGGCGGACGGTCGAGACCGGTCATCGACATGCCGACAAGCTAGCAAAAAATTTCATCCGCCTGAAACCATGGTCGCTTATCGCAGTCCGGGCGCCGCTTACTACGCAGTTACTGAATATCCATCATTGCTTAGCAAATGGGCAAAGAATAAAAAATATCAACATCAAGATATTCTCGGCGATGACTGCTAGTAAACGGATTTTTAGTGAGATCCGGCTCTTATGGTTAAGCGAAGCACGGAACTCGCGTCCTGAGGCATCCCCGTTGGATCGGATAGAGCAGATACAAATCGCGATGCTGCAGCCCGCGTCGGACGATGCGATGGGGGTGCATTTCCGCGATGGCGCGGCGATGATCCGGCAGCCGTTTTGCGTTTACAGCGCCGACGAGCGGCTCGTTGCCTACAACAAGGCCTTCGCCGATCTGCACCTGTTGCCCGACGGCGATTGTCTGCTCCGTCCCGGCATGGGGTTTCAGGAAATCATGGAGTGGCGGCGGGCGACCGGCTTCTTCGCCGAGCCGCCGAGAGAGCAGGATGCGGTCCATGAATACCGGCTCGCAAAGGGCGACGTGATCTATCAACTCGCCGATGGGCGGTGGATGTTCGTCGACAACACGCCGCTGCCCGACGGCAGGCTCGCGTGCATCTGGAGCGACATCACCGCGGTCAAGGAAGCCGAGCGGCAATTGTGGGAGCTGACGCGCAGCCTACACCGCAGCCAGGATCATCTCTATTGCGCGCAGCGCGTCGCCCATGTCGGCAGTATCGAGCGCGACCTTCGCAGCGGCGCCGTCTCTTGGACGCCGCAGATGTATCAAATCTTCGACCGCGATCCTGCGTCGGGCCCGCCAACGCGCGCGGAGGCGCCCAAGCTGTTTCATCCCGAGGATCGAGCCCGGTACCGCGCGGTCATGGAAGCGGCGGAGCACGGGACGCCCGCCCCGCCGGCCGAGTTTCGGGTGATTCGGCCGGATGGCGGCATCCGCTGGATCCAGCACGAATCGGACGTGGTGCGCGACGATGCGGGCCTGCCGTGGCTGAGCGTCGGCACCTATCGCGACGTCACCGAGATTCACGAGTACCAGGATCGGCAAAGCGCGCTGCAGGACGCGCTGCTGGCGCGCGAACGCCTCTCGGCAATGGGCTCGGTAACCGCCAAACTGGCGCGCGACCTTCGCGACCCGCTGAGCACGATCAAGAACTCGCTGTTCCTGGTCCGCGGCGACAACGCCGGGCAGAACCCGCCGGGCGGTCGCGCGCTCGACCGGATCGAGCGCAGCGCCGACCGCTGCAACCGGATCATTAGCGACCTGCTGGAATACTCGCACAGCCTGCCGCTGCGGCGCCGGCGGCACGAGATCGACGATTGGCTGCGTGAAATGGCCGAGGGGATTGCCGACGAGATGCCGGTTCGCCTGAAGCTCGACTTGCGTGCGCCGTCTTGTGTCGAGATCGACCCCGCCCGTTTGCGCCGCGCGCTCGGCAATGTTCTCGACAATGCGGTCCAGGCGCTCGCCGAAGCCGGCGACCTCGCCCGCCCGCCCCGGATCCTGCTGCGCACGCGGCTGAAGGGCGGGAAGGTCGAGATCGACATCGTCGACAATGGTCGTGGAATTGCGCCGGAGACGCTGGCTCGCGCGTTCGAACCGCTGTTCAGCACACGGCGCTTCGGGACCGGGCTGGGCTTGGCGACGACGCGCCAGGTCGTCGAGCAGCACGGCGGCACGATCGAGCTGACGAGCCGGGTCGGCAAGGGCACGCGCGCCCGGATCTGCCTGCCTCTCGCCGAAGGAATGGTCGCGCCCGGCAACCTTGGGATGCCCACCGCCGCGTGAGCTAAATTGGTCGTTGACCTGCGTCGCGCTCGCCGGATGATGGAACGATGGAGCTTGCGGCGACGCTTCCCACCTTGCTGCGGCGCTGGGGCCGCGCCGTCGTCGATGGCGTGCTGCCGCCGCGCTGTCTAGCGTGCGGCGCGACCGTCGACGAGGTTGACGCGCTGTGCGGAAAATGCTGGGCGGCGATGACCTTCTTCGCGCCGCCGTGGTGCGCGGTGTGCGGGCTGCCGTTTCCGCATCCGATGGGCGAAGGCGCCGTGTGCGGCGCCTGCGCGGCGCATCCGCCGAGTTGGGACCGGGCGCGCTCGGTGCTGCGCTATGACCGCCACAGCCGGCGCCTGGTACTGATGCTGAAGCATGGCGACCAGACCCATCTGGTCGGCGCGTTCGGCAGGTGGATGCACCGCGCCGGCGGCGACGTGTTGGCCGGCGCGGACCTTTTGGTGCCGGTGCCGCTGCATTGGACGCGGCTGTTCCGCCGCCGCTTCAATCAGGCGGCGCTGCTGGCCCAGGCGATCCGGTCGGCGGGGGGCCCGCCGGTCGGCGCCGACTGGCTGATGCGCCGGCGCCGCACGCCGTCGCAAGGTCTCATGGGCCCGGCGGCGCGGGCGCGCAACGTGCGCGGCGCGTTTGTCCTGCGCCGCGGCCGCAGCGTCGCGGGCAAGCGGGTCGTGCTGGTCGACGATGTGCTGACCACCGGCGCCACCGCCGAGGAATGCGCCCGCATCCCGCGCCGGGCCGGGGCGGCGCATGTCGGTGTGCTGGTCCTCGCGCGGGCGCTGCGGGCGGGAAGCAGCTAGTACCCCTGCACAGGGATTATGACTCTTTGGCGGGGTCGGGGTAAGCACGCGCGAGTTTGGCGCGGGCGCGCTCGGTGGTGAACATCCATCTGACGCGTGCCCCTGCGGCATTACG
>Ga0181530_10005567_pt1 | contig 12789 bp, 6 predicted proteins | sample PEATcosm2014_Bin_42_FD_119769 | JGI IMG/M metagenome (GOLD analysis project Ga0181530, IMG submission 119769) | Peatland microbial communities from MTU Mesocosm Facility, Houghton, MI, USA - PEATcosm2014_Bin10_60_metaG | ecosystem: Environmental > Terrestrial > Soil > Wetlands > Peat | place... | reverse complement strand
GATCTCGACGAGGTCTGTAACGGTGCGCTGAGGCAGACACCTTCCGTTTTATATATCGGAGAACTCAGAGAGCCGAAAGATATCAGACGAGCCGTCGATTTCGCCGGCACCGGTCACCTGGTGGTGGCAACTGGCCATGCGGGAAACCTCATCGAGTCCGCCGAAAAAATCTTCCGGGCCGTAGGCGCCAGAGGTCCCGGCACACGCGCTCTTTACGTTCCAAAGATTCACGCGCTCGTCCATGTGCGGCGCATTGAGCAAACGATCAGAGTTCATGGCAGCGAATTTTCGCTCGCTGGCTTGGTGCCGACTCTTTACAGGCGGACCGCGCTCGGCATGAAAGGGCTGATCGCGGATGGATTGTTCTCGCTCATCCCGTACTATTCCGAAGAAGATCGCGATCTGAGTCATATCGGCTGTTTGGGCAGGCAATATCTGGTTCGCAGGCTCGGCGAAACAAAAGTCGACCTGCGGAAGGAGCGTCCCCCACGCGACCGGAGAGGGCGCGATTTGTACGCCAATTTGTACGCTTCCTGGTGGAACATTCGCGCATGGAACCACGACCGTGACTACACATCGCGCCATATAAAAATTCTGAAGCGGCCAAACAGTGCGCGTTTAATCGACCTGGCCCTGTGGGAGGATCTCAATGGCATCTGACGACAAGCTTTTTGTAAGTCCATTGCCGTTTGGCATTCCTCAGCTGGACCAGCTGTTGGGATATGAAGATCTCCCGAAAGCTCACGACGATCCCACGAAACCCCCACCGGCGGGCAGCGAGAAGACGGAAGAGCGAAACGACATTCTGGATTGTTTGCGTGAGAATAATTCGCTTGCGATTTTAGGCCGCGACGGCACTGGCAAATCCGTATTTGCGCTGCACCTGGCATCCATGTATCATGCGCTGCACTTTTATGCGCTCAGGGCAAATCTCCTCCCGAAGGAGTTGATCAACCCACCCCTGGTGGTCTATATTTCAAGCGACTTGCGATGGAAAGCCGCCGAAAAGATCTGGCAGAATTTTTTTTTGGACTACCCCTGGCGTCGATATGTGCCGTTTGTTTCACCCCGGGAACTGGATTTTCGGCGTAAACAGATCGTTTCGGGCGAGATCTTCGAGGTGACGCTGGCACGCCACAGCCCGGGCGAAAAACCCGTATCGGACCACGGCAGAACGCTGCGCGGATTTCTCAGTGAAGTCAGAGCGCCGCAACTGCGAAAAGAAAGGGAAAGGCAGGTCTGCTTCCTCGATCTCGCAAGCGAAACCATGGGCGATGACTGGCTTTTTGTCGCCCGCCTCCTCGCCAGCGTGCCCCGCTTGCCGGGCGCTCCTCCGAACTTGCTTGTGGTGGATTCGGTCGCCGGGTTTGAGACCCTGGTCGGCGAGCGCAACAGCTTCGGAGAGGAGATGACACGCAGGGCTCGCGTCGCTCAGATCGTTCGCGCGGCCGGCAAGAGCTGGCACACGGTTCTCGTGGTCGAGGAGCCGGAACCGGGCGAACACAACCCGGAGGAGTACGTTACCGATTCAGTCATTCATCTTCGCCGGGAGGGCAGGGCGGAGCGTTCCCGCCGGACCATGGAAATTGAAAAGAGCCGTGCCCGGTCGGTCGGCATCGGCGAACATCCGTTTGACATTCGTGACGGAAGAGGCAGCTCAACGCGGAGCTGGGAAAATCCCGACGACCCTCACACGCTGCTTCACGGCTGGACTCTCGATGAGAAAAAAGGCATTGGAAAGCAGATCCGCGAGCAGGAGAGGAATCCTTATAACGCATACGTACAGATCTTTCCGTCACTCCACTTCTTGAGCAAGGATTTTACCAGCAGTACACGGGTCGCGACTCCGGTTGAGAGGCCCCCGAGCGTGGTTCCCTTTAACATTCCATATCTCGACAACATGCTGGCGAAACGGGGGGAAGAGAAAGGGGGCCTGCCGCAGGGGTCGGTAACCTGTCTGGTCGGCGACGAAGGAACCCTGAAAGCGTCTCTCGCCGAGCAGTTTCTGGCGGAAGCTTTCGCCGACTTCGACAAAATTCTCGATCTGACTCTTACATTGGCGCTCGATTTCCAGAAGCACTACTCGAATGGCCTGCGTCTCAGTGAATATCTTCAAAGCGAAGCCGCCGGTAAGCTCGTCGACGCCGATGCGGCGAAAGAACCCGATCTTGCGAACCGTTTTAAAGAAGGTTTTAAAAACTTAAAGAAATGGCTGGACGACTCCCAACACCGCCGGCGGGACCTCGACGACGTTGCGGAAAAGACCTGGCGGTTAAAGTCGCCGGCGGATCTGGTAAGAGACCTCGATCGCGCCCACTGGGGTCCGCTCAAGACTCGGTGGGATACGACCCTGCATTATGAAGAGGTCACGGATCCGGAAAAGAATCTCACACCACAGCATCTGATCCTGGCTCTGTCCATTCTCCGCACCTCCTGCGGCTTGTTGACACCGGTGGTGTTTGTATCGACCCACGACACGGCAGCCGAAAAAATCTCGGAGATGATTTTCAAAGCGCGTGGAGACAACATCCGGGCTTGCCTGATGCGTCACGGGATCAATCCGAGTGAGAACAAACCGGATGCGGAGAACGCGGTTGAAAGTGCCATAAAACGGCTGCTGGAACGGTTCATTCTGGTTCGGCGTGTCGAACTCATCGACGAAACGGCGCCCCAGCTCTGGCAAATAATCCAGGATTCGGGCACGCATGCGTTGTATCTGATGGGGCACAAAGTGAAGGACATCTTTTCCGCGGTGGATCCGGTGCCGCTGGCTGGAGGTATCCGGGTCGTCGTCAGCGATTTACGTCTGATCCGGGATACGTACCCGGAGGTCGCCTCCGATCCTCTTTTTCTGCCTACGCTCGTGTTCCGGTTACGTCGCATGGGCGTGACTTCCCTGATTGTCGATTCCGACACCGGGCGACCTGACAGATTTCCGACGCACCCTATGAATGGCGCGCTGCGATCGCTCGTGGATCATCAGATTTACACTTGGAAAGTACCCTTCTTTGGGGAACAACGAGTTGCCATCACGGTGATTCCGCTCGCGGTAGAGCAGGCTGCCGTGATCCGTGAGCTGAAGTTCAAGGAGCCCGCCCAGAGCGGAAGGAGCCTGCAGAGAGATCCTTCGATCGGGAAGCTGGACGTCGATCCGCATTTTGAACTTTATATGGGGGTGGAAGAAGGTAAACCCGCTGCCGTTCCCCTGCGGGTCGTCTTTTATGCCGAAACGGAAGCCTTTGAACAATACGTTCAAGGCGAACAGGAGCTCCTGGAGCGAATGTTCACTCCGGTTGACGACGCCACTCCGATAGTGCAGGTCAAAAAAAGACAGGACTACGAAGCACTGCGGGATTACTGCCACCTGCCATCGGAAACCCGCCTGCCTTACTCCCTGGTTTTTATGGTCGATGGCTATTGGGCGTTGCGCCGCGACACTTCTCTCATGGATCAAGCTGCGTATTTGAACAGAAGTCTTGAGGACTCCGCGCTCGGAGAGCAGGAAAGGGAGGACTCGCTTCGACTGTTTCGCCACACGGTTCAGCAGCGGGAGCGGACCGACTGGAATGCAAGGACGCAATTCTTTGCCCAGCGGCGGGACATCTCGAAGGGAGACACGCCGGACAATTATTACTACCACCATCGTTTCCCGCGAGACACGAAGGTGGCGGGCATAACGGACCGAATCCCGTTCACGTGGGATTTCGGCTTTCTGCTGTGCAAACGCAAGTTGTGGGAAAACGCCGCCGATATTGGGCTTCCGGGCAACAGCCTGAACAGGGAGCACGGCAAGGTCAAATCTGTATGGGACGATCTGCTGAGACTCGACCCGGGCGCTCAACCTCAAGAAGAGCACGCCGAAACCATGGACGCCGAAGCCAGCGAAGGCAAAACCAGTGAAGGCAGAACCAGTGAAGCCAAAACCAGTGCCCCCAAAACCGTCGTGGGTGGGGGAGGTTATGTGAGGTGGCGCGATTTCTTTGGAGCCTGTACCGTCGTGGCTCGCACCGAAGAACGCAGGAGAGGCTCGCGTGTCCCGGCCTTCGATCTCTCCTTCCAGACGCCTGATTCGTTGATCGGCATGATTCTGGAAATCTGGCTCTCGGAAATCGCGGGTGATGCGCTCAGAATGGCCCGGTTCGCCCAATCCCAGGGCGTTACTCAACCCGATCCCGACGGGTCGCGCAAGTTCGCCGGAGAGTGGTCGAAAGAAGCTATCGGAAACATCGAGAAAGCGTCCGGTTTTGAGATCGGGTCCGACGAAAGCGTTATTCAGTTTCAGAAGCTCTTGCGCGGCGAGGGTCGGAGCTCGTCGCTGGATAAGAGTGTCCTGCGGAGCGCCTTCGAAAAAATGAAGCTTGCCTTCAAGAACATGCCCAAAATGCCCGAAAATCCCACGTTGGGGGACTACGACGAGCGGTATACGAGGCTGCTTCAGGCTTCGGCGGATGAGACGGTCGATGGGAAGACAGGATACGCATTTCAGTTGTTTAAGACGTGGCTTTTGCTGATGGAAGTTCTCGATATCCGCGATTATCTGGACCCTGAGCGTCCTTTTGAACTGAGGTCCGGCCGCCCGTCCAGTCCGGATGCGCCGGCTACGCGCGAATGGTATCGAACGGCATGCGAATCGACTTCGGCGGGCGGCCCCGACGAGTACAATCTTCGAACGCCGGTTCGGCTTCCCGGTCATTTCTCCGTCAGAGCGGGATGGTTCCTCGCGGTGGCGAAGGGAAGTCGATCCCGGCGGCTGGCGGAACGAGCCCTCGATCTTCTTTCGAGCCGCCGCGCCAACCGGACGCGCCTGCATATGGGTTTGGGGCTTCCGACCAGGGACATACTGGAAGGGCCAACGGCCGGCCATATTCGAACGGCGCTCAAAGTACGAGGTCCGGACGGTGACTTCCCCGTGGTTTATGGCGATCTGTTGGAAATTGGCGCCACACGAGAGGTATCCCCGATTCAGAACACCAGTTTTCATTGGCTCTTCCGGAGTGCATTCCGCGATTACGACCGCCAAACTCCCGTCATCGGAAAGTGGATACATCGGCTTTTCGAGTGGTCTGTCCAATACCGGCATGCTCACCGGGATACGTGGAGAGGAGGATTCCAGTCGTACGATGAACTGGATCGCGGCAATCTGGAGACCGTTGGCGCGTACCCAAGCTTCAGGATGTTCCCGGAGGCCGTCGACGAGATGGTGGAAGATCTGAATGCGGCAACACTTGCCGGCCGCAAGCCCCCCGGACCGTGACGCCGTTTTTGATACCTCCGGAAGCACGCATTAGCGGCTTGGCTCCAATCTGATAATCTCGGGCAGCATTGGAGGGGCTGGTTACGTTGGCTGCACAGAGCAGGCTGCCGCCCGTCGTGGCAAAAACTACAAACGCCACCTGTGCGGGGTCGAAACGGCGGACGACCTGACTGGCCGACCAAGCCACGGGTCTGCGAGATTCCCTAGAAGAAGGCTCCGGCTCCCGGCGGCCACGCCGGACGATCGAACTTCGTTGCGTCTGGCGTCCCCCCACCGGGACCGCTGAAACCCGTCTTCAGTCTCCTCCGTCTGAGTTACAATCAAAGATACTTGGCCCGGAGCATACACGCTATGGCGAACTTCTCAATTCCATCGAGCGGTTTTGGCCGGGCTCAATTCCGCTGGGGGCACAAAAAGATATGACCGCAAAAGCTCTTTGGGTTTTGCCGATAGGCCTGACTCTCCTGCTCGTTATCCCCGCTGTTTCGCAGGACGCGGCCAAACAGAGCACCGAAAGCCAGAGCACCGGCAAAACGGATGCGACTTCGACCACCGCGCCCAAGCGCGAAACCGTCGCCAAGCCGCTTACCCCAAAACAGATCAAGAAGAAGGAAGCGGCGCTCAAAAAAGAGCTGGAGACGCCTTGGCGCAAGTGGCTGAACGAAGACGTCACGTATATCATCACCGACGAGGAACGTAAAGCCTTCAAGCAGATGAACACCGACGAGGAACGCGAGCAGTTTGTCGAGCAGTTCTGGCTGCGGCGCGATCCCACGCCCGACACGATTGAAAACGAGTACAAAGAAGAGCACTACCGGCGTATCGCTTACGCCAACGAGCACTTCGCTTCCGGCGCTCCAGGCTGGAAAATGGATCGCGGCCGCATCTACATTACGTTCGGCCCGCCCGACGAAATCGATTCCCATCCGTCCGGCGGCACCTACGAGCGGCCCGTGGCCGAAGGCGGCGGCGAAACCACTACCTTCCCGTTTGAAGACTGGCGCTATCGGTACATCGAGGGCATCGGCAACGACGTGATGATCGAGTTCGTCGATACCACCATGACCGGCGAGTACCACATGACGATGGACCCGTCGGAAAAGGACGCGTTGACATACGTTCCCGGCGCCGGGCTCACCCTCGCCGAACAGATGGGCCTCAGCGACAAGTCCGCCCGCTTCAACAACACGGACGGTACGCACATGGGCGCTCCCATCAGCGGGAACACGATGGACCGGCCTGCCAGTTACAACGAATTCGAGCGCCTCAATCAGTTCGCGAAACTGCAGCAGCCCCCGCCGGTCAAGTTCAAGGATCTGGAAGCCGCCATCAGCTCGCGCATCACGTACAACATCCTGCCGATGCAGGTGCGCATCGATTACGTTCGCGTGACCGAGTCTTCCGTCATGGCGAACATCACCCTCCAGTTCGAGAACCGGGACCTGGAGTTCAAATTAAAGGATGGCGTCCAGAAGGCCAGCGTAAATCTTCTCGGACGCGTCAGTACCCTGACCCGCCGGCCGGTGACGACTTTCGAAAAGCCGCTCGAAGTCGACGCCCCGCCCGACATGCTGCAGAAGTACGCGCAGCAGCGCCAGATCTACCAGCAGTCCGTTCCGCTGGCGCCCGGCCGCTATCGCCTGAACATCGTCGCCAAGGACACGAGTGCCGGCAATATGAACAATTACGAAGTGGCGCTCGATGTGCCGCACTTCGACGAAGATAAGCTGGCCTCCAGCAGCCTGATTCTCGCCGACACCATCGAGAAGCTCCCCACCAAGAGCATTGGCGGTGGAATGTTCTCGATCGGCGATACCAAGGTTCGTCCCCGCCTCGGAAACAAGTTCAACAAAGAGGAGAAAATGGGGATTTATCTCCAGGTTTATAATTTCGAGCCGGACGAGAAGACGCAGAAGCCGTCGGGTTCGATTGAATATGAAATCTCCAAGGCCGGGTCGGAAGAAAAGCTCATGGATTTTTCGGAAGAAGTCGGCAGCATCCCGAATGCCTCGGCCAACCAGGTGACCATCGAGAAGCTGCTTCCGCTCAGTGCGCTCGGGCCCGGTACGTACACCATCAAGGTAAAGGCGACCGACAAGAACCGGAACCAGACCGTGCTGCAGCAGGGAAATTTTACGGTAAGCTGAGAGTGTTATCGATTTAGAAGTCTAAAGGAACATGCGAGACGCCAAGGCAATACGCCCGTTGTGGCGGGTCCTGGTTTCGGCCAAGTGCTCGGCCAAAGCCGCCCTTGCGGCAACTCTGCTCTTGGCTTCGGCTTACGCCGCGCCTCCCATTCGATTTTCCGGGGAGCTCGGCGGCCTTGTGACGGACGTCGCGGGCAAACCCCAGCCCGGCGCAGCCGTTCTTCTGTTTAACCGGCAGGATCGCCTTTTGCAGCGATCTGCCACCGATTCGCTCGGCACTTTCGCCTTTGCCGATCTGCTGCCTGACTCGTACTCCGTTCGCGTTTCGCTGTCCAGTTTTGTGCCGGCCATCAAGGATCGCATCCAGATCAAAGCGGGTATGCGAAGTCTTCTCGATGTGAACCTTTCCCGCGTGTTCAGTTCGGTGCAGCTGGTTTCCACAACGCCCCTGTCCGGCGGATTGATGAACGACAGCTGGAAGTGGGCTCTGCGCGCCGACAGTTCGTTGCGGCCGATTCTTCGATTTCTCCCGGTCCAACAGCCCGCGGATTCTCCGTCCGACTCCGCCTCATCTCGTTTCTCGGCGATCTTTACCGACAATCGGGGCCTCGTGAAAATTTCCGCCAGCGACGGCGCTACCGTATCGAGCGACGGACAGGCGGATCTCGGCACGCAGTTTGCTTTCGCGACCTCCGTATACGGAGGCAACCATCTTAAGATGGCGGGCGATGTCGGATATTCCTCCGGGTCCAGCGCGCCTTCGGCCGCTATCCGGACTACTTACTCGAGGGAACTGCCCACCGGCGACAAACCGGAAATTTCGGTGACCATGCGGCAGGTCTTCGTTCCCATGCGCGTGGGCCAGAGTCTCTTCGGAAATTCGCAGAACGACGGCTCGCTGCCGGCTTTGCGGACCTTGGGCCTGAGCTTCGACGATAAGAAGCAGATCAGCGACTCGCTCCGGATGGAATACGGCTTTGCTTTCGACAGCGTCTCTTTTCTGGATACATTGCATTACTTCAGCCCCTACGGAAAGCTCACGTATGCGGTGCCCCGGGGGAAGGTCGATTTCACCTGGACATCCGGAAATGCGCGGCCCGAACTCGGCATGGGCATGTCCGATCCGGGCGCCGATTTGCAGCGCGAGCTTGCGGCCGTCGACGTTCTTCCGCGAGTGACTCTGCTGGACGACCATGCCAGAGTGCAGCGTGGCGACGATTTCGAAGTTGGTTTTTCGCAGCGCTTTGGCTCGCGGGAATTTCGCGTGTCCGGTTATCACGAGCGCGTCTCGAATACCACGCTCACTCTCGCTTCTTCCGAGCCCGGTATATTCCCGGGCGACCTGTTGCCGGATCTGTTTTCGAATAGTGCCCTGTTCAATATGGGCAGGTTCGATACTTTCGGATATACCGCTTCGGTTACACAGGACCTTGGCGAAAACTACAAGGTAACCCTTATCTACGGATCGCTCGGCGTCCTCTCCCCCCGCGGTTCCGGTCAGGGCGGCGATGCAATCGACACCGGAGACGATTTGCGCCGGATCATGGAAACGGATCGTCGCCCCTCCCTCACCCTGCGCGTCTCCGGAGCTTGGAAAGCCACCGGCACGCGCGTCATCGCGAGTTATCAGTGGACCGATTACCAATCCGCCGTGCCCGGACCCGAATTCTCGGCCGAGTCCACCCGCCCCGAACCCGGCTTGAACGTGATTGTACGGCAACCCATGCCGTCCATCCCTCGTGTGCCCTGGCGGATGGAAGCGTCCGCTGAGCTGCGCAACCTCCTTGCGCAGGGATATCTGCCGCTGACAACTTCGGGCGGAGATCAATTTCTTTTGATTAACACCCCACGCAGTATTCGCGGCGGGATTGCCTTCGTATTTTGAGAAAGCCGATTATGATCAAAGCGCGCCTTTTGTGCCTGGGCATAGCTGTGTGCCCTGGGTTGATTCCAGTGCTGATTCCCGCTGAAGTTCCGGAGCAGCCTCCGGGGCAGGTAGTCACCTTCAACAAGCAAATCGCCCCCATCGTCTATCGGAACTGCTCCTCGTGTCATCGCCCCGGCGAAGCAGCGCCGTTCTCCCTGCTTTCTTATCGGGACGTTTCAAAAAGGGGCAAGACGATCGCCTCTGTTACCGCGGCGCGATTCATGCCGCCCTGGAAAGCCGAAGCCGGTTCTTATCCTTTCAAGGACGAGCGGCGTCTTAAAGACAGCGAGATCGCTCTGATCCAGGCATGGGTGCGGCAGGGAATGCCGGAAGGCAAAGCCAGCGATGCTCCCGCGCCGCCAACGTTCGCTTCAGGCTGGATGCTCGGCGAACCGGATTTGATCGTCGAAATGCCCGCCGCTTATCATGTGCCGGCCGACGGTCCGGATATTTATCGCAACATCGCGGTGCCGCTTGGCTTCACCGAAGACAAATGGATTACCGCCATCGACATGAAGCCGTCGGCGCGGTCGGTGGTTCATCATGTTCTGTATTTCGCCGACCCGAAAGGCAAGGCGCACGATCGCCCGCAACAGGGCCCGGAACCCGGCTACAGCGGTATGCGGCCCGGTGGCGCCGAGGCGGAGCCGCTGGGTGGATGGGCGGTGGGAGCCCAGCCGCACCTTCAGCCGGCCGGTCTCGCCCTTCCCGTTTCAAAGGGCTCCGATCTCATTATTCAGTATCATTTCCATCCGAACGGTAAACCGGCGGCCGAAAAATCCGTCATCGGCCTTTACTTTGCGAAGAAGGCTCCCGAGCGGACGCTCACTTCGATCCAGTTACCGCCCACTTATTCGCTGTTTTCCGGGCTCGACATCGCCCCCGGCGAGAGGGATTTCGTGATCCGGGATTCCTACACGCTGCCCGTCGCTTTGGATGCCGTTTCGATTGGCGCGCACGCGCACTACATCGCCAAACAACTGAAAATGACCGCGACGCTTCCGTCCGGCGAGGTGAAAACGCTGCTCTGGATCAAAGACTGGGACTTCTCATGGCAGGACCGGTATTTCTTCGACCAGTTCGTGCCGCTTCCCAAAGGTACGCGGCTTGATGCCGAAGTGCATTGGGACAATACGGCGGATAACCCAAGGAATCCGTCGGTGCCCCCGATTCGCGTCCAATGGGGCGAACAGTCGAAAGATGAGATGGGCAGTCTCGCGCTCGTCGGCGTGCCGCACGACGAAGCCGATCTCCCGTTGCTGCGGCAGGACCTTTTCAGGCACCGGAACGAAATGGCTCGCACGCGAATGATGGCCGATCCCGACCTTCGCCGGAAAGTCGCGGAGTTGCTTGCCCAATGAAGTGGCTTTTATTATTCGCGCTGGGACCAATCCTTCACCCGTCCGTCGCGGTGCGTGATATCGACGGCGTACTGCGGGAGCCGCTGAAAGTTGAGAAAGGGCATGTCGAAGCGCTGTTTTTTGTCACCAACGATTGCCCCATTTCAAACTACTACTCGCATGAAATCCGGCGCATCTGCGACGACTATGCGCAGCGTGGAGTTGGTTGCACGCTCGTTTACACCGACCCCACGCTGACCGACGAGCAGGCGCGGGAGCATGCAAAGGAATATGGGCACGGAGCGTATCCGAAGATCGTGGATCGCACCCACGTGCTGGTAAAAGCCACAGGCGCCTCAATCAACCCGACCGCGGTGCTGATCAAACCGGACGAATCGATAGCCTATCGCGGACGCATCGATAATTTCTACGCCGCGATCGGAAAGACGCGCCGCGTGGTCACCGAACACGATCTGCGCGACGCGCTGGACGCCGTAATCGCCGGCCGCCCGGTAGCGAAGCAGGAAGCCTCGCCGGTCGGCTGCTACATCCAATAAGGTTTTGTGGGGCGGGGCTTCGGCCCTGCCGCCGGGCTTCGGCCCGGCGTTCAACCACCCGCAATCGCCCGCAACGCCTCAATCCTCGGGGCCCTGCTCTTTGGACTATCCAGACCAAAAGAACGCGCGTCCCCCAGATCCTCGCGCACAAATACTTCCATCTCGTGGATCGCCTTCTCCAGCGCCTTATCACGCGGCACAAACGATGCCCACGCAATGGTCCCTGCCGCGGTATCGAACTCCCAACGCCCTGTCAGCCGCCCCCGATCGAGAATCGCGTGGCCGGGAAATTGGCCTTTCAAATCTTTCTCCCGATCCTCCGGCGCGAGCAGGCCCTTCAAATCGCCCCGCAGCAGTCCGAGACCGTCGAGACTGCTCACCAGCGAATATTGCGGGCGCTTCGGTGCCTGAAACCTCAGGAACGCTTCGTGATCCTCCGGGAGCAGACAAAGATCGCCGCCGACTGACCCTAATCCCAAAGGCTCCGCGGCAGCCGTGGCAGCTTTCACTCCCAGCCCGGCAAACGCCTGAAATTCGCTCACAGACGCCGGGCCGATCCACGAAAAATAGCGCCGCGCCGGCAGTTATCACCACCATATATAATCGTCTCGACTTCAGAGGAGGTATCCTGGCCATGCGCGTTAGTCTTGCCCTTGTTCTGGCTATGCTGCCCGCCCTGTACGCGGCGGAAATCCCGCTGACGGACTGGCCGAACTCCAATCGCGACCTGGCCGGCACACGCTACTCCCCACTGACGCAAATCAACACCCGCAACGTCGCGAAATTGAAAGAAGTCTGGACCTTCCGCCTTCATCAGGCCGGCGAGTCTCCGGCCGTCAGAGCTTCCACGGAAGCCACGCCGATCGTCGTCAACAACGTGATGTACCTTCCCGCCGGCGACAGCGTGGTTGCCCTCGAGCCGGAGTCGGGAAAAGAAATCTGGCGTTACAAGATGCCGGCCGGCGTTCCCAGCCGGCGCGGAGTTGCCTGGTGGCCGGGCGACCGGAATAACCCGCCACGCATCGTCTTTACCGCCGACCACAGGCTGATCGGCCTCAACGCCGGAACCGGCAAAATCGATCCTGGTTTTGGGAAGGAAGGCGAAGTGGATACGGTGGTGGCCTATCAGGCCGCCCCCACCATTTACAAGAATCTGATTCTCGTGGGCGCCAATGTGGCATCGGAAAACAACGGCGTCGGCGAGCCGGGAGACACGCGCGCCTACGACGCCCGCACCGGCGCCAAACTCTGGAATTTCCACTCTGTGCCCAGCCCCGGCGAGGTAGGGAACGATACTTGGGAAGGCGACGGCTGGAAGGATCGCAGCGGTGTCCATCAATGGTCCTTTTCCTTCGTCGTGGATACCCAGCGCAACCTCGTTTACACCATGTTCGCCAGCCCGGCTTACGACTACTGGGGTGGCGACCGCAAAGGGAATAATCTCTTTGGCAATTCTGTTGTGGCGCTCGATGCGGATACGGGAAAAATGAAGTGGTACCACCAGCTCGTCCATCACGACCTTTGGGACTTCGATCTTCCCCCCACGCCCGTACTTCTGGCCGTG
>Ga0181530_10005561_pt1 | contig 12794 bp, 13 predicted proteins | sample PEATcosm2014_Bin_42_FD_119769 | JGI IMG/M metagenome (GOLD analysis project Ga0181530, IMG submission 119769) | Peatland microbial communities from MTU Mesocosm Facility, Houghton, MI, USA - PEATcosm2014_Bin10_60_metaG | ecosystem: Environmental > Terrestrial > Soil > Wetlands > Peat | place... | reverse complement strand
GTCGGCGACTACCTCTCGGCGCGCTATCGCATTCCCGCCAACCGGCAGATCTTGGGGAGTGTGCAAGTGCGGACGCTCTGGGCGGTGCGCATGAAGAACGGGCGCTTCGAATACTCGCTGGGCGATACCGAGACCCAGATCTGCGTGCGGTCGCTGTTCCCGCAACTGGGTTACACACCCTGCTGGTACCTGAGCCGCCATGCGACCAGGCGCATCGAGGTCAGCCGGGCCGGCGCTGATGTGGTTCTGGCGGCCACTCATCCATGTCGTCTTATGGTCGATGGCACTTGATGACGGCGTGCGCTTCGGGTACACTCCACTACTTGAGGGCTGGTAAGAATGACTGGAGGAGGGATTTTTATGCGGACGCGATTCCTGTTGTTGTTGGCTTGCGTGGCGGCGCTCTGTTTTGGCCAGGCGACGCTCACTAACGATTCGATCGTCAAAATGGTGAAGGCCGGGTTGGGCGAGGACATTATCCTGAGTTCGATCCACGCTCAAGCGGGAAGGTACGCGACCGGGGCGGACGATCTGATTGCCTTGAAGAGCGCCGGGGTGAGCGATAAGATCATCTCCGCGATGATGAATGGCGGAGGAGCGGCCGCGCCAGCGGCCGGGCCAGCGCCGGCCGCGGCCGGAGGCCCGATTGTTGGGGAGATCGGGGTCTATTACAAGAAGAACGACCAATGGGCGGATCTGAACCCCGAAGTGGTTAATTTCAAAACAGGGGGAGTATTGAAGAGCATCGGAACGGCGGGGATTGTGAAGGGCGACGTCAACGGCCATGTGGAGGGTGCGAAGAGTCCCAATCGGATCCCTTCGCCGGTGGATTTGCTGGTGTACACGCCGGATGGCGTGGCCATCACCGAATACCAGTTGCTGCGGCTTCGGGATTGCAAGGACTGCCGGGAATTCCGCACGGTAACCGGCGGGGTGATGCACGTCTCCGGCGGCGCCACCCGCGATCTGGTTCCGTTCGAGAGCAAGAAGCTGGCTCCCCGAACGTACGAAATCATACTCCCCACCCTGGGTGCGGGCGAATATGGCCTGCTGCCGCCCGCCTCCGGCGACGCCACCGCCAGCACTGGACGAGTGGGTAAGATTTATTCCTTCAGCATCCTGGAATAGCCGGCCAGGCGGCGGTCCGTGAAGGACCGCCGTAGCCGGGTACGTGAACACTCGCCAACGGGCCGCGCAGTGCACGTTGCTGTTGATGGGGTTGCCGATTCCGGTGAACACATTGCGCACGCCGCTCCAAGCCGGCATGGCCGCCATGGCCGCGACTGCTGCCATGCCCGCGGCCAAGGCGCATTCCACCGGGTCCTGTTTTTTGGGGTCTTGCCAAGTCTGCAGTTTCAGTACGCGATTTCGAAGCTAGGTCGGCTTCTCTATCCTTTCCTGAAGCGCCGGCCCGGCGCTGGTTGTTCCGCCGTCTGGCGTGTCAGATCGTGCTGTTCGCCACGATCGAGCCGACCTTGCTGAACACGTTGCTGATCACGTTTGTGAGAGTGGGCACGGTCGCCACCGCTGCCACCGCTATCATACCCGCAACCAGAGCGTATTCCACCAGGTCCTGCCCGGTCGTATCTTTCCAAAACTCGCGAATGTAGAATTTCATTGGTTGTCTCCAGCTTTCGCTTGCATATCTGCGTAACCCGAAGTTACCAGCCTCCGCGCTGGAATGATATCCGTGAGCCTCCTTAGTTATCGGACTGATTACTCCGAATTTTCAGCTTCTTCGCGGGCGCAGCCCGAACCAGGAAGTTCGCTTCCTGGCCGGCTGGCCGCCTCCTGCCAGGCGCTCCCCGAGCGCGTGCACGCCGCGCGCAAAACGGGTAGCCGCCCCGAGCGGGCGGCCTTCCAGCACGGCCTGCTGGACCAGGTCGTACTCATTGGCGAGCAGCGCGTAGGGCGCCAGCTTCAAAGCCGTCTCGACTTCGTCGCGCTTCAGGCCCGTCGACGGCGTGTAACGGTTCATGATGAGCAGCAGGCGGCGCCGCTCGATTAAGTGGTGCTCCAGGCGCTCGATCGAGCGGCGGGTGGAGTGCAGCGCCACCAGCTCATTGGTCGAGACCAGCAGAATCTGGTCGGAAAGCTGTGCGAACTCGATGGCGGCCGGCTGCGCGCCGGGGGTGTCGATCACGATGGCTTCGTACTGGCCGCGCCAGAAGGTCATCAGTTGTTGAGCGGCGGCGCGGCCGATTTCGACCTGCGCCGCGGGGTTCTCCGGCGCCAGCAGCACGTCGATGCCGTGGGTCGCGACCGCCAGGTGGCCCCACAGGTCGTGATCCATGCGCTCGCGGTCGCGCACGGCGTCCCCCAAATGGAAATCCGGCTTCAGCTTCAGCAGGAACGCGATCGCGCCTCCCTGGACATCGGTATCCACCAGCAGCACGCGCGCAGCTCCGGCGCGGTGCAGTTCGACGGCCAGGTGAACGGCCAGGGTCGAAGCGCCGCAGCCGGGCTTACCCGGAATCACGCAATATGCCTCGCAAGGCTTGGGCGGCTCGGCGGGCGCGCGCAACAGCCGCAGCCGGTCGAGCACGCTCGAAAGCGGCGCGGCGTCGGGCAAGGCCAGGAATTCGCAGGCGCCGCGGCGCAGACAACGCAGGATCAGGTCGGCATCGTTGCGCGTATTGAGCGCCACCACCGGCGCCGAGGCGGAGGCCTCGCCAATCAGCAGCAGAGCGAACTCGGCGTGAGCTGCCACATCGATGAAGCAGAGGTTGGCCTGGTGCTCCATCAGAGCACTGGCCAGCGCGCCGATGCGCGGGTATTGGGCCAGGTGCGTGACGCCGTTGATTCCCAATTCCGCGCAGGCCGCGCGGAGGCGGCCGGCCAGTTCCGCGTCCGGACAAACCATAAGCGGCTTCCAGGGGCCGTACGCCGCGGATTTGGCCGGCTGTTCCAAGGGACCGAGAAGGCCTCTCTGATTTCATCGGCCAGCGGAGGGAAAAGCTGAGTGACGGTAACCACGAAAGCTGGGATTCACCGCTGAGACGCTGAGACGCGGAGAAGAGAGAAGAAATGAGAGTTCCTAGCAAACCTCGCAATCTGACAACCAAGAAGCGAATGAGCGCGGGCCAGCTTTCTCTATCTTTCTCCGCGCCTCCGCGTCCCTGCGGTGAGTTCTTAGAACCGCAAAACGCCGGGTGTCACGCGGCGGCGAGGGCCATCAGGTTCCAAGCCACGCAGCAGGTGAAGAGCACATTGACGCGGGCCAGCAGACGCGTGCGGCCGCTGTGGGCGGCGTACAGCGCCAGGCCGAAGGCCGCCGCTTTGGGAAGCGCCAGCGCGACCAGCGGCTGCCGGACCACCGCCATCGCCGCGCGCATCAGGGGATTGGCCTCCCGGACGCCGTGATGAAGAAACAGGAGCGTGGTCAGCACGTCGCAGACCTGAAGCGCGGCGAACAACAGGACGACCCTGGATTTGCTCATGCAAGGACCTTAATGGAATGTGCGGGGGCGCGCCAATAGTACCAGTTCCGGTACCCGGCTTTCATACAATCGGGATCGCGGCCGATCTGAATTAACAAGCCCATGGCCACCGCAGCATCACTGCCGGTCCCGCGCGTCGCGCGGTTCTCCATGCGGCTGGCGCCGACCCTGCCGGACTTGTTTTTCCCGCTCCTCCTGGTCGCCTGGTTCGGCCGGCCGGTGGTGTGGCAAGGCCTGCTGGGCGACGGCGACACCGGTTGGCACATCCGCACCGGGGAGATCCTGCTCGGTACCGGCCGCGTGCCGGCGCACGACCCGTTCTCGTTTTGGCGCGGGGGCGAGCACTGGTACGCGTGGGAATGGCTTTCCGACGCCATCTTCGCGGAGTTGCATCGCTGGCGCGGCCTGGAGGCCGTGGCGGCGCTGGCGGCCGTGGCAGTGTGCCTCTGGGCGGCGCTGCTGTTCGCGTGGCTGCTCGATCGCGGCGCGGGAGCGTGGATATCGCTCGCGGTGACGCTGGCGGCGGTGAGCGCTTCGAGCATCCACTTTCTGGCCCGGCCGCACATTTTTTCGCTGCTGCTGCTCGGGCCGGCCTTGTGGACCGTCGACCGCGACCGGCGCGCGCCCGACGGCCGCCTCTGGTGGCTGGTGCCGCTGGCGGCTTTATGGGCCAACCTGCACGCGGGTTTTGCCGGCTGGCTCGCCATATTGGCATGGCTGGCTGCGGCCAGCGCGCTCGAGCGCGATGGCGCGGCGGCGCGGCGCTACGGACTGCTGGCGGGGCTTTCCGCCCTGGCTACTTTGGCCAATCCGTATGGCTGGCAACTGCACCGGCACATTCTGAGCTATTTGAATTCGCCGTGGATTCTGGAGCACGTGGAGGAGTTTCAATCGCCGCGCATCCGCTCGGAGAGCATGTTGGTCTTCGCCGCGCTGCTGTTCGGGGCGGTCGGGCTGGGAGCGCGGCGATGGCGTCGCACCCGCTGGTTCGAAGGCGGCCTGGTGATGTTCTGGGGCTTCGAAGCGCTGCGGTCGGCGCGCCACATCCCCTGGTTCGCGGTGGTGGCGGCGCCGGTGATCGCATCGGCCTGCGCCGACTGGTGGCGGGAACGGGCCGAACGGGCGCCCAATCGGTCGGCTGCGCGGATTCTGTGGGAAGTGGCACGCGACGTGGGCGAGCGCGCGCGCTTCACTGCCTGGCTGCCGGTGCTGGGCGCGCTGGCGCTCGGGGCGGTGCTGCCGCGAAGCGGGCTGGGCGACTTTCCCGCCGCGCGGTTTCCGGTGGAGGCAGTGGCCCGCAATGCGGACCGGTTGACCGGCGGGGACCCGTCCCATGTGCCGCCGCCCCGCGTGCTGGCGCCGGACCAGTGGGCCGATTACCTGATCTATCGTTTATACCCGCGGGCGCGCGTGTTCTTCGACGGCCGCAGCGATTTCTACGGCCCCGCCGCGGGGGACGATTACCGGACGCTGCTCGGGGCCGGCCCCGCCTGGCCGCAAGTGATGGCGCGGTACGGCTTCTCGGTGGCGCTGCTGCCGCTCGACTGGCCGCTCGGCCGCATCCTCGAACGCGAACCGGGCTGGCGCGTGATGTATCGCGACCGGCAGGCGGTCCTGCTCGAAAGGACGGGCCCATGAACACCCCGGCCTGGATGGGCGGTGCGGCGTTGGGGTGGCGCAGGCACTCGTGCGTGCGCCACTGGATGGGGCGAGGGTAAGCCAATGCAGATGGATCGCAGATTCGGAATGATTGTGGCGTTCAGCCTGGTTTGGGGGCTGGTGGTGTCGCTGTTCTTCTACCGGGTCGCGGCGCAAAAGCGCAGCTCCGAACCGGAGAGGACGCTGGTGGTGGCGGCGCGGCCGTTGCCGCCGGGCGCCTCCATCGCGGCCGAAGCGGTGAAGACCGTGCGCGTGCCGGAGAAGCTGTTCCCGCACGGCGGTTTTTCGAAAGTGGAGGAAGTGGTGGGACGGCCGGTGGTCAGTTCCATGCAGACGGACGAACCGGTGGTGGAAGCGCGGATTGCGCCGCGCGGCAGCGGCTTCGGCGTGGCGCCCCTGATTCCTCCGGGCATGCGCGCTCTGGCGGTGCGCGTCAACGACGTGGCTGGAGTGGCGGGATTCGTGCTGCCCGGCGCCCGCGTGGACGTGCTGGTGACGGGCCGGCCGCCGGGCTCCGACGATACCGTGACCACGCCGGTGCTCGAGGACGTCGCGGTGCTCTCGGCGGGCCAGACGCTGGAAGCCGATTCGCACAGCCAGTCGATGAGCGTCGCGGTGGTGACCCTGCTGGTGACGCCGGCCCAGGCGGTGAGCCTGACGCTCGCGGCGAGCGAGGGAAAAGTCCAACTGGTGCTGCGCAACTCGGGTGACCGCGAGACCACTCCCCTGCGCGGCCGGGAACTGCGCGAGCTCTACGCACAAGCGGAGCCGCTGCCGCCGGCCGCGCCTCCGCCGGCCGCGCCGCGCGGGCGAAAGGCTCCGGCAAGAACCGTCGCGGCCGTCCCGCCCGCAACGCCCGCCGCGGCGGCGGTGGAAACCATGATTCTGCTTCGCGGAGCGCAGAAGACCGTGGAAACCTTCCCGGTAAAGGCAGCGCGCCCATGACGGCCGAACGCCCGCCGGCGGAGCTCGGTTGGGAGCAGCGCCTGCTGCGCCATGCGGCCCGCCGCGGCGAGCTGCGGCCGGAGTACCAGGAGCTGAAATTCACGCTCCACCGCAAGCTGCTCGACCAGATCAACCTGGATGCGCTGGCGGGAATTGAGAACGACCGCATCCGCGCGGAGGTCCGGCAGGCGGCCCTGGCCATCGTGGAGCACGAGCCCACGCCGCTGACAGCCGGCGAAAAGGAACAGCTCGCCGAGGAAGTGCTCGACGAAGTCTTCGGCCTGGGCCCGCTCGAACCGCTGCTTGAGGACGCGAGCATTTCCGACATCCTGGTGAACGGGCACGGGCAGGTGTACGTGGAGCGCCGCGGGCTGCTCGAAGAGACCGGCGTGCGCTTCCACGACGATCAGCACCTGCTGCGCATCATCGACAAGATCGTGTCGCAGGTGGGAAGGCGCATCGACGAATCGAACCCCATGGTGGATGCGCGGCTGAGCGACGGCTCGCGCGTGAACGCCATCATCCCGCCGCTGGCGGTGGACGGGCCGCTGCTTTCCATCCGGCGCTTCTCGACCGACAAGCTGATGCCGAAGGACCTGGTGGCCAGGCTTTCGCTCACGCCGGGCATGATGCAACTGCTCGAAGCCGCCGTGCGGGCGCGCCTGAACGTGATCGTCTCGGGGGGCACGGGCGCGGGCAAGACCACCCTGCTCAACGCGCTCTCGGCCTACATCTCACCGAAAGAAAGGATCGTGACCATCGAGGACGCGGCCGAGCTGCAATTGAAGCAGCCGCACCTGGCGCGCCTGGAGACGCGCCCGGCCAACGTGGAAGGCCACGGGCTGGTGCGGCAGCGGCAGTTGCTCATCAATGCCCTGCGCATGCGGCCGGACCGCATCATCGTGGGCGAAGTGCGCGGGGAAGAGGCGCTCGACATGCTGCAGGCCATGAATACGGGGCATGACGGCTCGCTCACCACGGTGCACGCCAACAGCCCGCGCGACGCCATTTCGCGGCTGGAGGTGATGGTTTCCCTCGCCAATGCCAACATGCACCTGCTGGCCATCCGCCAGCAGGTGGCCGCGGCGGTGCACATCCTGGTGCAGGTTTCGCGATTGAGCGACGGGACGCGGCGCGTGATGAACATCACGGAGGTGACCGGCATCGAAACCGATGTGGTGACCTTGCAGGATATTTTCGTGTTCGAGAAGCGCGGCCTGGGGCCGGACGGAAAAGTGGTGGGCCGTTTCGCGGCTACCGGGATTCTGCCCAAATTCAACGAAAAGCTGCTGGCCGCCGGGATCCGCCTTCCGGCGGAGTTGTTCGACGAGTTAGTAGCGGTGGGGAGCGGGGCATGATTCCGGTCTTTTTGCTTACCGCGCTCACCAGCATGGCGACCATGGCGCTGGTAGGGAACTGGCAGGCGCGCCGGGAGCACGCGCTGGCGCTGCGCCGTCTGGCGGGCAAAGTGGCGGCCAAAGCGGGCGGCCAGCCGTCGGCGAAGCCGCTGCTGATGGAGGTGGCGGGCGAAGTGAGGGGCCGCCTGGCGACCCGGGCGCTGGAGCGGCTGAAGCTGAAGGCAGCCGTGGAGCGCATGCTCGAGACGGCCGATTTGAAGTGGGGCGCGGCCGGGTTGCTGCACCGCTCCGCGGGAGCCTGCCTGGGCGCGGCGCTCGCCGTCATGGCGCTGACGGCCAACCGGCTGCCCCTGGTGACCGCCGCGGCGGGCCTGCTGGCGGCCATGGTTCCGGTGAAACTGGCGCAGCGCAAAGCGCGCGGGCGGGTGCGGAAGTTCGAAGAACAGTTTCCGGATTGCCTGGAGTTCATCGCGCGGTCCATGCGGGCGGGGCATGCCTTTTCGGTATCGCTCGAAATGGTCCACAAAGAATTTGGCGAGCCGCTCGGGGGCGAGTTCCGCCGTACCTTCGAAGAACAGAACCTGGGGCAGCCGCTGGACATTGTGCTGAAGAAACTGGGGCACCGCATTCCCTCGCTGGACACTCAGTTTTTCGTGTCGGCGGTGCTGTTGCAAAAGAGAACCGGGGGAAACCTGGCGGAGCTTTTGGACAAGCTGGCGCACATCATTCGCGAGCGGTTCAAACTGCGGGCGCGCGTCCGGGCGATCAGCGCGCAGGGGCTGATGTCGGGCCGCATTCTGGCGGCGATCCCGGCGGTGGTGGGCGCCTTGATGTTCGTGATAAACCCGCGGTACGCGCAATTCTTCGTGGACGATCCGGCGGGTCACGAGTTGCTGGCGGGCGCGCTCGGGCTGCAAGCGGTGGGATACCTGATCATCAAGAAAATCGTGACGATTGAGGTGTGAGGCGGCGAGGTGTGACGTGCTGGTACTCGAAGCGCTATTGGCGGGTCTGGCGGCGGCGGTTGGAACGGCATGGGCGGCGCTGCGCCTCGGGCCGGGGCGGATTCGCGCGGTAGACCGTTTGCGGCAAAGCCCGCCGGTGGTCTCGGACTTTCTGCCTTCCACGGGACTGGTGTGGCGGGAACTGGTGGCCTGGGCGGGCGCGATGGCGCCTTCAGCGCCGCGCAACCTGCCGCTGCTGAAACGGCGGCTGGTGCGCGCCGGCTTCCGCAATCCCCAGGCGGTGCGGTTCTTCTACGGGGCGCGCGCCTGCACCACGGTGGTGTTCGCCGTGGCCGGTTTCGGGATCGGTCTGCACGTCTACGCCACCGCGGGCCGGCTGCTGCTCGGGACGCTCTGCGGGGCGCTCGCCGGGTACATGGCGCCCATGCAGTATCTGGTGTGGCGCATCCGGCGGCGCAAGCGGGCGGTCGAGAAAGGGTTGCCCAACGTGCTGGACCTGATGGTGGTCTGTGTGGAATCGGGGCTGGGGCTCGACCAGACGGTGATCCAGGTGGCCAAGGAGTTGCAGACGGCGCACCCGGAAATCTGCGCAGAGTTCACGGTGATGAACCTGGAGTTGCGGGCCGGCAAGACCCGCCTGGAAGCCCTGCACAACCTGGCCGAGCGCACCGGCGTGGACGACGTCAAGAAGCTGGTGGCGGTGTTGGTTCAGACCGACCGCTTCGGGACCAGCATCGCGCAGAGCCTGCGGGGTCATGCCGACTATCTGCGGGTGATGGCGCGGCAGCGGGCCGAGGAGAAAGCCGCCAAGCTGCCGGTGAAGCTGGTATTTCCGATTTTCTTCTGCGTGCTCCCGTCGCTGTTCGTGGTAACGATCGGGCCGGTGATCACACGGCTGGTTCGGGACCTCTTCCCCATGATTGAAAACATGTAATGCGCCGATAAGAGAAAACAAGAAAGGAGCTCCGCAATGGACGCAACAACGCTACGGTTGGTGTGCGCGGCAGTCGTGGTAGTTCTCGGGGTACTGGTTTTCCTGAGACGCCGCAGCAGCAAGACCGAGTAACGGTGGGGCAGACGATCGGTCTTGGTGGTCTGTTGAGCGGAAGTGTTTCAGCCAGGCAATGACAGACCACAAAAGGCGATGGTCTGTCCCACCCTTATGGCAGTGTCGTGGTAGAGCGCGGGGGCGCGCAGCAGAGCAGAGCCGCGCGGCATCTCACAGGTAGTCCTGGCGACAGGGCGTGAAGACATCGATCACCAGCGACGGCTCGATGGCCGAAGCCTGGTGCTCGACGCCGCCGCGCACCACGAAGCTGTCGCCGCTCTTCGCATCGAAGGTGCGGCCGGCCGAGACCACGCGCAAGTGGCCGCTCACCACGTAGACCACCTGGTCGTGCGGATGGCTGTGAGCGGCGCCGATCCAGCCCTTTTCCATGCGGTGCTCGGCCAGGAACAACTTATCGTTGTATGCGCCGACGCGGCGGGTGAGGCCGGGCTCGGGGTGAGTGGGCGCGACGGTGGCGCCTTCGACGGAGACGACATCGGGAGTGGTCATGCGTTAAACCCTCTGGTTGACGATGGCGGTGTATTGTCTGGCGGATTCGGCGATGGCGGCGAAATTGCCGGAATCGAGCGCCGCCTTGGAGACCAATTCGCCGCCGATGCCGAGGGCGGAAGCGCCGGCCCGCAGAAAGGCTGCGGCGGTTTCCAGGTTGACGCCGCCGGTCGGGATCATGGGGATTTGGGGCAGCGCCGCCTTGAGCGATTTGATATAGGCCGGCCCGCCGACGTTGCCGCACGGGAAGATCTTGACGAAATCGGCGCCGGCTTTCCAGGCGGTAATCACCTCGGTGGGAGTCAGCGAGCCGGGCATGATGAGGACATTGAGGCGGCGCGCCAGGGCGACGGTCTCGGCGTCGAAACCGGGGCTGACCAGAAACTGCGCTCCGGCATCGAGGCATTTCTGCGCGGTCGAAGCATCCAGCACGGTGCCGGCGCCGATCAGCACCTCGGAGCCCATCAGCCGGCTCAAGGCGGCGATCACTTCGATGGCGCCGGGCACCGTCATGGTGACTTCCACGATGGGGATGCCGCCGGCGCGGACGGCATCGGCCGCACCCAGGGCCTGTTCCGACGACGAGGCCCGCACGACGGGGACAATTTTCACTTCCAGAATGCGCTGGCGAACTTGCTCTTTGGTCATAGGGAAACCTGCGAGATCAGAAAAGGAGATTTCAACGCGGAGGCGCGGAGAAGCGGAGAAAGGCAAAGAGACCGGTTGTGCGCAATCCACGAGGCTGCTGAAAAACCCGAAAGGAAGAATTCAACGCGGAGGCGCAGAGGAGCGGAGAAAGGCGAAGAGAGGAAAGAAAATAAAGAGTGGGGAGACGGCGGCATTCGCGACTGACGAACAAGAAACTGATGGTTAGCAGCATCGATCGGTGCGGATCGGTTATTTGGTCTCAGTGTTTGATTTTCTCCGCTTCTCCGCGCCTCCGCGTTGCAATCTTTTCTCTGGTCGTCTTTCATCAACTTGCTAGCGCGCGATGCGCGCGGATTTTCCTTGCATCAGGTGAAGCACTTCGGTCAGCGTGGCCATGGTGGTATCGCCCGGGGTGGTCATGGCCAGCGCGCCGTGAGCGGCGCCGCATTCCACGGCCCACTGCGGCGGCTGGCCGCTGAGGAAACCGTAAATGAGCCCGGAGGCGAAACCATCGCCTCCGCCGACGCGGTCGTAGATTTCCAGATCCATGCGGCGCTGGGCTTCGTAAAAAGCGCCGTCGGCGTAACACAACGCGCCCCAATCGTTGCGGCTGGCGGTGGTGGCCTTGCGCAGGGTGGTGGCCACTACACTGAAGGGAAACTCGCGGACCGCGGTCTCGATCATTCTCTGGAAGCCGGCGGTTTCGATGTGGGTGAGGTTCTCGTCCATGCCTGGCACTTCAAAACCCAGGGCGGCGGAAAAATCCTCTTCGTTGCCGATCATCACGTCGACGAACGGCGCGAGACGGCGGTTGACCTCCTGCGCCTTTTTCTTCCCGCCGACGGCCTTCCACAAAGAGGCGCGGTAGTTGAGATCGTAGGAGACGATGGTGGAGTGGCGGCGGGCCGCCTGCACGGCTTCCAGGGCCACGTCGGCGGCGGTCGCGGAGAGCGCGCAGAAGATGCCGCCGGTGTGGAACCAGCGGACGCCGCGGCGGCCGAAGATCTCGTCCCAATCGATATCGCCCGGTTTCAGCTGCGAAGCGGCGGTGTGGCCGCGGTCGGAGCAGCCCAGTGCGGCGCGCACGCCGAATCCACGCTCGGTGAAGTTCAGTCCGTTGCGCACGGTGCGGCCGACGCCGTCGAAATCCACCCAGCGGATCAGCGAGGGATCGACGCCGCCTTGAAAGATGAGGTCCTGGAGCAGGCGGCCCACGGGGTTGTCGGCGAAGGCCGTGACCACCGCGGTCTCAAGGCCGAAGCAGCGTTTGAGCCCGCGGGCCACGTTATATTCTCCGCCGCCTTCACAGACATCGAAGGAACGCGTGGTCGCAATGCGGCGATCGCCGGGATCGAATCGCAGCATCACTTCGCCCAGCGCGAGCAGATCCCAGCGGCAGTTCTCTTTGGACCTGATTTTGAGGGGCATGGAGTCAGTTCACCTCGCCATCCAACCGCCGTCGACCACCAGCACATGGCCGTTCAAATAGTCGCTGGCTGCGGAAGCCAGAAAAACCGCGGCGCCGGCCAGGTCCTCGGGAGTCCCCCACCGGCCGGCCGGGATGCGGTCGAGGATGGCGCGGCTGCGGACGGCATCGGCGCGCAGCGCGGCGGTATTGTCGGTAGCCATATAGCCGGGTGCGATGGCGTTGACGTTGATGCCCTTGGCGGCCCATTCATTGGCCAGCGCCTTGGTCAACTGGGCGACCGCGCCTTTGGAGGCGGCATAGGCGGGGACCGTGATGCCGCCCTGGAAGGCCAGCAGCGAAGCGATGTTGACAATCTTGCCGCTGCCTTGCGCCAGCATGTGGCGGCCGGCCAACTGGCAGAGTCGGAAAACGGCGTTGAGATTGATCTCGATGACGGCGGACCAGTCCTCGGCGGAGTAATCCACCGCCGGGGTGCGGCGGATAATGCCGGCATTGTTGATGAGGATGTCGATGGAGCCGAGTTCGCGAACGGTCAAGTCGACGAGCGAGGCGCAGGCTTGCGGATCGGCCACATCGCCGAGCGCGGGTACGGCTTTCGAGCCGGCGGCGCGCACGGCGTCGCAGACCTCTTCGATGCCGTCGGCAAAGGGGCCGTGAACCACTACGCTGGCGCCGGCTTGGGCCAGGCCGATGGCCATGCCTGCGCCCAAGCCGGCGCGCGAACCCGTAACCAGGGCGTTCTTGCCCTTGAGGCTGAAAGAATCGAGAATCATATTTTCTTACTTTCGGCTG
>Ga0181530_10005560_pt1 | contig 12795 bp, 14 predicted proteins | sample PEATcosm2014_Bin_42_FD_119769 | JGI IMG/M metagenome (GOLD analysis project Ga0181530, IMG submission 119769) | Peatland microbial communities from MTU Mesocosm Facility, Houghton, MI, USA - PEATcosm2014_Bin10_60_metaG | ecosystem: Environmental > Terrestrial > Soil > Wetlands > Peat | place... | reverse complement strand
GGTCCGGCAAACATCGGGCGCCACTCACCGGGCAAGGCGTTTATCCAAGACCGATGCAAAATCCGCTGCCAATCTGGCTCGGCGTCGGCGGGACGCCGGAGTCGTTCGCCCGCGCCGGGATGCTCGGACTGCCATTGATGATCGCCATCATCGGCGGCGAGACGCGGCGGTTCCGTCCGCTCGTTGACGTCTATCGGGAATATGGGCGGCGCGCGGGACATGCGCCCGACAAGCTCAAAGTCGGCGTTCACGCCTTGGGTTACGTCGCCGAAACGACGCAACAGGCGATTGACGATTTTTTTCCGGGTTACGCCAAATCCTTTACCCGCATCGGCAAGGAACGCGGCTGGCCGCCGGTGACGCGCGCTCATTTCGACGCCGTGCGGGGCGAGCATGGCGCGCTGTTGGTGGGCAACCCCGAAGAAGTCGCGGAAAAAATTCTGCACCACAGTGAGGTGCTGGGCGGCATCTCACGAATTTCCTTTCAGATGGATGTGGCCGAATTGCCGCAGGCGAAGCATCTGCGCTCCATCGAACTGGTGGGCAGCCGTGTCGCACCCGCCTTGCGGCAGCAAGCCCTAACTTTTAGCTAATGCCACAACTTCTGGTAAAAGCCGCACGTCAGCCACAAATTTTGCAAGAAGCGGTGAATCATTGTTTTTCCGCCAGACGAGAGAAAAAGGTAACGGCAGATTCAAATCCATTACCGCCAGCAAAACCACGCCTTCGGGGCATCGCCAGCGTGTAGGTTCGCTGACGAACGCCACACCCAGCCGGCACGTCACAAGGCTAAGCAGGGTTGCCTGATCCGCTGCTTCTTGAACGATGCGTGGTGATTTCAAGCCGCCACGGAAGCATTCGTGCATCAAACGATCATAGTAGGCAGGGCTTTGCCGTCTCGGAAACCAGACGAAATCTGCATCAACCATGTCGCGCAGTCGGAGTTTTTTTATTTTTGTCAGCGGATGCCCCTTGGGTGCGGCTAATACCACATTGTGCCATTCGACCTGGACTTGATTTATTTCACGGTCTCCCTTCGGCATGTTAAACACAAAGCCCGCATCCAGCCGGCCAGCACGAATGGCTTCAACCTGTTCCAATGAGCTTAAAGGATTTAGTTGCAGTTCCGCGTCTGGTTGCCATTGACGGAATTGCCGGAACGAATCTGGAACCACACCATGCCAGGATGCACTTTCAGTGAACCCGACCCGCAATGTCCCGGACTGGCCACGCGCTACACGTCCGGCCCGCGCCGCCGCTTCACTCACTTGCTGAAGGATGCGGCGCGCATCATCCAAGAATGACTTTCCCGCCGCACTTATTTTCACTCCACGTGGCAGACGGTCAAACAATCGGCAGCCGATTTCCTCCTCCAAATCCTGAATTTGGCGGGAGAGCGCGGGTTGGGCGACGTGAAGCCGCCGTGCGGCACGTCCGTAATGCTGTTCCTCGCCAACCATCACAAAATACCGCAAATGTCGCAATTCCATACCGATACCATAAAGATATTGATGCGATAGTAAAGTCGTATTGGAAGCATCAATAGCAGTTTGATATTGTGGCAGCATGAAACGTAACAACAAACCAAAGAACAAGCGGAAGACAAAAGTTGGCGGGAAGCTCTGGCTGGCGTCAAAGCCGGTTCGCAAGCCGGAACTCATGATTCCGCTGCCTTCGGCGTGGGAATAATCACTGAATCACAATTAAAAAGGAAAAACGTATGAAAAATAAATCTAAAGTCTGGTTGGTAACTGGCAGCGCAAGCGGTTTAGGCCGCAACATCGCTGAAGCTGTGCTCGCATCGGGTGATTGCCTTGTCGCAACCGCCCGCGACCCTCACCGCCTTGAGGATTTGGTGAAGAAATATGGCAATCAAATTCGCACCGCTCCACTCGACGTGGCAGACGAGAAAGCGGCACAAGCATGCGTGCAGTTGGCCGTGGAAGCCTTCGGACGACTCGATGTCGTCGTGAATAACGCAGGATACGGCGACATCGCTCCCTTTGAGCAATTGAGTTCCGAAATATTCAAGGCGCTGATGGACACAAATTTTTATGGCGTCGTCAACGTGACCCGTGCTGCGCTACCAATCATGCGCAAACAAAGAAGCGGCTGCATCCTGCAAATCTCATCAGTGGGCGGTCGTCTAGCCCGTCCCGGTAGTGCCGGCTATCATGCAGCCAAATGGGCGGTTGGTGGATTTACCGAGTCGCTTGCACAGGAAGTCGCTCCTTTCGGCGTCAAGGTGTGCGCCCTCGAACCTGGCGGAATGAGGACGAACTGGGGTGTTCGCGCGAACAAAGAAACTCCTGTTTTACTCCCGGAATATGAACCGTCAGTGGGTGCGGTGGTCAAGGCACTGGCGTCTTATTGGGGCAATGAAATCAGTGATCCCGCAAAAGTGGCGCAACTCATCCTTCGTCTCGCTGACAGCAATAATCTTCCTGCACATCTTCTGATTGGCAGCGACGCAGTCGAATTTGCAGGTCAGGCCGCAGCAACGCGCACAGCCGAGGCAGAACGCTGGCGAGAGGTCAGCGTCTCGACCGACTTCAACGCATCAGGGCCTTTGCCTGCCGTAAAATTTTGAGCAGTTCAACATTCACTGTCATCATAAAGTATGCCAGCCTAGCAGAACTTCCTTGATACGATTTGGCGCACGGCTTTTCGCGCTTACGCCGCCCCTCCCTTTATGTTTCGAGCATAACCAAGGGTTATTGTCAGGCAAGAAACATGGTATTTCACGGAATCCGAATCCCGCACTAGCGTCATCACATGATGACGTTACGAAAAGCAAGTGAACGGGGGCACGCCAATTATGGCTGGCTCGATACATATCACACTTTCAGTTTCGGAGATGATTATGATCCGCAATGGATGGGTTTTCGCAGCTTGCGCGTGATTAACGACGATCTTGTGATGCCGGAACAAGGCTTCGGCGCGCATCCGCATCGTGACATGGAAATCGTGACTTACATCTTAAACGGCCAGTTGGAGCACAAAGATTCAATGGGCAACGGTCGCGTCATTCGCAAGGGAGAACTGCAATATATGTCCGCCGGCAGCGGTGTCCAACACAGCGAGTTCAACCCGTCGAAAGAGGAGGCGGTTCGTTTTCTGCAAATATGGATTTTGCCGGACACCAAAGGTGTGAAACCGCGTTACGGAGAAAAATCATTACGCGACGCGCAGACCGGAAAATTGCATTTGCTAACCAGCAAAACCGGACGTGACGGCTCGATTGCAATTCATCAGGACGCGGATTTGTGGCTGGCGAAATTGGACGCCGGGCAGAAAGTCGCCCAGCCACTTGCCAAAGGCCGTCATGCGTGGGTTCACGTCGCCGAGGGCGAAGTGCAATTGAACGGCAAGACGCTTTCCGGCGGCGATGCCGCCGCGATTGACAATGAATCGGCGATTGAACTCGTCGCCGAGAAACCGTCGCAAGTCCTTTTGTTCGACTTGAACTGAAAAATAAACCAACCAAAACCAAAAAGAAAAAATATGAGCACAGCCACCAAACCGGAAACATTGATCGATCAATTAAGCGAGTTGCATGGCAACTCGCCCCATGATTTGCAACCTAAAACCAAAGAACTGAAAATTATGAACACAGCCATTAAATCCGAAACATTGATCAATCAATTGAACTGGCGCTACGCGACCAAGCAATTCGACCCAAACCGAAAAATCAGCGTGTCCGACTGGACGACGCTCGAAGAGGCGCTGCGATTGACACCGTCGAGCGGCGGCTTGCAGCCATGGAAATTCGTTGTCGTAACCGATCCGGCTGTTCGCGCGAAATTACGTCCGGCGTCTTATGGTCAGGCGCAAATCACCGACGCGTCGCATCTGGTCGTGTTCACCGCGAAAAATAATCTCAGCGAAGCCGACGTGGATGCGCACATAAGACACATCGCAGAAGTTCAAGGCGCACCTATCGAAGCACTCGCTCCGCTGCGCGGAATGCTGGTCGGCGGAATCGTTCAAAGTCAGGATGAAGCCGGGCGCAACGCCTGGGCGCGCAATCAGGCTTTCATCGCGCTCGGCAATTTGCTGACGAGCGCCGCACTGCTCGGCATTGACGCCTGCCCGATGGAAGGTTTCGACCACGCGCAATACGACGAAATTCTCGGCCTGAAGGCGAAGGGCTATTCCAGCGCCGTCATCGCCACGCTCGGTTATCGTTTGTCGACGGACAAATATGCCAGCGCGCCAAAAGTGCGTTTCGCGCGCGAACACATTTTCCTGAACGTCTGAAACTAAACCTCACCTTCAACAAAAACAAAAAACTCAACCAAAAAAACCATGAAAGCATTGCAACTCATCGTCAAAACCAACAACAGTTTCGCGCCACTCATCGCGCGGCTCACGCTCGGCATCGTCATGTTCCCGCACGGCGCGCAAAAAGCGCTCGGCTGGTTCGGCGGCTACGGCTTCAGCGGCACGATGAATTTTTTCACGCAGTCAATGCACATTCCCGCGCCACTGGCGTTTCTGGCAATCGCGGCGGAATTCGCCGGCTCAATCGGTTTGATTCTCGGCTGCTTGAGCCGCGTCGCCGCGTTCGGCATCGCCACGAACATGGTCGTTGCGATTTTAACTGTTCACGCTGCGAACGGATTTTTCATGAACTGGTTTGGAACGCAAAAAGGCGAAGGCTTTGAATATCATCTGCTCGCCATCGGCCTCGCACTCATCGTGATTGTTCACGGCGCGGGCGCGGCTTCACTCGACAGGCTCATCAGTCATCGTTTGGAAGCAAAAAAAGCTTGAGCGAAAGCGATCTAAACACGTCGCGCTAGACACAATGTTGAGAATTGCAATCGGCTTTTATGCAGCTAACACCATAGATATTTTTGGAATTGGGAATTTTACTGCATCACGCCATTGCATCACGTCGTCCACTTTTTCGCGCTGATAAATTTTATGCACCAAAACCACAATGGCGGTGAGGCCAAGCAGGATGCGGGAGGTAATGATCAGTGCTTTCATGGATTAAATGCTTCGATTGGCGTCGCGACAAAATGTTGGGTTGGATTACGCCTCAGCGCCTCGCCTTGGCGTAGGGGTAGATTAGATTTCCCGATGCAAATTCGCCTGGAGCCACGACAACCTGTTTACTGGGGTCTTTGAATTCGCTGACTTTGTTGCTTGCGATGTTTTGGAACTGGACCTGCACTACGCGGGGATGCGCCCACTCGCCACGTTCGCCGAACTTAACCTCGCCCACCACTGTGTTGAAAGTGGCCTGTCGGGTGTAGGCAATCAGAGCATCGTCGTCCAAGCTACCCGTTGTGGTCACCGCTTGCTCCACGACTTGCATCTGCGCGTAGGCTTGAGGTGCCATGTAGTAACCGAGCGGATCAATTCCCGCCGACGATGCCTGGGATTGGTATTTTTCCATGAACGCCATGACGCCGGGAAACATCATTTTGGGCACAGGCAACCAATACTCGTAATTGACGAATCCGTTGAGCAGCGGGCCAAGGTTTGTTTTCACCGCCGCACTCTGTGGGCCAATCATGGAAGCACCAACCATCTTGGGACGATACTTCCAAGAATTGATCGCCCGGACTAAAGCAATCGAATCGGAAAGATACGAGCAGATAAATAATAGGTCGGGAGCCGCTGCTGCAACTTGGTCGAGCAGTGGCGCAAAATCTGTCGTGGACAGCGGATAGTTGCGCTCGAACACCACCCGGAAATCATACACCTTCGCGTTCTCCTTCGCTCCGATGATCGGATTTTTGGAGAACTCAGCGTCCGCAGCAATCAGTGCAACCGTGGTCGGCTTCGGATTTTGAAGCGATGCCTGCTCGAAGAAACCCTCGGTCAACGCACTGTTCGGGTTCGGGCCGGTGGGGATCATCGCAAAGTAGCCGGGATAGTTAAGGGTGTTGTTAACGCCAAGACCCATAAGCCCGATGAAAAATCGCTGCCGCTCCATGATTGGTTTCATTGCCGGCAACACCGTATTTGTGCCGTAACCACCGATGACGAGATCAACCTTATCCTCATCCATCAGTCGTTTATAGATGCCGGGAACAAGAGTGGCATCTGCATGGTCGTCATAGCAGACGAGTTCGACGGGACGGCCCAGCAATCCACCCCGGCTGTTAATATCCTCCCGCCAAATTTTATGGGCAAGCTGCGCCGACCGGCTGTTATCTGCCACGGGGCCGGTCAATGACAAACAATATCCTATGCGGATTGGTGGCGCGCTTGTGGATTTGTTGGGCATACCAACTTCTTTTGTTTATGCCGCTTCAGGCATCATTTGGTTCAAGAAACACAAAGAGAGAATGAATCAGGTTTCCCTCGAAATGAGCGATGTCCATGCCGGTGACGGCGGCAGGACCATCAACCGGACCGGCCCGCCATTTCAGGCGTCCGATATTGTGATGACCGATGGCGGGACCAATTGAGCGGAAGACGAAGCCCGGTGGCAGGCTGGCAAGGAGCGAAGTCACGGCTTCGTTGATCGCCGCAGGCCCCTTGGCGGAAGCATCCGGCTCGTTGAGCACGGCGGCTTCGGCATAAAGCTCGCGGATCGCCTTGAGGCGCTTGCCCGCGTCGCGTTCGCCGAACACGCGGGCAAGGTTTGCTTGCATCAACCCATTATAGTCGATGGGTTTTGAATTGGGTTGGCTATTCATGGCGCTCACTTCTTGGCTTGTTGAGCACTCGCCAAGAGCTGCATTTCCCAAGCGAAGGCGACACCGCTGCCACCGCCATGCTCAAGGACGACGCCCGCGACGCCCGCAGCGGTCTTCTCGCGCGCCCAGTCACGCTGCCATTCGCCCAGCACGGCCATCCACGTGATTGGCACTGCACCGGCCTCGACCATGCGACGCACGGCCATATCGTGGGCTTCCACGCTGACGCCTCCCGAGGCGTCGGTGACGATGAAAACGTCGTAGCCCTCGCCGAGCGCCTGAATCGCCGGCATCGCGAGGCATATTTCGGTGTAGAGCGCGGCGAGGATGAGCTGCTTGCGCCCGCTCTTCTTCACGAGGTCGGTTACTTTCGGGTCTTCCCACGCGTTAATGAACGTGCGGTTGATCGGCTTTTGCTCGGGAAAGACATCCTGAAGCCCCTTGATGATATAGCCGCCGCGCTCTTCGAGCACTGTGCTGAGGATCGTGGGGACGTTGAAAACCTTCGCCGTCTTGGCCAGAGCAAGGACGTTGTTGATGATCATGGTCGGCTCGTGACTGTGCAGATTGGCGAACTGATAGGCTTGATGGTCGATTAGCACGACGATGCTGTCTTCGGGGCGGAGCAGGGCTTTGAGGCCGGTCTTGTTGTTACTCATGATTACGTTTCCTTTTTTTGTTTAGGTGATTTTGATTCGATTGATGGTCGGTAAACGGTTATTTCGATTTCTTTCCCTGACGCGCGCGAAGGTTACCGCTTGCGTAGCTGTAAAATGGCAAATGACTGCCCATGGCCTTGGCGAGCGGTTCACCAGTCGGACGCCGCCAGTCCCGTTGCAGTTCGGCACCGACTGCGAGCCAGGTCATGGGCACCACGCCGGCCTGCACCATCCGAGCGATCGCAAGATCAGCCACGAGCTTGTTCCACGTCCCCGATGAATCAATCACCGCATACGCACTATAGCCTTCCTTCACGACCGAGAGCGCAAGAAACGCGACACATACTTCTGTGGAGACGCCAGCAATGATCAGGTTTTTTCGTTTTGTCGCCTTCACGGCCGCGACAAAATCCGGGTTGTCCCAGGCGTTGATTTCCCCAGGGCGACCTACGACCGGAACATCGGGATACAAATCCGCGACCTCGGAGATGAGAGGTCCGTTCGGCCCGTCAGAGAAGCTGGTCGAAATCACCGTCGGCAATTTGAAAACTTTGCCTATCTCACAAATTGCGACGACACAGCTGAGGAATTCAGGTTGACCTTGATCCGCAACACCACTGCACAGACTCGTTTGGTGGTCGACGAGAAGCAGGGCAGAGTTTTCGGGAGTTAAGCGGGAATCAGAATTTTTATCGAGTGATGACATGGCTGAATCCTTTTTTGTTGAGTGGCTTATTGTTGGTTTGTTTTTGTTGGTTTATTTTTTGTGAAAATATACACGGCGTAAAAAACTGGCTAATGCTTTGTTTTTTGGCTCGCTCATACTTTTGGTATGAACCACACTTGGCCTATGGAACTTCGCCATCTGCGCTATTTCGTCGCCGTTGCTGCCCACGGATCATTCAATCGTGCGGCGAAAATTCTGCATCTCACTCAACCCGCGCTCAGTCGGCAGGTGAAGGACCTGGAAGAAGAGCTGGGCGTGCCGCTTTTTGTGCGCGGCCAAAACACGGTGAAACTCACCGAATCGGGCGATCTGTTTTATGAAGAAGCGCGGGAAGTGATCGCCCGTGCTAACGAGGCGGTTCAACGCGTGCGCGGCGAAGCGCGAAGCGAGACTCTGCGCATCGGCTACGCTCCTTCGATGAACGACGGCATCATGCCGGTCGTTTTGGAAAAATTTCAATCTGCCGCTCCACGCGTGCGCGTCGAGCTGACGGATCTTTCGTCACGGGAAATCAACGAACGGGCCAACGAAGGGCGGCTCGACCTGGTGATCAGTCCCGACATTTCCTTAACGAAGGGAATTTCAGAGTTTCAATGGACCGAGTTGCGCCGCTTGCAGGTCATTTTGATCATGCCGGAGACGCACCCGCTGGCAAAGCTAAAGCGAATTCCGCCCATGCGCTTGCGCGGTCTCCCCCTCCTCGGCCTGGCGAAGGGCAATTATCCCGAATACGTGCCCCGCGTTCGCGCACTGCTTAAACCGTTCGGAATTTTGCCGCGCTTCGTTTCGCTTGTGAATGATGGCCTCTCGACATTGTTCACGGAATTGGAGGCGCATCGTGCTGCGGCAATACTGACCGAGGGCAGCATCAACATCATGCCGCGGAGTCTCGTCGCCCGGCCGTTTGCGCCGAAGCTGCCCAGCGCGGCCGTGATGATCGGGCTTTCGGCATTACGCCCTAACCCACATGCTGAAACCTTTGCGCAGATGCTGTTCGAAGAAGAGCGGCGGCGGAAAAAGTAAAACGCGGCGGTTAATGCGCCGCATTAACTTTCCGACCGCCGTTGGTCACCGCTCTTTAATCTTTTTGCGTTTCCGTTGAAAAATTATTCCCCCTTGTATTGGGCGTTGATTCGACCACCACGATTTTGAGAATCACCGGCTGGCCTTGATTGACCAAGGGTTGATAGTTGGTTGACACCTTTGCCATATGACGGCAGTAAATCCGACAATTTGAGTGCCAGTGAAAGTGCCAGTGAATGGGTGATGAATGAGTAATTGGTGAGTAGTTGATTGGTATTGGGTGCGTAATCGCTGGTGCTTGACAAACGTGCAGAAATGCCTGATTCTATTGGCGTTCGTTAGTTATGAGGCTGTTCGCCTCTGGTGGTGGGGTGGTAATTGCGGAGTAGTGGATTTTGAAAAAATCCCCTAACCCCGTTCGAATCCCACCCCTTCCGCCAGTTTTATTGTCTCGTACTTATGAAAAACCTGCGCCGTATCGCCGTGCTTGTCGTTGCCGCATTTTGGGCAACGGCAATTTTTGCCGAAAACACTGCCATCATTCCCGTGCCCCGCACGTTCCCGACCAACTGGATGTCGAGCCACGAAGCCTTCGTGGCGCAGGCGAAAAAAGGCCACGTTGACCTGTTGTTCCTCGGGGATTCAATCACCGCCGGCTGGCTTTGGGGAAAGGGCGGATTAAATGTCTGGAACAAATATTATGTGCCGCTTCATGCCGCTGACTTCGGCATCGGTTACGATCGCACCCAGAATGTGCTGTGGCGGATCGAACATGGCGAACTCAAACACATCAAACCCAAAGTCGTCGTCCTCCTCATCGGCACCAACAATGCTGGCAATGAGGACAACGGCAAACCCCGCAACACGACCCCCGAAATCGTTGAGGGGGTGACAACCATCATCAAGGAACTGCGCGTCCGGCTGCCAAAAAGCAAGGTGCTGTTATTCGGCCTGTTCCCGCGCGGAGACAAAAACGATCCGGTTCGCGAGCAAGTCAGGGAAATCAATTCACAACTCGCCCGCCTCGACGACGGAAAGATGGTGAGGTTTCTCGACATCGGCTCCAAGTTCCTCGAAGCGGATGGCACGCTTCCCAGAGACATTATGCCTGATTTGCTTCATCCGAGTGAGCGGGGTTACCAGATTTGGGCTGACGCCATGGGAGACACGCTTGCCGGGATGATGAAGTGAACCGCTGCGGAAATGCTGGCGCGGGTTGTTAAAAGCAAGGACGAAGATTGCGCTCGAATAGTCACGCCAAGTTTGGCAGCGTTGGCAAATGCAATCCATTTTTCGCTCATCTCGCGCCGGGGCAAGAGTTTGCACTCTTCTCAAAAGGAACGCTCTGGTTCCCGTCGCTGGCGAATGGAAAGCTGCCCAATCCCATAAAACGAGGCGAGAAAGCCTGCGCCACGTGGCGCGGGCATTTATATCGTCGGGTTCGGGCAGCTTTCCAGTGCCCGGCTTGAAAACCGTGTGGGATTTTGCCCCGGTCGCCGCCGTTTTGCTCCTGGTGCTGCTGACCGGTTGCAGAACGGCTACCCCGCCTCGCGCCGGATCGGTCCTGAACGATTTCATTAAGGTGCGCGGCGACCAGTTGATGGAAGGCGACAAACCATTTCGCTTCATTTCCTTCGACCTCCCCAATCTTCAAATGATTGAAGACAACATGCCTTTTATGGAGACCAATCCCTGGCGTTTGCCTGACGAGTTTGAAATCAAGGACGGGCTGATTACGGTGCGCCAGATGGGTGGGACGGTTGTGCGTACCTACGTGCTCTCCGTTGTGCGCACCAATGACGCACCGGGAATGCCCCGTCACGTCCTGGGGCCGGGCAAGTTTAACGAGGAAGCTTTTCGCGAACTGGATATCGTGCTCAAAACCGCCAACGAACAAGGTATCCGGCTCATTATTCCCCTGGTGGACAATTGGAAATGGCAGGGCGGCCGGGCCGAATACGCCGGCTTTCGCGGCAAATCAAAAGATGACTTTTGGACCGATGCACAGCTCATTGCGGATTTTAAGGAGACAATCCGGTTTGTCCTGATGCGCACCAACACACTTACAGGAGTGCGTTACTGTGATGACAAAGCCATCCTTTGTTGGGAAACCGGCAATGAATTATCCGCAACCACCGATTGGACGCGAGAGATCGCGCGTTACATCAAAAGCCTTGATACGAACCATCTGGTTATGGACGGTCGGGCCGGGCAATTGCGCCCCGAATCGCTGGCCCTGCCGGAGATTGATATCGTTACGACGCACCATTATCCGAACCCGAGATGGACAATGCCGTTCGCCCGGCTCATCCGGGAGAATGCGGCCGTGGCGAAAGGCAAGAAGCCTTATGTCGTCGGAGAATTCGGATTCGTTCCCACCGAACAGATGGCAGCGGCCATGCAGGCCATCATCGATACCGGCATTTCCGGCGGCCTGCTTTGGAGCCTGCGTTTTCGCGACCGTGACGGCGGCTTCTACTGGCACAGCGAACCGTCCGGTGGCGATCTTTACAAAGGTTTTCACTGGCCCGGTTCAACCCTGGGGGCGGCTTACGACGAAACGAATCTAATGGTGACCACCCGTCGCTATGCCTTTGCCATCCGTGGATTGAATCCGCCGCCGATTCCCGTTCCTGCGCCGCCGAGATTGCAGCCCATCACCGACGCGGCGGCAATTTCCTGGCAGGGTTCGGTAGGCGCCGCCAGTTACACCGTCGAACGCGCTCCGAAAGCGGACGGGCCGTGGACGGTGGCCGGCGCAAAAATTGACGAAAGCTTTGTGCAATATCGTCCACTGTTCAACGACGAGTCCGCGCCCAAAGGCAATTGGTATTACCGGGTCCGCGCAAATAATGAAGCCGGGCTCTCGGAACCCTCCAACGTCGTCGGGCCGGTCGCCGTCACGCACACAACCCTGGTGGATGAACTGGCCGACTTTTCAAAAGTCCACGCCCGGCAAGGTGAAATCGGAATCACCACGCGCAACGACCGCAAGGCGAAAGAAGACGCGCACCGCGCCGCCGGCAATGCCGGTGACGCGCTCATCTACGAGCTTCCGACTTCGATTGAGGGTTTTCGCGTCTTCACGTTCTTTCCCCACAACGTCGCGGACTTGAAGTGTTCAATCTCCGATGATGGTCAGACCTATCAAGACATCCCTGCCGGCAAAGACGTATATTTTAGCGGTGCCGGCGATTACGGTTTCTGGGAGCCCGTTCTTTACCACGCCGGGAATATCGGCGGCGACGCGAAGTTCCTGAAAATCGAACTGACCGGTGAGACCCAGATTGGCCGGGTGGAAATCACACACGCGCTGGAGAAAAATTAACACGCTGAATTTGAATGGACACAACTGATCTAAAAGCCTTTTCCCAAGGCATCAGGGATCAATTATTCGGAAACATTTTGCCCTTCTGGTGTGGCCCGGCCGTGGATCACGAGCAAGGCGGCTGGATGGGCTGGCTGTCCAACGACCTCAAGCCCGATCGGACGCAACCGAAGGGTCTCATCGTCAACAGCCGCATCTTGTGGGCCTTCTCGGCGGTTCACCAGACGCGGCCCGAAAAGCTCTTCCGGCAAATGGCCGATCGCGCGTTTGATTACGTGATGAACCGGTTCTGGGACACGCAACATGGCGGTGCGTTTTGGCGGCTGGATGACGTCGGACGTGTCGTTGACGATTCCAAGAAGATCTACGGCCAGGCGTTTTATATCTACGCGCTCGCGG
>Ga0181530_10005559_pt1 | contig 12800 bp, 12 predicted proteins | sample PEATcosm2014_Bin_42_FD_119769 | JGI IMG/M metagenome (GOLD analysis project Ga0181530, IMG submission 119769) | Peatland microbial communities from MTU Mesocosm Facility, Houghton, MI, USA - PEATcosm2014_Bin10_60_metaG | ecosystem: Environmental > Terrestrial > Soil > Wetlands > Peat | place... | reverse complement strand
GGTCACTGGGGGCGACAGGTCACCAACCTGCGGAATTTGCCCGCCGGGCGGCATGCTCCCGAGACACCGCTCACGGCACTCGGTGCAGCTGGGCCCCGCCGCCTGCGGCATCGGCGCGACTCGCGGAAGGTTCCCTAATTCCCTCCCCGCCGCCCACCGCCTCTGGCTCCCGCCGGCGTGGCCTGCACGCCAGCCGCCAGGTGATCGAAATTCATCATGGCGTTGAACAGCAGGAAATAGCTGCCCTGCGTCTCGTTACGCCACATGGGGTTGTTGGCGAACATCACCACGTGGCCTTTGCCGCGCGGGACGTCAATCACCGCGACCTGGTTGGCCAGTGCGCTTCCGCCCGCCATCATGCCGGAAACCAGCAGGTCGTTTTCCGCCGCAAAGCGGAGCACCACGCGCGGCCGCATCTCGGGCGGCAGTTGTACGGCGCCGCGGCCGCCACGGCCGCCACCGCCACCGACGGCGGCATCGTCTAAGACCGGCTCCTCGCCCGGTTGCGTGGGCGTTTGGCTGGGCGTGGGCGTGTTCATGGAAAGGGGACGCCCCTGCGGTGTATCGGGCTCGCCCATGGTGCCGCGGCCGCTGGGACGGTTGGGTCCGGTGGCTCCGCCGCCAAAGCCGGTAGGCTGGCCTTCCTGTGGCACTTCCGCGGCTGCCGCCGTGCCCGCACCGCGTCCGCCGCCTGCTGCCGCGCCGCCGCCACCGCCGCCGCGGCCTCCGCGTCCGCCCGCGCCACCGCCGGTTGTCAGCACCGGCGCCTGGTTGAAGTAGACCGCCAGCCGGTCGCCGTATCCGTACGCGATGGGACTTCGCTTATCGGCTACGGTCGCATTGACCACGCTGCCGCGCGCATGCAGGTCGGGCGCGCTCTGAATGGTGACGCCCTCCGCCAGGCCGTAATCGATGGGGATGGAAGCGTTGCCCGTAATGGTGACGAACAAACCGCCGGCATCGATGAATTTGCCGATCTTGTTGATCCCCTCCAGCCCCATGCCGCCGCGCATGTCGTCGGTGGTGTCGGGAGCGTCGCCCAGATTGGGAGTGATATCGCTCTTCTGGAAGGGAACCGGTTCGCCGTTGGTCGGCGTGCCGTTCACGATGCGCTGCGCCGTCCCGCCCACCGGACCGAAAACGATCACGTCGTACCTGGCGCGCAGATCGGAAACGTCTTTGAGCTTGATGTCGGAGATGTAATCGTAGGGAATCTTGAGCTGATCGAAGGCCACGCGGTACCAGCCTTCGTTCTGCGTACTGGTCCAGGTGTGCACGAAAGCGATGCGTGGCGCCGCCAGTTCGTGCATGGCGACATTCGGCGGCGCCGCCGTGGCGTAAGTCATGATGCCCAGCGAGCGAGCCTCCGCGTCCAGGCGCGCCTGCAAATCGGCCGGGTTGCCTTCGGTGCGAATGATGAAGGAGCCGGCGTTGAAGTCGCGGTTCTCGGCTTTGAAGCCATCTTCGGCGGCGAACATTTTCACGTCTTTGAGTTTGAAGCGGAACGTCGCCAGAACATTGTCGGCATTGTGATTGATCAGGTACGCGGCGGGCGCCGCGGCGCCCGAGACTCCGCCCTGCGGTTTGGCGTCCTCCCCGAGCGGCGTCATCGGCAGCTTCAATATGTCGGGCTGCGTCACGCGGATGGTCGTGACATTCACCAGCGGCCCCATCGTCCACCCGGTGTCGTCGTACGGCGGAGGGTCGCTGATGTTGTAGTATTGCGTGTCCAGCAGCATGTCGGCCATGCGGCTGTAAGGCTGGTCCATGCGGATCACGTAGCTGCCGGCCGTGAGTTTTTCCTTGCGCGTGGGCGTGATGGCGACTTCCGTATCCGCGTTCAGGCGGTTGACTTCCACGCCCTGGAGCCGCATCAGGTTGACCAGCGCGGCCGCTTGTCCCGGCCGCGGATCGTCGCCCGGCACCACCCACGCCGCCGGCCCTTCAGCCGTAGCTTTCTCCACGCTGCGCCGGCTCTTCAGGTAGAAGTTGTCGAGGTACTGCTTGCGGTTGCTGGCCACGCTGTTCATGGAGAACAGCACGCCGCTCTGTTGCAGATTGATGTTGTCGCGGATCGACCAGTTGACGCGCGTGGTCGGCGGATTGGGCCGGAACCAGGTGCGGCTGGTCGAATTGGCGGGCACCGTGCGAACGCCCGTATCGGCGCCGTTGCCGCCGAAAGTTTCATAAAAGCGTCCGATGGAATTGTGGCCGTTGGCCACGTAGAACATGTAATTGGGCGCCCAGCCATCGTAGTAGCCGTGCGTCCACACGCCCGGGACGCCGCGCCTGGTGAACTCCTCGATGTCCGCGTAGGCCATTTTCTGCCACTCGTCGATGGTCAGCGGGTCGAGCCACGCATTATAAGGGCCCATGCCGGTTGAGACGTACAGGAACGGCACCGATTCGTGCAGATCGTGCAACACCGTGGGGTGGTAATCGAGGAAAGCGCCCATCATCGCGCGGCTGAGCTGGAGCGCCATGCCGATGCCGTCGCGGTTGTTATCGTGCTGAACGTATTTACCCCAGTAGACCAGGTTGGGCGCCGGCTTGTTGGGGAAGGCCTTGCGATAGTTATAAATGTCCACCTCGGCGTCGCGCCCGTCGGCTTCCGTGCACGGCGTGATCAGCGCGATGGAGTTCTTCCGGATGTTCTGCATCAGCGGCGTTTCTTCCACCGTCAGGCGGTACGCCAGCTCCATGAGCATCTCCGGCGAGCCGGTTTCCGGCGAGTGGATGCTGCCCGAGGCCCAGTAAAAGGGCAGCGCTTCGGAAGCCACCGCGTCAGCTTCCAGCGGCGTGATCTTGCGCGGATCCGCCAGGCGCGCCGTGAGCTGCTTGAAATGATCCAGGCGGGCGATGTTTCCCTCGTCCGAGATCGCCACCAGCAGGATTTCGCGGCCCTCTTCGGAATGGCCGATCACAAAAACTTTGACGCGCTTCGACGCCTTTTCCAGCTCCCGCATATAGCGGTAAATATCCTTGGTGTACGTCAGCTTGTTGGGTGTTCCGATAGGGTAGCCGAGCACCTTCTGCGGCGTCGGGACGGTATCGGAAGCCGGCAGATGGTCCACCAGCTCCGTCAGGAAATACTTCTCGGTGGTATACTGCAGGATCTTGGCGGTGTACCCTTCGTCGTTCTTCTGTGCGGGCGGACCGGCCCAAGCGCTCAGGGCGAGAAGCAGGCATACGGCGGTTTTGCGCATGATCCCGCCATCATATCGAAGTTTCAGCCGCCGATGAACGCGGATTAACCCGGATATTCTTTCTTGTTTTCAATCTGCGTTCCTCTGCGTGCGTCGGCGGCCAGGGCTTTTCACCATTCGGGATCGGCCACTCTCGGGATGACAGCCAACAGGCGGCGGCCTTTAATGCGGGCGCATCGCCAGGGCTTCCCGCGTCGCGAAGCGGAAACCGGCGGAGAGCAGGTTCTCCACCGTATAGGTGGGCTTTCCAACGCCGTCCGCCGCGTGCCGCGTAGTGTTGGCGAAGATGTGGTATAGCTCGTGCGCCAGCACCCGGCCGAGGGCGCGCCCCAGGGCGCCGTCGCGATCCCCCCGCGCCAGAGCCAGCAGTTGTTCTCCCAGGAACGCGCGCAACCCGCCGCAATCCAAATCCGTAAACGGAAGGATCACTCCGTCGCTGATGTGGGTCCAGCCGAGCGCGCCCGGGTTCCTGCTATGCGGCGGCAGGCTGGTCGAATCGCATCTGCCCTTAAAACTGACCACGGCCAGTTCGGCGGTCGGCTCGCCGCTGCTGTCGGCCAGCGAACGCCACTCGAACTGCAACCCGATCGGCGCCATGATGGAATCCAGTTCCATCCGCATCGAATCCATTACCGCCGCCGGGGGCGTCTGATCGAACTGCACGTAGAGCGCTACGCGAGTCACCGTAGGCGGTTCCGCGGCCCACCCCGGCTGGATCGCCAGGGCAAGCAGGAGCAGCAGCTCTCTCATGTCAGCGCCTCCATTCCGAGGGAACGGATTACCGGTTGGAGACCTGGCCCCCCGGAAGGTGTCGATCGACCACCAGCTCCGGATGTTCGCGGACCAGCGTTTGAGCCATGTGGCAGGCGAAGCAGATCGGCTTGGCGGCCGCCAGCGTCTCAGGCAACATGTCGGCCGAGATCTGCTTCCACTCCACGGAAACTCCATCGGCCAGCAGCAGGGCCGGTTTGCCGCCGGCCGGCGGAATCCCGCCGATCGGCCGGCCGCACGAAGCGCACGCCTTGCCGGCGTACCAGTCCACCAGGATGCGGTGAACCAGGCAGCCTTCGGGCGAAGCTTCGATTTGCGAAAGGCACTCTTGCCCGCAGCCGGCCATCTCCGGCCAGCGGGAGCATTCGGAAAGCCGCAAGTGCGGCACGTGAGCCACGCCTGTCCAGGCGGCGTGACGGCTATCGACGGTAACACCGGCGGGCCGGTGGTTTTCGGGGCACGTGATCACCCGGTCGCCCAGGTATTTCCACCAGACGGCGATCAGGCGGACGGCAACCCATGCCGCCGCCAGCAGTACGATCGCCAAACCGATAACGACAGGGACCGGCACGAAAACCCATAGAGCAACGGGCGGGCCACTGTGCGGAAAGCCCCGCCCCAGGCCAAATGACTGATTTCAGACAGTGCTATCCGATGGCCCGCGGAGCGGGCGGCAAGGTAAGCTGGGGACATATCCACAGTCTGTGGGTGCTATGACCCGAATCGGCAATAAATGCTCGTTGGGGATGGGATTGGCAATCGTGCTGGCCTCCGCCGGGGCTTCGGCATTCGACTTCTATTCCTCGGTGCGCCAGAAGTTCGATCTGATCTCGAGTGACCGCCTGCTCGCCGGTGCTCGCATTGAGTTGAGCTCCGCCGAACTCAACGCCTACGCGCAGCACGAAGTGCCGCCCGGCGTTCGCAATCCCAAGCTCCAACTGGTGGCGCGCGGCGAGGCGACCGGCAGCGCCATGGTCGATTTCGGCAAGGTGCGCCGCGCCCAGGGCGACCAACCCGGTTGGCTGATGTCCAAACTCCTCGATGGAGAACGGCCCGTCAGCGTCACCGTGCGGATCCACTCCTCGGCAGGAACCGCCAAAGTGGATGTCCTGCGCGTGGACGTGTCGGGAGTCGAGATCGATGGCAAGGTGCTCGATTTTCTCATTCAGAACGTCTTGCTGCCCCTCTACCCGAATGCCATGGTGGGCCGCACCTTCGATCTGAGTCATCGCATCGACCGGTTGGAAGTAGGCCCCGCCGGGGTATCGGTGGTGATCGGGCGATAGCCCCGTTTTGATGGAGGGCGGACGCCCTCGTCCGCGCGCGACCCCCGGTCGCGCTCTTATTTCCACGAAATGCTCTCGCCGCCCAGCAGCACCACGTCGAAGATCGCCGCGCTGGCGTGACTGAATTCCACCGGCGTCAGCTTGCCCGCGTACGGCTTCAAGACCACCAGGTTCGGCACGTCCGCCGGGCGCGGCGAGCCGCCGCCCGCCAGGATGGCCAGCCGCACCGAGCTCCCCAGGTTCAATCTCACATCGTTGCCATTCACCGTGGCATGAAGAAAAGGGTTCACCGCGACCTGCCGGGGGATTACCACGCACATCGCGGTCCCGGACTTCTCGCACGTGGCATTATCGGCGCTCATGGCCTGCGTCAAGCGGTCCAGTCCGGCGGGCGTGGGAGCGCCGATCACGATTTCCGTGATGCCGTTATCCGCCGGGTCGGTCTTGTAGAACATCCGGTAGTAGCCCGCCTGTGGCGGGAACTGAAACCAGTTGGTGGCCGGCCCGGCCTCCGGCTCTTTTTTGCCGGCTATGGTGCGTTCGGCCCCCAGCGGCGTGATGGTCGAACCCGAGCCATCCGGTTTCAACCGGAATGCGTACCAGGCGGTTTCATAACCGATCAGGTTCGGCGACGCCTTCACGCCAACGTCCAGGTGCGCGCCGCTGCCGGTGACGCTGGTGGTCTCGATGAACGGCGCGTCCGATGCCGTGCCTTCCTTCAGCACCGGGTTCACCACCTGCAGCTCGTTTTGCGGGCCCAGGTCGATATAGCCCTTCGAGATGTTGTCGGCATGCAACAAGCGGTACGCCCGGGAGGGATCGAGCGGCAGCGATTCCAGGATGCGCATCGCCAGGTTCAGGCCAGTGTGGGGCGCCAGGCAGCCCTGTGCTTCGGCCCTGGTGGTCCATTCAGACAGCCATCCAACCGGCTGCTTCAGCAGGTCGTCGCGCGAGATCGTGAGCCGCACCTTGTTCTTCTTGCGCGGCAGCACCGTGATGGCATTTCCCGCTGGTGCGCAGGCCGGGCGCCACTGAACCACGGTTGCGGTCAAGGTGGCCTGCGAAAGATCGGGCTGAACGACTCCCGGCGGCAGCAGGACGCGCCCTTGGGGCGCCAACCGGTACGTGACCGGCTTCTTTGCCACGCAGCCCGCGAGGCATAGAATGGCCGCGAGCGCCAAAGCCAACGGAACGGGAGACCGGCGTGTGGAACTCATGCTAAAAATTTAGCACAGAATGCATCAGCGAAACGGGTTTAGCACAGTCAACGAACCGAAGCGCTGACCGTGGCTCAGATCTTCGCTCCACAAAGTGGCGCAATCCAATTCGACGGCGCTGTTGAGGATCAGGGCGTCCCACCAGGAGACTTTGTAGCGGCGCTGCAGTCGCGCGGCGCGAATCAAGTCGGCATGTTGCGGAACGTGGATAATCCACACGGCCAGGTCGGCTAGGACTTCTTCCGCCTCTTGGCTGGGCATGGTGAGTTTCTTGGTGGCTGCGACGTAGAATTCCGAAAGCACCTGAATGCTGAGTGCCCCTGAGCCTGAATCGAGGAGGCGGCCCAGGAGTTCGACTGAGCGCTCGTGCTTCTTGCCGGCGCGGCCGTCGTGAGCGTAGATGAGGATGTTGGTATCGACGAACTCAACGCTCATGCAACTCCTCGCGGCTCCATCGGATCACGCCCCGGGTATGGCGATCTGGTGCGTTCCGGATGCGATCGAGAAAACGCCGTTTGGCCCTTTCGGAATCCGAATTTCGGGCGATCATCTGGTGAATGGCTTCAGCCATAAGCGCGGTCATGGATTGGTTGTTGGCAGCCGCGTAGATGCGGAACCGGCGGAGCAGGGGCTCGGGAAGACTGAGGGTAACGTTCTTGTGATTCGCCGCTTTCATGTATTTCAGTGTATCACGGAAATATGTGAAACTTTTCCGGCGGAGCGAGAAACAGCAGAAAATGCTCCTGCGTAATCGGCGGTCCAACCCCGCTATACCGTGCCACCTTGTCCGCCAGACCCGCGCAATCGGGACAGAAAACCGCGCACACCTGCGGACGGTTCGCCGGATAGTAGCGCGCCGACGCGTTTTCCACGCCGGTATGCACGAAGTGAACCTTCGGGTTGCGCTCCAGAAGCAACGCCTGGAATGGGTATTCCAGTTGGTTGCGGCTGATGTCGATGCCCACCTCCCGGCAACCCGAGGCGGCCGTGAGATCGATGGCCGGCCAGTACGACGCGCGATTGTTCCACTGCGTCATATCCGCGAAGTAGTTGTCCTGCCGCGAGGTGATAAAGAGGTTGCGCGGACCGTGGAGCGGCCGGGTCCAGTTTTCGAACAGCGCGGCGCGCGTGTTGTTCACCAGAAAGAGGCACAGCGCGATGGCCAGGATGTTGGGGCGCAGCGCCTCCAGCAAACACCCGGCCAGCGGCGCGCCCAGGACGAACAGGGGCAGTTCCAGACGCGCCAGGAAAGGCTGCCACTTCAGGTAAAAACAGAAAAGCAGAAACGCCGCCAGTAGCGCCAGCCCATAAACCATCCACGCGCGCCGCCGCGTCGCGGCCGCGAAAACCGCGGCCGCGCCCAGCAACAGCAGGTGCCAGCGGTTGTTGGCGTCGGCCTCGTGGTTCCTGGCGTTGCGCGGCGCTTCGTAGACGGCGTAGCGCCAAGTGGTCGCGGGGTCTTGCGGGTCGATGCCCAGCCAGCGGTGAATCCGCACCACCGCGTCGAACACCGCCTGGTTCCAGCGCGGGCTGCGCGCACCCAGTTGCTCGGATGTATTGCGCAACGCGTTGGAGACCGTCGATCGCCAGCCGGGATTCTCATTGCGCCAACGGAAGACGCCATCGCCTTGCGCCGAATCGTAGCCCAACGGCGAGCCGGACAGTTCCAGATTGCGGAGATACTGCGGCGCGTTGATCAGCAACGCTCCGCCCGCGAGGCACCCGGCCATGCGCAGCATAGTCTTCAATGGCGGCGCCCTATAGAGCATCATCGCCGCCAGCATCGGTGGCGCGAACAAATAGGCGGTGGCCTTGGTGGCGAGCGCCAGTCCGAAGGCCAGTCCCGCAAACGGTGCGTTGCGGCGCGCCGTGAAGTACAGCAGGCAGACCAGCCACAGCGCCAGCAGCGAATCGTTCTTGGCGCCGGAGGCTTGCAGAATCCCGCTCGGCAGCGTCGCCGAGAACAGCGCGGCAAATGCCTGCCCCCGGCCGTTCAGGCCCAGCGCGCCCCCGAGCGCCGAGACCGCAACCATGCCGCCCAGGAACGCGCCGAAGGCGATGAGGTTGATGAAGTGGTCGCCGCCGGAAAGCACGTACGTGTGCAGCATCATGTATTCGGCCAGCGGCTGCAGTGTGATCTGGTTGAAGTAGGGCGTCGGAAAAAACGCCACGCTGCCTGCCTGTGCCCAGTAGATGACCCGTGGCATGTGGTAAGCCATGGCGTCGGCGCTGTTGGGCGGGCTCAGAACCGCGGTGAGCCCGACGGTTGCCGCGATCCCGGCAATCACGGCGGCTATCGCAGCTTCCAGCGGCCGGATTGTCAGGTGCGGCAGCCCTGGCCGGCGCCGCCATAACCACACCGCCGCTGCAATCCCGACCGCTGTCCACGCCGCCGCCAGCGGCACGCGCCGCAGAAGCTGAAACGGACTCAGCAGTTCGGTGATGGCAACCGTGATTCCGCCGAACAGAACCACCGCTCGCAGTAGAGAATCCCGCAAACGTCATTCTATCCAGGCGCCGCGCCGTCCCGCCGATCCGTCGATTTTCGCAACGGCCTGGACCATCGCGCCGGCCGACATTTTTGCGGGCGTTGCTTGCAAACCCCTCATTCGGGTGTAAGATATTCGATGGATAAGTTGTACCCAGAGCGGATGCCGATGCGAGGATAGACTTGAGGGTTTAGGCTCGCTACTTCAGGACCAGTTCCCGGGCTAGTCATTCCCAGTAATCGGGTGTGGTTCGAAACGGCCTGATGTCTGCCCGGTCCGCATTCGGTGAACGTTTCCTGGGCTGTTCGATATTGAACTCAGAGGGATAACGGCTGGCTCCGTCCGGCCATGGGGACAAGATGGCGAATTCAACGTTAGAGCCACCTGGGGCGCCTGGCCAGAAGCCTGCGCCCAAGCCTTCACTGGTGCAGGCGCTTCGATCGATTTTTTCCAAAACCGAAGACCCCGATGAATCCAGAACCTTTGCCCGCCGCCGCCGTTTCGTGATGGCGGCTGTTCTGGGCACGTTGGGCGTCAATCTCCTGATGTTCCTGCGCTTCTTCTTCCCGCGCGCGCTCTACGAACCGAAGACCAAATTCCTCATCGGCTACCCGTCGGATTTCGGTTTCGGCGTCGATACCAAATTTCAAAAGGACTTCCGGATTTGGGTGGTGCGCAACACCGAGGGCATCTTCGTGATCTCGGCCATCTGCACCCACCTGGGCTGCACGCCCGACTGGAAACCCAGCGAGAACAAGTTCAAGTGCCCGTGCCATGGCAGCGGCTACGACCCCGAAGGCATCAACTTCGAGGGGCCGGCGCCGCGTCCCATGGATCGCGCGCATGTGGAGCTGAATCCGGAAGGGCAGATTGTGGTCGACCTGAGCCACCTCTACTCGTGGCCCAAGGGCGACCGTTCGCAGTTCGGCGATCCGGGCGCCATCCTCCGGAACGTGTGAGGTTCGAATCATGGCAGACACCAACGGACACCCAGAGAAGCCCGTAGACACGGCCAGTCCCGCGGCCGGCAACGGCTCGGGCAATGGCCCTGGAAATGGCGGCAGCGCGGTAGCCAAAGTGTTGGCAAACGCCAAGGCCGTCCAGGCGCGCGCCACCGAGGAGCTCAAAGAGACCATCAAGGCGCCGGAGAAGACCGACGTCTGGAAGTCCATCCTGCGCGTCAAGCACGACGAAACACCGCGCAGCCGCGCGCTCGGCGTGCTCTCGAACGTTTTCCTGCACTTGCACCCCGCCAAGATCAACCGTGACGCGGTGGCCTATAAGTACACCTGGGGCATGGGCGGCATGACGTTCTATGTCTACATCACGCTGGTCTTCACCGGCACTCTCCTGATGTTCTATTACCACCCGTCGAAGGTCATCGCTTTCCGCGACATCCTTTACCTGGAGAGCGACGTCCCGTTCGGCAAGCTGCTGCGCAACATGCACCGCTGGGGCGCCCACCTGATGGTCATCATGGTGGAGCTGCACATGTTCCGCGTCTTCCTCACCGGCTCTTATAAGAAGCCGCGGGAGTTCAACTGGGTGGTCGGCGTGCTGCTGCTGGTTTTGACCCTGCTGCTCAGTTTCACCGGGTATCTGCTGCCGGACGACCAGTTGGGATTCTGGGCGGTCACCGTGGGAACCAACATGGCCCGCGCCACGCCGCTGCTGGGCCACGCCGGACCCTTCGGCCCGCAACTCGGCATGACCCCGTTCAACGACGTGCGTTTCGGATTGTTAGGCGGATCGATTGTGGATTCGAACGCGCTGCTGCGCGCCTACATCTGGCACTGCGTGGCGATTCCGATTCTGGCTTCGGCGTTTATGGTGGTGCATTTCTGGCGCGTACGCAAAGACGGCGGCATTTCGGGCCCGGCCCCGATGATGCTCGAACGCGAAATCAAGGACGTGAAGAAGATATGATTTTCAATGCGGAGGCGCGGAGGAACGGAGAACACCCTTATATGTTTGATTTTCTCCGCTCCTCCGCGTTGAAAATCAATCTTTCGGTGAGGAACATCGATGGACTTTCATCAGTTATGGACGATTGTCAGTACGCCGGATAATGTTCCGATCGTACTGCTGCTTTTCCTGGTTCCTTTCTATACCTGGTATGGGCTGCGGCAGGCCTTCGCCAATGACCGGCTGATCGCCGAACTCGAAGCCAATCCCGAGATGGCCAAGACGCACCACCGCAAGACCCAGCCTTATAAAACCAGCTGGGCCAGGGAAGTGCACGTCTGGCCGTACCTGCTGCGCATCGAGTTTCTGGCCGCCATCATCGTCACCGTCATCCTGATGGTCTGGTCCATCACCCTGAACGCGCCGCTCGAAGAACCGTCCAATCCCACTTTGACCATGAACCCGTCCAAGGCGCCCTGGTACTTTCTGGGGTTGCAGGAAATGTTGGTCTACTTCGACCCCTGGATGGCCGGCGTGGTGATGCCCTCGCTGATCATCGTGGGGTTGATGGTCATACCTTATATAGATACCAACCCGCTCGGCAACGGCTATTACACCTTCCGGCAGCGTAAGTTCTCGATCCTGACTTTTATCTTCGGCTTCATCGTGTTGTGGGTCTCCATGATTGTCATCGGCACGCTGATCCGCGGGCCTGGATGGATGTGGTTCTGGCCGGGAACCACCTGGGACCACAACCGGCTGATCTTCGAAGTCAATCGCGATCTGCCGGATATTTTCGGGATCACCACGCGCGTGCCCAAAATCATCTTCGGCGCCATCGTGGTCGGCCTCTACATGGTGGCCGCCGGCATTGGCATCCACAAGCTCATCACCAGGACCGCGTTCAATCGCAGGATTTATGCCCGCATGAGCGTGCTGCAGTACGTGGTGATGCAGACATTCCTGATCATCATGTTGGCGCTGCCGGTGAAGATCCTGGCGCGGCTCATGTTCCGCATTAAATACATCTGGGTGACTCCCTGGTTCAACATATGAGCGATCAAGAAAAGGATCCCGTAGTCCATTCCTCCTTGAGCAAGGCCCTGATCATCTGGTCGGCACTGCTGGTGTTGTCGATGGTCTGGGGGCTGTATGACGAGGTATACGGCATCCGTCCGTGGAAGGGCTACCAGGCGAAGTTCGAGAAGCTGTACCACCATTACCTGGCCACCGCCCGGTTGAGCGAGGCGGACCGGGAGAAGCTGATCCGCTCGCAGCCGGAATACAGGATGCTGGACCGCGACACGCAGGCGGCCGAAAAGGCTGCCATGCCGGAAGCTTCCGCCATCGACACCGAAGTCAACGGAAGTCTGGTTCCCAGGATCCTGGCGCTCAACGATCCCTTTCAGGAAGTGCGCAGCCACATCGGCGCGCTCACCTACCAGATCGAAGTCTCGAAGAGCGAGAGTAGCAAGGACTCCTTGCGCAAGCAGATCGTCGAGTTGCGGGCCGAAGTCCACAAGATCGCACTGCCCGGCGAAAAGGAAAAACGCTCCATGACCTTCCCCGACATGGAAAAGCAGCTTGCCGAATGGAAGGCCCGGAAGGCGGAGCTGCTGCAGCGGCGCGTGGATGTGATGAAGCGCGCCACCGACCTGCGGGCGCAGCGCGACAAGTACCTGAGCGACCGCATCTCCGTGGCCAGCCTGGATACCCTCAATTCGGTGGAGAGTTCGCTGGCCAAGTTCGATATCCGCATCCGCCAGATTCACATCAAGGACATCGACCTGGTGGACCGCTGCGAATCGTGCCACATGGGAATTCGCGAGCCGGTACGCCTGACGGCGGCCAGCATGGGCGGCCAGGAAGTGTTCACCAGCCATCCCGATAAGGAGCTGCTGAAGATCCACGATCCCGAGAAATTTG
>Ga0181530_10005553_pt1 | contig 12816 bp, 16 predicted proteins | sample PEATcosm2014_Bin_42_FD_119769 | JGI IMG/M metagenome (GOLD analysis project Ga0181530, IMG submission 119769) | Peatland microbial communities from MTU Mesocosm Facility, Houghton, MI, USA - PEATcosm2014_Bin10_60_metaG | ecosystem: Environmental > Terrestrial > Soil > Wetlands > Peat | place... | reverse complement strand
GAACTCCGCGCAAACCACAAAAACGCCGTCGGAAACCCCGCCGGCGTAGTGCCAACGCCGTCTCTGATTCCGCTAATCCATTGATGTAGGAGAGCTATCAGAAGTTAGGTGTCGAAGTTCCACTTGGCGGCCAGAGTCAGCCTCAGGAGGCGTCTCAAAACCATTTAAATTTAAATAGCCATGTCGCATATGTGACAATAAACCACGATATAAACAAATATATTTCTTAATACCTTAAATACCGCCAAATCAAAACGCGTAGGAACCCTAATTTATTGTAAGACGGCGGCAAGGGGTTGTCGTCTTAAACCTAGCAAACCTGAATTCCGACACGAAGTGCAACACCCCCGCCGATTTGATATCGGCAAGGTTGATCAGGACCTTGAGGAGGTGTTGCTATGGGATCCTATACGCACCTGTCGTCGGCGGAGAGAGACCAGATTGGGATTTGGCGCGCCGCTGGACGCTCGCTCGGTGCGATCTGCCAGGATCTGGGTCGGGCGAAATCGACCATCTGGCGGGAGCTGCGTCGGAATGCACTGCCCTCGGGTCGGTATTCTCCGCTTCACGCCGACGGAGCCTATCAACTGCGCAGGCGGCGTGAAGCGATCCTCGAACGCGATGCAAATCTTTGCCATTTTGTCCGCGACCGGCTTGCCGAAGGGTGGACGCCCGAACAGATCTCGGGCTGGCTCAAGGCCGGGAACGAACCCCGCTTGCGGGCGCTGGGCTGCGAGACGATCTACGCCTTCATCTATCGCGTCGCCCAGAAGAGCGAAGCCTTGTGGCGCTATCTGACCCGTCGCCATAAACGCCGTCGCCCGCGTCGCGCCAGGCCCGCGCGCGACCGGTTAAAGGATCGCGCTTCAATCCATGACAGGCCCATGGCCGTCGAAACCCGCAGCGAGGTCGGCCATTGGGAGGGCGATCTCATTATCTGCAAGCGCACAAGGCCGGTGCTGGTCCTGCACGAGCGCAAGTCCCGGGTCACGCTTGCCACCCGCCTGATGGGGAAAACCGCCGCCGAGACCATATCGGTCATGCTCACTGTCTTCGCACGGATCGACCCGTGCTTGCGCAAGTCGATCACCTTCGACAATGACACCGCCTTCGCCCAGCACGCGCTCCTCAGAGCCATGCGCGATATGACGACTTGGTTCTGCGACGCCTATGCCTCCTGGCAAAAAGGCGGCATCGAAAATGCCAATGGACGATTACGACGATGGTTGCCGCGTAACCTCGATATCGACCAGGTCTCCGACCAAGACATCCAGGAAATCGTCCTCACCGCCAACCTCACGCCCCGCAAATGCCTCGGGTTCAAGACCCCGTTCCAGGCCATCCTCGCTGAGCTTGGCAAAGACGTGAAAATCCGCTTCGCTTGATGCCGTTGCACTTCGCTCCGGAATCCACGAAAGGGAGTTCTACAATGAAAACCATATTGACAATGGAATCTAGAGGGTTCTGTGAGGTCGCGCGGCGCAGGACGCGAGGCCGGTCGCGATCCCGACCTCATTGAAGCCGGATTGAGCGAAGCCGCAGGATGGCGTGCGCCGCTATGGGGATTGTGTCTGCGGCCTGTGGTCCGAGACACCAGAGCGGTTGTGACGCGCAAGGATCTCGGCCGGTTGGCGGGGAGCGGGGAGACTGGTTCCTGGCGGCAGATGAGCGCGGCGGCCGCAGTGTTGGCGGCGATTGCAGCCATTCCGGGGCGCAACGGGATGGAAGTTCCGGCGGCGAACGGCAGGATCCTCGCGGGCGCGATCGGCGTCCGGTGCGGAAGGCTCGGTGCTGCGTCGTCGTCGGATCATGAGGTGTCGTGCCAGAAGGATGGCCGAGCGGGCATCGGTCGCGGCAAGAAGCCGATGACCACCAAGGTGCCGCCGCAACATGGGCAGCGTTCGGGTCGGTGCGGCGGGAGCGTATCGTCGACCGGATTGGCGGCCGGCTCCGGGTGCGGCATGTCGAGGAGTCGATGACAGAGCGCAAGCTTGGCGGCGCGGTGGCCGTTGGCGAGAAAACCGTAGTGGCGGATGCGATGAAAGCCGTCCGGCAGGGCGTGAAGCAGGAAGCGGCGGATGAACTCGTGCGCCTCGAGGGTCATGACCTTCGAGCGGCCGTGGTGACGGTAATCCTTCCTAAGTTGGTGTTGGCCTTGATGATGGCGGATTGAAAAATGGCCCCTATACGCCGCGCGATCGGGGGCTCTTGTCTAGGATGCCGCTGTCGGCGCTGCCCAGGTTGATCGCCGGGACCCGTGCCCCGAGGGGCAGATGGCCGGCACTAAGTCACATTCGCCGGATCGGTGATCCGCAACGTCCTTACCGGGCGCGATGCTCGCCGGAGAGGTTGGACCGCGCGGTTCGACCGCCGCCGCGCAGACAGCAGAAACCACGTCCGTCGCGCTCGACGTCGTGCGAAAGTGCGATTCCATCGACGTCCATACGCATGGGGTGAAGACCGGGATTACCTCGAAAGCGCCGCCGAGCGACGACTTGGCGGCTTTCGCTCGTTGAACGAAAGCGGGTCGTCCATAGTGCTCGTATACGTGGGAGGACTGGATGGATTGCTGCGGCCACAGCCATGCTTTCGTGCATTATCCCGGGATGCGGAGCGCCGCGATGTCCGAGGCGAAGCGGCAAGAGCTGATCGTGGGCCGCCTGCGGATCGCAGATCACGCGCTCCGTCCAAGCAGCGAATTCAACCGAAGTTGAATTTCAAGCGCACCGAAAATATTCTTACTCGTGCTAGTAAGAAAGACATTCGCCATGCGGATCACTGCCAAGGGCCAAGTGACCATCCCCCAGGATGTAAGGGAGAGCGCCGGCCTCATGCCGGGCACAGATGTCGAGTTCAAAATTGGGGCCGGCGCTGTCCGCTTGGTCAAGGCGACCAAAGGCGCCGGCCGCAAGACGCGAGGGCAAAAGCTAGTCGAAAGGCTCCGCGCGCGGCGACTTCAAGATGACGACCGACGAAGTGGTGGCACTGATGCGTGGACCTCCGGCGGAATAAGGCCAAGCGGCTCAGCTCATGATCCTCGTCGATTCCAACGTGATCATCGACGTGCTGACCGAAGACCCGACATGGCGGCGATGGTCGGAGGCGGCCCTGATAGACGCGGCCAATTGCGATGAGATCGCGATCAATCCGGTCATCTACGCGGAGATCGCGTCGGGTTAGCGACGATGGCGGAACTCGATCATCACCTTGGCGCCGATTCGTTTCGCAGGCTCGCTCTGCCGTACGAGGCGGGCTTCGTCGCGGGCCGGGCCTTCATGGAATACCGCCGACGCGGCGGCTTGCGGACGTCACCGCTGCCTGACTTTTACATTGGGGCCCATGCGGCCGTGGCGGGCCTCAAACTCCTGACCCGTGACGCCCGGCGCTACACGGGTTACTTTCCCAAGGCCCGCGCCCGGGGGCGACTTCTTGCGCAAATCTTTCTGGGGCCGAGCATCGGGCTGTTGATGTCGGGCGCCGCGGCAGGCGCGGAGACCGTGCACGCCACATCGTCGGAAACCATTGAAGAGACGACCTGTCGCATCGTCGAGAGTGCGGCCCATTCCGCCCACCTGCCGGTGGATCTGCTCACTCGCCTTGTTTGGATCGAGAGCCGGTTCCAGGCTGGCATGGTCAGCTCTGCGGGAGCGCAGGGCGTGGCTCAGTTCATGCCGCAGACGGCCGCGGAGCGCGGTCTTGCCGACCCGTTCGACCCGGAGCAGGCAATTCCGATGGCGGCCAAGTTCCTGGTCGACCTGGAGCAGCAGTTTGGCAACATCGGCTTGGCGACAGCCGCCTACAACGCGGGCCCTACTCGCGTTGCCAGCTGGCTTGCTGGGTCAGGGGACTTGCCGCGTCAGACACAGGTCTATGTGTTCCTCCTGACCGGGCGCACCGCCGAGAATTGGGCTGCTAGGGGCCGGGATGCCACGCCCGCCGACGAGACCGTCGATCGGCGATCGTGCATCGATGTGACCGCTACCCTTCGCCTGGAAGAGGGCGCTGAACAAGCTGCGGTGGCGCCGTGGGGCGTTCAACTCGCCGGCAATTTCTCAAAGGCAACGGCGCTGGCGTCGTTCGAGCGCGCTCGACAGCGCTATTCCCGTATCCTCGGCGACTTGCAGGCAATGATCATCGGCACGAGGCTGCGCAGCCGCGGGACACGACCGTTCTACCGAGTGCTCGTGCCGGCGTCCTCGCGAGCGGAAGCGGACCAAGTCTGCCGCGCGATAATGATGGCTGGTGGCGCGTGTGTGGCGCTGCGGAGTTGAAGGGGACGGCTCCGAGGTGTCGGTCCCGATGATGCTGATGAACTTCAATTTTAGAAAACGTTCCGCCGTAGTCGCGACCGGAGCCTTAGCCCGTAGATGCGGCGCGGGGGCCGTGCACCGCCCTTCATCGCCGCCGCCGCTAGGCGCAATAGCGGTTCAACGAGAAGCAAGCTCCAGAACGGTACGTAGATGATCGGGTGGATTCCGGCTTCGCCAGTACCGCCGACCGGCGCCGTCAACTCGGGAATTTGCAAGCTGGCAGCGGGCACGTTCGCCAGTGGCGACGCGCGGCATTCGGGCTACACTCACCGGCGCCATGACGCCGCGCCGCTACGGTCCCCTTGCTTATGTCTCGATCAACCGCCGCCCGCCTCTGGCTTGGCCAAACGGCGCCAGGGTGGCGCTGTGGGTCAACCCGAATGTCGAGTTCTTCAGCCTCGACGACGTGATGCCGAGCAACCTCAATGACCGCGTGCCGCGCGACCAGGCCAAGATCCCCAACGTGCGCAACTGGGCGGTGCGTGATTACGGCAATCGCATCGGCATCTGGCGGCTGATGGAGGTATTGAGCCGCTACGGCATCCGCGCCAGCGCCGCGCTGAACAGCGAGGTGTGCGATCATCACCCGGAAATTATCGAGGAGGGCGGCAAGCTCGGCTGGGAATGGATCGGTCATAACCAAACCAATGCGCAGCGCCTGACCGAGATGGACCCGGCAGGGGAGCGGGCGGCGATACGGGCGACGATCGATCGTATCGAGGCGGCTTCCGGCACACGCCCGGTCGGCTGGCTTGGCGCCGGTCTGGCGGAGACCTGGAACACGCTCGACTATCTCGCGGAAGCCGGCATCCGCTATGTCTGCGACTGGGTCAACGACGACCAGCCCTACCTGTTCGAGATTGGTACGCCGCCGCTGGTGTCACTGCCATATTCGGTACAGACCAACGACGTTCCGGCCTACTTTGAGATGAAAGTGTCGGTTCCCGAATTCGAGGCGATGCTGAAGCGCCAGTTTGACACGCTGTATCGCGAAGGCCAAACCGTGCCGCGCGTCATGGCAATCGCAGTGCACCCGTTCGTCACCGGCCAGCCACATCGCATCGGCGCGCTCGACGCGGCGCTCGAGTACATATGCTCGCATGAAGGCGTATGGCGCGCCACCGGCTGGGAAATCGTCCAGCATTTTCTGGCGCAGCAGAAGTAGTTTGCCCCTCCGTCACGGGAGCGAATGATGAATGACCGGCCCGCGCCGACGATCGATCGACTTCCACGTCACGCGGTTCACTCAGGCCGGCCTGAAAACACCCGCATTGGCGCCGATTCCGGCCATCCGCGGGACCGATGGAAGTGGAGGTTTAGCCATTGCGGCATTGGTCTACATTTGGCCCCCTTGTAGGCGGGAGGCATCACCTCCGATGCTATCAACCCAGAGATGGGCCAGAGACGGCCTTCCTTTCGAGACTTTGCCCTAGCACGAGAGCGAGGCCATGGGTCGACCGCGAGCCCTTGAAGGCATTCTAGTGGTGGATTTCAGCTGGGTGCGGGCCGGGCCGTGGGCGACGCGCTGGCTGGGAGCGCTCGGGGCGGAGATCATCAAGATCGAGTGGCCCGAGAATGAGCGTGGCCGGTTGCCGAGCACCACGACGCCGCAGAACCTCGAGGTCAATCTGAACACCTCGGGGAACTTCAACGATACCAACGTCAACAAGAAGAGCCTCAGCCTCAACGTCCGCAGCGCCAAGGGCCTGGAGATCGTGAAGCGGCTGATCGCCGTCTCCGATCTCGTGATCGAGAATTTCAGCTCCCGGGCATTGCGGAACTGGGGCCTTGGCTATGACGAGCTGTGCAAGATCAGGCCGGATATCGTCTATGTATCGATGTCGGGCTACGGCTACACCGGGCGGAACCATCATTACACGACGTTCGGCCCGGTTGCCCAGTCGGTGGCGGGGCTGACCCATCTCTCCGGCCTGCCCGACCAGCCACCGGCCGGCTGGGGCTGGTCGTATATGGACGACACAGGGCCAGCACATCGACCTGTCTCAGATGGTGGCGAGCGTTCCGCTCAACGGGCCGGCGCTGCTGGACTTCACGGTGAACGGGAGAGGGTCGAACCGGGCCGACGGCGCCATGTGGTTCACTGAGCCGACCGCGAACAAGATCGGACGGATTACGGTCCCGGCTGGCATTTATCCGCTGGTCGCAGCGGTACTGCCGTCGAGCCGCTCGGTCGAAGTTGGCACTCCCGCCACGGCGTTTGCCACGATCATCAACGCCAGCGCCAGCGACGCGACAGGCTGCGCGATCGCACTGGTGACCACTGTACCGGCGGGCTTCCAATATCAGACGACCAACCCGGCCACCAACCAGCTCATCGGCACGCAACACGCCGGTATCGATCCCCGCAGGCGGCTCACAAAGCTTTGTCTTCGGCTTGATGCCAAACGCGCCCGTGGTTCCGACGCTGATGCAGCTCGGATTTGATTGCACCGACTTCGACGCGGCGACGAGCACCGCTGGGCTCAACACACTCCTCTATTCGGCGTCGTCGAGCCCGGGCCGGACATCGTCGCGCTCGCAGCGAGCGGCGACCCCGGCTATGTCGATATCCCTGGCGCAACCGGGACCGGCGTCTTCGCCGTGGCGACGGTCAATCTCGGCATCGACGCGACGATCACCGCCAGCGCCAATACCGGCGCGGCCAACCTGCCGGTGACGCTGCTCGTTTGCGAAACCAACCCGACCAGCGGGGCCTGCCTGGCGTCGCCGGCGCCCACGGTGGCGACGGACATCCAGCCCAATGCGACGCCGACCTTCGGCATCTTCGTCACCAGCAGCGCGGCGGTGGCCGACATGCCGGGCGTCAACCGCGTGTTTGTCACCTTTACCGACGCGGACGGCATGCTGCGCGGCGAAACCTCGGTCGCGGTGCGAACGCAATAGGAGAAGGGCCGGCGCTCGACTATCCGATTTCAGCGCTGGGATGTAGGCAGCTGGGGCGTCACCAGCGTCCGGAGTAGGTCGCCGACAGACCACGGCGAGGCAGCAGTTGGATGCTATTTCGACGCCGGCGATGCGAAGCTCGTGCGTGCACAAGCGGCTATTCCATGCTCTTTAAATTGGCCAGTAAACCTGTCAGATCAGTTTTGTTTCTTGTCAGCAATTCTAAAATCTGGCCATCAATGATCGATCGCCGAGTTCCAAAATTACTCATAGATTCGCTGGTAAACAGATATAGCTCTCTAGCTTGTATCCTGTTATTTGTAAGTATTAATGACGAATATATCTCCCGTAACCGCATCGCAAAATCAATTGATTGGATCTCAAAGGAACCCTTTAAATACGCCATATCGCCTGCCATCGTTAAAAGAGTGTCTGGCGGCGCTACAACCTCCTTTCCATCTGATGAAACCTCAATGTCTTTTGTTAAAATATTTATATTATTGTCAATGAGTTTATTATCAATTGATATTTCCTGTTCGATACTACGTATCGCCCGCACCAATTCGGCACGAGTTTCGCCGGATCGTCGCCAAGAATCATATGCCGTCCCAAATGCAAAACCGACGATCGTGGCGAGTAACGCTATCAAACCATCTTTCAAATATTTCATTGGGTCATACCCAACCCCCGATCATGAGGACATCGCCCAAGCTACCGGAAATGGCGATGAAACGGTGAAGGCACGAATCTCTTCTTGGCCTCGGGTAGTGGCGGCAGGCACCGGTCTCGGCGCCGATTATCGCAAACCAGACGACATTGTCGTGATGGGTTGGCGAGTCCCTTCGTCATGGTCATGCCCGATGGGTGATCGAGGGCTTCTTTGCCGCAGAGAAAGTCCGTGCGCTGATGCTGGTTTCCGAGCGGCTCAATACGCGGCACGTGCGCCGAAGCGGCCACCTATGATTCCATGATCTTCTTGTAACGCTTGGCGGCGGTGAGCAGCGCGAGGTTGACCGGCGGCGAGTTCAGCATCCCCTCCGCAAAGGCGCGACTGTCGCTCAAACTGAAGTCGATGACTTCCTGATCGACGATGGCGCGTCTCGCCGCGTCCTGCGCCGCCGAAACTACGAACTCGGTCAAGGATTGGCCGCGGATTTCGGCGGCGCGCTGGAGCAGTTTTTTCTGATCATTGCTGATCCTCGCCGTTAGCCGCTGCGATTTCAGCGTCGGGCGGCGCGCGCGGGGGGAGAGAGAAACGGCCATGGCTATTCCCTATTTCTCTCACACGATGTACGCCTGATAGGCGTACCCACCAACCATCCAGCATCAGCACTGCCGCCTAATCTGGGCGGCCGTAATGCCAAGAGGCGCAGTACGCCATTCGGATACGAGCTCGCGCAGCGCCTACGCGTCGTCAGGGAGTGGGCTCACTATCTCTTGCTTTCGGGTATCGCGCCGGGGCGGCTAGGGCCTCTTGCGAGGCGCTCACATACTCCCCCAGCGTCGCGTCCAGGCGCTCGTAAAGAAGACGCTCAAAACTCGCGCTGCCGCGGCCGGCCTGCGCGTCCTGCAAGGCGCGGATATAAGCGGGGCGGTCTTCTGGCCGCACCGCGACCGGCGGATAGCCGCCGCGGATCAGCACGAGGTTCATCAAGAGGCGCGCGGTGCGGCCGTTGCCGTCGTTGAACGGATGGATCTCCACCACCTGCCGGTGTGCCGTGAAGGCGGTTTCTGGTATATTAGCCGCCGCGCCGAGCCAGCGCGCGAAGTCGCCCATCAGGGCCGGCACTTCCGCCGGCGACGGAAAGGCATGTCGGCCACTGTCAGTCACGACGAAGCGGCCCTGATCGGCGTAGCGGCCGGCGATGTCGGGATCGGAGCGCTGCATGACGAGGCGATGCAGATTGCGGATGTCGCCTTCGCTCAAGGGCGTGCGCTCGCGCGCGAGATCGCGTAGGTAGCGCAGTGCCTCGAAGTGATCGAGCGCTTCGAGGTGATCCTTGAGTGGCTTTCCGCCGATCGTGATCCCTTGCTCGATGACGAGCGTGGTCTCGGCGGCGGAGAGCGTGTTGCCCTCGATCGCGTTCGAGGTATAGGTCAGCTCCAGGTCGTGCGCGTGCTCAAGATTGGCAAGCAGGCCCGGCGCCCGGCCCCGCAACCGGTCGAGCTCAGCCTTCTTGCTGGCGATGGCATCGCGCAATTCGTCCATGATTCGTTCCTATCACGGGGCCGGTGCGCGGTCTAGACTGAGGTGCAATCCCGCCCGGTATTCGACCCGTCTCCGCGTCGATTTTGTCAGGTCGCCGCCGAGGCCTCCTGTTGTTCGAGGACAGCGACATCCAAAGGCGGCGCGCCATCGTCGATCAGCGCGTCAGTCTGATCAGCACCGAGGATTTTCTGCGCGAGCTGGAAGCGGCGGGCCTCATCCAATCGACCGATTGCATCCTCGACCAGGCCGCCGCGCGCGGCCGCAATGTCGAGCGGCAGCGCCTCGCCGGGGAGGATTCGACGACGCGCGAGCGCTCGCGCGATCAGCTCATCCGCCGGGGCGAGCCGCGGTGGTGAGAGGTCCATGTTCCGCGGATACGGAAGTGTGGCCGCGCTGACGGTGGTCCTGGAAACGCACCCGGCCGGCCAGGGCAAGAGGTTGGCGTGCAGCTAAATTCGCTCTATCGCGCCGGCTCTATTGAGAATGACCTGAAGATCCGCCGGTGGGGCAGGAATGGCTCATAAGGGTCGACCGACAGCGCGAGGATTGTTCTCACAGCAGTGGCGATGGGTTGGTGGCCTGAGCCGTGATCTGGCCCGCGCGCCTGAGCCGCAACCGGCTGGGTCCGGCCCTTATCGAGCCTGACTTTGCGGCAAATCAATCGCATCCGCCAAATCAGGCGCAAATCTCACGAAAAATGGGATCCCAGACCGATGAGCGCGATTGAAGTCATCGCCAAGCCGGCGAGGATTCGACGACGCGCGAGCGCTTGCGCGATCAGCTCACCCGCCGGGGCGAGCCGCGGTGGTGAGAGGTCCATGTTCCGCGGATGCGGAAGTGTGGCCGCGCTGACGGTGGTCCTGGAAACGCACCCGGCCGGCCAGGGCAAGAGGTTGGCGTGCAGCTAAATTCGCCGGCTCTATCGAGAATGACCTGACGATCCGCCGGTGGGGCAGGAATGGCTCATAAGGGTCGACCTTCGGCGGCTCGATGCTAAGGTCCGCAATCGGCGCATTTTGTTGAAGAAGTCGACAGCGCGAGGATTGTTCTCACAGCGGTGGCGATGGGTTCATAGGGTCCCTGCCGCCCTTTCGGTCGCCCTCCGACGGCATCGGTGCCGATCGGGGCAGGAGGGAACGGCGCTACTCGGGTCGTCGTTATCGCGTCGAAATAGGAGCCCGATGCTGCAAAGGTCCACGCTGCAATGTGAGGACCCTCTCGCGCGGAGCGAGCCGTTGACCTGCATCCAACCGGCGATGATGCGGGAATTGAGTGGGCGGCAAGGGCCAGATTGAAGTACCCCTCGATCATGGGTGAGGATGTGAGGATGTGAGGACGTGGCCACTCAAAACAGGGGCATCGCTCTTTTTGGCAAGTTTTCAAATCCGCTTTTCGTCACGTCGGGCATCCTTAATCAAATTCAAATCAATAAGGAGGAGCTCGATACGTATTGCGTAGGAAAGTATCTCCTTAAATGATTCGGTAAATCTCTTAAAACAACGACAATGTTTTCAATGGGTTAGGATTTAACAATTTCATTTATCTAAATCGACCGTCGCGGCCGCAATTGAAGAAAACGAACTTTCGTCGAGATCATAATTTTCTGAGGAAGCCAAAGTCCGGCTCCAACCTCGTAAAAAGCAGGAGAATAGAAATGCGTACAATCGGAAAAATATCCCCAAAAAACACCGTGCCGCCGGCACGCGGTAAGATGAAAATAAACCCTGCGACAAACTTGTCTTATTGTTTAATCAGGGAAAAAGAGAAATCAGAAATCACAGTATTAGTTACGTTTCGTGATGTATTTGGTTTAAACAAACATATAAAAATGGCACAACACCAATTTACCACTTTCAATTTGTGTTACAAGTTGTGTTTGAATGCCGGTTATGCATGGCCAAAAGATGTTCGGGTATGCAAGCAATTACATCAATCCTGGTGTGCTGCGCCGCCACGCGAAAAGATAATCGGCGTTCTACGGCCCGGATGGTATTCTGATGGATATCTGCATCCCGATACGATGAAGATGATCAATGGCAGGCAATGCCTGTATAGCCTCGCCGAGGATACCTCGCAACTCCTAGTCGATGGGTCAGAAGCGGACTGGCAGCAACTGGCCACGTATGCTGCTTTAATACCGGCGATCGCTTTTGGGCTATCGTTCGTATTCGGGTCAGGATTATTGCCTGCGACCAATCTTCCCAACAGCGGTCTTTATTGGTGGTCAGCAAGTGCGCTGGAGAGGACCAAACGGCTGAGATACATCCCAGCGCCACCTCATAGCGCGTGTGGGCACGCAGTGGCGCCACACCTGCCTTGTTGGGCCCGGCAGCGTAGCCCTCATGAAGGATCGAGCAATAAGCCAGCAGCGCGACGCGAAGTCCTTTGCAGGCGATCATCGCCGGCTGACGCGCTTCGGCAAGATTGCGCCCACCGCCGATCGTCTGGATACCCCGGCCGCGCAGCAGGTCGATCGTGTCGAGCAGCGCCTCCGCGCCCCAATCCATCGCATGGTTGCTCGCTACCGAGGCGACATTAAACCCGCAATCCGTGAATACCGAGGCCATCGCCGGCGAGAGGCGGCTGTGGCCGCCGCCGGAGTGAGGCTCCAGCACTCCTCGCTCCGAATAGACCCGTTCGACCTGGGCCAAGCGGATATCGGCAGTCACTAGCGTCTCGCGCACGAAGCTGCCATAGCCCTCGATCGGTCCGTGGATGGGCCCGACATCACCACATCCCAGCAGCACCACCGCGTCCACCGTGCAAGCCTCCCATGCCGTCTCGCTTGAGCTTAGCGCCGGAATAGTTGCTCGACGAGGATGCCTCGCGCACTCATGATTTCCCCAGCCGAAGGAGGTGCCTCGTCATGAGCCTCTCGCCGAGTGCCCGCCTGCAGGAGCTGATTCATCGCCACGACAAGGTGCTGGCGGTGCTGCACCCGCCGACAGCCGCGCATGCGCGGATCATGGAGCGGGCGGGATCCGAGGCGCTGTTTGTCGGCACCGGCGGGGTGGTCGGCGCGTATACCGGAATGGCCGATGTCGGCACCGCGACACTCTCCGAGTGCGTCGAGATTGCCGGCTGGATCGCCGACAGCGTCAAGATCCCGGTGATCATGGATGGAGATACCGGCCATGGCGGCGTGATGGCGGTGCGCCGCATGGTACGCGAATGCATTCGCCGCGGCATCGCCGGGGTGCGTATCGACGACCAGCCGATCGAGGGTAAACGCAAGACGCAGAGCGCTGGGGTCGAAGTCGTGCCGCTCGAGCTAAGCAAGATTCTCACGGTCGGTCCACATATGGCATAATCCGGAACCGGAGCTACCGTATGTGGGGGATGTGATGCCGGGTCGGTCACGGATTGACGTAACACCCGAGCAGCGCGAGGGGT
>Ga0181530_10005552_pt1 | contig 12817 bp, 6 predicted proteins | sample PEATcosm2014_Bin_42_FD_119769 | JGI IMG/M metagenome (GOLD analysis project Ga0181530, IMG submission 119769) | Peatland microbial communities from MTU Mesocosm Facility, Houghton, MI, USA - PEATcosm2014_Bin10_60_metaG | ecosystem: Environmental > Terrestrial > Soil > Wetlands > Peat | place... | reverse complement strand
CGATCCGTACGCGGCACGGCCGCCGGCGCGTCCATTCGTCGAGGAAGTTTCGGCGCATCCAAAAAAACTTCGGCTCGCCCTTATCAACCATAGCGCGCTCGGCCCGGTGGACGCCGAAACTCTCGCCGCGCTCGAGTCCGCATGCGGCGTGTTGCGCGAGATGGGGCATCGCGTCGAGGCATTGACGCTCGATCCCGGCGCGATGCTCGAAAAATTTGCGCGCGTGATCATCAGCGCGTCGGTCTCGGCGCTGAACATCCCCAACCCGGACCTGCTCGATCCCATGGTGCGCGGCACTTACGAGTGGGGCGCCAAAATTTCCGCCGCCGACTACATCCGCGCGGTAACCGGGATGCACAATACGTCGCGCGAAATCATCCACGCGCTCATGCCCTACGACGCGATCCTCGCCCCTACGCTCACTCGGCCCGCGGTGCGGCTTGGCAGCTTGCCGTCGAATCCCGCCACCGCCGCGGATGAAATCTACGCGTGGATTGCGTTCACCTTTCCGTTCAACTCGACCGGTCAGCCGGCCATCTCGCTTCCCAACGGATTCAACAAATCGGGATTGCCGCTGGCGATTCAACTTGTCGGCCGGCCCGGCGATGAAGCGGGCATAATCGCGCTGGCGGCCGAGTTCGAACGCGTTCGCCCCTGGAAGGACAAGCATCCTCCAATCTAGTTGTTGGTTGTTCGCGGCTCACGGCGGCGGTTGCGCGATTACAGTTGCCCTCTTAAGACTGAAATGATTATACAGGCGATAGCCAATCGAAAAACGGAGGACAGATATGCAGACGATCAAGTTTGACGATATTGCGGCGCTGACGGCGAAGATCAGCAAGGAATTCGGTCCGTGGAGCGAGCCGATTCACGTGACGCAGGAAAAAATCAATCAGTTCGCCGAAGTGACCGGCGACCGTCAGTGGATTCATATCGACGTCGAGCGGTGCAAGAAAGAAAGTCCGTTCGGCGGTCCGGTGGCGCACGGTTTTCTGACGCTGAGCCTGCTGCCGGCGTTCAGGAGCAAAGAGGAATACACGATCACGGGATTTCGCAACGTGGTGAATTACGGCGCGAACAAACTGCGCTTCGTCGCGCCGGTGCCGGCGGGCGCCAGCGTCTACGCGCGCTCGCGGCTGATCGCGGTCGAGCCGCGGCCGCTGGGCACGATGGTCACGCGGGAGACGGAAATCCAGGTCGTTGGTCAGCAGAAGCCCTCGGTAGTGTTCGAAGGACTGGCGCTGTTCGTGAAGTAGAAGTTGCGGGCAGCGACGGAGAGCAGTGCATGGCGTATGAACAGATCATTTACGAGGTCGCGGACAACATTGCGACGATCACGCTCAACCGGCCGGAGAAGCTCAACGCATTCACCGACCTCATGATGCGCGAGATGATCGACGCGTTCGACAAGGCCGACGCGGACGACAACGTGCGCGCGATCATCGTGACTGGCGCGGGGCGCGCGTTCTGCGCGGGCGCGGACCTGTCGGCGCCCGCCAGGACGTTCGGCTCGACGCGCGAGGATCGTCCGCAGCGACGCTCGGCGATCAGAGCCGACGGCACTGTCGATTGGAGCAACGAGGCGATTCGCGACGGCGGCGGACGGCTGACGCTGCGCATCTTCGAGTGTCTGAAACCGGTGATCGCGGCGGTGAACGGAGCGGCGGTGGGCGTCGGCGTGACGATGCAACTCGCGATGGACGTGCGGCTGGCGTCGGAGAACGCACGTTTCGGATTCGTGTTCGCGCGGCGCGGAATCGTGCCGGAGGCGTGCTCGAGCTGGTTCCTGCCGAAGATCGTCGGCATCTCGCAGGCGCTGGAATGGACATTCACGGGTCGAGTTTTCGCGGCCGAAGAGGCGCTCGACGGCGGGCTCGTCAAAAGGATCTACAAACCCGATCAACTTATTCCAGCGGCGCGCGCGCTCGCTGGCGAGATCGCGGACAACACCTCGCAAGTGTCGGTCGCATTGATTCGGCAGATGTTGTGGCGGATGGCTGGCGCGGACCATCCGATGGAAGCGCACAAGCTGGACAGCCGCGGAATCTTTGCGCGCGGCCCTTCGGCGGATGCGAAAGAGGGCGTCGCGTCATTTCTGGAGAAACGTCCGGCAAAATTTCCGGACAAGATTTCGAAGGACATGCCCGCCTACTTTCCGTGGTGGCAGGAGCGCAAGTACAGCTAAGGCGCCCAAGGTTTGCGGCGGATGACGACGCGGACTTCGCCGCGGTGCTCGACCTTGACGACGGCGCGCTGGCCGTCGAGGTCCAGCTCGGCGTTGCCGCCGGACACTTCAATCACGCATCCGTGCGGGTACTGAATGCGCGGCACGAAGATCTCGGTCGAGCCGGCAGCGGAAGGATCATATTCGAATACGAACTCGAAAGTGCCGCTGATACGATCGAATTTCATCGTGCGCGGAATACCCTGTGTCGCCCGCGCGTACGGTCTGACGAAGCCGGCGAGCGCGCGGCCGCCGCTATTGATGTCCGCCGGGTCGGTCTGCTGGTCGCGCGAGAAAATACTCAGATCCTCCTGATTCCAACCGTCACCAATAGCCAGATCGTTGCTATTGGATGCGGTATAGTTCCATTGCGTACTGTTGATGAGCAGCGTATCGAGTGCATTATACATCAGATCGAGCGCGATGATCTGGGCAGTCCACGGCGCGTCACTGCGATCGCCGGCGTGAAAAGCGCGGTACGCGCCGGCGCCATTCAAATCGAAATGAATCCCAAATTCGCCGATGAGGGTGGGCGCGCCGCCATTCACCGTTTCTGACATTCGGGTCATCCTGCCGAGCTCGCGCTCGTAGCGCGCCTGGATCTGTCCGGCGGCGGTCGCAATCTCGCCGGTCAACACGTCGAGGCTGAAATTCGGACTGAACATCTTGGTCGCGGCCAGGACCACGTCGTACCAGTGGCCGGCGTTGACGCTGTTTGGGGGAGTCTCGGCGGGGAATCCCGGTCCGAGAAATCCCGAGAGCGGATCCAGCTCGGCGAACAGGATCCAATCGGGATTAATCCGGCGAATATTTTCGGCGACGCGCGCGAAAAATGGTCCCATGTAGTCTTCGATAACGTCGACCTTGCGATCGCCGACGCGTTGGAAGAAATCGTCGCGCAAAATGTCGAAAGTGCCGTCGTTATTGAGCCGCCATGCGCCTGCATCCTGGAACGGATCGCTTTGGCCGCTGGTCCAGATTGAGATGCGCTCGGGATTGATTGTCCGATTTTGTTTGTGGGCCACCAAGCTCGGTTTCGCTGTCGGGTCGAATTCGAGCTCCGGTATCGAGCGCGTAACTCCATGCGACACCAGCAAGCCGTCGAGCGGCGACCACGCCAGGCCCGGCATCGCACGCCCGGGGTTGGTATCGCTTGGCCCGAGATGACGATAGCTGAGTGGCTGTCCGATCCATCCCGGGACCGGTTCGTTGAGCGAGTCGAAGCCCATCACGTTGGGTAAATCGCGGATGCGGCGCGCGATCTCGCGCTGCGCTCCAAGGTAATGCTCGAGCATGTAGTCCTGCACGTTGACGCCGTCGATAGTCAGTCCGGGGGCGAAGTCGCGGCCGGCGAAAAACAAGGTCCACATGATGCCGTTGGCGGGGCGGCGCTCATTCTGCACCCAGCTCATGGTCGGGTAGCGGTCCTCCTGGCGGCCGCCGCGCGCATAGTCATATAGATGTTGCATTACATGAGCGCATCCCGACTCGGCGATCCGGCGATAGTCAATTCCAACTTTGTCGAATAGCCAGCAGGGCGCGCCGTCGCCACCGGTCATTCGGCTCCAGACATCCTGGTGAAAATCCACGAATAGGTAGAAACCGTAGTCACCGGCGAGCCGGCACAACTCGGCGAAGTAGTCTAGGTACGCGACGTCGTAGTCGCGCGGGCCGCGATGCTCGACGGCTTCCCAGGTGGTCAGCAAGCGCAGGCAATTGAAGCCCCACGCGCGCAGGCGCGAGAAGTGTTCGCCGGCTTCGGCAATCGGAAACGGACGGCCGATGAAGGAGACCTCGCGATGGTTGGAAAAATCGGAGGGAAAATTGGTGCCGCCATCGGGGTAGGGGACCTTGCAATCGCCGCCCAGATTGACGCCGCGCAAAATAACGCGGCGGCCATGTTCGTCGAGGAACCATCGTCCTTCGATGTGCAGCCGCGGCAGACCAGTCTTTGGCATTCGATTCACCCCGTGGCGAGGTTGACGCAATGTCCGTTCGCCCGTCAAGCTGCACAAGCATATGGCCGCGAGTTGGCGAGAGAGCGAGATAATTCCGAGCCTGTTCGTCGGCGATCTTCAGGACGCGGTCGAATTCGAGGGGACGATTATCAGCGTGCTCCCCGATGTGCCGGAAATCGAACCGCCGCAGGCGATTCACATGCCGTTCCTTGCAGATGGGGTCGCGTCGCTGGACAGGACGGCGGCGCTGATAGAGGAAGAACTCGCACTGGGGCATCGCGTGCTGGTCCATTGCGAGGAGGGATGCGAGCGCGCGCCGCTCGTGGTGGCATGGTTCCTGAAAACGAAGCGTGGCAAGACGCTTGACGAAGCGTACGCGCTGTTGAAGAGCCAGCGGCCGATTATCGAAGACCGCCGGCGCTGGCTCGGTATCCACAGCCGATAGCCACTCCAAGGCGTTCGCGATGAATTGACTATTCGACGACGACGGCTCACGCTGGCGGCGTAGCGTTGACGTAAGGCTTATGCCCAATTTTCTCAACAGCGCGGTCGGGTACCTGGAAGCCGCGCTCAGATATGTAAGGTCGGCTTTTCATCCCTCGCGGCCATGGATTGCGCGCGCGCGCGAGTTGGGCCGTTCGCGGCGGGTGCGCAAAATCGGGGTGATCGTCGTCGCGGTCCTGCTGTTCCTGGGCCCGGCGGCCTACCTGGCGGTTCCGCCGGTATTGCGGCACGTCCTGACCGGCCCCGTCGCCGGCAGCATCCATCGCCAAGTGAGCGTGGGCAAAATCCGATTCAATCTTTATGCGCTGAAGCTCGACGTGGACCAGTTGCACGTTGCCGAGCGCGACAGTCCGCAACCGTTCGTCGATATCGGGCATCTGAGAGTGAAGGTTTCGTGGACGTCGATTTTCAGATTTGCGCCGGTGGTCGGCGAAGTCGTAGTCGAGCGGCCGGCGATCCATGTCGTTCGGGAGTCGCAGCAGCGCTTCAACTTTTCCGACCTCCTCGAGAGCGCGCCGACGCCGGAAAAATCGAAACCGGCTGCGCCGAGCGCGCCGATGCGATTCGCGGTTTCGAATATTCAGCTGCGCGATGGCGAAGTGACATTCGACGATCAGCTGCTCGGCAAGCAACACAAGGTCGAGCAGATTCAGATCAACGTGCCGTTTATCGCGAACCTGGCCTCCGACGTGGACGTGTTCGTCGAACCGCTGCTGCAAATGGTGATCGATGGCAGCCCGATCCGGATCGCGGGCGTGGCCAAGCCTTTCGAGGCGACGCACGATTCGGTAGTTGATTTGAAACTGCATCGGCTCGACCTGCCGCTTTATGTCAGCTACGCGCCGATGAAACTGCCGGTCAAAATTCCGGACGGGACGCTGTCGGCGGACGTGTACGTGCATTTCGTGCAGGCGCAGTCGCAACCGCTGATTCGCCTGAACGGAACGGTAGCGCTGGATAAGCTCGACGTTCGCGACACGGCGGATGCGCCGATCGCCGCACTCAAGCACGCCGAGGTTAAGCTGATCGACGTCGAGCCGCTGGGCGCGGTGTTCTATCTGCGATCTATCTGGGTCGATGGACTGCTCGCGCATGTCAGGCTCAATCCGGACGGGACCAACAATCTCACGTCGATAGCGAGCGGCAACGCGGCGCCCGCGAGTCCTCCGGCGCAAGCGGCGCCGGCGGGCAACATGACGCAGGCGGCCGTGCCAGTGGCGGGAAAATCCACGGCGAAATCGCCAATGGATTTTCAGTTGGACTCGTTCGATCTCACCAACAGCGCGGTGGAGGTTCAGGATAACAGCGGCGCGACGCCGGCGGTGGTGGCGGTGGATGCGCTCGGGGTCGGGCTAAAGAATTTTCGGACGGTCGGGAGAGCGCCCGCGCCGGTCACGGTTAACGGCAAGATTCGCAGCGGCGGCGCGATCGCGGTCAAAGGCGCGCTCGATCTGGCGGATTCGCAGCTTACGACGGAGGTGTCGATCGATCAGGTGGACTTGCCGGCGCTGCAGCCGTTCGCTCAGTCGGTGCTGGCGGCCACGATCGCGTCGGGCAAGCTGAGCGCGAAGGCCAGCGTACAAACGCATTTCGCCACCGATCATTTCAACGTGCACGCGGAGCCGGCGACCGTTGCAATCGAAAATTTCGAGATGGATGCGCCCCACGAAGCCGAAAAACCGGTGCAGTGGAAAAGCCTGAGCGTCGCGATTGGACAGTTCGACCTGGCGGCGCGTCAGGCGACGGTCAGCGAAGTGCGCAGCGACGGGATGCATCTGTTCGTTCGCCGTGAGCGCGGCGGGAAATTGAGTCTCGCCGCGCTGATGCGCGGCGCCCCGGCGCCGCCGCCACCCAACAAGCGCACGAGCATGCGCGAAACGAGGCGAATGCCGCGCGAGGCGCGGCGGGCGGCGCGCAAACTGGTGCAGGCTGCGCCGCCGCCGTCGCAGAGTTGGCAATATCAGGTCGCGTCGGTCGCGATGGAACAGACCGACGCCAGCTTCGAGGACGACAATGCGCCGCAACCGGTCAAGGCGGCCGTAGCGCCGCTGAATCTGCATCTGAAAAATGTGTCGAGCGACTTCACCAAGCCGATTGCGGTCGATGTTGACGGCACGCTGAATAGCAAGGGCACTTTCAAAGTCACCGGCACCGCCGCGATCGCGCCGCTGAAGGCCGACCTGCGAGTCGCAACAAAGCGCCTGGACCTGGCATTTGCGGATCCATACGTCAGCAGCAGGCTGAACGCGACGATCACCAGCGGGAACCTGACGATGGACGGCGCGGTTGGCCTGGAGCAGGCGCGCAACGATTTTCTCGTCAGCTATCGTGGCGACGCATCGCTCGGCAGCGTGCGGATGCTCGACAAGCTGACCAACGATCTGTTTTTCAGAATGAACGCGCTCAACGCGAACAAAATCGATTTCGCGCTCGGGAAAGGTCCGCCGAAGGTGCACGTGGGAGCGCTTACGCTCTCCAATTTTTATTCGCGCGTCATCCTGAACAGCACCGGCAAGTTGAATCTGAAAGACATCACAGCGAGCCCGCAAGAAGCGCCTACGTCGCTGACGCGAGCCACCGGAGCGCCGGGCTCGAAGGGGGCGGTTCCAGTGGCGCCGGTCTCGACGCCGACTCCGGCTGCCGCGCCGAGCCCGGCAGCCGCGACGGCTCCTGGAGCGAGTCCTGCGGCAGCGCCGAGTCCCGCAGAGCCTTACGCGGGGCAGCCGATGAACGCCGACATCGAGTTGAACAAGATCACGCTCAAAGGCGGCAAAGTCGATTACACGGACAACTTTATCAAGCCCAACTACACGGCGAACCTGACCGATATGGAGGGCAAGGTCGGCGCGTTCGGAACAAAATCCACCTCGCCAGCGGCAGTGTTACTCGACGGGAAAATCAACGGGAGCGCGCCGATCAACATCGATGGGTCCATCAACCCGCTCGCGCCGACTGCGTTCGTCGATATCAAGGCGAAGGCGAACGGTATCGAGCTGACGGGCCTCTCGCCGTACTCGACCAAATACACCGGCTATCCGATCGTCAAAGGCACGCTGACGGTCGATGTTCATTATCTGCTGGATCAGGGAAAGCTGACGGCCGACAACCATATCTTCATCGATCAACTGACGTTCGGCGATCACGTGGCGAGCCCGGATGCGACGAATCTGCCGATTCGATTCGCTATCTCGCTGCTCAAGAATTCGAAGGGGCAAATCGATCTGCGAGTGCCCGTGTCGGGGTCGCTCTCGGATCCGCAATTCAGCATCGGTAGCGTCATCTGGAGCGCGTTCAAGAACCTTCTCATCAAGGCCGTGACGTCGCCGTTTTCGCTGATAGCGGCGGCGTTCGGCGGCAGCGGCGCGCAGCAAGATCTCGGTTACATAGAGTTTGCGCCGGGCTACGCGACGCTGACGCCGGACAGTCAGAAGAAGCTGGATACGGTCGCGACGGCGTTGGCGGATCGAACCGCCCTGAAACTCAACATCGAGGGGCGCGTCGATCCGGCATTCGACAAGGATGGCTACCGCGAAGCGTCACTGGAGCACAGCATCCAGGCGCTCAGACACCAGGACGAGGGAGACAGCGCGGATGCGAATGCGAAGAGCGCGGCGCTGTCCACAGCGGAATACAACAAGTATCTGGCGCGAGTTTATAGCGCAGGAAAATTTCAGAAGCCGCGCGACTTCATCGGGATTGCGAAGACTCTGCCGCCGGACCAGATGAAGAAGCTAATCCTCGCCAACACTGCGGTGAGCGATCAGGACCTGCAGCATCTGGCGGAGGCGCGCGCGAATGCGGTGCGCGCGTATCTGAGCACGAAACAAGTGGATGCGGCGCGGATGTTCATAATCGCGCCGAAGCTGGACGCCGGCGGAATCAAGGATCAGGGCAAGACGACGCGCGTCGATCTATCGCTCGAGTGATCTCGCCGGGGCGATAGCTAGAGCGCGCCGAGGTTGCGATCGGGGATCGCGTCCCAGGCGCGGCGCTCCTGGTCACGAGGTGCATCCTCGAGGCTGGTATTGGCGCCGAAGACCATCGTTGCCCGGCGTGCCTCGCTATAACCCGCCCAGCTACCGACACTTGCGCAGCCTGGGTCGCCTGATCGTGCGAATGCAATCCACGCGTCCTGCATTTGAGTTGCCAGCTTTTCCGCGGCCGGCCCGGTGCCTGCGAACATGGTCATCCCCGGCATGTGATTTGTGCCGAAGACGAAGCCCAGCTCGAGTGCGTGGCAGCATCCCAGCGCGCCGTGTATCGCGGGCGACGGCCAGGTGAAGAGATAACTGAAAACGCGCGGATCGTGGCGCCCCTGAACTTGCGCGAGGCGCACGCCGGGGATGCGGAAAACCCGGTCAGTCTCGATTGCGGTGAACAGTTCAGCGGGCGTGACCGGCTCGCCACGCGCGGCGCGAGCCTTTTGGTAGGTATCGATGAGGGCATCGGCGGCGGGAGCGGTCAAACGCCCGCCGATACGCGCGCCCAGGCGGGCGCGGTCGAGCTTGTGCAATGCAGCATCCATCAAGGCGAACAATTTCCATTCCTCGAGCGTAGAACCGACCATCACGGCCACGCCCGACGCCGAGCCGTCTGCGACCATCTCGATCGCGGCGCGCGGCACCAGGGTACCGTCTGCTACCGGCTGATACGCCATCCCGAGTTCGGGGTCGGGCGTCTTGCCATCGTCGAGGAGAGTGCCGGTGAGCAATTGCGCGGGTGTCAACGCGCGGATCGCGCGGTCGTCGCCGGGGCGCACCTTTAGCCTCGAGAAGACTCGCTCGGCGGTGCGATTGGCGCGTGCGATGGAAGCGCCGGTGTGGCTCGCTCCGCTTTGCAATATCGCCTTGTGGAACAACCCGCGCGCAGACGGCATCGCCAGGATAGTTCCGACGCTCATGCCGCCGGCCGATTCACCGAAGATGGTGACGTTGCCGGGGTCGCCGCCGAACTCGGCGATATTGTCGCGGACCCACTCGAGCGCCGCGACTTGATCGAGAATTCCTTCGTTGCCGGTCGCCGGAATCTTGCCGTTGGTCACGTCGGCCAGGCGGATGAAGCCCAGTGGGCCGAGGCGATAGTTGACGGTGACGACGACCACGTCGCCGCGCCGGGCGAGAACGGAACCGTCGTAAAGAGGCTGCGAGCCGGAGCCGATGGTGAAGGCGCCGCCGTGAATCCAGACCATCACGGGCCGGCGCTTGCCGTCGAGCGCGGGAGTCCAGACGTTGAGCAACAGGCAATCCTCGGATTGTTCCCCATCAACCACCATCGCGGAGAGCGCGGTAAGCATCACCGGGTTCTGATGAGCTACCGCGCCAAAGCGACGCGCGTCGCGCAGCCCGGTCCATGACGCGGGCTTCTCGGGCGGGAGCCATCGGCGCGCAGCTGCGGGGGGAGCCGCAAACGGCACTCCTTTGAAGACGAATAGTCCGCCCTGATCGTCACCTTCGAGCTTGCCTTGATGGATGGAAACAGTCGCGCTCATGTGGATGAACCTCGATACGAGAATTGCGGAGATTCTCGCAGAATTCAGGTGCGGCTCACAAACGCAAAGGGCTTGCGCCCGGCCAAATCCCAAAACGACACACATCGCGTCTAATCGCGCCGTGGGCTGCGCCGATTGATGAGCGATCGGGGTTTTTCCCCCGGTTATGCGACGAATTATCGGGCATTGGACTTGCTTCAGTTAGGTAGATCCCGGCGACTGCCAGGGACGGGAAGGAAATTGGATGGGCGCTGCGCCCAAGCAGAACGACCTGAGCTCGCGTGAGAGGAGACCCCGGCATGACCAGTTGAACGCCGAAGCTTTGACTTCGGACGAGCTGGTGCGTGCGCGGGCGCGCACCACTTTGTTCGATTTGCCCGCGGTGGACGCAACCGTAACCGGTTTGACGCGGGCGGGTGCGCTGCTGATTGTCTTTTCCCAGCTACTCTTCGCAGCGCAGCACCGTTACACCTCTGCATCGACCTTCGATGCGACTCTGAGCGCTATTTTGGCCATGGTCGCCGTCGGGGTCGTGTTTTTTATCCTGACCTTCACCGCCGCGATACCGCGCTATTGGCGCGAGGTCGTCATCTTCGTCTGCACCGCGTTGCTGGCATCGACTACTGCGATCGGCGTCGAGTCGATGCGCGTCGAGCCGCTGTACGTGACAGTGCTTATCGTCGTAGTCAGCGCGGGGATGCTGGCGCCGTGGGACTGGCGTTGGCAGGCGGCGATTAGCGGTATCGGGTTGATTTGCTTTTACGTCTTCGAACGCGCGCATGGGGCCGTTGATCCCTATCCCGCTATACATTGGCTGGGACTGATGACGGCGGTCGGCCTGGCGCAGTCAAACGTCTATCTTCAGACGAAGAATCGGCGCGAACTCGCGCAACACCTCGAAGACCAGTGGAGCAGCGATCGGAAACTCAAGGAGAGCGAAGAGAAGTTCCGGCAGATTTTCGAGCAAAGCAACGACATAGTCATGGTGAGCAACCTGGATACCGGCAGGATCCTCGAGGTCAACAACCAATTCGTCAAGCGCAGCCGCTTGCCGCGAGAGTTGGTGGTAGGCCGGCGCGCTACCGACTTGAATTTCTGGATGGAGCCGGCGATCCGCGAGCAATGCGCGAAGGCACTGCGAGAGACCGGCTCGGTGCAAAACATCGAGGCCGAGCTCACCGGCGTTGACCATACTAAACCGACGACCGCGCTGATTTCCGCGGTCGTGGTCCGGGTCAACAATCAGAACTGCGTGATCAACGTGGTCCATGAAATCTCGGACATCAAGGAAGCGGAGCGGAAGGCGCGCAACAGCGAAGCGATGCTGCGCAAGATCTTCGACGCGAACCTCGATTCGGTATCGATCAACGATCCGATCACGCGGCGTTACACCGACGTCAATGCCGAGTTCTGCCGCTCGACGGGCTTTAGCCGAGAAGAGGTGCTGGGCAAGACTTATTGGGAGATCGGCGTGTGGCCGAGCCGGGAGGAATCGGACAATTTCGCGGCGGCCCTGGGCCGAACCGGCGAAGTCCGGAACATGCGGGCCGATTTTTACGCCAAAGATGGACGCCTAATCCCATGCCTGATGTCCGGGGTGCTGCTGGAGCTGGACGGCAAGCTGAGCTGCCTGACAATCACACGCAACATCGGCGATCTCGTGGCGGCGGAACAAAAGCTCATAGACAGCGAAGCCAGCCTGCGCAAAATCTTCGACTCCATCCTGGACCCATTGTCGATCACCGACGTTGACGGCCGCTTTGTGGATGTCAACCCTGAATTTGCGCGACTCACTGAATATTCCCGCGAAGAGATAATCGGAGCGGTCTCGCCGGGGGTCGCCGACAGCGGTTATGCAAGGCCTGGAGGCGAATACGTCGAGTCGCTGCGGACAACAGGCCAGGTGCGCAATTTCGAAGTGACAATTCGGAGCAAGAGTGGCGTCGAGATTCCCGTGCTGCTCTCATCGGTGGTGGTGAGCCTGGGCGGCGCGTGGCGGGTGGTGACGATTTGCCACGATATTACCGACCTGGAGGCGGCACGGCAGAAGGCGCTGGCGGCCTCGAAGGCGAAGACCGAATTTCTGTCGAGCATGTCGCACGAGATTCGCACGCCGATGAATGCGATCCTCGGGATGGCCGATCTGATGGGCGAAAGCGATCTCGATTCGGAGCAGCGGCGTTATCTCACTACCATCATCAGCAACGGCAACGCGCTGCTCGAACTGATCAACAGCATCCTGGATATAGCCAGGGTCGAGAGCGGGCGCTTGAGCCTGGAGGCGGTTGAGTTCGACGTTGTAGAGCTGACGGAGAAGGTGGCGGATACGCTGGCGGTGCGCGCCCACGAAAAGGGAATCGAACTCGCGGTGCGAATCGGCAGCGGTCTGCCGCCCATGCTGGTGGGCGATCCGCTGCGGCTGCGCCAGGTGCTCACCAACCTGATCGGCAACGCGATCAAATTTACCGGGCGCGGCGAAGTCGTGATCGACGTCGCGCTCAATCCCGGCCAGTCCAACCCGGGCAGCCTGCTGTTTTCGGTGCGCGATACCGGCATCGGGATACCGCCCGACGTGCTGCCCGGGGTTTTCTCCGCCTTCACCCAGGCTGACTCATCGACCACGCGAAAATTCGGCGGCACCGG
>Ga0181530_10005550_pt1 | contig 12822 bp, 6 predicted proteins | sample PEATcosm2014_Bin_42_FD_119769 | JGI IMG/M metagenome (GOLD analysis project Ga0181530, IMG submission 119769) | Peatland microbial communities from MTU Mesocosm Facility, Houghton, MI, USA - PEATcosm2014_Bin10_60_metaG | ecosystem: Environmental > Terrestrial > Soil > Wetlands > Peat | place... | reverse complement strand
GCTCAGAACCAGCTTTATCTCGGATGCCGGTTCGCTTCCCGGCCAACCGAAGCCGTGAGCGTCGCGGCTGATTACTGTGATGTGGTCAGCTTCAACATTTACAATCGCAGCCTGGACCCGAACACTTGGGGATTCACCAGCACGCTGGGCAAACCCTGCGTGATTGGAGAATTCCACTTTGGCGCGCTGGATCGCGGAATGTTCCACCCCGGTTTAGTGCGAACCAGAGACCAGGCAGACCGGGGCCTAGCTTACCAGGAGTATCTGCGCAGCGTGCTCGCGCTCCCGGCGTTTGTGGGGTGTCACTGGTTCCAGTACTGTGACGAACCTTTAACCGGACGTTTTGATGGGGAGAATTACAATATTGGCCTGGTCTCAGGCACCGACACTCCATATGGGGAACTGGTCGCCGCCGCGCGACAAATCCAGAGCGAGGTTTATACCCATAAACATTGACAGTTTGCCGAAAAAAAATCCCACGGCAGGTATGGCATTGCGGCGTTACATCCGTGTCCCTATCGGTTCGTCATTCTTCAGCTATTTTTCGCAGTGATTGATTCCGGGTGGAATCAGTCCGCAATCAAAAAGTTATGAAGCCAAACAAAGTTGAAAACATGGTGAATCCGACGACGAAAGCAATAATTCCGCGGATTACCAACGCATGAAAATCCTCAACAAACCTGAAAGGGGGTGAGCACCATGGCGGAGCCAACACAAGCCGATCTCGATAATCACGCGAATCAGTTAAATCCGAACAATCCGGAGTATTCCCACAGTCGAGGTGAAAGCGAGGATTGAAGACGGCTGACAAGCTTGAAAGATGAGTCACGGCCGGCGGGCCTTGCGGCCCCCGGCCCTTCGCTCATCCATTATCTGGTTCAATTCCTGCACGCCGAGGTCGAAGATGTAATCCTCCAGTAAGATGCGTCTGGAACCGCCAGGCGAATGCACAGCAAACTGTTCTTTGATGAACGCAAGAAACCAATTGCCGGCATTCAGTTGCCACTCTGCCTGCTGTCTGAAGTGATCGATTTCCTCGTCAGAAGCCTCCGGAGGAACTGATTGGGGCATCCCCTCCTTCGGCATCGGGGCAAGCACCTGCCCGTCCCAATTTCCATCACGTTGCAGGCGGCGTTGCAACAATCGTGCTGCAAAGAAAGTTCTATGTTGAGCGAGGATCTTGTTTTCGTCGCAGCCAATCCGTTCTTCAGCAATGCGCCGAAACATCTGGCCAAGTGCGAACGAAGAATCTTTGGGGAAGTCGTTAAAAATGCTCTCCATTTTGCCGCACAATTTTTGCATGGCGCACGCAAGCGTGAAGCGCGTCTTCCACCGGTCAGGATGGTCCAACCAGCAAACATTCTTCGCGAACCTTTCTGCCAAACGGTGCAACGTTTCCTGCGTTGGAACAACCGTGCCCGCCAGCCAGCGGTCCACCTCGCGCCGCAAGTTCTTGGATCCCATCTCCTCGCTGACCCCGTAAGCGGTCCGGAAACCTGCGACCCTGAGCCAGCAATCAAGCACTCGCGGGATGGGCTTCATTTTACCTTCGCTCGATACAGTGGGCAAATACCAGCAGTTCTCGCCTTGGAATTCGCTCCCCAATCCATCTCTCCAGTCGTGGACGAGGATCACAAAGGCGGTTGGCACGAAGAGGTGTTCAACCAAAATCCATAGGGCATCTTCCTTTTCAACGCCATGTGTGCGGAGTTTCGGCAATGCCTTTTCGTAAAGCTTCAACATTGAGAAAACAAGCCGCTCCGCCAGGCTGCCAGTGGATGAAAAAAGCGGCTTGCCATGTTGTCTGCGGATTCGGTCGTAGAGTGATTCATGGCCCACCACAACCAGGGCGTCACACCAGCGCCCCGTTCCATTTTCTGCGCGCGCCAGCATCATGCGGGACAGCTCTTGCGGAAAATATTTATTTGGCTTGGGTGTGTTTTCGCGCAGCCTTTCAAGCGTGTGCCCGAGGTCCTTTTCTTGGATGCCAAAGCACTGGCAGATGAACCGCAGGGCGGTGAAATAATTTGGCAGATTCGAACTGTATGGCGACATCTTCATTTTTGGCTTCAACATTACGGAATTCGCTTCAGCCTTTGGAGAAAAAAACAAGTCTTCAGGCAGCATCGCCGGCAAATGCTTTAAGCGCGTCCAGCTGGGATTGTGGGGGTGGATGGCGCCTTTCTGACTTCTGGGGGGAGCGCAACGCGGAAGGCCGTTGTTTGAGGGAGACACAGGCATCTTCGCCGAAGCAGTCGGCACCCCTAAAAACAAATGGAAAATGGAGACGAGCATGGTCTGACGCCGACACATCTCACCGGCAGCACCCTCTCGACAATCATTGAAAGTGAGCGTAAGCATACGGTATGCAAGCACTTGGCGAATTCATTCGTAAAGGGCGAGACAGGGCCGATTTGTCCTTACGTGGACGTGTTCAGCGGTTGGAATTCACCGCCTCCTAACCTCCCCGCTTATGTTCATCAGCGACCACGAAACAGAAATCGATCTGCTCTATTACGACGTCATCGCGAGCACGGTTGTTAAACTGATCCGGTCAAGCCCGAAGGATCCCCTCACCATCGGCATTCACGGCGACTGGGGCGCTGGAAAGTCGAGCGTGCTCGCCATGATAAAAAGGCAATTAAGCGGGGACGAAAAGGTGTTGTGCCTCCGATTCAACGGCTGGCAGCTTCAAGGCTTCGAGGATGCCAAGGCGGCGCTGATCGAATCGATAATTACGGAGTTGCGGGACGCCCGCAGCGGAACCGCAAAAATATGTGACAAGGCGGCCGACCTCCTGAGACGAGTTGATTATTTGAAGCTGGCAAAAAAGGGGGCCACGGCGGCGGTTGCTCTGTGGACCGGCATACCCCATCCGGAACAAATCCGAGACGTGGTATCGCTGTGGAAAGGGCTGGTTGGATCTGCGACCGACCGTCTGAGCCCCACAGCGGTCGAAGAACTCATAAAGAAAACGGAGGGGATGCTCAAGCCCGGCCAGGAGAAGAAGGTCCCGGAGCACATGATCGCGTTTCAGCAGGAGTTCAGCGATCTGCTGGACACTGCCAAGCTGGACAAGCTCATCGTTTTGATTGATGACCTGGACCGTTGCCTCCCGGCCACGGCCATCGAAACCTTGGAAGCCATTCGGCTTTTCCTGTTCGCGCCAAAGACGGCGTTCGTCATCGCCACGGACGAGGCGATGATCGAGTATGCCGTGCGAAAGCACTTTCCCGACCTTCCGGCTGCGGCAGGCAATTACACCAGAAACTACCTGGAAAAACTGATCCAAGTCCCATTCCGGCTCCCTACGCTGGGCTACACCGAGACGCAAATCTACATAACCCTGGTGTTGCTCCAGGCGGATCCCGGACCTGACAGCCCCGTTTTCAAGCAACTGCTTGAGCACGCACGGAAAATACTCGTCCAGCCTTGGAAGGGGACCACACTCGACCACCAAGCCGCTAAGGCGTGCCTGGGCGAAGTCCCTGAAAATGTGACTCAGGCGATCACGTTGAGCAGGCAAATAACGCGCATCCTGACCGATGGGACAAAGGGGAATCCCCGGCTGGTCAAGCGGTTTCTCAATTCATTGCTGCTCCGACAGGAGATCGCACAGGTCCGCGGGCTGGGTGCAGGCATCAAACGCTCGGCGCTCGCCAAAATCATGCTGGCGGAACGGTTCAAACCGGAGTTTTACGAAAGCATCACAGCCCTGGCATTCAGCGCCGAGGAAGGTTGCCCCAAGGAAATTACCGCCTTGGAAAGCCTTGTCCGCAATCAGCAAAAGGCATCCAGCGAAGCAAAGGGAGACGAAGCATCATCTTCAGCCGAGGGGCAGCGGGCCAAAGAATGGATCACTGACGAATGGCTCGCCAATTGGGCGAAGATCGAACCCGAACTGAGAGGCGTTGATCTTAGGCCTTATGTCTTCGTCAGTAGAGACAAGCGGAGTTTTATCGGAGGCGCCACCCTTGCCAGCCACCTCGACAGCCTCGCAGAGGTCCTGAGCACCGGCAAATCCATGGCGGTCAAAAGAGTGGAGGCCCAGTTGCGCCAACTCAACCGCTCTGACGCAGATCAGCTATTCGAAATGGTCCGCGCCACCTACTTGGAGGCGGAGGATTTCAAACAGTCGCCAAACGGGTTAATCGCACTGGTAAAGTGTCAAGCCCACCTGCAAAAAGGCCTCCTTGACATGGTCAGGAGCATTCCGTCGGCAAAACTGGGGACTTGGCCGGCCACGGGATTCGACGCCGTGTTCGTCGAACCAAGCGTGAAGGCGGAATACGCGAAACAGAAGGAGCAGTGGGCGAGACAAGACGAAAACATGCCTTTGAAGCAGGCCGTGGTCGCCTTCTCCAAGGAAAAAACAACCCAGGGGAACAAGCGCTAAATGGGAACTTCATCGAGATATGGTGGCCCGAGTCCAACCAGCGCGCTGGTGCCGTCATGGCTTCAGAGCCCCGCAGGTGGAGAAGTGCCAACAACGCCAACTGCACTCGCGCTGGGCGATGGGTCGCCCGGGTCAGGCAACCCCCCGGAACAGTGGCCGGATAACGAAGATATCAAAGGAAAGCCGGCCTCTTCCGAATCCGAGCCAAAGCCATTGCCCCCACTACCACCGCCGGGAAAACCAGGCCGGTTTCATTCAGCACGAACCAACTTCACAAAGTTCGCAAAGAGCAACGACACAGCTTACCTGAGGAAAGCAGTATCCAATTACGTGAGGAAGGGAACGGGTGGAAGCCGCACGGCCGCTCAAAGGATGAGCGCATCGAGCCAAACAGCCAGCAGAATAGAGGGTTTTGTTCGCGACATTCAGCAGTCCGGCATTGGCAAGGCATTTGAAAGGTTGGGAATCAAAGACTTGGCCGGGCAAACGCCGGAGCAGGCGCTGACCGCGCTCACCAACGCAATCTGCCCACCTGGAGGGACCATTGATGACGCGATCCCCCGGTATGCATGGGAGCAGACCCTGCTCGACTTGGCTGAACAGGGCACCGCAGACATCACCCAGTTGAGCCAGGAACAGTGGGATGGTCTGCTCCCTGATTTTCTCGCTCACTCAATCGAGGCGCGGTTGCTCAACGATATCGCCGCTGAAAGCCTGAAGCTCCCCCAAACCGTCGAAAGCGTAAACCAGGCAGAAGCCGAACTCCACCAGATGATTTCTGGCGCGGTGGAAGATGCCGTGGGGGGCAGGCTCAGACAGGACCATGGCATACCCAGCAATGAAATCCGGGGCATCATAGACGACATCTACCAACGGTCCTACGCTTACCTGGACTCCCTCTCAGAGGAATGATATGAGACGCTTTTCACTCGTCTGTCGGTATGGACTTGATGACAAGGATTCAGTGTCCATTGTGGAATCGGATTCCTGTCAGGCCGTCCTTCAACTCGTCTCGGGGAGACGAAGCTTTGCCCACGGCATCGGCGACACGCTCAGCCACCTTCAACGGCTGGGCTTTTTCCCGTCTGAAATCGCCTTCGACCTCCTCGCGCTTGCTGCGGTCGCGTATTGCGCTGACACCCGTATAAATCGCGCAAACGAGTCGCAGGATAATTGGACCAGAGAGATTGACATCTACCTGCCGGTCAGCAACACCCGACGCTGGGAGTCCATCAACGTATCGCTCAGCAAATCACTTGAATTCCTCACGGGAGACAAGTGGCGGTTTTTCTTCCGCCCGCGGCCGGTGGGCTTCGAGAGCATCGTATCAAGGGAAGCATTCCGTCTTTCCAACCCTCCATCCTGTCTGTGCCTCTTCTCTGGCGGTTTGGACAGCTTCATCGGGGCAATCGATCTGCTGGAGAAAAAAGAGACCCCGCTGTTGGTTGGTCATGGGCGCGTCCCAAACGTCGTCCACGACCAAAACGAATGCCTGAAGGCCCTGCGCAGAGAATATGGGGTGGGGATCATCCGCTTCCTGAAGTCCACCATAGGCTTCGACCATGACATCATTGCTGGCTCCGGGTCTGACAATACGGAGCGGTCCCGCTCTTTCCTCTTTTTCTCCATCGCGGCTTTGGGCGCCAGCGCGCTGAAAGGGGAAACCACGATCTACGTCCCGGAAAACGGACTCATTTCCCTCAACATTCCACTTGATCCGTTGCGGCTTGGCTCGTTGAGCACCCGGACCACCCATCCGTTTTTCATCGCGAGATTTAACGACCTATTACGGAGCCTGGGCATCCGGGCGCACCTCGTTAACCCCTATCGCCACACGACCAAGGGGGAGATGGTCAGGAAATGCCAAAACCAAGATTTGCTGGCAAACAATGCACAGTTGACCATGTCCTGCTCGTCACCAACTAAAGGACGGTGGCAACACCTTTCGTCCGCCCACTGCGGGCACTGTGTCCCTTGCCTGATCCGCAAAGCCGCATTTGTTGGTTGGCAAAAGGGCGACCCCACCCAATACCACCTGGCAGACCTGCGCGACAAAGTCCTTGATCCAGCCAAAGCAGATGGCGAATGCGTCCGCTCCATCCAGTTGGCCTTGCGCCGTCTCAAAAACGACATCAACCGGGCAAAAATCCTTGTCCATACTGCCGGACCGCTCACGGACTTTCCTGGAGAAATATCAGCGTTCGCACGGGTCTATCTCGCCGGGATGCAGGAAATCGCCCGGCTGCTGGATGGAATCCAAGTTTTGCATGGCTGAAGTCACCATCAATTTGGTCGATTATCATTGCCACCTCGACCTGTATCCAGACAGCGAGGGGGTGTTTGCTGAATGCTCGCAGCACGGAGTCGCCACACTCGCCGTAACGACGACACCGCAGGCCTGGCCAAAGAACAAAGAGATGGCGGAGCGATTCCCCGCGGTGCGGGTGGCGCTTGGCCTCCACCCCCAACTAGTGGCGGAGCGTGGTGCCGAGATTCGCATATTCGAGAAGTTTTTCCCGGAGACTCGTTTCATCGGTGAGGTAGGCCTTGATGCTGGTCCCCAGTTTTACCGAAGCATCAACCAGCAGAAGCAGATCTTTGAGAGGGTTCTGCAAATGTGCAACGAGGCTGGCGGGAGGATCCTTTCCGTGCATGCCGTCCGAACGACACGAGATATCCTGGCCTTGGTCGAGAAGCATCTTCCCCAAGAGCGAGGGAGGGTCGTGCTGCACTGGTTCAATGGAACTAAATCGGAGGCCGAGTTGGCGGCCAGACTGGGGTGCTATTTCTCCGTCAACGCGCAGATGCTTGCCAGTCCTAAACGGCAGCCCATCGTGGCAGGGTTGCCACTGCAACTCATCCTTACAGAAACAGACGGACCATTGACCAATGTGGGGGACCGACCAGCCAGACCTTGCGATACCGCTGAAACCGTCTCCGTGCTGGCTGGCCTCTTCCGAATGTCAAAAGATCTCATGCAAAAGCAAATTCTCAATAATCTGATCGACCTGGAGGCATTATAGACCGACAGGTGGCTTCATTCTCGATCTTTGGATTGGTGCGTCGCCCAAGGTCATAAGGCTGATTGCGAGATCCTTAAGTTTTTGCGCTCTCCTCGGACGCGCTGGAGAATGACTATATCGAAAAATGCTTTCGTCAATTCGCCTCGGCGTGCAGAGTGCGCTGTTTATCTAAAACCTTCTTGATACTGTCCCTCCAGGCGGCTCTCGCATCTGTCAAATCGCCCGAGCAGGAAAACGGACAAACGCCGATTCCAGCACCTGCGTCCCAGCCTTCTGCAACTTCAATATCCGGAAGCCAGCATGCAAAGCCAATCGCTGAGCCTGCCACGGAATTGACGGTTCGCCCGCAGGCAATGTGGAATGTCCTCATTCGAGCCAAGTTTGCCCGTTTTGTTCTGTCATGGCTGCGTCAAGATTGCATTATGGAGGCCACAAGAAGGAGCGAGAGATTAGCGGCAGACCGGGCCGAGCGGTCACGTCTTGCGGCAATGTCCCGAAGGATTTCCTGTGCAGATTTGCGGGCTGCGCCCACCGCCTCAGGAGATGGCAATGGGACGAAGTTGGGACATTCATTGGAGGTTTCCACCAGGCGCATGCCTTCGCTGGCGGAAAGCACTTGAACTTCTCCGGAGGACTTCACAAAACAGGCGATCAGAGAATCGGGTGTGGGAAGTCTGCGGGCCTTTCCGAGCCAGCGAGCGGCGTAAACCAATAGCCAACCCGAGCCATGTGACCAGTCCATGCCAACGCACAAAGAGAAAGCGTTTTCTTCTTGGCGGGCTTGCATGGCAGTTTGAAAGAGCCAGTCCGTGAATGGCTCGCCGAAGCCGCTGAGCAGGGGCCGAATGGACTGGCCGCGGACGGTACCGAGGTCCTGGCCCCGCACGGCAGCAAAGACTTCGCGGTCGAAGACGACATGCATCGTGCGGGAGGGGCGAAAGACGGGATCGCGAAACGCCTCTGGGGCGACGAAGTTGTAAACTCCAGGGACAAATTGGTTCTGGCTGTTGCGAGACTCACGCAAGGGAATGCCGTGTTTTTCCGTCGCGAGGCGATAAGCGGCCTTGAAGTGGGCGCTGGTAAGGGATGGTTTGAGGCGGGCGGTCTCGCCGGTCATGCCGGTCTCTGAGTCGAAGAGTTTGCGCCAGCGCTCAACTGACTTGACGGCACCACGGATCCAGGCATCGACTTCCGACTCGCTCACCTGTGCTCCGGCCTGGGAGGCGGCGAACATCTGGGAAGCGTCTATTTGCTCGGCGACTTGGCCGAGGACCATCTCTCGGTAGTCTTCCATGGTGCCCGGGCCGGCCACAGCCATCGTTCGCTGGATGACGTCGAGCCGCTCTAGGATGCGGGTGGAGATGTGGTCGTCCCAGGAGTCGGGCACTCGGAGGTTGAAGACGCGTACGACCTCCTGCTGGCCGTAGCGGTCGAGGCGGCCAATTCGCTGCTGCAAGCGCATCGGATTCCAAGGCAGGTCGTAATTGACCATGACATGGCAGGCTCTGTGGAGGTTCACGCCTTCTCCTCCGGCCTCGGTGGAGAGTAGAAAGCGGGAGGTGGTCTCGAAGCGGATGCGAGCGCGTCGACGGTCCTCCAACGGGACGTCGCCGTGGATGATATCAAGGGATGAACCGGGGAAGAGGTCGGGAAGGCGGCTTTGGAGCATTTTTAGCGTGGCCCGGTACTGCGTGAATAGGAGGATTTTCACGTTTGGTTCGGCACGGTCAGCATCGCGAAGTAGGTCGGCACAATGGTTCCATTTCGAATCCTTGGCCAGGGCACAAATCCGGGATAGGAGGGTTCCCAGAAGGGCGCGTTCGTTATCGAAGAACTCACGGCTTGGAAGCACGAAATCGGGCAACACTTCGGCATCCTCGTCGTCTTCGTGGCTCTGGATGATATCCGCCAGTCGTGCGGCGCGGCCGTTGAGCGAGTCTAGGCGCCCTTGAAGGGCATGCTCTAAGGCCGACCAACTGCTGGCCGCGAGCTTGTGAAACGTATGCATCACCAGTTGAACAACAAGCTGGTTTGCGCGGTCGAAGCCGCGCGCGAAATCGAGGCTCTTGAGAATGTACTCGGTGAGGAGGCGGGAGACATCCGTCTCGGCCGGGGTCCAATGGATGTCCAACGTTGTGGTGGTGTGGCCTTTGAATATGGGTTTCCCCTCCCAGTCCACCGCCCTGGATTTGGGCGTGCGCGTGAGGGTCTCGGCGAGGGCCTTTGACGTTAGTTGCTCGGCTACCGGACGCGCATCCGGCTTGAAAAGGTCTGGGCGGGCCAAGTGAAGCAGATAGAGGAATCGCTCGTCATCACCCTGGTGGGGAGTGGCAGAAAGGAGGAGAAGTTTTGGTGAACGGGGCGTCTGGTCGTTGTTTTCGACGTGGCGAATGAGGCGGCTTTGCAGGAGGAACTCGAACAATTGGTAGTTAGCCGTTTTATCGAGTTTTTGGGTGAGAAATCGGCGCTGAGCGGTGAGTCGATGGGCCTCATCACAAACGACGAGGTCAAAAATCCCTACCTGTTTGAGGAGTTCGCGGTACTCCTCTCGCTTGAGGCGGTCAATGGGGGCGATAATAAGGGGCTGGGCACGCCAACTCGCCATGCGTTTGCCATCAAAGTTCTCACCAAGGATAGCGAAGGTGAGGCCAAAATGTTCGTCCATTTCGTCCTGCCACTGAAGGGCTAGGCCAGCCGGGCACACCACCATGATGCGCTGAGGAGGCTCGCGGCGCATTAGACAAGTAATGAGCAGGCCAGCCTCGATGGTTTTTCCAAGGCCGACATCGTCGGCGAGGACGTGTCCGAATCGCTCAACAGCGAGGACTTTGTCGAGCAAGAATGCCTGATGGGGCAGCGGTTGGACGGCTGCTCTGGTGAAACCGCCAGTGACGTTGTTTTCGCCGATGACCAGTCCGGCGGCAAGTTTGCGTTTGAAGGCAGCGAGGTCCCCACGGTGGCCGGCGACCGCGTCGGCAAGCGGATCTGCCACCGCCTCAAGCTCGGTCGGTGCGACATTTTGCAGATTGTCAATGTGGTCGAAGGCCACCTGAAGGCGCTCATCCCCGAAGGCGTCTTCCTCGACGTAGCGGACAATGCCGAAGCCGTATTCGGAATGAGCGCGGTGGATAACTCGAGTGTTTTGAGGAAAGGGAGTACTCATTGTTTACGGGTTCAAGCCCATGTGGAGCAACGGGATGTCGTAAAACTTTAGCAGATCCGGACCCACTTTGTGGTCCGCCTGAATTTTGTTGAAGAGTTGCAGGCTGATTTCCGCCAATGACTCAAAGTCAGCACGCCCTGCCAACTCCGGCGGTATCCAGCCGATGTGCTCAGCGGCGCGGCGAACCGGTGTGCATGCGAAGAATGCCAATGGATCGACTTCGGAATTTGCGATAATCTCCAGGCGCCGCAGCTCTCGGATAAGGAAGAAGATCGGGGCACCTGCACTTTGGCCGAAAACTCCAACCCAGGAAGGCTGTCCTGGCAGATGACCGCTACGCAGGAAATTCAGGAGTCCTTCCGCTTGGTGGGAGTGAGCAAGGTCAAGGAGCACCATAGGAAAACTGTAGGTGCTCTCCCAGACGAGTTGGTGGATCTTGCGAATGTCATAAAAGACGCGTCGCCAGAAATGTGCGTTCTCGCCGCTGGCCGCAAGATCGTGGAAGGGCCGCCACACAACCTCGGAAAAGAGGGCGTCTCCGCCGTGGGCGAAATCCTTCTGGCTGGTTTTCTCCCAGAACCGGCGGCGCTCAAGTTCCCCTTTCCAGAAAGAGTGTAGCTCGCTGATACGACGACCGGCCGCCATCAGGCACGCCAAGCTCAGGAGGCGGTACCAAATGCGTTGGCCCTCTTCGGTCTGGGGACTCAGCAGGTCGGTCCTGATGCGGACTTTTCTGTCTCTTTCATGAGCCTCTTCGTTTGGGTACAGAAGCGGCCAACACTGTCCTTCCAAGGTATATTGGTCGAGTAGCCTAGATGGTTGGTTCACCCACCAATTCCAGAGTTCTGCAACCGTCCAATTCTCCACGATGACGACCGGTGGAGGCGGGGTTTTATCTACGAGCAGGTCTCGGGCACGGCTGAGTTCTCCACTGGCGACGGCATCGAGTGAACCGTGAGCTGCGCGGAACGCGGGACTGTCGAACTCCTGAAGAATCCGGCGACGCAAGGTCGAGTCCAAGACCAGGTTTGCCAGCAGATCGGGGAGGGTCAGCTTAGGCCGCTTTTCGAGGAATGGTTTGGGTAGGTGTGCTTCAATTTTGGCGTCGATCCAACGCTGGACCTGGAAGCCCCAGGAGCGAACAAATGTCGCAAGCCTGCGCAGGAGAGGGCTGGGGAGGAGCAGGTTTTTCGCGTCACAGACCTCACCGCCGTGGGGAACGTGGCTGCATAGGAAATCTGTCAACGAGGCGAATTCCCGCACCAGTTCTTTGTGATGATTTTCAAATCTCTTAGATAGATCATTTTCGCCGCTTGATAGGTGTACCACCTCAGCCCAAGCCAGCCACTGCGAATTGTCGTTCAACCTCACCAGATCAGCCGTGCAAAGTTCTTTCACTGCGCGAAGACAAGCAACCAAGATGGATTCATTCACGCTGCTGTTCCTGATGCCCAAGCGTCCGGAATCCGTTTCGAAATCTCCATTAACGATGAAATCCAGTGGGAATTCGTCCTCGGTTTCGAAGGTGAGTCGGATCTTGTGCCAGCCAGCTTCCAGGAGCGCGGGCTTGATGGAGGTCGCAGAGTTGGTTAAGCGGAGGGCTACGCCACAGCGATAACTTCGCTTTGACGTGCCGGGCGCGAGCTCTGAATTATGGACCAGGAATTTCTCTTTCAAAGGAGGATGGGACTGAGTGATTTCAACTTGTGACCAAGTGCCATGTGGTGTTGGTGGGGGCATTCGCCAAAGCCACTGCCATGCGGCGAGTTGCAGATGGACGCGGCTGATGTTCCGGAGGAAGACGAAGCTAGAGCAGTCAAAAATCGCCAGTGGCGGCTGATTGCCGTCGTTCTTGGACAGCATAAAGAGCCGCAGGGCGTTGATCTTGCTGCATCGGAAAATAAAGCGGGTCTGCGGGGTGGAAGCGGCTGGGCTGGGTTGTGGCCGTGGCGGACTCAGCAACAGCATGTCCTGGACCGAGAACGAGTAGGGACCGCTAACAATCTTAACTGTCTCGGTGATCGTAAAAATGGCCTTGAACCCCCGATTGAAGCGCCCGATCCAGCCTTCGGTGGGCGGTTGCTCGGCGGAGGGAATGCTTACGATCAGGCGAATATCGTCGCGTTCCTGGCCGTTGCGGAGCTGCTGGTTGAAGTGGCGGCCGGAGTGCTCGGCAACGGTTTCCCAGGTTCCGTCCTCAGGGATGTGGCGAGAAACCAGTTTGAACTCGCGTGCCGTTG
>Ga0181530_10005544_pt1 | contig 12828 bp, 9 predicted proteins | sample PEATcosm2014_Bin_42_FD_119769 | JGI IMG/M metagenome (GOLD analysis project Ga0181530, IMG submission 119769) | Peatland microbial communities from MTU Mesocosm Facility, Houghton, MI, USA - PEATcosm2014_Bin10_60_metaG | ecosystem: Environmental > Terrestrial > Soil > Wetlands > Peat | place... | reverse complement strand
GTGCCTGAGGCCGCGGCTGGCCTGCGTCCGCCGCTTCGTCTTCAGCCGCTACACCTCGCTGCCAGAGTGGCTGGGCGGGGCAGAGACGTCGATCTTGACGCCGGGCATCGACCCCGGGTCGACGAAGAACCTACCGATGCCGGATGCCGCCGCCCGGGCGATCTTGCAGCACCTTGGCCTGGCCGCCGGAGTCCCGGCCGCCACCCCCACCTACGACTGCACGGACGGGTCCACGGCGAGGCTCGCCGGCCGGCCCACGGTCTTGGACTGCGACGGGGCACCGCACTGGGACCGGGACCCGGTGGTCGTATCGCTGGCCCGGTGGGACCGCATCAAGGACCCGCTCGGGATCCTGGACGGCTTCCTGGAGCGGGCGCTGCCGGCCACCGGCGCGCACCTGCTCCTGGCGGGCCCCGACCCGGGCCAGGTCGCCGATGACCCCGAGGCAGAAGCCGTGCTCGCCGACGTGCGCGAACGCTGGCGGCGGCTGCCGCCCCGGGCGCGCGCACGGGTTCATGTCGCCTGCCTCCCGCTCACGTCGCCGGAGGAGAACGCCGCGATGGTGAACGCGATCCAGCGGCTGGCCACGGTCGTGGTCAAGAAGAGCTTGCAGGAGGGGTTCGGCCTGGGAGTGACTGAGGCGATGTGGAAGGCCCGTCCCGTCGTCGCGAGCGCGGTGGGGGGTCATCTCGACCAGGTCCAGCACCGGCACAGCGGGCTGCTGGCCGACCCTGCCGACGTCGCAGCGTTCGGCGATGCGATCGTCGAACTCCTGCACGAACCGCCGCGGGCCGCCCGGCTCGGCCAGGCCGCGCGCGAACGGGTCCGCGCCCTGTTTCTCAACGACTGGCACTTCGTGCGCTGGGTGGAGGTCTTCGGCTCGGCGCTCGAGCGGCGTGCCGGTGCCACCAGGCCGACGGGCCCCGCGGGCGTGCCGGCGCAACCATCGCATGATGCTGCAGAGTTCGGCGGCCTTGATCTTGGCGACCGCGACGCCCTGACCGCCCTGTGGAACCGCCGGCGGTTCGAGACCGAACTGGACCGCGCCCGGCAACATGCCGAGCGCCTGGCGCTTTTGTCCATCGACGTGGACCGGTACCGGGATGTGATCCGGCGGCACGGCTGGGCGGCCGCGCAGGGAGTGATCCAGAGCATCGCGCTCATACTTGCCGAGCGCCTTCGGCCCAATGACACGCTGGCCCGCATGGGAGGCGACGAGTTCGCCGCCGTGTTTCACGCTGCGACGCCCCCGCTCATCCAGAGCCTGGCCGACGGGCTCTGCACGGCCGTGCGCGAGCAGTCACACGTCACCGGCACCAGCCGGATTCCTGCCACCATCAGCATCGGCGCCGCGTTCTTCGACGCGGGCACGCAGACGCACCAGGAAGCGCTGCGCACCGCCGACACCGCCCTCCACGAGGCTAAGGTCGCAGGCGGCGACCGCGCCATCGTGTACGAGTCCCTGCAACATGCCTAGCGCAGCGCCGCTGTGACCTTGCGGGGGTTCATGTCCAGGCGCCGGGGGTCACCGCGTTATAGCCATCTGACAACAAACGTGACAGCAACGCCGACACGTCGGGAGAACACCGCGCACAGCAGAACGACGATCTGTGTACGGGCGGTTCAACCCGCCGCCGCGGTAGCCAGGCCGCGCGGAATCGGCAGAGAGGCGCGCCTCTGAGCATCCATTACGACGCTGGGTATCCGGTGACAGATAAGTCGGCCCACCAACCTGACCTGGGCGGGCCAAGCTCGATGGCAGACGCGACGCTGATCGTTTGCCAGCAGGGCTTGCTCGGCAGTTGAAATCAGCGTCTGCGTGCCACGGCGCCTCACCCGACTCAGTTTCAGGACACGCCCTACGAGCTGGACAACCGCCCTGGACTGGGATCGATAGCTGGCACGGCCGAGGCAATGGGCCGGATTGGATGGCAACCACCCAAGATATCTGGCGCGGGACGCTGGGTCGCTCAACTTCCGCCGCACGGTCTGCTCAGGACCGCGAGTGAACATGCCGGTCAGCGCATAACTATGTTCGCGCTCAACGCGCTCTTTTCGGCAGAAGCGGTCGACCTCGGGCCGTCCTGGGAGATCGTCGATGCGCCAGGTGCGCAGGCGCCGGTCGGTGCCGAGCCGGTCAATGCCGGCCAGATCAATTAGATGACATGCATCGGGCCGTACTGAGCTGAGGTTGTGGCCGGTGCCGGGAGACCTCCCCAGCTCAGACGCGCGTCAGGATTGACCGCGTAGGCAATTCGCATGGGGCGCGTGCGCCCCTCCGGGAGCTTGAGGAGGTCCCGATGTCCATCGTAGGCGGGCTGGATATCCACCGGAAGCAGATCACCTTCGACTACCTTGACACCGGCACCGGGCAGGTACGGCGCGGCCAGATCAGCCCGGCCGACCGGGCGCACCTGCGCGCCTGGCTGGAGCGGTTCGCTGGCCGCGATGACGTCGCATTCGCGGCCGAGGGGTGCACCGGGTGGCGGTATGTCGCCGAGGAGCTGGCCGCCGCCGGGATCGCGGCGCATCTGGCCGAGCCGGCCGACACCGCGTTTGCCCGCGGCCGCAAGCGGCACGCCAAGACCGACAAAACCGACTGCCGGCACCTGCGGCAGCTGATGGCCGAGGGACGGCTGCCGGAGTGCTGGATCCCGCCCAGCCACATCCTGGAATGCCGGGCACTGCTGGAGACCTACCACGATCTGCGGGCCGAGCACACGGCCTGGGTGCAGCGCATCCACGCGGTCTTGTTCCACCAGGGCGCCCCGGCCCTGGGCGAGGGCGCGCTGCGCACCGAGCAGGGCCTGGCCGCGCTGCGGGCGGCCGCGGCCGCCCACCTGTCACCGGCCGGGCAGCTGCAGGTCGCCACCGCGCTGGAGGTGACCGACATGCTGGAAAGCCGGCTGCACGAGCTGCGGCACCAGCTGCTGGACGCCGCCCGGCACCTGACCGGCGCGAAGGTCCTGGCCGCGCGGCTGTACGGGGTCGGGCCGGTCACCGCGCTGGCGATGACCTGCTGGCTGGGCGGGGAGGGCCGGTTCTCCTCCTCCCGCAAGGCGGTCCGGTTCGCCGGGCTGGACGTCACCGTCTGGTCCTCCGACCGCAAAGGCCCGCCCGGGCGGCTGTCCCGGCAGGGACCGCCGGTGCTGCGCTGGGCGGTCTATGAGGCGGGCAAGACCCACGCCCGGTCCTCGGCCCCGGACCACCGCTACTACGCCCAGGTTAAGGACCGCTGCAACGGCAAGCGGGCCGCGCTGTCCGAGGCCCGCAAGATCCTCCGCCAGGCCTGCCACATCCTGACCGAGCTCGGCGACGACGCTCTCGCCGCCGCCTGACACCCCTCACCGCCATGGTGACCAGCCCGTGACCGCGCCGGTCCCGGCCAGGCCCGCCGCAGCCGTACTCACCCGATGGGGACCACCGCGGCCAGCTCCCGCCGAGCCGCTGCCAGCCGCCGCCGGCCCTGCTCCGCAAGGCCAAGCGGACGGCCTGATTAGACTGAGCGGCCGCATCCCCGCAGGCCGGGGACACCCAATCAATCATCATGTCGCCGGGGCAGCACCCCACGCCCCGCGGACCTAGGTAAGGCTGGCTGCTCTCGGCCCCGCCCCCGGCCGCCACGGCTGATCACCCCGCACAGGAAGGCCACCAGCCTGAGTCGCTGAACCGTATCCACACCACCAAAGGCTCCCCGTCCCTGCCGCCTGGCATGATCCGCTCCCGGGCGGTCGCGTCAAGGGCGCCTGCGGCGCCGCTGCGCGGGCGCTGCGCGCCCCTTGACCCACCCGCCCGCTCGCAGAACCCGGCAGCTATCAGGGACAGGGAGCAGACTCAGCCACCCCTCAGACCAGCGCAGCCACGACCGCACAAGCCCAAATTGAATGCTTGCGATCACCGGCGGATGCAGGTAAGGCGGATCTGGGCGCTGTATCCCGGCCCTGCCGTCACCGTCCGTGACGTGAGCCGGGGTACCGCCATGCGCCGGCTGGAGCCGCCAAGGTGAGGATCCCGGTGCCAGGGTGAGCACGGCGGAGACGCCCACTGGATAGGCATGCCAGCAACCGAGGCGCGCCGTGAGTGACGTCCGGCGCTCATGGCGAACGAACGCGTAACACCCGGGACGCAAATCCACCCCGGCCCAACGTCGTGATCTTGAATCCGCCGACCGCATGGCGGCCACTCAGAGGCCGCATGCAGACCTTAAGAGTCTTCCTCGGGTACTGCTGTACTGCTGCTGTACATGGCGAAGAAGCGTTCGAAAAACAGTCGGGACGGCGGGATTTGAACCCGCGACCCCTTGACCCCCAGTCAAGTGCCCTACCAAGCTGGGCCACGTCCCGGTGCGCTAGGCGCACTTACCCGCCGGACCTGGCGGGCTTACTTACCTTAGCGCAGCCGGGACGTCCGCTGTGCCACGGCGCCCGGCAACGGGTGACCATACCCTTGCAGGGCGCAGGCCCCGTCCTTCAGGGTGGGACTTGCCCGGCGTGGCGCCGCACGGTTGAAACAACATCAATGGTGAAGTGTCAGCGTGAGCGAGCGGGTGGTGAAGTCGGCGTAGAGTACCGCTTCTACCCGTCCCCCCGAGCAGGCCGGCCTGCTGTACCGGACGTTCGGATCGGTGCGCTACGTGTACAACCGGGCGCTCGCGGAACGGTCCCGGGCGTGGACCCAGGAACAGCGGCGGGTTACGTTCGCGGAAACCTGTCGGACGCTCACCGCATGGAAGGACGACCCGCAGACCGCGTGGCTGTCGAGGTGTCCAACGTCGCCCTCCAGCAGGGCCTGCAGCACCTGCAGAACGCCTACATGAACTTCTGGGCCAAGCGGGCGAAGTACCCGGGATTGAAGTCCAAGCACAAGTCCCGGGCGTCGGCGAGTTTCACCACGTCCGGGTTCCGCTACCGGGACGGCCAGATCTGGCTGGCGAATCTGTCCGCGCCGCTGGCGATCGAGACCGAATGCATCGGCCGGTCACCTTGCCGGTTCAGTACTCGGGGGAGTGGCGAGGGACTCAGGGGAGTGGCGAGGGACTCAGGGGAGTGGCGAGGGACTCAGGGGAGTGGCGAGGATGTACCACGCCACCCAGCCGCAAGCGCCATGGTGGGTGCCGCATGAGGCCGCGAGTGCCTGCAGGAGGTAGAGACCGTGCGGGGGTTGAGCGTTGCTCAGATCTCCGTCCCAACCGCTGCCCTGGTCCTCAACTTCCGCGCGGATACCGCCGGGGAATCTCTCGACGCGGACGGTGAAGGTGCCACCGGGGTTGCCGCTGGCGGTGTACGTGCAGGCGTTAGTGGCCAGTTCACTGATGAGGAGCACCGCGTCATCGGCTGCCGGGCATCCGCGAAGCATGTGGGCCATGAATGCGCGGGCTTTCCGGACTTGATCCAGACGTCCCGGGAAGGACCGTTCGGAGCTGCGTGACGAGATCGGCGTGGGTCGTAGGGAGGCTGGGGGTGCGGTGGGGTTACACATCATTTGTCCTCCTGCCCGTAATACGTGTCACTGCCGGTAGTTCGTTCATGACGCAAGCACCTGTTAATGAACTCCAGCCCCAGCTGGACGGAAGCCGATCGGGGGAGGCGCCGGCGTGGCGTACAGGTATTAGAGTGAATTCGCCTTACCGTGGCCTGACGTGGCGGTGGATGGCTGGTCTGCCCGCGTACGGTGATGCTGTTCACGACATGGACCTGTACGTCCCGTTACGGACGCGCAGATCACAACGCGGGCCCGGTACTTCCAGAAACCTGGACGGGTACCGCGTTCGTTCACGGGTAGAAGCTCCGGCCAGGCAGCCTGTGACGCGGCCGGCAAGGAGGACTGGGTGAGGGCGTCCGGCATGTCACCGCGCGACGGTTACGGGCCCTACGAGCCGGACGGCTACGGAGATGGCTACTCGGACGGCTACGGCGACGGAAGCTACGGCTCCGACGCCACCCTGCCCTACGCGCAGCGCCCCCGCAGGTCCCGCCCTCCGCGCGGCCAGGGCCCAGCCCGCACCGGGCGCACCACGCGCCCCCCCAGGCGCCGCCGCTGGCCGGTCCGGATCTTCAAGGTCCTCTCGGTCGTCATCGTCCTGCTCGCGATCGCCGTCGGCGGCCTCTTCCTCATTACCCCGTCGGTGAGCCAGGCCCCGGCGCTCGTGCAGGAGCAGGCCGTGCAGCGCGGCATCAGCTACCCGGGCGTCCAGCCGCCGGCCCGATTCACCGAGGCACTCGTCGCGACCGAGGACCACCGGTTCTATTCCACGCCCGGCGTGGACCCGCTCGCTGTGGGGCGGCTCATCGTGGGCAAGCTCACCGGTCATCCTGACCAGGGCGGCAGCACGCTGGAGCAGCAGCTCGCCAAGAACCTCTACACTTCGGGCCGCTCCGGCTTCACCGTGGAGGCCGAGCAGGTCGTGCTGGCGGTCAAGCTGAACATGAGCTACAGCAAGCCCCAGATCCTGCAGATGTACGCGGAGATCGCTTACTACGGCGACAACTATTACGGGCTGCGCGCCGCGAGCTGCGGCTACTTTGGCACCGAGCCGGCCCAGCTGACCTGGCCGGAGGCCGCGGTCCTGGCGGGCGTGGTGAACGCTCCCACCGTGGATGACCCGCGCACCAACCCGCAGCAGTCCCGGGTCCGCGAGGTGCACGTGGTCGCGCGGCTCGTGGCCGTCGGCGACCTGACCCAGGCGCAGGGCGCCGTGGTGCTCGCCCAGAACCTCAACCTGGTCCATTCGGGAACCGGCTGCTCCAGCTGAGCGGACGAATCAATCAGCCGAACGGGCGTGGCATCGGGCCGTTCACCCCGCCCGGCATACGGACCGGGGAGCGAACGGTCAGCCGAACGGGCGTGGCATCGGGCCGTCCACCCCGCCCGGCATACGGACCGGGGAGCGAACGGTCAGCCGAACGGGCGTGGCATCGGGCCGTCCACCCCGCCCGGCATACGGACCCGGGAGCGAACGGTCAGCCGAACGGGCGTGGCATCGGGCCATCCACCCCGCGGGCGTGCGTCCCGGAAGAAGTGAACGGTCAGCCGACAGACGGCTGGGGGTAAATGTCCTCCGTGTCGGGCTCGGCCTGGCTCGCCCCGGCCGCCCGGTGCCGCCCCGGGGGGTGCGCCCCGCCGGTCCGTGCCTCGTTGTTCGCGTTCCCCCCGTTCGCATGTGCCCCGTTGGCGTGCGCCCCGGCGACGTGCTCCGCGCCCGGGTCCGCGCCCGCGTGTTCCCCCCCGGAGTGGTGCGCCCCGGCCGAATCCTCCTCGATGGGCAACTCGATGGGCAGCACCGTCGGCGCGACTTCGGCCGGCTCGCCGGTGACCTCGAGGAAGACCCACTTGCGGTAGGACCAGAGCCGGAATAGCGTGCCCAGGCCGATTCCCGCGATGTTAGCCACGTTGTACGAGAGCGGGTCGGTCATGTGCAGGCCGTAGTGAACGGTGGCCACGACGGCTTCCTGGATGCCCAGCCCGACCAGGTTCAGCAGGATGAACGTCAGCGTCTCTCGGTGCAGGCCCTTGCCCCGGCGGTGCTTGAAGGCCCAGTGACGGTTCCCGAGGAACGTGACGACTGTGGCGACAACGTAACCGACGACGACCGCGGAAAGGGCTCCCACGCCCAGCCCCAGGTGCACAGCGTCCGTGACTCCGAGCTGGACGACGAAGCCGACGCCGCCGACGACGCCGAACTTCGCGATCTCGTGAATCCTTAGCGCGTAGCGCGCGTAAACGTCACGCATGTATTTCACCTGGTCGATGGTCCCTTCGCTCATCGCCACACGCATGCAGGAACGTCTGCCGAGGTTACCTTCCCGGGCCCGTTAACACACATCGGAGCCAGAAAACGTGTTGTTAGTGTGTCCGGCCCCCAAGGTAACGTCACGAACGTGTCAGACCCCGAGGTAGCCGAGGTACTCGTCCGGGCCCGCGGCCTCACCAAGCGGTTCGGGGATTTCACCGCGGTCGACGGTATCGACTTTAGTATCCCGCGGGGGGAGGCTTTCGGTTTCCTCGGCCCCAATGGTGCGGGCAAGTCCTCGACCATGCGGATGATCGGCTGCGTGTCCCCGCCGACCGGCGGGGAGCTGACCATCCTGGGCCTGGACCCGGTGGCGAACGGCCCGGCGATCCGGGCGCGCCTCGGTGTCGTCCCGCAGGAGAACACGCTCGACATCGAGCTGACGGTCCAGGAGAACCTGCTCGTCTACGGCCGCTACTTCGGGCTGCCCCGGGCTGCGATCCGCGAGCGCAGCGCCATGCTGCTGGACTTCGTCCAGCTCAGCGACCGTGCCGGGGACCAGGTCGAGCCACTGTCGGGGGGCATGAAGCGCCGCCTCGTCATCGCCCGCTCGCTGATCAACGAGCCCGACATCCTGCTGCTCGACGAGCCGACCACGGGCCTGGACCCGCAGGCCCGGCACATCGTTTGGGACCGGCTCTTCCGGCTGAAGCAGCGCGGCGTCACCCTCATCCTGACCACGCACTACATGGACGAGGCCGAGCAGCTCTGCGACCGGCTCGTCGTGATGGACGGCGGCCGGATCGTGGCCGAGGGCTCGCCGCGCGCGCTGATCGAGCGGTACTCCACCCCGGAGGTCCTCGAGGTCCGCTTCGATCCCGGCGACCACGAGCAGGCGGCGGAGAAGCTCGCCGCCCTGCCCGCGGAACGGCTCGAAGTGCTCGCCGACCGGGTGCTCGTCTACACCAGGAACGGGGACGAGGCCCTCGCGGCGGTTCGCGGGCTCGGGCTCGAACCGATCACGTCGCTGGCCCGGCGCAGCACGCTCGAGGACGTGTTCCTCCGGCTGACCGGCCGGCACCTGGACGACTGAGACGGCTGAACGACAAAGGACGACTAAGGACGACTAAGGACGTAGTGGACCGGAGGCTGCACCACCGATGACCGCTCAGGCCACCCGAACGGCCCCCGCCGCCACCCCGGTACCGGCCGGGGGAGTGCGGTGGTCATTCGCGCTGCGCGAGCTGCGGTTCTGGCTGACCGACTACCGGCGGACCTGGCGCGGGTCGGTCATCTCCAGCGTGCTGGGGCCGCTGCTCTATCTCGGCGCGCTGGGCGCGGGCCTGGGCACCCTGGTGAACCGGCACGCCGGCGGTGACCTGGGCGTGAGCTACCTGACGTTCATCGCGCCGGGGCTGCTGGCCGCCACCGCCATGCAGACCGCGTTCGGTGAGGGGCTGTACCCGGTCCTCGGCTCGGTCAAGTGGGTGCAGAACTACTTCGCCGCGGTGGCGAGCCCGCTGCGCCCCGGCGACGTGTTCCGCGGCCACCTGCTGTTCGTCATCCTGCGGCTGACCATGAACTGCGGGGTGTTCCTCGCGCTGATCGCCGCGTTCGGCGCGGCCCGCGCGCCGCTGGCCATCCTGTCCCTGCCGGCGGCGGTGCTGACCGGGCTAGCGTTCGCGCCGGCGCTGATGGCGTGGGCGGTGACCCGGACCCGCGACACGAGCTTCAGTGTGCTCATGCGGTTCCTGATGGTCCCGTTGTTCCTCTTCTCCGGCACGTTCTTCCCGGTCACGCGGCTGCCCGGGTGGCTGCAGCCGGTCGCCTACGTGACGCCGCTGTGGCACGGCGTGGCACTGTGCCGCACGCTCACCCTGGGCACCACCGACCTGGGCAGCGCCGCCGTGCACGTCGGGTACCTGCTCGCCCTCACCGCGGCCGGGTACGCGGTCGCCCTGCGCACCTACCGGAGGCGGCTGCATGAGTAGCGGGCCCGCGACCCTGCGGCTGCCGCTGCCCGGGCTGCTCGGCCGGTCCCTGGCCGGTGGCCGGCCGGGTGGCGGGGGCAGTGCCCGGGGAGGGCTGCCGCTCGTCGAGCGGAACGCCCGCGCCTACCGTCACCTGTGGATCCTCCTGATCACGGGGGTGCTGGAGCCGCTGTTCTACCTGCTGTCGATCCGGGTCGGCCTGGGGGCCCTGGTCGGGCCGGTGACCGGGCCCGGCGGGCGGCCAGTGGGCTACACGGAGTTCGTCGCGCCCGCACTGCTGGCCACCTCCTCGATGAACGGCGCCGTCTACGACTCCACCTTCAACGTGTTCCACAAGCTCAAATACGCCAAGGTCTACGACGCGGCGCTGGCCACGCCGCTCGGCCCAGGGGACATCGCGATGGGCGAGATCACCTGGGCCCTGAGCCGCGGCCTGCTGTACGCGGTCACGTTCCTGCTCGTGCTGGCGGCCATGGGGCTGGTCCGTTCGGCCTGGTTGCTGGTCGCGGTCCCCGCGTCGGTGCTCATCGGCTTCGCGTTCGCCGGGGTCGGGATGGCGGCCACCACCTACATGCGCAGCTGGAAGGACTTCGACTTCGTCGTTCTGGCCACGCTGCCGATGTTCCTGTTCTCCACGACCTTCTACCCGTTGAGCGTTTATCCCCGGCCGCTGCAGATCGTCGTGGAGTTCACGCCGCTGTATCAGGCGGTGGCGCTGCTGCGCGGATTCTCCCTCGGCGTGGTCGGCCCGGCCATGCTCGCCAACGTGGCCTACCTGGCGGTGCTGGGCCTGGCCGGCGTGTCCGTGGCCAGCCGCCGCATCCGCCGCCTGCTCCTCACCTGACCGCCGGTTACCTGACCCCCGCGGCCGTGTTCGGGGTTCACCACGAGCGGGCTGGGTCGGGAGGAAACGGGTAGGCTGCCTGCGATGCCGGAAGATGGGCGGCGCGGGCGCGACAGCGACGGCGCGGACGCGACCAGTGCGACACGTGTCAGCGCCGCCGAGCCCGCTTCCTTGTCCGCGTCCTTGCCCGCGTTCTTGTTGCCTGACCCTGCCCCGCCGCACCGCGAGCGCCGCCGGTACTGGGCGCCGTGGCTGATCGCGCTGCTCGTCTTCGCCGTCTACACGACGATCTCGCTGTTCCGCTACCTGCAGCTCGATCCCTCGTCGTGGGACCTGGGCATCTTCACCGACCTGGTCAAGCAGTACGCGCACCTGCGGGCGCCCGTCGCCGACGTCCGCGGCGCCGGCGTCAACCTGCTGGGCGACCACTTCTCACCGATCATCGCGCTGATCGCGCCGTTCTTCCTCATCGCGCCGTCGCCGGTTACGCTGCTCGTCGCGCAGTCCTTCCTGACCGCGGTGTCCGTGCTCCCGGTGACCTGGGCCGCGGCGGACAAACTCGGACGCCGCGCGGGCGCCGCCGTAGGCGCGGCGTACGGGTTCTCCTGGGGCCTGCAGCAGATGATCGACTTCGACTTCCACGAGATCGCGTTCGCGGTGCCGCTGCTCGCGTTCTCGCTGTCCGCGCTGGTCCGGGGGCGCCATCGGGCGGCGGTGGCCTGGGCCCTCCCCCTGGTCTTCGTGAAGGAAGACCAGGGCTTCACGGTCGCCGCGATCGGCGTCCTGGCGATCATCCTCGGCCAGTGGCGGGACGGCCGCCGGGGGGCCGTTTTTGGCGGCGAACTGCTCATCGTGTGGGGGACCGTCTGGTCGGTGCTGGCCATCACGGTGATCATCCCGCACTTCAACGCGGCGCATCACTACCAGTACTGGAGCGACGGCGGCACGCTGAGCCCGGGCGGTCACTTCTCCGTCGGCGGCACGGTGCGCCAGTTCTTCACGTCCTGGCCCGTCAAACTGCAGACCACGCTGATGCTCCTGCTGCCGACCGCGTTCATCGCGCTGTGGTCCCCCCTGGCCCTGATTGCGCTGCCGTCGATCGTGCTGCGCTTCCTCGGTACCAGCGGCAATTTCTGGGGCACGCAGTGGCACTACAACGCCACGGTCATGCCGATTCTCTTCATCGCCGCGGTCGACGCGATCGCGCGGATCCGCTCCCGCCGGGTCCGTTCGGCATCATCGAATCCGGCGGCGGCGGGATCCGCCCCGGCAGCGGCCAGCCAGGTCCCGGGACGCCTCGCGGGCTGGCAGGTGTCGCTGACCGCGGCGATCGACCGGCACGGCGCCGCCGCGATGCTGGCCATCGCGGCGGCGCTCGTCTTCCAGTTCCCGGTCAGCGGCCTGTGGAGCCCGCCGACCTACCACCTCGGCGCGCACCAGGCGGACGCGAACGCGGCCATGGCGCGGGTGCCGGACGGGGCGACCGTCACCACCACGCTGGACCTGCTCGCCCCGCTGGCCGCGCGCACCGACACGTTCTGGATCGGCAACCCCGGCAACCCCGACACGGCCTACATCGTGTTCGACGGGGCCGACAGCGGCTACTCGCCCGAGCCGGCCAACGTTCCGGGCTTCGTGGCCAGCCAGCATCCGCGCACGCGGTACAGCGTGATTTACGACAACGGGGACATCTACGTCTTCCGCCGGAGCGGGCCGTAACCGAAGCTAGGAGTAGCCAGATACTGGCCAGTAGATAACGAACGGCCCGGACCGAAGCAGAGATGTTTCCGGCCAGGCGACCGGACCGAACCAGAGATGTTTCCGGCCAGACGAAAGGGGTGGCCCCCTGTGCTAACCGGTGCTGAGTTTACCGCCGCCGGCATCCGCGACCGGGTCCACCAGTTCCTGGCCGTGCGCGACCCGGTCGCCACGCCCCGGATGGATTTCCTGCACGCTCGCTTCGACGCCGGGCTGGCCTGGGTGCATTACCCGGTCGGCCTCGGCGGGCTGGGCGCGCCCCGGGCGCTGCAGCCCATCGCGGACGCGGAGTTCGCGGCGGCGGGCGCGCCCGACAACGACCCGGGCAGCAACGCCATCGGGCTCGGCATGGCGGCCCCCACCATCCTCGCGTTCGGTTCGGACACGCAGCGCGAGCGCTGGCTGCGGCCGCTGTGGACGGGGGAGGAGATCTGGTGCCAGCTGTTCAGCGAGCCAGGTGCCGGAAGTGACCTCGCCTCTCTCGCGACCCGCGCCGTCCGCGACCC
>Ga0181530_10005541_pt1 | contig 12835 bp, 8 predicted proteins | sample PEATcosm2014_Bin_42_FD_119769 | JGI IMG/M metagenome (GOLD analysis project Ga0181530, IMG submission 119769) | Peatland microbial communities from MTU Mesocosm Facility, Houghton, MI, USA - PEATcosm2014_Bin10_60_metaG | ecosystem: Environmental > Terrestrial > Soil > Wetlands > Peat | place... | reverse complement strand
TCGATCAATTTGACCCCGGGTATCCACGCGATCGAGGTAACGGACGCCGGGTACGTTCCCTACTTCAACAACGTGAGCGTGACGAGCGCCCAAGTCACGCCGCTTTCGATCTCTCTCACTTCGATCCCGACGGCCGCGGGCATAAGCCCGCTCGTGTGGGCGGTGATCGGTGTCCTGGCGGCCCTGGTGGTCATCTTCGCGCTGATCGCGCTCGCCTACCGTTCCCGCCGCCGTCGGCCACCCCCGACGCCGATCGCGCCCGCCGAGACGAGCGCCCCGTCGCCGCCCGCCGACGGGTCGACCGCGGCACCGCCCGGCGAGTGGTCGGAAAAGTAGGGACGCTACGGTTCCTTCGCTCCGGAACGGCATATTAACCACCCCCGCCATCGGGCGGAGGATGGCCGGGCCCCCGGGTGCCGGTCCCAGAACCTGCCCAGCCGGGCGGGGTGGACCACGTGGTCCCGCTTCCCGACGCGGGCGCGTGCGTGGTCCGGCGCGCGGGGTAGGTCCGAGCCAACGTCGTACGAGAGAGGCGCCTCGGGCACAGTGATGCCCGCGCGGAGGTTCGCCCCGTGACCACTCCGCCCGAGAAGCTCTCCCCAAATCCCGAGTCCCCCACCGGGTCTCCTGGTTCCTCGGAGGGCTCCTCGCTTCCGGACTCCCACCGTCCCGTGCTCTCGGGCGTCACCCGGTACGCTCTGCGGCGGGCGCTGCTGATCCCGGCGCAGCTCGTGTTCGTGCTCCTGATCCTCTACATCGTCATCGACCTGCCGACCGCCCTCGCGCAGACCCCACCGGAGAGCCTGGCCGCTTTGGACCGAGGGTTCTTCCAGATGTTGTTCAACATCTTCACCGGTAACTGGGGCACCGCGGCCTACCTGAAGTATCAGCTGCCCTGGACCCAGCTCTTCGCGTACTACATCCCCCCCTCGATCCAGCTGGCGGTGTTCGCGCTCCCGATCGCGGCCGTGCTGGCCTACCCGGTGAGCCTCCTCGCCGGCTGGAGCCGTCGGCCGGGCGTGGATGCTCCCGCCCGGTTCGTGACCCTGACCGGCGCCCTGCTCCCGGTCTTCGTAGTGGGGACCCTGGTCCTGAACGCGCTCTTCTTCAGCTACCTCGACTACTTCCAGGACGTCCCATCTCAGGGGTTGCTACCGGCGGATTTCTGGTTCTTCAATCACGGAGGCTACCCCTCCTGGATCCTCTACCAGTTCGCGACGCAGCCAACCGGGTTCCCGCTGGTCGACGCGCTCATCAATCATGCGTGGACCGTCGCGGCGATCTCGTTCACGAAGACGCTCATCCAAGCCTCGGTCGTCGCAGTCGCGTACGTCGCGATCTTCTTCCGACACGCTCGCTCGATCGCTCGGTCGGTCCGGGAAGAGGTGTACATCGTCGGGGCCCGCTCGAGGGGGATCTCCGAGCGGACACTGCTGTGGCGCCATGCCGCCCGGGCGGTGACCCCATCGTTCCTCCTCGTCTTCGCCCTGACGGTACCGGAGTACCTCGGCGTTCAGTTCGCCGTGGAAGTGGCCTTCGTCGACCAGTCGGGGTTCGGGTACCTGATCTTCGCGTCCCTGACTACGGGCGAACTCTCCCCTGTGATTCCCTTGGTCTTCCTGATCGCGATCGTGGTCCTGGTCTGGGCCCTCGTCGTCGACCTCATCGCGCTCCGACTGGACCCTCGGGGGCTGGCGGGTCGATGAAGGACACTGTGGTCGCCCGCCCCGCGGACCTACCACCGGCTCCGTCGCGACCCTCTCTTCGGGAGCGGTGGGCCCGCCGTCCCCCCAACCTCGAATTCCTGGTGGGCGCCGGGATGCTGGCGGTCTACCTGGTCGCCGCTCTCAGCGCCCTCGTCGTCTTTTGGAGCTCGCTCGACCAGCTCCCCCAAAACGTGGTATGGGTCCCGCTCGAGAACCCCGTCGGGCCCTCCTCGGGTCACCCATTCGGGGTGATGGCCGGGTTCGGAACGGACCTCTTCCGCGCGCTCTGGCAGGCTTCTCCCTGGGATCTCGGGATCGTCCTGGGAATCCTATCCATCGACGTGTTCCTGGGATTCTTCCTCGGAGCGATCGCCGGCCTCGATGAAGGCGGCCTCGTGGACGCGTTCGTCACGTTCGTGAGTGACTCGCTCGGCACGATTCCGACGTTCCTCCTGGCCGTTGTCGTGTTCGCCGGACTCCTCGCCGTGGCACCGAAAGCCGTGGGCCTTCCCGTTTTCGTTGCGATCTTCGGTATCATCCTGTGGCCCACGATGGCCCGCACCGTTCGGGAGCGGGCGCGCATCATCGCGCACCAGCCGTACGTCGAATCGGCGCGTGCTTCGGGAGCCTCCTTTCCGCACATTCTGCTCCGCCACGTAATGCCCAATGCGGTCGGCCCGGTGTTGGCCCAGGTACCCCTCGACGTGGCCCCGATCTTCTTCGTCCTCTCCGCGTTCCCGTGGTACTACAACTGTCAGCTGCCGGGAGGGCCCCCCGTTCCGCCCGGTTCTCCCCCGATTCCCTACCTCGTCCCGTCCCTTCCGGCGTTCTCGCCCCTGCCCTCCAACTCGTTCCCCGAGTGGGGGTATCTCCTCGGGTTCGGGACGTGCGAGGGGTTCAGCTTCCCGGGGGGGTTCAACTACTGGTGGATGTACCTGTTCCCACTGCTCGCCATCGTGGGCCTGGGATTGGCGCTCGGGCTCCTCTGTGACGGGATCGAGCGGTGGCGCCACTTTGACCGATAGCCGGTCCGAAAGGCTGCGGTGCGACTTCTCTCTCGGATAGATGTGGTCTCGGCGGTCGACGTGTCCGGCACCCGCGAGAACGACTTTTTGGCCTCATCCACATCTTTATCTCCTCAGATTCATGCCCCGCCCTAATGGCCGCGTCGACCACCCCTTGGGGCCTGATTGCTTTGGTGACTGTCGTTTTGGTTCTCTCTTCGATGGGGTTGGCGGGCCTGGCTGTCGCCCCTACAGCCCGTCCCGGAGCGGCCGTCACGAGCGCTGCGAGTTCGACGGCCGTTAGCAGCGTCGCGAGTTCGGCGATTCCGACTTCATCCTCGGCCGCCCCTGCCACCCCCGGCTTGCCCTCCCACAACATCCCCAGCTCACCCACCCTGCCTTCGACCCCCTCCAGCCCTTCCAACCCATCCTCAGCCATACCCCCGAGTTCGGTCTCGGGTCGCGCGCTCGCCGCAACCCGGGCGGCCGGTATCTCTTCCCGGGATGTGTTCCTCCCGGCCAACAACCCCGCGGGCGCCAACCGCCCCCTCACGAACGGTCACGTCTCCCCGCTCTACAACTCGACTCCCGCTCCGCTCGGCGTCGCCGACTTCGGCCTGAACGACACTGGGGGTCTCATCACTCCGTACCTGCTCACGACCTCGAGCGTCGAAGGGCAGTTTTCCGACGACTACGTTCACCCGCTGGCGGTCGACGCGGGCGCTCCCGACTACTACGGCGTTCAGCTCAACGCAGTACTCACCAACGTCTCGTTGCTGGGAGCGACCGGCTACCAGTTCTGGACCCAGAACGTCATTGAGTATTCGACGTACGCTCAACAATTGTACTTCATCGATAACGTGTGGAACTTCTCGAGCTCGGCGGGCTACCTGTCCCCCAACGTGTTCGCCACTCACGGCCCGAACGGTACCCAGGTGGGAACCTCCTACTACTACGGAACGGGTCCCATCCTCACCGTCGCCGAGCCGTTCACCGTCGACCTCTACCTCAACTCTACCGTCCTTTCGAACGGGAATCAGGCCGTCTTCTTCAATTACACCGTCGGGGCGATCTCAGGAACGTACGACTACGTGGAGTTCAATTCCGGAGGGTCGCACGCCCACCCTGCCGTCACCCCGGTATACGCGGCTAACGGGTTCGCCTACAACCCGCTCGGGCTCACGAACGACTTCGAGATGGTCCTCTGCGGACCCGGCGGGGGAAGCAACGTCGTTATCTTGGGAGCGGACGGCGACATCGCGTTGCTGTACAAGACCCCGCTAGGCCAGTATGCGTCCGTCCCGTCGGCGTACGACGTCGGGGGCGAGACGGGAGAGACCGCCCTCGGTGTGACCATCGGCTACTACGCGTCCCCCGACCATGCCTGGTTCTATACGGGGCCCTCGTTCCTCGAGGGACTCTGGAACACCACGACCAACGTGGGGGCGGGTTTCACGGAGTTTTACAACCACGCCAACCCGTACAACATGTTCCTCTTCGTCGCGCTCGGTACCGTCGCTGAGACCGCCGCGGGCCTGTCCACGTTCCAGTGGGCACCCTCCTACGCCCCGGGCGACAACGAGTACTACCTGCCTCCCGCGGACACCACGGTTTCGATCGCCCTGCTGCAGTCGGAGTACACCCCCGCCTACTTCTCGGGCGTCGGGACGCCGTTCACGATTTCGGGGACGTTGGCGGCGAATACGAACGAGGGGGTCTACACACCGCTCTGGGCCTTCAACGGCAACGACCTCGCCAACATTTCGACGGGCGGCATACTGTACAACAATGAGTACGGGAACATCGGCGTGTTGCCGTTCTCGAGCACCTACTTCCCCTGGTTCGGCCTCGTGAATGACTACGGGTTCCCGACCTTCCCGGGAATCTTCCTCAGCGGGGTATCGTTCCCCACAGTGTACAACCCGCCGGCCTTTGCCGTCACGATCCCCCCGTGGCAGGTGAACATCACCACCTACTTTGGTCTCCCGACCACGAACGACCTAATGCTGTACTTCTACGACGACTACTCGGTCTGGCTCAAGAACGCCGCGGCCATCGGCGGCTGGTTCCCCACCGTGGCGTACTTCGGGAACACCGCCTCCCAAGCGAACGTCGTATTCTGGAACACGTCGGGTTCCGAAATCGTCGGCAACACGTTCACGACGGGCAGCGAGGCCCTATTCCTGTACGGCGGCAGCGGAAACCTGATCGAGGGCAACACGTTCCAGGATGGGGAGAGTTTTGTCGCGCCCAGTTACTACTCGATCGCGGGCCATGCCTACGGCGACACCGGCCTCGCGGAGGAAGATAATGACGTCGCGTATGGCCCGGACCTGATCTACAACAACGATTTCCTTACCGACTTCACCGCCGTTAACCCGGCCTTCGACCCGTACGCGAGCAACTTCTACTACAGCTTCTACGGCTATTTCTACGCCGACTGGAATACCACGCCTACCGCCGGAACGAATATCATCGGCGGTTCCAACCTTAGCGGGAACTACTGGTGGAACTACGGAGATAGCTACAATCGCTACGGACCGGAGCCGCTACAGAACCCGTACGCGAATATTGTCGGAGGCTACTACCAGATGAACTGGGGCGGCGACTACTACCCCCTCGTTCCGTTCTCGCTGTATACGGTGACGTTCAAGGAGTCGGGGCTGCCCGCACACCAATCCTGGGCCGTCGAGGTTCTGGACCCGGTGAATTACGGATACGCCTACAACGAATCGCCGTTGACCTACATCAACATGACCTGGCCCTCGTACGTCGGGTATCACGCCTACGCCTACGATTCCCAGGACAGCTATTGGGTGGCGGTCCCCTACGAAACGACCTTCACGGTCCACGGCGCCAACCTAGTCGTCGACGTTTACTTCCAAGCGGCATTCGTCCTAACGGTCAAGGAGACCGGCTTACCATCGGGTACGGAATGGTACGCAGAGACGTACAACTCCGCCGTCGGATACCACTATGAGTACAGCACGGGCACCGACGCCAACGTCACTGGCCAAAGCGTGAGGACGTACACCTGGTGGGCCAGCGTCTACTACAACTCCCCAGCCTACGGCAAGTACTACAACGTACCCTTCCAGGCGACCGTGACTATCAACGCGAACACAACGGTGGTCGTTACCTTCGTGGCGGCCCATTCTCTCGATGTGCACGCGTTGGGCCTCCCCGCGGGAGCAAGCTGGTCCTTCGACGCGAACAGCACATCCGGTTACAACTACAGTGACGGGTCAACCGATGGGTGGATTAACATCACCACGCCGGCGGAGACGTACATCTGGACCGCCGGCTCCGCGGGCTACGTGGCGACGCCGGGCTCCGGCACACTCACGCTATCGGCGAACACGACGTTGACCGTCACCTTCCAGGCGGCGGCGAGCCTCACCTTCTCCGAAACGGGTCTCACGTCAGGGACGCCGTGGACGGTCACCCTAACCCAGGGAACTGCCGTCACGACCCTCGGCGGAACGGGGAGCTCGATTGCATTCGCCACCGTGGTGGGCTCATTCACGTTCACCGTGAACGCGAACGGCTATGTCGCGCAACCGAGCTCTGGCAGCGGGACGTTGCCGGTCAATTCGACCGAGTCCGTCACGTTCGTTCCCGCAACCGGGACCTTGAGCGGCACCGCGATCCCCTCCGGGGCTACGGTATGGGTGGACGGCGTCAAGCAGACCCTGGGGTCGAGCGGCACGTTCTCGCTGACGCTCCCCGTCGGGGTCCACTCGATCGAGGCGAACGCGTCGGGCTATCTCAACTACTTCAACAACGTGAGCGTGACACTTGGAGTCACCACCACGCTGACCATCGCGTTGACGGCCATCCCGACAGCCCCCTCTACCACGTCGTCCACCTCGATCCCAACCCTCGGCTGGGTCATTATCGCCATCCTGGCGGCGCTTGCGGTCCTGTTCCTTGTGACGACGCTCCTCTTCGCTCGGCGGGGCCGCAGGCCACCCGCCGTGGCCACCTACAATGTCCCGCCGGGGACCGCGACCGGTGCGCCTCCCGAGGGCTCAGTCCAGCCGTGGCAAGAGCCCCCACCCCCGCCGTCGGGAACCAGCTGAGCTGGGAGCGTCCGCTGAACCCTTTCCTTCCCCTCTTCTTACGGGAGACGTGGAGCCCGAGCGGCCAGGCGGTGTCCCTCTGGGCGAAATCGACCGGTCCGGGAGACACACCCGTTCGGTCTGACCGTGGCCTTCTCGGGTTCCTGGGAGTCCGCTAGGCGCGATGCCGTCACCGGTAACCATATACCGACACCCAAGTTGTGTGCTGAGGGCTTCCGGGGCTACCCATGGACCGTCGACATCGAGGCCTCGGCTCGGTAGCGCTTTCGGCGTTCCTCTGCCTCCTATTGGTGACCTCGGTGCTCGTCGTCTTCGAGGAACGGGCCGTTCCGGGGCGTGGGCCGAAGGTCGAAGGGAATCTTCCGTCGACCCCCGGTTTCGGGCCGAGCGGGAAGTCCGTGAAAGCGGGTCCTGTGCCACGGGGCATAGCGGTGGCAACTTCATCCTTGCCAGGTGTGGTCCCCAACGTCACGGTCGGGGGTGACCCAGAATGGGCGACGTACGACGGCGAGGACGGCTATGTCTACGTGCCGGACGGGGGTTCCACCGTCTACGTGATCAACGGAACGTCGATGGTGGCCAACGTCACGGTCGGGAGCTTCCCGTGTTCGGCTGTCTGGGATAGCGGGAACGGTGACGTCTACGTCCCGAACGAGTATTCCAACAACGTGAGCGTGATTCACGGCACGGCGGTTGTCGGGTCGGTGAACGTGGGAGGCTCGCCCGTGCAGGTGGTCTACGACAGCGGGAACGGTGACGTCTACGTGATGAATTACGAGACGAATAATGTCAGCGTGATCCACGGCACCCAGGCCATCGGGTCCGTGACCGTCGAGAACCCCCCCGACTCCGCGGTGTACGACAGTAGGAATGGTTACGTCTACGTACCGGAGGCGTTCTCCAGCAACGTTACCGTTGTCAACGGGACCTCCGTCGTCGCGACGGTCCCGGTCGGCTCTGGGCCGCAGGATGCGGCGTATGACGCGGGCAACGGGGATGTCTACGTCCCGAACATTGACTCGGGGAGCGTGAGTGTGATCCACGGGACCTCGGTGGTGGGCACGGTCCCCGTCGGTCTGTACCCGAGCTTTGCGACCTACGACAGCGGGAACGGGGACGTCTACGTCGCGAACGCAGGTCCCAACAATGTGAGCGTGATCAACGAGATCCAGGTGACGGCGACGGTGACCTTGAACAGCTCTCCGAGCTCCGCCGTCTACGACAGCGGGAACGGCTATGTCTACGTACTGGAGGCGAACTCCGGCAACGTGACCGTGATCGATGGGACCTCGATTGTCGCCACGGTCCCCGTGGGCTCTCAGCCGCAGAATGCAGCGTACGATAGTGGCAATGGGTACGTGTACGTGCCGAACTACGGATCCGGGAACGTCAGCGTGATCGGGGCCGCTCCCCCGCCGAGCGCGACCGTACCGTCGTCCTCCGGGGCCGGGGTACCGCTGTGGCTCTATCTGTTGAACGGGGCCGTGATCGGAGCGATCGTGGCCGCCGTGGTAGTCTACGTGGCGCGCCGACGCCGACGTCCGGCGCTCGGCTCCGACTTCTAGGGTCTCTCTACTCCGTGACCGCCGATGGACCGGACTCGGTCAAACGCCGTCTCCGGGGAGGGCCCGAGGAGGCATGGGTCTTCCCAAGATTCAAAGGGATCTGCCATTCCGTCCCCGCCTCACGGTGCTCATGCGAAAGCACTCCACTCCGGACGATGCGCTCGGGCCACCTTAGGGGAGAATGGATGACCCCGGTACGATGATGCCGAGAGAGGGATTCGCCCTGTGACCACCTCGCCCGAGGAGGCGCCGCTCAGCTCTGGGCCGCTAGCGGAGATTTCTCCACCGGCCGCCGAGCCTTCCCTCCACGGCCCCCCTCCCCCGTTACTCTCGGGGCTTGCGCGGTTCGCTCTGCAACGGCTGTTGCTGATCCCAGCACAGCTCGTACTCGTGATTCTGATCCTCTACCTTGCCATCGATGTTCCCGTCGCCCTGACGCGGACCCCTCCGGTAAGTCTCGCCGGAATCGACCAGGGGTTCTACCAGCTGGTGTTCAACCTGTTCACCGGCAACTGGGGAACATCCTCCTTCTTGCGATTCTTCAATGGGGGGGGGGGAGCGCCGAACCCGGCAGAGCCGATCCCATGGACCCAGATCTTCGCCTACTACATTCCCACGTCGATCCAGCTCGCCCTGTTCGCGCTCCCGATCGCGGCCGTGCTGGCCTACCCCATCAGCCTCTACGCCGGTTGGAGCCGTCGGCCGGGGTTCGATGCGCCTGCCCGACTCGTGACCCTGACCGGTGCCCTGCTACCGGTCTTCGTCGTCGGGACCTTGGTCCTCAACGCTCTTTTCGCCGGGTACCTGGGATACCTCCAGGACGTTCCGTCCCAGGGACTGCTTCCGGCCGATTTCTGGTTCTTCGACCGGGGTGGCTACCCACCCTGGATCCTCTACGGGTTCGCGACCCAGCCCACCGGATTACCGCTGGTCGACGCGGTGATCCATCAAGCTTGGACGATCGCCTTCATCTCCCTGACGAAGACGCTCATCCAGGCGTCGGTGATTGGGATCGCGTACGTCGCGATCTTCTTCCGGCACGCGCGCTCGATCGCGCGGTCGGTCCGAGAGGAGGTGTACATCGTTGGGGCCCGCTCGCGAGGGATTTCCGAGCGCACGCTACTGTGGCGCCACGCCGCCCGGGCGGTGGCCCCTTCGTTCCTGCTGGTCTTCGCCCTGACGATACCGGAGTATCTCGGCGTTCAGTTCGCGGTGGAGGTGGCGTTCGTCGACCCCGGTTTCGGGTACCTGATCTTCGCCAGCCTCACCGGTGGCGTTCTTTCACCCCTCGTTCCGCTGGTTTTCCTGATGTCGATTGTGGTCCTTGTCTGGGCGCTCCTCGTCGACCTCATTGCGATTCGGCTTGACCCCCGGGGGTTGGCGGGCAGATGACCGACATTGTAGCCACCCATCCCGTGCATCCGCCCCCGCCTCCGTCACGGCCCACCGTTCGGGAGCGATGGGCCCGCCGGCCTCCGAGCCTCGGCTTTCTGGTGGGCGCCGGGATGCTCGCTCTCTACCTGGTAACTGCCCTGAGTGCCCTTGTCGTCTTTCGCAGCTCGCTCGACCAGCTCCCCCGGAACGTAGCGTGGGTGCCACCCTTCAACCCGCTCGGGCCCTCCGCCGCCCACCTGTTCGGCGTGATGCCCGGCTTCGGTACGGACCTGTTCCGAGCGGTCTGGGAGGCCACCCCGTGGGACCTTGGGATCGTCGCGGGGATTCTGTCCATTGACATCTTCTTGGGATTCTTCCTCGGCGCGATTGCCGGACTCGACGAGGGGGGTCTCGTCGATGGGATCGTCACCTTCGTGGGGGACTCGATTGCCTCGATCCCCACGTTCATCCTAGCAGTCGTGGTGTTTGCCGGTCTCCTGACCGTGGCGCCGCAGGCCGTCAGCCTTCCCGTCTTTGTCGTGGTCTTCGGTATCATCCTCTGGCCGACCATGGCCCGCACCGTTCGGGAGCGGGCGCGCATCATCGCGCACCAACCGTACATCGAGGCCGCGCGCGCGTCCGGGGCCTCGTTCCCGCGCATCCTGGTCCGCCACGTCCTGCCGAACTCGGTCGGTCCGGTCCTGGCCCAGTTGCCACTCGACATGGCTCCAATCTTCTTCGTCCTCTCCGCCTTTCCCTGGTACTACAATTGTCAACTACCCGGAGGACCCCCGACGCCACCCCACACTCCTCCGGTCAACTACCTGGTCCCGGCCCTGCCGTATTTCTCGCCGTTACCCTCGTCCTCGTTCCCGGAGTGGGGGTATCTCCTCGGGTTCGGGACGTGCGAGGGGTTCAGCTTCCCGGGGGGCTTCAACTATTGGTGGATGTACCTGTTCCCGCTGCTCGCCATCGTGGGCCTCGGAGTGGCGATCGGTCTGGTCTGCGACGGGATCGAGCGGTGGCGCCAGTTCGACCGATAGCCGAATCGTACAGCGCGGGTTCCCGGGAAATTGGCTGGTCGCGATTCCCCGACGCGTGGAGCGAGGGAATGTGAGAGACTTGACGTGGGTGCCCCTCTACGATTAGCATTCAAGGCGAAGCCCCCCTCGAAGCATACCCGAGATTCGGGCGGTGCGAGCTGGTCGTGGGGCAAGACCCTAGGTATCCTTTCACCTGCCGACCCGTTCCTGTGGTTCATTTTGGATGCCTCGCCGAATCGAAGTACCCACCGTTTTCAAGACGAAACTTGAAAAGGAGCCGCGCAGTGCCAGCCCTGCTCCGGCGCCGCTCATGCTCGACGTGCACCTGGACAGCTGGCTGCGGGAGTTCGGTCCCCGCGGAAGCGAGAGGGTCGACGCCGACTCCGTCGAGCATCTTCTGGACGTTCTCGAAGAGCGGTATCCGCGGCTTCGATTCAAGATCCGGGACGAGACCGGACATCTGCGCCGGTATGTCCGGGTGTTCGTGGACGGGAACGACGTGAGCGGGACGACCGGCGCCGCGACGTCGCTCCGGGGTGCTCGAACCATTGATATCCTCCATTCCATCGCGGGAGGATAGAGAGGCACGAACCGTGGTGAGCGACAACAAGCTTCGAATCCTGGTGGGCACTCGGAAAGGAACCTATATCGTCGAGGGAGATGCGCGGCGCGCTCGCTGGAAGGTCGGCCCCGTGGCGCATCAGGGGAACGAAGTCTACCACGTGGTCGCGGACTCCCGACACCCCGGGGATGTCTATGCTCTCGTCAACTCGTGGCTCTACGGACCCGTCATCTACCGCTCCCGCGACTACGGGAAGAAGTGGACCGAGATTGGGACCCCGCTCATGGCATCCACGAAGACGCGACCGCCGAAATTCGACGGGAATCCCGACACCCCCGCGCCTGTCTACCCGATCGCGAACCTGTGGCACCTCGAGCCCGGCCCTCCGGCCGAGCCCAAGACGCTCTACCTGGGAGCGGACCCCCATCTTCTCTTCCGAACGACAGACCTGGGTTCGTCGTGGGAACCGATTCCCAGCATGAACGAGCACCCGGCGAGGAAGGACTGGGCCCCCGGCGCCGGCGGCGCCTGCCTCCATACAATCCTCGTCGACCCTCGGGACTCGCGACGACTCTACGTGGGGTTGTCCGCCGTGGGGACGTTCCGGTCGGAGGACGGAGGCACGACGTGGAAGGCGACCAATAAGGGAGTGGAAGCTCCGTTCCTTCCCAACAAGTTCCCCGAGACCGGCCAGTGTGTCCACCACATTGCGGTCGACGCCGCCGACCCCGACACTTTCTATCGGCAGGACCACGGCGGGATGTATGTCTCGCACGACCGCATGGACAAGTGGGTCCGCATCGGTAAACCGCTCGGCGACGATTTCGGGTTCGCGGTGGCCTCCCCTCGCGCCGCTCCCGGACGCGCATACTTCGTTCGGTTGGACGGTCAGGCCCGTGTGACCGGCGAGGGTCACTTCCAGGTCCACGAGTGGAACGACAAGACGCGCACGTGGAGGAAGCTGCTCTCCCCGAGAGCATTCCCCGGTCACTTCGGAGTCCAGCGCGAAGGGATCGCTACCGACGACCTGACCCCCGCGGGGATCTACGTCGGCACGACCACAGGGCAGCTGTTCGTGAGCCCGAACGCAGGGAAGGCTTGGCACCAGGTCCCGTTTCAGTTCCCCGCCATCCACTCGGTGAGCGTCGCCAGCCCGGCATCGAGGTGAGCTCGCGTCTCGACCATCCTCCGCTCGTCGGCGGAGGTGGTGTCGCCGGATTCCCGGTCGGAGGACCTGGGTCGCGCTGAACCTCCCTCGGATCGCCGCCTTCCCGTTGGCTCCCCGGGGTGGGGCCTCGTCCGGTGCGAGCCCCTGCGCAATCCGGACAGCGCGCGAATCCCCTGTGCCGGAGCGACGGGGGAGCCGGCCCCCACGGGGAAATGGACTGGTCGGGATTTGAACCCGAGGCCTCCGGTTTGCAAAACCGGCGATCTTCCGAGCTGATCTACCAGCCCATCCCGGGCGACAGGGAGCGGCCGGTGTCTTATCCTTTCGGAGG
>Ga0181530_10005539_pt1 | contig 12838 bp, 18 predicted proteins | sample PEATcosm2014_Bin_42_FD_119769 | JGI IMG/M metagenome (GOLD analysis project Ga0181530, IMG submission 119769) | Peatland microbial communities from MTU Mesocosm Facility, Houghton, MI, USA - PEATcosm2014_Bin10_60_metaG | ecosystem: Environmental > Terrestrial > Soil > Wetlands > Peat | place... | reverse complement strand
TTGAACGCTGTTCGTGGAAGCAAGACCCTGGCTAACTTCTCGGTCAGCCGTCAGGACTTCTCGAATGACAGTGGTGTCCCGGGCAAACTCAAGGATCTGGACACGATGGTCAAGGATTGGGAACTGGCTTTGATGAGCGGTGGCTCAATCGGCTATAAGGGTCACGTCAAGCCTCGTATGGCTGCCAAGGGTTTGTATGACGATAGTGATAACACACCTGGCCGTACATGGTTGAACTCAGGTCCTGGTGCTAACACTTATTCAATGACGGGCGTCAGTTCTTCGGGCGGCCGCAGCAAGACAGTTAAGTTCTACTCGCCAGTAGTGGTGGGTAATAGAATCGGAAGATATTTCGGTCCTACGGTGCTTGTAACATGGCCAAGAGTCCCAAGCTACTAAGAGGTTGTATGCCTAGAAATGGTGATCGCCGGGCTGGTGCGAGCTCTGAACAACTGGTAGAGCTGACGAATAAGCTGGACCAGTTTGTCCTGAAAGTTACTGATTCCAATGCTCGTACTGATGAATCAATCAAGTCTATGAAGGACCGCCTGTTCGGTGGTGAAGGCCACAAGGGCATGATTGAATATTTCAACCAAGAGTTCGTAGACATCAAGGCTGAGGTAGCTAATAAGGCACAGGCTTCGGATCTGAAAGAACTAACTAAGGACTTCGAATCTTTGAAGAATCGAGTTACTTGGTATGCGGGTATCCTGGCAGCAATACAGTTTCTTATCATGGCTGCCGCGACGGCCTACGCTGGCTGGCATCACTAAAAGGTGGTAAATGGCAGAAGTATCGGATGTCTTTACAATAAATGAGAACTATCCGACCACCGATGCCCTGCTAGTTCCTGGACCCAATCAGTCCTCGTACACAATCTTCATTTATCAGTACTCTGATTGGCTCGCTGGTAACCAGGGTACTCTCTATGCGTTAGCACAGAGCGGTGTCAACTCGGATGGTACGTGGCAAGGTGTGCTTGATCCTTATCAATCTACTCCTGGCTCTCCTGTTTATGCTCCAGTTCAGCTGCCTATTCTGACATCAGATGCTGCTGGCAATGTTGCGTTCCTGCCTTTCACAGTTGTCGCGGTCAGCCAGACAAATACGATCGTTCTTGCATTAGAGGTAAACCCTCCGACGTATGTTCCGCCAACTCCAGAGGGTTCATTCAACGAATCTGTTTTTGTGGATAGTACACCTATGTCGGATGATTACTGGTTAGCGGTTGATAATAACTATCCTGGTTGGCTCCTTCCGTTAACGGTTACATAAAAATGTCCATCACACTCAATAGCACAACTCCAGCACCGCCTTCCTTACACCAGAATATTACCTGGCAAAAGGATAGCAGTGGTAATGTTTCTGGATATGTTCCTCTTGTTGCTGGACCAACAGGGCCAGCAGGTCCCACAGGCAGCACTGGACCGATCGGTCCAACAGGACCCACAGGGCCTACGGGCGCAACAGGGAACACAGGTAATACAGGGCCAGCTGGACAAGCAGGCCCAGCAGGCCCAGCAGGTCCAACAGGTCCGACTGGAGCAACTGGGAATACAGGTGCGACAGGGTCCGCTGGAGCTACAGGTCCGACAGGTCCGACAGGTCCGACAGGACCTAACTGGGTGCGTACTGATTACAGTAAGACTACAGCCAGTCTGGCTGATGGTGCTGTTGAAACAAGCAGTATGAGTTTTGCCAAGACTTTCTTGGTCTTGAAAGTTGTGGTCTCTGCTTATGCGCGCGTGAGATTGTATGCTACCGCGGCTGCAGCAACAGCCGATGTGGCACGTCTCTTTACCGTACCTCCTGCAGCTGGTACACAGCACGAAGTGATTATGGATATGCAACTGGATTCAGTCTACGGCTCTCTGAGCTTCGTTATGTCGCCGGTCACGCCAGGAGCGAACATGGATACCAGCCCAGCTGATACCATCTACTATAATATCACCAATCTAAGCGGAACAACCGCAGCCATCACTGTCACTCTTACTGCATTGCCGCTGGAGTCTTAACACATGCCAACCACAAAAGTATATTCATCGCTTTACTGCGATGCCGCAACACTCGCCAACTTTAATGCGTGGGGACAGTTCATTTCGAATGCTTTCTCCTCGTTCGGCTGGACAGCGGGTACTGATACAGGTCAGGTGAGTTGGCCTGTCGGGTCTGTTCCAACAAGTTACGGCACATTCGAAATCTGGAAGTCGGCTGATGCTCTATCTTCGACGTGTCCTATCACTGTGCGCATTGACTATTGGAACAACGCTAAGCCTTGGGTCGCTATAGAGATAGGTACAGGCGGCACCAACGGTACAGGGACCTTGCTTGCTCCGCATAGTGGCACTTATTCAATCGGTGCTAACTCAAACACCGCAACCATATACCAAACGTGCTATGCATCTGGGGATACGGGAAGTTTTCGTTGTCTAATGTTTGCGACAAGCACTAATCAAAGCTCTCCTTACTTCTCTGAACCATTTGGTTTTGGCATCAATCGTTCAATGAGTTCAGCAGGTGTAGCAACAGACGATTATGTGCATTTTCTAGGGTGGATGTCACACTCCGCAAGTACTTCTATTCAACAAGCTGTTCCTAATCCTTCGGTTGGAGGAACGTATGCTGTTGAATACAATAATATCAACGCTCCTCTTCCATACACGGCAAATCTTATGGCATATGGTGTTATCTATGTAGTGCCATTCTTCCCCATTGTTGGCGCACCTGGCAATCCGAGTGACGATTGGCTCTTTACAAAGTTAGGATATCTTGCTGATGACACGCAAGTCAGCGTCACAATGTTTGGGACGCCGCATACCTACGTAGTTCTCAACAACACCGCGGGAAATCCACAGTTTGTCTATGGTATATCTACTGCTATTTTGATGCGTTATGAGTAAGGATTAGCAATGGCGACCTTTCGACAAGCCTATGGCACAACTCAAGGTGGGGCCCTAGTTCTCACCGTTGCACAATACGGCATATGGTACTCAGGGGATTTGGTTTTAATGTATTGCCGTTGGGGATACATACCGGGTGTTACCGGAACTATTACCGACCCTCAAGGTAATGTGTGGACACCTTTTTTTGGTTCGGGAGTTAACACTCTTGGAACCCCACAGTTGGACGGAACAGGAGCAGAAGCTGTTCAAGTTTGGTGGACTATATTATCAAACTATGCCAGCTATAATGTGACGGTCACCTTTTCCACGAACGTAGCTTATCCTCTTCTAGGAGCTCAGGCTTTCTACAACTACTCCGGCAACCCATTGACGATTCAAGGGAAGTCGGCTGTTGGATCCCCCGGCAGTTCTCCTGATATCGTTGTTGCAGCAGGGCCAGGAACTCTTCTTTCTGGTTTTATCTTTGTATGGAATGAAGGATTATCAACACCGTCAGGCTGGACTTTAGGCTGGGGTTATAACAACTATGATTATTCATTCTATATTGAATCTCCAGCAGCGGGAAACTACAATATCAACACTGGTGGTTCGGCTGGATACTTTTCAGCGATTATTTATGAACCACCTGCCAGCGAAGAAACCTTTCCGGCTATTGACTTTGCTGATATGAAGATGAAGAATGTTATGTCAGGTGGGGATAGTTTGCTTGTGATGGGCAACGCAGGCAGCGGTCCTACACCCCCATCACACGGACAGGGATTCCCGACAGGACAGCAGACATAATATGAGCCAAGTCATCATCAATAAAGGCATGCCGAGCTACAATCAGATGGATCCGAACAGACCCGTCTCGGGATCCTTTGAGGATACTGCTTATCCTGAGATGACTGCTTTTGATCTTCGTGAGTGGTTCGCGCGCACTATGAATGGTGATTTCGAGGATCCTGGTATTGGTCGGCCGGCGGTCTACCGCAAGCTATCCAATACTAAGTGCCAGTGCTTTGATATAAATAACGGCTCTCCTGACCCCAACTGTGTCTACTGTAATGGCGAAGGCTATCTCTTCACCGAGGAAGTAAAGACGGTCTATTTCGCCAAGAACTTTGGCTCGGTTTTGGGCTCCGCCACGCAGATACAGCAGCACAGCCAGATCTCTCCTATAGGCGTCCAGGACTCGGATCGCTGCCTGGCTTTCATGTTCTGGTATGATATCCCAGACTACGAACGTTATTCAATCCCCACCCGCCCGGCGCCGGATAAGCTCTTTGAGCTGAAGGTAGGCCCAGACGGGCAAACAGACCCTGCTATGATTCGCACCGAAGTCTGGCGTGTACGTAGTCTTACAGGACACCACGGAGACAACGGAAGGATCGAGTTCTTTGAGCTGGGCTGTGAGAAGGTCACTATCTAAAGGTCCTTGATTCTACTATACTAATCAGGGATGAATGATTGGAGTTTGTCGATGGGCCCAACGAATGTAACAGGACAGCCGTTGTACTTGACCCGCTCACCACTCCCTGCCGTTGACTGGGATACCTTTTTTGATGCGGTTGCTGAAGCAATGAAGCTACATATTGCTTCCACAGGTCCTCCAGGCCAGCGAGCCCCGACTTTGGTTGCTGAGTATCCTAAGGATAACGAGGGAAACCCAACAACGCCTTTTGACCTTATCATTTACGGGATTCAAAAGTCGGTCAGAGCAGCAACAGACCCCAAGCAGCAGCGCATCCCTAAAGGACCGACGCTGCGAGAAAGACGCCCACACCCGACCAAGAAAGGCTACTCGCTGATTACGATCGCGTGGTGGGAGATGATGACCGTACGCTTTGTGTGTTATGGACTCTCCAGTACGAGAGCGGATGAGATAACTAAGTGGTTTCATAAGATGATGATGCGGTACATCTTTGACCTTAGTTTCTTCAGAGTCCGCGGCGTACAGTACATGACATTTGAAGAGCGCGGCCCCTGTGAGTTCTCTAGAGAGTACGGACAAGAAGTTCATTTCCGTCATCTGGATTACAACGTTCGACTCGAGTTGATCGAGACTTTCGAATGTAAGAACCTTGAATCGATTAATGTCACGGTGGGCGGACCGCCCAACCCTGAGCAGTCCATCGATCTGGTCGAGCAATACAAGATTCCTAGTCCGTAAAGAAACTTCCGGAGGAAAAGATGTCCTTCACATTTGCAAACTTGCCGGGTGTTCAGGTTCAGACCGTAGACGGTGGTCTGGCCGCCGTTAACACCCCAACAAATCAATCGATCATGGTCCTTGGCACCTCCGCGACTGGACCCGCAAACAGCCCTTACCAGGTTGTAAGCGTTGCTACAGCAACCACTCTTTTCGGGCTGGATGGCACGCTAATCCGCGGTATGTCTGAAGCGGCCGTATACTGCGACAATGTTTACCTGATGCGTATCGGTACTGCTCAGGGCACACTTCTGGTGGGAACTTCTGGCAGTGGTTTTGGTCCGAACAATCCTATCGAGAGTGCGGTATTAGTCGGTGGACAGATTACCTACACGTTAGTTGGCACACCAACTCCTGATCTCTTGCAAGGTTCTCCGTTCACTGTCACGGGTTTCACGGCTGCTTATTACAACGTTACAGCACAGCCGATCGCATCGGTTGGTGCTAACACAATCGTTGTTAACCTCACTGGTCATGTTGATGAGGCAATCGAGTCGCCAACAGTTACCGACACTTATTCCAGCTTCCCGACAGCTCAAGCAACTAGCACGACTTCTTTGACCCTTAACTTTACTGGCTCCCCAACAGCGGGGGTTGTAGTTGGATCAGAAGTTGTTCTGAGTGCTCTGGACGATTCTGCTCATGATGTAGGTTCGTGGAATACGAACTACATCGTTTCCCAAGTCACTGCTCATACGCTTGTCCTGACTGGTACAGGTCTTGTTGTGGGTGGACCTTCCACTCTTATAGCAGGTGCTTTGTCTGCTACCAAGGCTATCGGCAAGCAGCCTGTAGCTGCACAGCCTGGATATTTGATCACTCTCGGTCAGGTTGAAGCAGATGCCAACTCGCGTTACAGCGTATGGTATGCTGCTGGTGCACTCTCGATTTGGTTGGACAATGAACTTGTCTACTCTAATGACCCTGTTGTAACAGGCAGCAGTGCTGTTATCAACACTGGTGATTGCGTTATTTCTGGTTCGGCAACAGGCGGCACAGCAATCGGTACAGGTACCGACAGCTTGGCAACTGCCGTTCAGATCCAGAATATCAGCGGTGGTGCAACTTATGTTGCTCCTCAGACTGGTATTGGTCTCACCGGCCGCCAGCTGTACATCGCTCAACAGAATGCGATGAACCTGCTTCAGGGCTTCCCGATCGACGAAGTTATCGTTCCTGGTGCTCTTGGCGACAACCCGAACGTTGCGTTCTATCTTACTGGACCTTCGCCCAACAATCCAGCTACCAACCCCAATGCTCTTGATTGGTTGTGGACTGGTGTTGATGCTCAGGGCAATCCTATCTATCAGTGGGCTTCCGAGACTTTGTTCTGGAACTCCACAAACCAGTCTGCTGCGAGTGCTTTGCTGCGAGGTCAAGGTTCCACTACTACAGCGGTTTCATTCTCCTTCAGCGATCCAACAACTCGTTTGGCATCTGGTGTTGGTGCTGGTGGAACAGTCCAGCCGTCAGGCTTCCATGAAGTCAACTTCGCATATCAGCTCGCGCGCTTCTGCTTCAATCAGAGCGAAGCTCCCCAGGCTGACAACGGTGGTGCTCTCGGCTTCATCGGCTTTAGTGGCCCTGCAAGCTTGAGCAACTTCTCGCTCCCGGCCGTGAAGGCATGGATTGGCTACCTGCCAGTTTATGATCCTATCACTGGTCTTGCAACAGTATCTGGTGCTGGTTTGCTCGGTATTCCTTACCTGGTTGGCTGTGCAGCATCCAGTTTGAATACAGCAACTACAGAGGGTGGATCTCGCGCACGCGTTCCTGGCTTGTTTGATTCGGATTCGGGCGAATATGATGGTGGTCCAGAGATCGACAGCAACGGTTACAAGGTCGACATGGGCGCTTATCTCTGCCCACAGGGTGATTATGCCCTCCTGTCGAACGGCTACGGCACATATGTCGGCAACATCTCTGGTATCATCGCCGGCTTGGTCAGCACTCTTGACCAGCAGAAGGCGGTTACCAATAAGCCAGTTGCGGGAGCACAGCAGCTCTATCGTGCAAGCCTCAACCAGCTCGATGCTCTCACATTCGCAGACGTCAACATGCTCCGTTACAAGGGTGTGGGTGCTCTGCCAGTTGCCTTGATCGACAAGACCGCGGCAACATCAGCAAGTGATTATACATTGGCCCTCCGTCAGCGCATCAAGTTCCTCGTGATCCAGACGCTGCTTACCGAAGCTAACAACTACATCGGTAACGGAACCAATGATGGTTTGTCCTTGGTGGCCTTGAAGACTTCTCTTGACGCCGACTGCTTGAACCTCCAAAAGCGCGGCTACCTCTCGAGCTACAACTTCACGATCACCTCTACCCCAGCCCAGCAGAAGATTGGTCAGGCCTCCATCCAGATCAGTTTCGTTCCTGCTAATGAGCTGGTTCAGTTGAATGCCACAATCGGCATTAACCTGAACGCCTAATAGTATCAACGGTTTAATCTGGGGCTGACTCTCGTGGTTGGCCCCGGGTAAACTTCCTCAGTAGTATCTCCTCCCAGGAGTCATAAACAAATGGCTATTAATACAAATAGCGGTAACTCGCTCGAAAGCGAAATCGCTCGTTCCTACAACTCGTTCTCAGGCTCGGACATCCGTGCCCAGATCGGCAACATCCCGTTCGCCGAGATCCAGGCGATCAGCTACAGTGTTACCCGCGAGAAGGCGCCTATCTATACGATGGGATCACCAGATCCTCGTGCCTTTAGCCGTAACAAGCGTGGCGTTGCTGGCTCCTTGGTCTGGATTAACTTCGATCGTCATGCTCTGTTGAACATCATCTATGAAGCATCAGGTGTATTCGTGGCTAACGTCGACGACGTTCGTCCGGAATACAACCCTGCCTCTCAACAGCAGCTTTCTCAGACAGCGATCTTCTCTTCGTCTCTTACCCGTGCGGTTCCTATCCCGCTCCCGACGACTGTCGACTCGGCAGAAGTGCCAATCAACTCCGTCTCGGGCTTCAAGCAGGAAGCAACTCCATGGTACTCGGATCAAATCCTCCCCTTTGACATCACTCTGGCCGGCACGAATGAAATCGGAGCCGCCACTACGATGAAGATCTTCGGTGTTGAGATCCTAAATGAAGGTATGGGAGTCAGCATCGATGACGCGGTGACCGAGATGCAAGCAACGTGGGTTGCTCGTCTCGTTGAGCCTTGGTCCGCTGTTGCGACCGCCTTCCCGAACCTCGCTGGTGAGGGTGGCAGTTAATCCGTAGGAGTTACCTATGGGTTTCTTCTCACGTTTTGGTAAAGTTGCCGATCAGATCAATGCTTTTGGGATTGCTCATCCAAAAGCTACATCTGCCGTCCTACTTGGCACTGCAGGCTTAGCTTTCGGTGCTGGTGGTTATCAGATGTATCAGCATCATCGTAAAGCTGCGGCAATGCGCAAGTTCAATTCCATGTGGGCAAATGCCCATGGGACATTGGAAGATTCACAAGGCCGTGTTCGTGCGGCCTATTAACTCTCAGGTTCGAAGCTAGTGCTCTATCCAGGGGCTGCTGCTGATTCAGCAGCAGCCCTTTTGCTTTATCCCTCCCTCCTATGTCCATTCCCTCCCTCAGTGTAGTTACAGCTGGCTTTTCTCCAGTTAACGGCGACCAGACTTCCCTCCTTACGTCTGGTCTGTTTCCCGTTACTGAAAAGCAGCCGGGTCAATACGACTCAACCTCTACAACAACTCAGGGACAGCCAAACCCCACAGTAAGTGATCTAACTGATCAGACAGGAGGTTTGATCCCTACTGCTGGGAATACATTTCAAACATCGATTGGTATTCCGATCGGGACGGGCTCAGTCCCTTATGATTTGGAAGACTTGATCAATAATCCCAATGGGGGAATGGGACTCTCCATCTACAATCCAGATGGTACACTTACCACAGATCTCCAGAACAACTATTCAACCTACACAGGGACAGATCTGAAGATCATCGTGGATCTAGTCAACACAGACACCACAAGCACGATTCGCAAGAACCAGAAACAGCTGATTGAATGCACTACTTTCACTGTCTCCATCCACAGAGAGAAGTCTGCTGTGCGCGCGGCAGGCTACATCAATCCTAAGGGCTTTGCCCGCGGGCGCCGTACAATAGCCGGTACGATGGTGCTCACTCAGTTCACCGTTGATATCCTGTACAGGTTCCTGATGGCTAACCAGTTATCCGCTCACGACCTGTCCAAGGATACCTTCTATGTCAAGGTCGACCAACTTCCTCCATTCAATATGACCATGATCTTCACGGATGAGTTTGGCAATGCCAGCTATCGGCGTGTACTTGGTGTAGACTTTGTGACCGATGGTGTGGTATACTCTACTAACGACATGATGACTGAACAGACTATCAGTTACATGGCCTCGGACTTCACACCTCTCTTGAACTTTGAAGCCAGTGCTTTGTTCCGTTCTGACAACGCTGGCCAGAGCGTGGCTACCGAGAATACCGTCGAATCAGTCATGAACAGCAAGCAACAGTTTGCTATCCCTCCGACCAACATCTTTTCCACACAAGGTAGTGGGTACTAATGGCACTTTACAGCCCAGTCGTATTGACCGTCATTGATGGGACAACCAATGATCCTGTCGATGATGCACAGGTGTTTATCAATGGCTCGGGCAACTTCGATCCCACGCAGTTCACAGTAGTAACTGACTCAACAGGCAGTGCGACATTCCAAGTGCCTTTGAATCCCGTGCAGGTTCAGATGCAGATCAAGGCTGTTGGATATCAAACTCTGAGTCAGCTTCTGTCAGTTAGCACAACAGTTGCTCAGTCAATACAGATTACACTGACTCCTACTACCCCAGCCAAAACTAATATTGAGTTGTGGTTTATCCCCGCGGTCCCTGGTATCTCCTGGGGTCTTTCAGGACCAGCCAGCGACAGTGGAGTAACAGATAATGCAGGGACTTCCACAACCCTGAATCCCATCCCGCTCGGCACATATACCCTAGCCGCCACTCTCGCAGGCTATCAGCCTTATAGCCAACCCTTTGTAGTTACAAACCAGATTGATGCTTATACGATCACTTTGGTTAAGCTGGCTGACCCAAACAACGGACAGCAAACAGGCAATGCTACTGACTCATCCCAAAGCACTTCCCAGCCTTCCAGCATTGTAAGCAGCACTTCTACCGTTCCTCCTGCGCCGGCGGAATACACCTATCCTAACTCCGAGTACGACAGGTACTTCACCGTCACCGGCGCGCGTATGTACATCGGAAATATCTTCATAGATGAGCTGAACTCCGTTCAGTATGCCCTCCAAGATAACGCGGTTCCTATCTATGGTTATGCCAGCCGCTACGTGGATGCTTATGCCCAAGGTCGATCGCTGGTACAGGGGCAGTTCACTATCAACTTTGTGACAGAGGGGTATCTGTACACTGTCATGCAGGAGTATCAGAGGTTCCTGCAGAACACTCAGAATACCCAGGCTCTGGTAAACAGCCCCGCCCAGCAAACTATCATTACTATTTTGGGTAAGATGGCTGCTCGTGATAGTCTATTACAGCAGGCAAATAACAACCCGAACGATACAGGTTCGGCTAAGCAGGCGGCCAATCTACAGATCCAAATCAATGCTCTGAGAGCTGGTTTAACTCCAGAGCAGATGCAGACATTGGCGACGAACATCACACAGCAGAACACTAGCTTTTCTGATGTGATTGGGTTCGACAATGCCGTTTACCAGGATGTGCTGTTTGACATCCGCATTGAACTAGGTAACGAGATCACGGGAGTAAAGCGTGTTCGCTACTTGGAGAAGTGCAAGCTGATTTCGAATGAACAGGTGATGGCCCAAGATGGCCAGACCATTCTGGACTCCTATGGGTTCATCGCAAGGCGGCTAAGATAATGCATTGGGGTGATATCATATTTTGTGTCGTGGCTGTCATCGTTGTGGCCCGCGGCATGATCAAGGAGTGGAAACGAGTTTATGGAAACCATGGAAGATGTGATACGGAAGAGGGGTAGTAAGTATTGTGTCCTCTCTGAGAAGGGTAAGAACCTAGGCTGCAGCAAGTCTAAGCATCAGGCTCACGTCCGACTTGGTCAAGTTGAGTTTTTCAAAAAGAAGTCTCGCAAGAAGAAGTAATGTTATAATAGATCATCAGGAGAATCTAGAATGACTACCGAAGATGTAGTAGCTACACCAGAACAGCCCGAACCAAAGCCTGTCGACAAGTCAAACATGGACCCTCACGAGTTCCTCGCATCCCTGCCTGGCGCCCCCACGAAGGACATGATTGCTGCCTGGAAGCAGCAAGCTCCCAACAACAGACTCGAGGTCTTCACTCCCGACGGTAAGCGTGCTTACATCGTCCGCGGATTGACAGGTCTTGAACTGACCACGATCCAAAAGCAGATCCAATCCATGGCGACCCCAGTGGCGGATCCCGAACTCGAGATGCAACTCCATGCTGTTGTCAAGGCCGTTGTCTGGACGAACGCAGGCCAGAATGGAAAGCTCACCGATGTCGGTTTGCGCACTGGCGCTGCTGGCCTCCCGGCCACCTTGTTCACCAAGGTAACAAAGCTGTCGGATTTCATGGATCCGCAGCAGATTGAGTTCCTTTCCGCTGAGCTGTAATCATGACAACTAGGGCCGCCACTTGGCCCAGTGGGACACGTGTAATCTGGCGTGACCTCACTTGGGGAGAGTACCGAGATGCCCGTTCTCGTCAAGGGCCTCCCGCTGAAGTAGCCCTACACGTCTATAAACTATGTGTTATCCACGGTCCACGGCCGGAAGAGCTTCCGGCCGGGATCATGATGTGGATCTACAAGGACCAGCTTGAGAAGAGCCCCTTCTCTGGATCCTTCCAGACTATATCTCTTCCGCTAGAGAATGCACGCAAGAAGGTATCAGAGTCTTATCTTCTGTGCGCGCAGGCTTTCATAGCATCTGTATTCAAGATCCCTTTCGAGGTGATGAATGACTGGAGCGCGGAAACACTACTCGTACGCCTCGCCCAGGCTGAGTTTGTTAGCGGCGTGCCACTCAACCCGGTGGATCCTAAGGCCACTAAGTCTGCTAAGGGCAGTAATAAGAGACCGAAGCGGCCCCTTACCGACGCCCAGCAAATAGCAATAGAGAGGAAAAATGATCCAGCTTTCAATCGCCGCCCAGGACAAGCTCGCCAGCGTCCTCAAAGATAATCCAGATCTATCAGCCGTCAGGATGGGTGTAGAAGGTGGCGGCTGTTCGGGCTTTCAATATCACATGAGTCTAGGGCCTTGTGAGAGGTGGCCTGCTGATTATGAGACAGCCTGGAATCTATATACTTTTGGAGACTTAAAGGTCTATGTTGACCCAATGAGTGAGATGTATCTAGATGGTGTTACCGTAGACTACATCGATACCATTCCTGAGTCCGGATTCAAGTTCACTAACCCAAACGTAAAGACAGCCTGTGGTTGTGGTAAGAGCTTCAGCGTTTAATATGCATGGCAACCTGGCACCAAAAGCATTTCTTTCACGTTCTCGACGTCGAGACCACAGGCCTGTCCGCTGGACATAAGAATACAGGCCTGCTCCAGATCTTCGCTTCAAAACTCCCTCCTTACGTAGCATCCCCGTTTCACCCCACCACGTTAGTAAAACCCCGCACAGGATACACCGATCCTGTGAGCGGGGTTCACATTCCATTTGCATACAACTATGAGAAAGGTCAGCATGTTCTTTCTCAGGCCATGAAGCTTGGCCAGGAGAGTGAAGAAGAGT
>Ga0181530_10005534_pt1 | contig 12847 bp, 9 predicted proteins | sample PEATcosm2014_Bin_42_FD_119769 | JGI IMG/M metagenome (GOLD analysis project Ga0181530, IMG submission 119769) | Peatland microbial communities from MTU Mesocosm Facility, Houghton, MI, USA - PEATcosm2014_Bin10_60_metaG | ecosystem: Environmental > Terrestrial > Soil > Wetlands > Peat | place... | reverse complement strand
TGCTAAAGAGAAAGGGCTGGAGTCGTGGGAATACCTGAAGCGGCGGCTCAAGGAGTTGAACCTGGCAGGACCGGAACCCGTGGTCTATCGCAGCAAGGTGAATTGCCTCCGCGTGTGCGTGCAGGGGCCAATCGCCGTCGTCTATCCTGAGGGGATTTGGTATCATTCGTGCACGCCGGAGGTGCTCGAACGCATCATCCAGGAGCACCTGCTCAGCGGGAAGATCGTCGCAGCCTTCACCTTCGCAAGGAACCCGATGGATAATTGTTAGCCAGGCCATCGCGTAAGACCCAGGCCGGCTGAGCTTCTTGCCTGCGAGCCCGCAGCGCGGTAAGCTCGTGGGCGTCAATGCCCCCAAAGACAGAGACCACTTGCTCAAGTGCCACGCCGGTGCATGTCGCCAAAGGTCTGGTAGAGCATAGATTGGCCCGGCTGCTTGTGGTGCTTGCGGGCCTCATTCTTGGGCAAATCATTCTGTACGGCCCTTCCCTGATTGGCCGGAAGATACTGCTGCCGCTCGATATTCTGGCGGAGCCAGGAATTTACCTTCCCCGGACACCCGAGGTCGCGAAGATCGAGCCCCACAATCGCTATCAGTCCGACTTGATCTACTATGCCGAGCCGTCACGGCGCTTTGGAGCTTCGGAGATTCGGGCGGGACGCTTGCCGATGTGGACTCCCTGGAACTATGCCGGGGCACCATGCATTTGGCCGAAGTTCTCGCCCCTCTTGGCGTTGGAGTGTTGCACCTTGTCGCCGGTCGTGCTGGCCTGGACCCAGCTTGTCGTTGCGATCATGGCAGGTTTGGGTGCGTACTTATTCTGCCGGGGTGTGCTGGCGCTCAGCTTTTGGCCCGCAGCGGTAGCCGCATGGTGTTACCCGCTGACCGGCTTCTTCGTCTTCTGGCAGGGCTACCCCACCTGTCTGCCTGTGGTGTGGTTGCCCTACATTCTGTTCGCAGTGGATAGAACGGCCCGGCGCGGAAATGCTTTAGCGACAGTTGGATTGAGCGTGACGACTGGTCTAGTGCTCATTAGCGGCCAATTGGACATCGCTGCGCAAGTGTTTTTGGGCTCAGGCATTTATGCGGTTTGGTGTCTGCTGGATGCATATCACCTGGGACTGGTTGAGGAACGGTTGTCACCCGAGGCCGCTTATCCGAGTTCGTCTCATCGCTTCCCGGCAGCCCAAGGCGCTGGCATGCTCGTAATCGGTTGGGCCCTGGGCTTTATGCTGGCCGCGCCGTATATCCTGCCGGTCCTGGAATACGCGCATACGGGCGCCCGCGTTGCCCGGCGGACTGCAGGACAGGAGGAGAGGCCGCCGATCGGGCTGGCCGCCCTGCCACAGATCGTCTTGCCGGACATGTACGGCGCCTCCCAGGCAGAGAGCGTCCGCTTCAACCGGGTGGTTCAAAGTGAGAGTACAGCGGCTGCCTACACAGGCGTCCTGGCAACCCTCCTCGTGGCGCCGCTGGCTTGGTGCAGCCGACGCCACCGAGCGATCATTATGTTTTGGGCCCTGCTTGCCCTTTTATCACTGAGTTGGTGCCTGAACATCCCGGGCTTCGTCCATCTCCTGCGCCTGCCCGGTCTTAACCTGATGTCCCATAACCGGCTGGTCTTTCTCGCCTCGTTCGCCATCCTGGCGATGACAGCCGTCGGGCTGGAGGTGCTTGGGCAAAAAGCCGTCCCTTGGCGGAGTTGGTTTTGGCTCCCGGCCGCAGTGCTTGCGGCGCTGTGCCTGTGGTGTATCTATCGAGCTTTCCACCTGCCGGAGGCTATCAGCAGTGGTCTTAAATCACGCGTCATGCAGGGCAAGTATGCCGACTGGGTTCACGATCTGGAAGGAGTAGCGCGGGCCCAGCGATGGTTTGTCCGCCACTACGCCGCGGCGGCGGTGTTGTGCGGCACCGGCGTGGCCGGCTGGCTGGTGCTGCGCTCCAAGTGCGGCCTAAGGGTTCAGTGGCTGCCCCTCGCGGGAGTGCTTCTCATGATAGATCTCCTCTGGTTTGGCTGGGGGCGAAGCGCTCAATGTGATCCCGCGCTCTACTTTCCACCCATCCCCGTCTTGAGCCAGGTGGCCCAGTCGGCCCCTGGCCGAATCATTGGTGCCAACTGCCTGCCCGCTTCGCTCGCGCTCATGTGCGGTTTGCGTGATATCCGGGGATACGACGCGGTTGACCCTGCGCGACTTGTCGCCCTGGCAGAGATCGGCGGCGATCTTCCACCCGGAGCCTATCGTTACGCGCGGATGCAGACGCTGCTTCCCAAGGCCACCTTCACGTCCGAGAGAGGGATCCGACTCTCGCCCGTCCTTGATATGCTCAATGTGCGCTACGTGATCTTTCGTGGTACGCCACCCACCAACGTCCATGCCGCTTTTCAAGGGACCGACTACTGGGTCCTGGTCAACTCCAATGCCCTGACGCGAGCGTTCGTCCCACGCAGGGTGGAAACGGAGACCGACGACAAAGCGCGCCTGGCCAAGCTGGCGGCGGGAGACTTCGACCCTCGCGAAGTGGCGTACGTCGAGTCGCCCTTGACTCTGTCTGGTCCCTGCCGGGGCGAGGCTAAGATCGTGGATGAGAATCCTACGCGCGTCCGGGTATCGCTGCGCATGGAGACGCCCGGGTTGGTTGTGCTAGCGGACCTCTGGGACAAAGGCTGGCAGGCTTACCTGGATGGAAAGCGCGTGCGGATTCTGCGGACCAACCATGCGATTCGCGGGGTGGTGGTCCCGGCTGGCACCGCCACGCTGGAATTCCGTTACTCGCCGGCCAGCTTCACTTGGGGGCTGAGGCTGGCGGCTTTGGCGGGGATGGTCCAGGCGGCCTGGCTCGGAATTACACTTTGGAGACGCGTGTCTATCAAGGTGAAGACATGAGGCGGTCCGCTTTCGCCGCCAGGATGAAATCGCTCTCGGTCAGTCCGTTGACCTTATGGGTCCAGATTTGCAGCTTGACCTTGCCCCAGGCCAGGTAGATGTCGGGATGATGATTCACCGCCTCGGCCAGTTCGCCCACCTTGTTGGTAAAGCGCAGAGCGTCACGGAAGTTGTCGAATCTGTATTCCTTCTCCAGACGACGCCCCTCGACGACCTGCCAGTGCCCATCCAATTCGCCGGCCAGCTTCGCAAGGGCCTCGCCTTTGAGCGCCGGCACGTCCCCCTTACAGGCGACGCATTCTCTCTCGGCTAACACACTCATATACTCGTGCTCCGTTCGTTGTTATTCGCGATCCAGAATACCCTAGCACACAATCCTCGGAGACGAGAGCGGCAGAACATGGGGGACTTCCCGCCCCATCCGGGACGTCAGTCCGCCTTTGCTCTGATGAACGCCAACTGCCGCAGCAGGCTCTCCCGTATCGCGTTCTCGATCCCGCGTGCGAAGGGAGCAGGCGAGTTTGCCCGAGCTAAATTGGATTCCAGCACTTCGTAACCGCCCTCGGGCAGCAATGATTCCGTGGGCAAGTAGGCACGGGCTTCCTGGCAGTAACCCCAAGTCACGATCTTCAGCGGCGCGAGCCAGGCCGTCATCTTTGGGCGCCATTCGATGCAGGGCTCGCCGCCGCAATGCACAATCCACTGGTTCTCCGCCAATCGAATCAAACCGAGCGACGACGCATCCCCGCGCGCAAACCCCTCCCCCGAGTCATAGCGCTTCAACCAATAGTCGGCCACGGCGAGCCGGTAGGCGTTTGTTTGGATCAGCGCATTAGCCCGCATCTTCTCGTAGCCTTCACGCGGCGGCGCTTTATCGCGTGGCAAGTAAGGCCGGTCGCTAGTGCCGGTGATGTCCAAGGTTAGCGTTTCGCCGGGGGTTTTCAGGGCGGCCAGGACGGAGGAGGACAACTCTCTCCCCGCACGCTCCAGATCCGCCGGCTTGGACGTACGGAAACGACCCTGGTCCAGGTCGGCCAGCGCCCGGGGTCGGATGTCGCCCGCAAAGCCCTGTACAAACTGGGTGTGCGACTTTGGCCCGAGCGCCTCGCGCAAGAACCTGCGGGTCGCGCCAGGAAAGTCCGCCGAGATCGCTGAGTAAGCGAAGCCATAGACCATGACCGCATGACAGGCGCAGGAGAACACCACCGCGGGCGGCCCGCCGCTTTCGGGCGTTAGCTTCAGCACCCACACCTTCTCGTCATAAGGGCCTCTGGGGTCAGGATTCATAGCCGACCTGCCCTGTTGGTCCTTGCCCCGCCGGTTAATGCCGATGTCTGTGCTTCCCTGGAATACTTCCACCCGCACAGGCTGCATCGCCTTGCCCGCCTCCTGGGCGGCACCAACAACCTTCTCTTCCAGCGCCTTAAAATAATCCACCTCGATCTGCGGCGCCGGGCCAACTCCGGCTATCAGGCTGCGCAAGGTGTATGGGCCACTGTGAGTGTGCGACGCATTCAGCACCACCAGGTTCCAATCCACCCCCAACTCGTGCACCAGGCGCGTGCGGATGCGGTCGCTCAGATCGTGTGGCAGGCCGATCACGTCGAACGAGGCCAGGGCGAATCCACTGCCGTTTCCGTCCCGCAGGCACAATACTTGAGCGTAGAGCGGATCGAGTACCTTGTCAGCCGGCGTCTGAGGCCCGGCACGCCCGCCCAGAGCTATGCCCAGCGGGGGTGTGATCTCGACTTCCGCCCAGCCGGCCGTAGCGCCTCCATAGCTTGCCTCCGCTGCGCAGGCGAGGGACAGGTCTAGGCCCAGCGCGGCAGCTAACGAGAGCGGGAACCCCAGCGCGGCGAATACAAGTCTCATGCGCCACAGCTTGCTCAAGCATCGCCACTCGACACAATGACTTTCCCAGCCGGTCCCGTGATGCTTGCTCCCCGGATGCAGGAGCCTCTGGTTGGCTGGCTGCCCCGGCGCTGCCGGCGTGTTGTCCGCGTGTTGTAACGAAGGATATACGATGGGATTACGATGGATATACGATGGATATACGAAGGAAGTGGGCCTTTTTGCCCTCGGACATGGACGTACGCCACGCAAGCACCGCAGCTTTTTATAAGACGTGGAGTCCGGCGCTTTGTTCATTTCATCCCAGAGAGATTAGTGTGGACGCCGTGCGGCCAACCTGTTATGAATGGGCCAACTGGAAGGAGCATACATGGCGAGACTTGTGGTTAAAGCGGGCGAAGGCCGAAACCAAGTGATCGAACTGCACCTCGGCTCCAACCGTGTCGGGCGCAGTTCAGGTAACCATTTCCGGATTGAACATCCCACTATTTCGGCGACGCATTGCGAGATCGTCCTCACGGAGCAGGGAGTCACGGTGCGCGACTGCGCCTCGACCAACGGCACTTATGTTAATGGCGAACGCGTCCGAGTAACGGAGCTGTCGGTGGGCCAAATTCTGCGGCTGGGCGACGTGGAGTTGCTGGTGGAGACCACTGACGCCGTGATCGCCATTCCGAAATACGAGGCGCCCCGCCCTGCCCCGCCCGTTGTTCGTTCCGACGGTTCCATGATTTGCCCCCGTCATCCCAAAGCGCAAGTCACGCATCAATGCACCCGCTGCCGCGAGGTGATGTGTGACGCCTGCGTGCATCGTTTGCGCCGGCGGGGCGGCAAGCTCTTCAAGCTCTGCCCAATCTGCAGCCACCACGTTGTGCCGATTGGCGGGGAGAAGAAGCAGAAGAGATCCTTCCTGGGGCTCTGGACCAAGACCGTCAAACTGCCTTTCCTTCACAGTTCCAAATCCAAGCGAGCCGAATAGCCCTCCGGCTCGGCAGTGGAAAGGCCCGCTTAGCCCAAACCCGTCGCCACGACGCGGATGGTTTCTTCCAGCGTGGTCTGGCCGCTAATGGCTCGATGGAGACCATTCTGCCAAAGCGTGCGCATGCCCTGTTGGATGGCGATTTCCTCGAGGGCTGAGGTCGGCACCTTCTTGAGCACGGCTTCGCGGAAAGGCTCGCTCACCACCAGCAGTTCGCTCGCCGGCACCCGCCCGGCGTAGCCAGTTTGGTTGCAATGGTCGCAGCCCGCCCCACGGCGGAACTGTGCCTGGGGCCGCAGCGCCTCCGGGATGACCTTGAGCTGGCTAGGTGCCGGCTCGTATGGCTGCGCGCAATGAGGGCAATTGGCGCGCAATAGCCTCAAGCCCATCACCCCCAGAATGCTCGACGCCAGCATGAAGGGTTCGATCTCCATGTTGATGAGGCGCGTGAAAGCGCCCGCCGAAACACCCGAGTGGATGGTGCTGATGACCAGGTGCCCTGTCAGGCCCGCTTGCACGGCGATGGCCGCCGTCTCCGGGTCCCGAATCTCGCCGACCATGATGACCTGCGGATCCTGCCGCATGATGCTGCGCAGGGCGACGGCGTAGGTGAACTCCTGCGCCGGATTGATCTGAGTCTGGCTGACCATCGGCAGGTTGAACTCGACCGGGTCCTCCACCGTGCTGATGCTGACGCTGCTACCGTCCCGCTGCATAATGTGGCAGAGGGAAGAGTACATCGTGCTGGTCTTGCCGGAGCCAGTGGGACCGGTGAACAACACCAGCCCGCTGGACCGTTCCAACAGGCGCACCAACCCTTTGTAAGTGTCATCCTCGAAGCGGAGCGTGTTCAGCTCAAAGCGCCGGTCGCGGGCGTCGAACAGCCGGATGACAATCTTCTCGCCTCGCACAGTGGGAAAGATCGAGACCCGCAGTTGGACGTTGTCCACCTCGGGTCCGCCGACCGCCGCGCCGTCCTGGGGCATGCCGGCCTGGTAGGTGACCAGATTGGCCATGACCTTGAAGCGCATGGAGATCTTGTCCAGCAGATCGAGCGGCAAATGGGCCACCTCGGTGAGAACGCCGTTCACGCGCGCGCGCACGGCGATGGCGCCTTCCCAAGGCTCGATGTGCAGGTCGCTCGCCCCGAGGCGAATGGCGTCCTGCACCAGGCAGTTGACCAGGACAATAACCTCGATGCCCTGGGCGGCGACCTCCGACTCCAGATATTGCACGGTGTAACTCATGGTAATCAAGTTGTGCTTACCTGCCGCGATCCGACCGCGCAAGTCTTAAGGCAGATGGGAAGTAGAGGCAAGCCTGGATTGGCAGGCGCAGCTTTAGCTGGACAGCCTCCGTTAGGAGCACGACCATTTAGTCCGCCGTATGTCACATCTGCCGCGCGTGCCACTCTTTTCGCTGGCCCCGCTCTTCCTATGCTTCGCAGGTGCGGCCCAGGACGTCCTTCCCGGCAGCCAGCCGTTGACCCTCCAAGGCGATCTCTCCGCCCAAATGGTCGCGGGCATTGACAAGTTCTTCACATGCGAGCTGGAACAGTCCATCATCGGGCGCGAGAAGCTCTGGCACCGCGATTTCTCTTCTCCCCAGGCCTACGATGCCTCCGTCCAGACCAACCGCGCGCGCCTAGGCAAGATCATCGGCGCGACTGATGAGCGCCTGCCGGTCACAGCACTGGATTTCGTCAGCAGCACGGCTAGCCCCGCACTGGTTGCCGAGACCGATGCCTTCACGGCCAAAGGGGTGCGCTGGCCGGTCTTTGACGGCGTCTATGGCGAAGGCTTGTTTCTCGAACCGAAAGGACCAGCCGTTGCTTGCATCGTGGCAATCCCTGATGCCGACCAAACACCGGAGATGCTGGCGGGCCTCGCGCCCGGTCTTGCCCCTGAGCGGCAGTTTGCGCGGCGGCTGGCGGAGAACGGCGCCGCCGTCATCTTGCCGGTATTGGTCAACCGTGAGGACACCTGGTCATCCAAACCCCAAATGAAGCGTCTGACCAACCTGCCGCATCGCGAGTGGATTTACCGCCAGGCCTACCCGCTGGGCAGGCACATCATTGGCTATGAGGTGCAGAAGGTCTTGGCGGCCGTGGACTTCTTTGATGGCAAATTCCAGATGGCACATGGCCAACGAAAAAGAATTGGCATCGCCGGCTATGGCGAAGGCGGGCTGGTCGCGTTCTATGCGGCGGCGGTGGATCGGCGTATTGACGCGGTGCTGGTAAGCGGCTACTTCGACTCCCGCCAACACCTTTGGGAGGAGCCGATTTACCGAAACGTATTTGGATTGCTCCGCGAGTTCGGCGACGCGGAGATTGCCAGCCTCATTGCTCCGCGCGCTCTGATCGTCGAATACAGTAAGGCGCCCCAGGTTGACGGCCCGCCCAAACCGCGCACGAAGAAGCCTGAAGCCGCGCCGGGGAAGATCACCACACCGGATTACGCGACGGTGGAGGCGGAGGTCGAGCGGGCGCGCGCGCTCGTCAACGCAGGCGACCCAAAAGTCTTCGACTGTCTCAAGCTCATCAGCGGGACCGAAGGCATGGCCACCGGGCCGGGCTCCGACCGCGCCCTGATCGGTCTCCTGAGTGCGCTGGACGTTTCGACAGAGGAATTGAATCACCCTGGACAGGCTCCGGCAGATTTGCGCTCCGCCTTCGACCCTGCCGAGCGACAGCAGCGGCAGGTCAAGGAACTGGAAGAGTACACTCAGCGGCTCCTGCGTGACTCCGAGTGGGAGCGGGCAGAGTTCTTCTGGCAGAAGGTGCAGGCCACTTCGATTCATGCCTGGGAAACCTCTTGTGTGCCCTTCAGACATATCCTCTGGGAAGAGGTCACGGGCCGGCTGTCCTCCCCTGCCCTCTCGCCCAATCCGCGCACGCGCCGGTGGGAACCAGCCGCTGCGGCTACGGCTTCCGGGACGCAGAGTGCTCCCGCTGACACAGGCCGCGCCGCAGCCAGGAGCTGGAAGGGCTACGAGGTGGTGCTCGACGTTTATCAGGACGTGTTCGCGTGGGGGATATTGCTCGTGCCCAAAGACCTCAAGCCAGGCGAACGCAGGCCGGTCGTCGTGTGCCAGCACGGACTGGAAGGGTTGCCTGCGGATGTCGTTGCCGAGGACCCCGCGAGCGAGGCCTTTCATTACTACAGTGGCTATGCGGCACGGCTGGCTGACCGCGGCTTCGTCGTCTTTGCGCCGCACAACCCCTACCGCGGTGAGGAAAGGTTCCGCCAATTGCAGCGCAAGGCCAACCCGCTCAAGGCCTCGATTTTCTCGGTCGTCATCGCCCAGCACAACTGCATCCTGGACTGGCTGGGCAGGCTGCCGTTCGTGGATGCCACGCGCATCGGCTTCTACGGCCTCTCTTACGGCGGCCTGACCGCCATGCGCGTGCCGGCGCTGCTCGACCGCTACTCCTTCTCCATCTGCTCCGCCGCGTTTAATGACTGGACCCGGAAGACCACCTCCACTGATGCCCCCAGCAGCTACATGTTCCTGGGCGAATACGAGGTGGCCGACTTCAACCTCGGCGAGACCTTCAGCCACGCGGAGATGGCTGCCCTGATCGCGCCACGGCCCTTCATGGTCGAGCGGGGCCACAGTGATCCTGTGGGGGTGGACGAGTGGGTGGCCAGCGAATATGCCAAAGTGCGCCGACTTTACGACCACCTGGGCATCGGCGACCGCACAGAAATCGAGTTCTTTAACGGTGGACACACCATCAACGGCGTGGGCACGTTCGACTTCCTTCATCGCCATCTCGACTGGCCCAAGCCCGGCGAGCCGCGGACGCCCAATTGACACGCAGAAAGCGCGCCCGACACGCATAACGCGTGAAGATGGCGCACTCCGGGAGGTATCGCCCGCTCAGGGCTCGCAATTCCTCACAGAAAGTGCGCGCGGCATGAGTAATGCTAACTGTCAAGGCGCTATGGTCGTGTCTAACTCGTTTCAACCGCAGAATCGCTAACAAGAAGTCGGATCTCTTAATACTATGCAAACGTCAAGGCTCAGACTGACAGAAATACTCATCCTCCTCGCAGCCACATCAGCCGCATTCGGGCAGGGAAACGTCTATTCCATCAATGTGGTCGGCTACTACAACCGGAATGTGGTCGCCGGCGACAACCTCATCGCAAATCAACTGGGCTACGGGACTGGGGGACAATACTCGAACACGCTCGACAACGTGCTGACCTACGGTGTCGCCGATGGCTCCACGTTCACCGAGTGGGACCCCACCGCCAACGCGTTTCTCCCGCTCTCGGTCTTCAACGCGGCCCAGACGAATTGGAGCATCAATTACACGTTTAACCTGGGCCAGGGAGGAGTCCTTCACTCCCCTGTGGCTACGACCTGCACGTTTGTGGGGGAACTTGATGGCAGCATCTACAACATTAACACGGGAGAATACAATTGGAATCCCGGTTACGGCCCCGGGTATTACCTGCTCTCGTGCCCGGTGCCGTTTTCCGACGAGACGTTCCAGGAGATCGTCGGCCGCGATCCGACCGACGGGGAGTGGGTCAAAATCCTGAACGAGGCCACACAAACTTATACTGTCACGACCTACCACGACGGCCTGGGCTGGGACAACGGCGATCCGGACCTGGGCGTTGGCCAGGCGGCGTGGTTCGATCTGGGACCGGTGGTCGTTCCCGAGCCGTCGGCTGGCCTGCTGTTGGCGGCCGCCTGCACCGTCACGCTGCTGCGAAAGCGCCGTCAGAATCCCGCGGGTAACCGCAGACAGTGATCCAGCCCGTTTTCCCCGTGGGAGTCCGCCGGCCAGAGCACAGGTGGTGCGTTCGAAGCCGTTCCCGCAGTCGCGAGGAAGGCATCCAACACGGCGCCCTCAAGAGGAGTTAAATCGAAGGTCCGCGTCGCGATGAGCTGCTTCACCTGTGCTGGCATGCAGCGGCATATCAACGTGCTGACGTTTCGGGTGCCTTCACTCAGATAGACGATTGGACCCATAGCCACTGGCCCGTCATCTATCACGCGCGGGACAACTACGTCTGGCGCCTGGTCGAGGTCGCGCTCGATGGCGAATCGCCGTCCGGGCAGCGGTTTGCCGAATTCAGCCATAGCAGCGGCTTCCAGTCTCTGCGAGACGAAGATCAACCGCAGGCCGGAGGTATCGGCGAGCACTTCCCAAACGCCGGGCCGGCCGCGCGAATCCAGCGTGATGCGGATGCCTTGTCGGGGCAACGCCGGTGGCGCGCCAGGCGGGTGGCTGGGAGAGTAACACCACTGGTAGGATAGCCGCGCGTGAGCATGGCCGTTGAACTGCACGCTGTCAGCGGCAAAGAAGACAGTGGACTGCGGCACGTCCACGCCAGGGACAGTATTCATTGCTCCAGGCGGGCTGTGTAATGACGAATGACGAATGACGAATGACGAGGCTGGAATATCACTGACAGAGGGGGAATTACCGAATACTCCGCGTAGCGAGGCCGCTGAGCCCTGCTTGTCCGGAACTTCCTGGATGATGAGCGGTGCGAGCTGGGAGGCAAGGCCGGCATTGGTCGCGGCGGCGGGCTTGAAGAACATCGCGGCGGCAAACTGGTTGGCCGCCCGCGCATACACCTGCGCTGCCAGGTAAGAGGGAGTCGCTCCCCCGCCACAGGCGCGACTGACCGCACCGAAGCAAAGGAGGAAGATGAGCCAGCTTCCTCTCGAGCAGCCCGTGTAAGCACTTTCACCCATTTGACTCCTCCAACGTTTTAACCCTTTCACCAAGGCGCTCCTCATTTCACATAGCCGTTCGCGCGGAACCATTTGACCGCATCAGCCAGCGCCTGTTGAGGCGGAGTCTGGGGCAGACCAAGTTCGCGAATGGCCTTGGCGGGGTTGAAGTACATCTTGTGCCTTGCCATCCGGACGCCAGCCAGCGGCGCTCGGGGCGGCCGGCCCGTAATCCCGGAAAGCGCTTCATTCAAGTGCGCCGCAGCCAACGCGACCATGTAGGGTATCCGCACCCTGGGGGCCGCCACGCCTGAAACCTCTTCCAGGACCGCGAACGCCTGCTTGATGGTCCAGTTGCCATCCGCGTGACCGAGGATGTAGCGCTCGCCGATGCAGCCGTCACGTGCAGCCAGAATGTGCCCGATAGCGACGTCCCGCACGTGGACCCAATTCAGGCCGGTGTCGAGGTAAGCGGGCATCCTGCGGTTCAGGAAGTCCACAATGATCTGGCCCGTGGGAGTGGGCTTGACGTCGCGCGGGCCCACGGGGGTGGAAGGGTTGACGATAACCACAGGCAAACCGCGGCGCGCTAGTTCGGTCGCGACCTGCTCCGCCTGCCACTTGGAGCGCTTATAATGGTTGCATATCTGGGCCTCGGCGACTGGGGTTGCTTCGTCCGAGGGGCTGATTCGCCCGTCACAGGGCGCCGGGAGGCCAATGCAACCCACGGTGCTGGTATAAACGATCCGCGTGCAGCCGGCATCCGCCGCAGCCTCAATCACGTTGCGAGTGCCTTCCACGTTCGCCGCATACATCGGCGCGTAATCACGCAACCAGAGATGATAACTGGCCGCCACATGGAAACACCATTCGCATCCGTGAAGCGCTTCCTTCAGCCTGGCGCAATCGGCCAGGTCCCCCTCGACGCGCTCGAACTCAATGCCTCCCAGCCCGCGCAGATCGGCACCGGGCCGCAGCAGCGCTTTCACCCGGTGCCCGGCGGCCACCAATTCATGGACGAGGTTCGCCCCAATGAACCCCGAAGCGCCAGTGACAAAGCATTTCATGCCTGCGGCAGTTTATGAGATCGCTGACAGGCGAAGAAACAGAAAATCCTGTCGGCGTGGCGGCGGGCATGCTGCTACGCGCCTTATTCCGGAAAGGCCACCGTGCCCAAACGTGAATGACCCCTGACCAGCCCTGGGTCAACCACGTACCCAACTTGACCCGCGCGGGGCTTGCGGCTATACAGACTGGGCCGTGAACGGTTGCGGTTCGATTTGGCTTGGGTCTCAGCCGTTGCGAGTTGCAGATGCGTCAGGCAAGCGGCACGCAGTCAAAGCTGGGAAGCCGAAGACGTGCTGCAAGTAACTGTGATTAGGCCAGTTTAGCTCAGTGGTAGAGCAACGGTTTTGTAAACCGTCGGTC
>Ga0181530_10005525_pt1 | contig 12872 bp, 8 predicted proteins | sample PEATcosm2014_Bin_42_FD_119769 | JGI IMG/M metagenome (GOLD analysis project Ga0181530, IMG submission 119769) | Peatland microbial communities from MTU Mesocosm Facility, Houghton, MI, USA - PEATcosm2014_Bin10_60_metaG | ecosystem: Environmental > Terrestrial > Soil > Wetlands > Peat | place... | reverse complement strand
TTAGAGCATTATCACGATAGCTGTACCCAGTCGAGAGTGAGCCTGAACCATGCCTGAGCGTTTTCCGGCGTGATTTTTGGCAGGGAGTCGGCGACGGCCTGATGGAGCGCTTCGCTGCTGCGCGCTTTGGCCAAGCGGAGCAGTTGTTTCAGTTTGGCCCAGGCTTTTTCGATGGGGTTCAGGTCCGGCGAATAAGGCGGAAGATAGAGCAGTTCGGCTCCGGCTCCCTCGATTCTCTGGCGCACGCCTTGCACCTTATGCGAACTGAGGTTATCCATCACCACCACGTCACCCGGCCTCAGTACCGGACACAACATGTGATCCAGATAGGCCAGGAAGATATCGGCGTCCGTGGCTGCTTCGATGGTCATGGCGGCGAGGATGCCGCGCGTGCTCATGGCGCCCAGAACGGTCATAATTTTCCAATGGCCGCCGGGCGTTGCCTCATGGATACGCCGGCCTTCCAACGATCGGCCGCGTAGCCGCGTCATCGAGGTGGTGACTCCGCTTTCATCCAGGAAGATCAGCCGTTGCGGGTCTGTGGCGAGGATCCGGCGGTGGAACTCGGCACGTCGCAAGCGGTTGGCTTCGCTATCCCGCTCGACGGCGTGGAGCGACTTTTTTTGAGCCGCAACCCGAGCCGTTTCACCCACAGTTGGACCAGTGTCCAACTCATCTGAACGCCCTTGTCGGCCTCGATCCGCTCCCGCAATTCGGCGATGGTGATGTCGGCTTGTGCCTCCACCAGAGCCAGTATGTGGGCTCTTACCTGATCGGTTACCCGACTGCGAACGCCGAAGCGCGATTGAATCAGACGTCTCCTGTGCCCGCTGCGAAGATGCTGCTGGCGCACCTTGCGTACATACTCCCAACTGACGCCGAAACGCGCCGCAAGAGCGCGGCAACTTCCTTCTCCGCGCTCATAGGCATCCAATATCCTCAATCGCAGATCGTCCGAATACGCTCGACCCATAGGTCCGCTGTCGCGGTCACTTCACCAGAGAAAACAACTCTATCGCACTTTCAATCCGCCTGGGTATAGCTATGTTGATACTGCTCTAGATCAGCGTTTGCCCTTTAACAGCTTGAGTGCATTGGCGCGGTATACCTTTTCGAGCACATCCGCGGGCAGGAAGAGCCCGTAAATATTCCAGCGGCCCTGGCGCGAGGCGTGCGAAGGGTACTCGAAATATTCGTCGGCCGTCTCCAGAAATCGATAGTAAAGACGATACATCTCGACGTCGGGCAACAGGTCGGCCCCGAAGAGAATGCGGTCGGCATAGTGCAGAAAGAATTTACGCGCCGTGTAGGGCTGGCGGCCGAGTTCCGCGGCACGCGCGCTGATATCGACAGAGAGATTCGGGTATCTGTCAAGCAACTTTGCCACATAGTCCAGGTTTTCACTGCATTCGGCAACGTGCGCGGCGACGAAAGTCGTCTTCGGATGCCGCGCGATCACATGGTCGAGCTGTTCCAGCAACGCGGCCTTGGAGTAGGTCGAGCCGTAAAAGCTCCAGTCCGGATGAGCCGCCAGCTCTTCATAGCGCTCGTTGTGCCGATCGAGCGGGGTAAAGAACGCGGCGGGATCTCCGGTATGAAACACGGCTGGAATACCCAGTTCCGTGGCCTTGTCGATAACCGGCGCCAGCCTCTCATCGTCCACCCGCAGCAGCGCGCCGCTGGCATCCCGAACCGTAGTGCCAAAATCCTTCCAGAACTTGATTCCGCAGGCTCCGTGCTCCACCAGGCGTTCCAGCCGATCCATGCTGAGTTGCGTAAAGTCACTGCGCTCAATGCCGCTCCAATCCATCCATCCGATGGTGGCAAAACGATCAGGTGCTGTCTGATGAAACCGGTCCATGGTCTCGATTGCGGCCTCTCCCGTCAGCATGGTGATATTCACCACCTTCTCCACGCCGCAGGCATCCATGACGCGGAGCACCGCTTGCGGCGATTGCGCATCGAGATGGTTATGAAAGTCGATGACCGGGAATCGCGGCTTCTCGATAACAGAAGCCGGAACCTTAAGCTGCGCGCGCGGTGCGTAGTCGCTGAGGAGAAGATCCACTTCAGCTTTGGCGCTAACCATATCGACAAACTTTTCCTTGTAAGTTCCATCTTCGCTACTCATGTCTACCCCCTCCCACACGCTTCCAGCTATGGTTATTTGTTAGAGTGTGTTTCATAAACTCGCTCGCCGCGGCGAGTGTCAGGGCACGACTTCAGTCGTGCCGAAAAGGGCCTGAAAACCAAGGGGTTTTAACCCCTGAGGGATCACAACAGGGATACGGTGGCCATTTATGAAACACGCTCTATTCAACTTTTTATTTCGTTTCATTTCCTTTGTAGTATAACCTGCTCATCAGAACATTTCTCACAGTGCCGTGGATACCCTTTCAATGGGCAGAGGCAAGAAACTCCCGTACCAGGCCGGCATCGCGGAAAGCTTCCGTGCCGCCCGGGCGCAGCGTTGAGAGCGCGGCCGTACGATTGCCGAAGGCCGCGCATGCATCCGGCGCCTCGCCCCGCAGATACGCGGCCAGGAATCCGGCGTCAAAGCTGTCGCCTGCGCCAATGGTATCCACAGGCGTAACAGGATTCGCGGGAATCTCCCAGCGCTGGCTTCCCTTCTGCACCAGTGCGCCGCGCTTGCCGCACTTGACGGCTACCAATGGAACACGTTTTGCCAGAACTTCAATCGCGCTGTCTGCATCCTTCTTCCCGCTGATGCGGCAGGCCTCGTCGTCATTGGGCAGGAATATATCGACCATGCCCAGCAGTTCGTCGAGCGGGCTGCCCCAGCGATCCTCCGGATCGTCATTCGTATCCAGCGAAAGAGTGAGGCCCTCAGACTTCAGTTGCCTGAGTATTCTGGGCAGGTCGGGCTGAAGCGCTTTGTGAAGAAAAAGCGAAGAGAGATGGAAATGCCGCGCCGAGGCCAGGTAATCCATATCGAGATCCGATGCAGCCATCTCGAACATGGTGCCGGGATAAGTGAGAATATGACGCTTGCCATTATGGGTCAGCAGGATAGTGACGCCTGTGGATGTGCCGCCGGAGACGCGCTTGACGTGTGAAATATCTACGCCTTTCTCCGCCAGCCGTTCCAGGGCGATGCTGCCCAGCGGGTCGTCTCCAAGCCGGGTGATGAAGCCGACCGAAACGCCCAGCGCCGCAAGGTTATGCGCAACAATCGCAGATGAACTCCCCAGGGTAAGCCGGAAGTCCTTGGCCAGCAACTCGCGCTCCAGCGGCATTACTTCAGGAAGCCCATAGAGAACGAGGTCCAGATTGATCTCACCGGCAATGGTCACATCGAAACGCTTCTTCATATCGTCCTATCCTGCAATTCTAAAAAGTTGCTAAGTTTGCGTGGTGTTGTAGCACCGCGTTCTAACCCGGCGCCAAGGACTGAAATTGATTGTTTCGGGCTGTGCAGGCATTACCCGCTCCGATCATGAAATCATCAGTATTTGCACGTAGTTGCAGCCTTATCGTGCGGCAAAAGAAATAATAGCATACAGGCAGAAAACATAACGCAACAAGGCACTTGTCCGGGGTGTTATCATGTCTTAAATCAAAATTCCGCGCATGAATTTAGACCCGGCGGTGGGCACACGCCATTATGCCATGTATAGGCAACTTCTCTACTGGAGCTGAACTATGACGCAGCAATCTAACACGAATTCCGCATCTACCCCCGCCGGCACTGGACCGGTACGTCTCCATCGCACGCTGGGCTTATGGCACCTCATCATCATCGGCATGGTGATCGTCCAGCCGACCGCGCCCATGGGGATTTATGGGGTCATCAGCAACAAGGGTCACGGCCACGTTGTTACATGCATCTTCATCGCTATGATCGCAATGCTCTTCACGGCTATCGGCTATGGCCGCATGGCGAGGGTCTACCCCAGCGCCGGGTCAGCTTATACGTACGTGGGCCAGGAGATACACTCCGGCCTCGGCTACGTCGTGGGCTGGAGTACGATGTTGGCTTATCTCCTCAATCCCCTCATCTGTACAGCCTTTTGCGCCAAAGCCGCCATGAATATCCTGCCCGGCATCTTGAATATGATTCCCGGCCTATCGAATATCTCCCCCGGCCTTTCCTTCTATGTCTGGATTCTCTTCTTCGCGGCCTTCTTCACCTGGACCAACCTGCGCGGCATCAAGACCTCGGCGAAGTTGGATGAGGCCTTGTGCATCGGCATGACCATTGTGGTCGTGCTCTTCCTGGCCTGCGTGATCCGCACGGTATGGGGAGCTCACCACGATCCCAGCTTCTTTACCCTTCCGTTCTATGATCCGGCGTACTTCAAGTCTTCCTATCTATACGCCGGAACCTCCGTGGCTGTCCTCAGTTATATCGGCTTCGATGCCGTGTCCACGTTATCTGAGGAGGTTGAGAATCCGCGCCGCAACATCATGCTCGCAACGGTATTGCTTTGCCTGATCGCCGGTCTGATGTCAGGACTGGAAGTCTACGCGGCGCAACTCATCTGGGGATCGAAGCCCTTTCCCAGCAATGTGGTCGAGTCTGCCTTTGCCATGGTCTCGCGCCTGGCCGGCGGCGTAGTGCTCTTCCAGATCATCAACTTCACGCTGCTGATCGCCAACATGGGTTCCGGGATGGGTTCGCAACTGGCCGCTGGTCGGCTTCTCTACGGCATGGGACGGGGCAATGCTCTCCCCAAGTCGTTCTTCGGTGTTATCTCAGCAAAGCACCGCATTCCGCGCAATAACATTCTGCTGATCGGAGCCATTGCGGTTGCCGGATCCGGTCTGATGGAATTGTTCTCGGCCAAGCTGGGCGGAGGCGCCTACGAGATCGGCGCTCAATGCCTCGTATTCGGCACCCTCGTCGCCTTCATGGGCGTCAATGCCTCCTCCTTTGTCCACCTGTGCCGCCACGAGGAAAACAGAAATCCCATCGCTCTGTCCTTCGCTCTTTCCATTCCTCTCCTTGGCTTTATCATCTGCGCCGTCCTCTGGTGCAGTGTAAGCTACGCGTCGATGGTGATGGGCGGCTTGTGGCTGGTGGTCGGCATCGCCTACGGATTTGTGCGCACCAAAGGTTTCCGCTCCGAACTGGTCAACTTCGATATTCCACCGGATGTGGACTGAGAATCTCGCATTTCAGTAACCCGGAAATTTCTAAATCGGAAGCAGAATTAGTGAAAGGGGATTCCAACCGAGATGGCAATAACAAACTCCTCTTCGGCCAAGCCTATATCTGTCGATTCTTCCAATCGCAGTTACAACTTGTTTCTTCTCCTGGTCGCGGGCCTGGGCGGCCTGCTGTACGGAATCGACGTAGGCATTATCGGCGGCGCGCTGCCCTACCTGGAAGCAACCTCAGGACTGACAGCCGCACAGCTTTCCGGCATTGTGGCCGCGGTGCTGTTGGGCAGCGTCTTCTCGACGTTATTTGCGGGCGTGCTGGCAGACTGGATGGGCCGCAAACCGCTGATGGTTCTTAGCGGCATCGCTTTTGTTGTAAGTATCCCGATCATTGCTCTCTCGCACGGATATGGGCCATTATTTTTCGGCCGGCTCCTGCAGGGCATCAGCGGCGGCCTTATTGGTGTGGTGGTTCCGCTGTATCTGGCCGAGTGCCTGGCGGCATCGAACCGCGGCAAGGGAACGGGAATATTTCAGTGGTTGCTCTGTCTGGGCATCGTTGCCGCGGCCGCGGTTGGAATGTATTACAGTTACCGCGTTGAGGCAGTAGCCAAACTCGCCGACACCGCAGCCCTGTTTGACTTCAAGAACCAGGCCTGGCGGCGCATCTTCTGGGTTTCGCTTCCTCCAGGAGTGCTGTTTGTGCTGGGCAGCTTCTTTGTCACTGAGTCGCCACGCTGGCTCTTCCTGCGCGGAAAAAAGGAACTCGCTCATGCCGCCCTGCTTCGCTCCCGAACTACCGAACAAGCCGGCCTCGAATTGGCTGAGATGGAAGAAACAGAGCACACTGCGAAGGCAAAGCGCTCTTCGGGTGAAAAATTTCACGATTCCCTTCTGCGCCGCAAGTATGTAATTCCGTTCTTACTGGCCTGCATCATCCTCTTCTGCAACCAGGCGACAGGCATCAATTCGATTATTGGATACAACGCCAGCATTCTGCTGCAAAGCGGGCTCTCCGATCTTCATGCGCATTGGGGATATGTCATTTTCACGGTCACGAATTTTCTGATGACCATGGTGGGTGTGGTGCTGGTCGATCGCAAAGGCCGCAAATTCCTGCTGAGTCTCGGCACCGGAGGAATTATCGTTTCCCTGGCTTGCGTGGGCATCCTGTTTCTGCGAACGGAAAAACTGAACGTGGATTCCCGTGCCCAGATTCAGAACCTGACAGACGTGAATCAAGAGCTGACTCTGCGCTTCGATCAGGCCGAAGCAAGCCAGTTACTGGCCGCACAAGGACCAGCGGGGAAGCAGATTGACAGCAATCGCGCCTCCCTCGCCATTATCTATTCCTACGGCGATTTCACCGCGGCTACCAGCTTTGTGCGCTCCGACGAGCCGGCATCCGTTCCCATTCAAATCACCCGGGCAAGCTGCGTGCCCGCCAACAAAGTTGAAGCGTTTTTCAAAAATCCATTCGCAAACCTTGATGCCGCGCAGACCGCTCCGCTCAAAATTGAGAAAGCCCTGGTCGGCAGCGTGCCCGACGCTCGCCACGGCTGGCTGGTTGCCTTATTCCTTTACATATTCGTAGCGTTTTATGCGCTCGGTCCCGGCGTCTGCGTGTGGCTCGCCCTGTCGGAGTTGATGCCGACTCGCATCCGTTCCAACGGCATGAGCGTTGCCCTGGTCATCAATCAGATGGTTTCCACGACGCTGGCCACCATCTTTCTGCCTTTCGTCAGCAAGCACGGCTACTCCTCGATCTTCTTCCTCTTCGCCTGCTTCACCGTGGTGTACTTCCTTGTGGCTGCATTCCTGCTGCCGGAGACCAAAGGCAAGACTCTGGAAGAGATCGAAGCCCATTTTGAAGCGCGAGGCTAAAGCATTTTTCACCGAGTAGGAGGACATTCGTGATGAAATTAGCGCATTTGATCTTTGCATTACCGCTCATTCTTGCTTCGCAAACTGCCTGGCTTGCGAGCGGAGCGCACGGACAGTCCGTGCCCATTCAGACTAACTCGATTCGCGGCGGAAATCTTACCGTTGAGGCATTCGACGACGGATTCTACGCTTTACGGTCAACGACGATTCCCGGAGATGCCCTGCGTGCCGAGGTAGAGGTCGATACGGCCGCAGGAACGCTTCGATCTTCACTTTATCCCCGGCATTTGAAATCGATTGCCCCGTTTGCCGATGAGTTGGGATCGGGCCGTCTACTGACGGTGACCCATACCGGGCTGCAAAACACGCCCGACCTCGTCTGCGAATTTCGTGTGTATGAGAACCAGCCCTGGGGAGATATCAGGGTGAGTGTAAACAACACGACTGGGGCGGCCATCGAGATACATGCCATTCGCGTGCTGAAGAGTAACGCCGGTGCTGTATTGAACTTGAGCGGGCCGGCCTCGGCGGATCGCGTTCTTTCGGATAACTACACTGAAAATCCGGATCAGTTGATGGATCTCGGCGAGCCGGAGAATGGCCTCCACCTGGGGTTCGGAAGCCAACTCATTTACAACCGGAAGAGCGGAGAGAGTCTTTTTCTGGGAGCGCTTTCCGCCGACAGGTTGCTTACGGTCTTCCACCTGTTAAGCACGACAGGGCCAGATGCGCATTTGCTTTCGTACGATGTTGCGGATACCGGAACCAACGAGGCGTTGCAAGACCAGAGTAAGGAGTACCCGCCTGACAATGTTGTTCCATTCCGTCTGCATGCGCCTGCTGGAATGAGCGTCAGTTCGGAGCGGCTGATGTTTGCCATCGGCCCCGATTATCATGCACAACTCGAAAACTACGGTCGCGCCATTCGCATTCTCCACAAGGCGCTTGTTACCACGCCTTCTCCGATCGGCTGGTGGAGCTGGACGGCTTATTACTATGGCGTGACTGAGAATACCGTGCTTACTAATGCCGCGTGGCTCAAGCAGAATCTCGAATCGCTTGGGTATCGATACTGTTTTGTGGATGAGGGGTATCAATATGCGCGCGGGGAGTATGCCACTCCAGACGGAAAGGCGTTTCCCAGGGGCATGGCTTATACGGCCCATCAGGCGGAGAATCAGGGACTCACGTTTGGACTTTGGGTGGGGCCTTTCGAGTTCTCGGAGCGTTCATGGGTATATGAACACCATAAGGACTGGCTGGTGCACAACCTGGCTGGGGGACTGATACACCTCGGCAAACTCAACGGCAAGAATTCCGATGAGCTATATGCGCTGGATACGACCAATCCCGGAGCACAGGAATATCTGCGGTATACCTACAAAACGCTGGTGAAGGACTGGGGCGTGCGCTTTATCAAGATGGACTTCATGGATTCCTCGGCGGTGGAGGGGGTTTACTACCGTCCGAACACGACTGCGCTGGAGGCGCTGCGCATCGGTCTGGAGACCATTCGGGCAACGGTGGGGGACGACGTGGTGCTCGACAAGGACGGCAGCTTCATGCTTACGCCGGTGGGACTTGTGAATACCGGCCGTATCGGGCAGGATACCGGGCACACGTTTGGCTCTACACACGACGCAGCTGCGGGCATAGCGGCGCGGTACTATATGAACCGCAACTTCTACGTCTCCGATCCGGATGCGTTCACCGTTTCGAAGCAGGTCATCGGTGACCGAAGTTGGCATGGCAACAGGATTCCGCTGACGCTGGACGAGGCGGAGGCTTCGATCGCGCTTGCGGCCGTCTCGGGCGGCATGTTCGAGATCGGCGATGATCTGCCCACGTTGGGCGCTTCCCCGGAGCGTCTTGCTTTGGTGAAGAATGCGGACCTGCTCGACATGGTTCGGCTGAGCCGCGCCTCCGTGCCGCTCGACTTGATGACGTACCGGCCGGAGGACAAGATGCCGAGTATCTTTCTGCTGAAAGAAACCCCGCGGCAGCAGATTCTCACTATCTTCAACTGGACTGTGGAGCCGAGCAGCCACACGCTTGGATTGAGCGATTTGGGACTGAAGGCGAACGGCTCTTATACGGCGACCGATGTGCTGCGCGGCGGCGCCGCGCCGATCGTAAACGGCGAAATCGCGATAACGCTGCCGCCGCATTCCGTTCGCATGCTGAAGCTGATCGACGCATCTGTCCCCGAGACGGCTCCTGTTTTTGAGGCGCATGCGCCGGCTGTTGGGCAGGCTGGCGATCTGGTGCAGTTCCATGCCGCTGCTGGCAATGCCGATGCGCCGGTGCTGGGGTATCACTGGGAGTTTGGCGACGGCGTGAGCGCGGACGGCGCGGATGTCTCGCACGCGTACACACTGGCCGGGCAATATACGGTGACGGTCACGGCCACGGGTCTAAGCGGACACAGGGCGCAGAACACGCTCGGCATCTCTGTCACAGGCACGTTGCCAACGGGTTACAAGTCTTCCGAGAGGGTGCGGTATAGCGGGACGAACTAAAGCTCCGGGCCGGAGTGAAACAACGATCACCGTGCCCTGAAAAATATTTCAGAGCGCTTTCGCAGCTACGGTAAGCCGGAGCCTATTCGGCTTACCGTAGCTGTAAACGCATTAGTGGGCGATAGGAACAGGAGTTACGATGGCCTCGGAGGGCTTCGCTGTGCCTGCGGCTGGACCATGCCAGACTCCGCCGCCGTATGTATTGATGTAGATCTGGGTGGGGTCGTTGGGGTCGAGAATAACGCGGTGGCCCCACTTGAAGTCGTAGCCCTTGATGCGTTCCCAGTGGACGCCGCGGTCGGTAGAGCGATAGGCTGCAGCGTCAAAGCCGCAAATATAGAGCGTGTCGGGATGGTGGATATCGATGGTCAGGTCGTAGACGTGCTGCGATTGCGTGAAGAGGGTTCGCCACGTCTTGCCGCCGTCGTCGGAGGCATAGACGCCCCCGTTCCGGTCGGCGGAGTCGCCCTCCTGTCCCCATGCCGTCAGGTAGAGGCGTTGCGGATCGCGTGGGTCGATCTCCAGGCCTGTTGGACCGGTAACGCCTGCGGGCAGGTCCATACGCTGCCAGTGTTCCGCCTTGTCCGTCGAACGATAGAGGGCTCCGGCGCCTGCCGCGGAGTAGTCTTTGCCCTCGCTGCGGCGGGCGACGACGAGATACAAAGAGCCGTCCTTAGAAAGGGTGATGCGCCAGGCGAAGGGTTCGTCGCCGGCGATGCCGTTGTTCTTTTGCGTCCAGCTTTTTCCGTTGTCTGTGGACTTGTAGACGCCGAGACCGAAGGCGCAGGCATACAGGGTGCGGCTGCCAACGGGGCTGGAGGGATCGAGGAGGATGTGGGTGATGGAGTGCGCAGGCATGCCGGTAATGCTCGGCTGCCAGTGGTGGCCGCCATCGGTTGAGACGGCTACACCGCCTATGAAATTCCTGGGGCTGTTGTTCCGCCAATCCTTGGGCCGGGGGAGATCGTGCTGGCCGCTGAAGGCGCCCCAGATCAGGCCGCGCTGAGTGGGGTCGAAGGCCAGCCAGTAAGTAGTATTGCGCCAGTCATCGGGGACGCCTTCGGAGGTGGTCTGCCAGGATTGACCGCCGTCGGTGCTCTGGAAGAGACCCATATCGGTGTTATCCATATAGATGTGCCTGGAGTCGAAGGGGTCGAACTGGACGCCGTAGTTGGTGGTTACATCGAGGCCGCGTGAGGTCCAACTGCCGTCGTCTAATTGCCTGGAGTTCATCTCCTGCCAGGTTGCGCCGCCGTCGAGGGTGCGATAGGTGCGGAAGAGGTCGGCCGCGTAGACTACGTCGGGGTTGGTGGGCGCCACACCGATGCTGTCCGGCGAGTCGAACCAGATGTCGTCGTTGTCCTGCATGGCGCGCTTCTCGATCCAGGTTGCGCTCAGGTTAGCGGCGGGTTGATTCGATTCCTTGAAGACGATCTTCCACGTCTTGCCGCCGTCGGTTGTCTTGGCGATGCCGTTGAACAGGTTCTGCTTGCCCTCGCCGAGTTGAAGGCCTCGAAAGCCCACATAGGCAACCTCCGGGTGGAGATCGCTGGCGGCGATGGCCTCAAAGTTGCCGGAAGTCTGTCCGAGTGCTGGTGTGACCGGCGAGAAGTTCAGGCCGGAATCCTTGGAGAGATAGACCTTTCCGTCCTTACCGGTTGCGTAAATCCAGACCGAGTCGCCGGACCGCGCCGCGCTAACTGCTACGACGCCGGATGCGATGTTGCCCAGTTCGGTGGTTCTGCCGCCGGGAGCAACGCTCCAGGCTTCGGAGTCGGAAACCGCAATCAGGCCAGAGTTATCGAGGGCGAGAAGCTGGATGCTCTGCGGCAGATTGGCGAGACGCTTCCAGGAAACGCCGCCGTCCACAGAGGAGACGATGACGGTTCCATCGGGATCTATATGGCCACTACCGCCTGCATCGACAGCCGAGTGGCCTCTGTGCCGAAAAGCAAGATAGAGATGTTCCGGGCTTCCGTGGGCATTGTTCGCGCCGCTTCCGGGCGCGATGGCGATGGCGGTAATATCTCCGCCAGGGTAGGCGGGATCGCCGGAGGTAAGACTGTAGTTGGAGTGGTCTCCGATTTGATGCTCGACAGTATGATGAGCAGGGCTGGGAAAGAACATCTTCCAGGTTCGCCCGGAGTCGCTGCTGCGCCAAAGGGCGGCATTCCCGGCATAGATGACCTTGGGGTCCGCAGGATCGAAGGCGAAGACATTGATGACACCGCGGAGATTGAACATGCGCCAGGACTGGCCATTGTCGTGCGTGACGTAACCGCCGGTCATGTCGCAGTGCTCAACCACAAGTTGGGAATCGTGAGGGCTGATGGTTGGGGATATCATGGTGCCGCCGCCGCCGGGACCGACTATTTTCCAACTGTTCGCGCCCGTGCCCTGAGCGTAGCCGGCAAGCGCGGTGAAAAACAGCAGGATTGCAAGAACTAAGGTTTGTGACCTACGTGTATTCGATTTCATCTGCTCCACTCTCCAATTACTGGCTTTCCGATAGACTTACAGGCCTTGGCGCCTCGGATATTGGCCTGCTCAATTCAAAAAAACGAATTAGAAGCGAACGCGTCCATTGACAAATCCATCGAGCACTCGATGAAATATGATCCTCACGCCAGCGCCTGAAATCGATCACGCCGAAATTGAAAACCACTCCCAGCATCATGGCGTCGATTGGGCGATAGGAACTGGGGTGAGAATGGTTTCGGGCGCATTCGCTGCGCCTTTGGCGGGGCCGTGCCAAACTCCGCCGCCGTATGTGGTGATGTAGATCTCTTTGGGGTTGTTGGGGTCGAGAATAACGCGGTGGCCCCACTTGAAGTTGTAGCCCTTGATGCGTTCCCAATGCGCGCCGCGATCGGTTGAGCGGTAGGCGGCGGCGTCAAAGCCGCAAATGTAAAGCGTGTCGGGATGGTGGGTATCGATGGTCAGGTCGTAGACGTGCTGCGATTCTGTGAAGAGGGTTCGCCACGTTTTGCCGCCGTCGTCGGAGGCATAGACGCCGCCATTCCTGTCGGCATTTTCGCCCTCCTGTCCCCATGCCGTGAGGTAGAGGCGCTGTGGATCGCGTGGGTCGATCTCCAGGGCGGTGGGGCCAGTGACGCCGGCGGGGAGGGCTACGGGCTGCCAGTGTTCCGCCTTGTCCGTCGAGCGATAGAGGGCTCCGGCGCCGGACGGGGAGTAGTCCTTGGCTTCGCTGCGGCGAGCGACGACGAGGTACAGAGAGCCGTCCTGGGAGAGGGTGATGCGCCATGCAAAGGGTTCGTCGCCGGCGATGCCGTCATTCTTTTGCGTCCAGCTTTGGCCGTTGTCAGTGGACTTGTAGACGCCGCG
>Ga0181530_10005520_pt1 | contig 12876 bp, 11 predicted proteins | sample PEATcosm2014_Bin_42_FD_119769 | JGI IMG/M metagenome (GOLD analysis project Ga0181530, IMG submission 119769) | Peatland microbial communities from MTU Mesocosm Facility, Houghton, MI, USA - PEATcosm2014_Bin10_60_metaG | ecosystem: Environmental > Terrestrial > Soil > Wetlands > Peat | place... | reverse complement strand
TCGTCCATTACGCCTGGCGCCTGCAACACGAGGACCTGAGGAATCTCCCCTTCCCGATGCTCTCGGATCTCGACCGCGAGCTGGTCACCGATCTCGGCGTGCTGAACACCGAGGGCGTCGCCGACCGGGCGACCTTCATCGTCGACCCCGAGGGGATCATCCAGTTCGTCATGGTGACGGCCGGGTCCGTCGGCCGCAACGTCGAGGAGGTGCTCCGAGTCCTGGACGCCCTCCAGACCGACGAGCTGTGCGCGTGCAACTGGCACAAGGGAGCGGCGACACTCGACGTGAAGGCGCTCATGAGCGCCGGCGCCTGATGGGCGTAGCAGCGCTCAAGGAGACCCTGCCCCCCTACGCCAAGGACATCCGGCTCAACCTCGACTCGACGATCGCCGTGTCGACGTTGCCCGAGCAGCGGCTCTGGGGCACGGTGCTGGCGACAGCCGTCGCCTCCCGGGGAGAGCGGGTGCTTGTCGAGCTCGCCGACGAGGCCCGCGGTCACCTCAGCGAGGTGGCTTTCGAGGCGGCCAAGGCGGCGGCTGGCGTCATGGCGATGAACAACATCTACTACCGGAGCAAGCACCTGCTCGCCGATGAGGGCGAGAAGAGTTACGAGGACATCCCCGCCCGGCTCCGCATGCAGGTGATCGGCACCCATGGGGGTGTCGACCCGGGGGACTTCGAGTTCTGGTGCCTGGCGGTCAGCGCGGTAAACGGCTGCGGGGGCTGCCTTGCCGCTCACGAGCGGGCGGTTCGCGAGCTCGGTGTGGGCAAGGACCAGGTCCACGAGGCGCTCAGGATCGCCGCGGTGGTGCATGCCGTCGCCGTGACGCTCGAGTCCGAGCAGATCATGGCCAGGGACGCCACCGGCTAGGTCAACAGTCGCACACCACAAAGGGCGAGAGCACGGCTCGCGGCTTGGACGTCGCGCAACGCGACGTGCTCGTCGCTCTGGTGTGCGACCGCGACGTCGCCCGGACCGAACACGACCGCCGGGCAGCCGGCGGCTTCGTACCGGGCGGCATCGGTCGCAAAGCGCATGCCCCGGCGCTCGTCGCCTCGTTGCTGTCCGATGTCAACGAGCGCTTGGTTGAGGACCTTCTCCAGTTGGGCGTTGTTCCTGCCTCGCAGCGGCGGGAAGCAAACGCTGCGCGACATCTCCCAGCTGAGGCCCGGGCGCCCTTTCGCGAGGCGCCCCAAGAGGCCCCGCGCCTCCTCCGCGGCAGCCTCCAGATCCTCGGAGGGGAGAACCCGTCGGTCGAGGGTGAGCTCGCACCGGTCGGCGACCGTGGAGCCGCCGAGCCCACCTTTGATGAGCCCGACGGAGTACGTGGCCGGCCCGATGCCAGGCTCGAGCACGGTCGCGAGACGGAGGTTCTCTTGTTCCACCAGGTGCACGAGACCGGCCGCGTCGCAGATGGCGTTCCGGCCGTCCTCGGGATGCGAGCTGTGCACTGCCCTGCCGTGGAAGACGATCTCGAAGTTCAGCTGACCGTTGCCCCGGACGAGAACCTCGAGGCCCGACGGTTCGGTGACGATGACAAAGGCCCCCGGATGCTCCAGAGCTGCCCTCCGGGCACCGGCCGAGCCCACCTCCTCGTCGACGACGGCGTGGAGGACAAGGTTGCCGTGCAGTTGGACGCCGGCGCGCCTGACGGCCACGAGTGCGGCGGCCATCGCCGCGAGCCCGGCTTTCATGTCACAGGCGCCGCGACCGTAAAGGCGCCCGCCGGCCACCGTCGCCCCGAAGGGGTCGAAAGTCCAACCGTCGCCGGCGGGCACGGTGTCGAGGTGCCCGCACAAGACGAGCGTCGGTCCGGGAGCCCCCACGGTCGCGTAGAGGTTCGGCCGGCCCGGGGCCACTTCGGCCAGGCGGCACGCGATGCCTCGCTGTTCGAGGAACGACGCGAGCAGCCGGGCGCACGCTTCCTCGGCGCCCGGCGGGTTCTCGCTCGGCGCGGCGATCAGCTGCTTGAGCAGGTGGAGGGTCTCCTCGTCGTCGACGGACTCGAGCACGCGAGCCTCGTGAGCACCGAGGCGACCGCCCCTAGGCGGCGCGTCGTCCGTGCCCGAACCGGAAAAGGCGACCATACTTCGCCAAAGCTATTCCGCGGGCAGCAGAAAGGAGGCGTCGTGACGCTTGGCGCGCTGAGCAAGAAGGGACCGAGGCAGAAGGTGGGGTTCGTCGGCCTGGGCACGATGGGTGCCGCCATGGCGGCCAACCTGGCGAGGGCGGGATTCCGGCTCACGGTGTGGAACCGCACGCCCGGCCGGGCAGACGCGCTCGTGGCCCTCGGAGCCATCGAAGCCCACAGCCCCCGTGAGGTGGCACAGGCGAGCGATCTCGTTGTCACCTGCGTGACCGACTCCCCTCAGCTCGCCGAGGTCCTGTTCGGCCCGGACGGTCTTGCCGAGGGTTTCGCCTCCGGGTCGCTGCTCGTCGACTGCTCGACGATCAGCCCCGCGAGCGCCCGTGAGCTCGAGGCGCGCCTCAAGGACCACGGCGTCGCCATGATCGACGCGCCCGTCTCCGGCGGCTCGGAGGGCGCGATGGCCGGAACGCTGACGATCATGGTGGGAGGCGCGCCGGCCGATGTTGAACTGGCCCACGACGTGCTCTACGCCATGGGTCGCAGTGTCACGCACCTCGGACCGATCGGGTCGGGGCAGGTGGCCAAGGCCGTCAACCAGGTGATCCTGTGCGGCACCTATCTCGGCGTGGCCGAGGGCATCGTGCTCGCGATGAAGGCGGGCCTGGACGTCGAACGCGTGACCGACGCGCTCGCAGGTGGGGCGGCGGGCTCATGGGTGCTGCAGAACCGCAGCGGGCGGATGATCGCTGACAGCTATCCGCTCGGGTTCAAGATCGCCCTGCACCGCAAGGACATGGCGATCGCCCTGGAGCTCGCGCGCAGTGTCGGCGCGGTGCTGCCGGTGGCGGCGCTCGCGGCGACGTTCGAGGACGGCCTCATCGCGCAAGGACACGGCGAGGACGACAACTCGGCGCTTGCCCGGGCGGTGCGCCGTCTTTCCGGGATGTGACGCCGCCGCGGCCTATCGGTCGCCTTCGCCTCCGGTGCGGTGGACGACGACGAACGGGGTCAGCTCGTCGCCTTGGCCCATGGGGTTGTCGAGCAGTATGAGCCGTGCCCGCGCCTTGTCCACGGGCATGTCGGGACTCATCCCGAGCACCTCCACGTTGATGTTGTTCCCGTCGATGATCACCACAGGGTGGCCGAGGAAGCGCGCGTAGGCGGCACAAGCCTTGTCCGGGTCGGCCGGGCCGAGCATCGCGAACTCGTTGAAGGGCGCGATCGTGTCCGGGTTGAAGCCGTCGATCTCCGCGATGCGGTGACCCGCGATGCGGTAGAAGTCGCCGTGACGTCCGAACAGCTTGGTCGCCCCGCCGACCACCATGGCGAAGGCGGCGCGGGCGGCGCCGGTCTGCATGATCGCCACCTGCATCTTGCGAGGGTCCGAGTAGGCGACGTCGTGCTCGTACTTCTTGGTGCCCTTCACGATCAGCTTGGCGAGCAACCCGGGTCGAATGACCGACTCGTGGACGACCCTGCCCTCGGAGATCGCCACGACCTTCTCCGACATCGCCACGAAGTCGCCTTTGTCGAGCAACGGCCGGACGTGCGAGTCGAGGAGCGGTTCGAGGGGCTCTTTTATGTGGATCAGATGGGTGTGCACCATCGTGCGTTCCCAGATGCACCCGTCGATCTCGACCGGCGGTGGGCCGCCGGCCGGGTCCGCCATCACCGCCTGCCCATCGGTCGCGGGCTCATCGCACCATCACCGGCGCGTCCACATAGCGCCGCAGCCAAAGCTCTGTCACGAGCACCCGCCAGAAAGCGAGCCCATCGCCCGGTTTGCCCGCGAGCCAGGCGTCGAACTCCTCGCGGAGACGGCCGGCGTTGAAGATTCCCCTTGACGACAAGGTGCTCGAGGAGAACAGGTCACGTATGAGCGGCGCCCGCTCGCGCGTCCAGGCCGTTTCGGGGTTCGTGAAGCCGATCTTCGAGCGCCGGGTCCGGTTGGCCTCGGGCATCTTCCCTTTCATGGCCTGACGGTACACGTACCGGTTCCACCCCATCTTGATCTTCTGGTCGATCGGGAGCTGGAAGATGAATTCGACCAGCTCGTGGTCGAGGAAGGGGACCCTGGACTCGATCGAGAAGGCCATGGAGTTCTTGTCCTCGTAGCGGAGCAGGTTGGGTGTCGAGTATTTCAGCACGTCGTCGGCGAGACGCACGTTCAGGTTGCGGCTCGGCCGGTAGTCGAACTCGGCGAGGTCGGCAGGCGTGGCGGTGAGGAAGTCGGGCATCGAGAACTGGCGCGGGCCGCCCGCCCGGCCCCTCGCGAGCAACTCGCGAGCGAACTTGGAGTACAGGTCCCGCCCGAGCACGACCTCGCGGATCGCAGGCACGAAGTGGTGCTGGTCGATCGCAGAGCTCAGATAGGTGCGGAAGTACGGGACGTACCCGGCGAGCAACTCGTCGCCGCCGTTTCCGGAGAGGATCACCTTCACCTGGCCCTTGGCGACGCGGTAGACGCAGTAGTACGCGTACGGTGCCGACGAGATCGTCGGCTCCTCCTGGTACCAGACCCACTCCGCGATCTCGTCCCAGAACTCGTCCACCTTCGGGTAGGCGTAGTGGGGGACGCTTTGCACGTGGCGTTCGACCGCGTGGACGTACTTGCTCTCGTCGATGCTCTGGCCCGGGTACAACGCGGAGAAGGTGTGCAACGAGCCTTCGGTATGGGTGTCCGCGCCCGCGCCCATGAGCGCGGCCATCACCGACGAGACCCCACTCGAGTCGAGCCCTCCCGACAGGGAAACGCCGACCGGGACATCCGCGATCATGTGGCGGCGGATGACACGCTCGAACAGCTCCGCGAACCCCGCCGCGTACTCGCCGTCGGGCCGCGACGAGGAGAACTCCGGGTTGACCTCAGGTTCCCAGTACTTCGCGACGGCGGTACGGCCGTCGGCAGAGACTGTCATGTAGTGGCCGGGCAGCAGTCGTTTCACGCCCTCGAAGAAGGTCTCCTCTCCGGCGTCGTGCACGCGGTGGAGGAGGAACCGGTAGAGGACCCCCAGGTCCGGCGCGCGTGGGATGCGCGGGTCTTGGAAGAGCGCCTTCAACTCGGATGCGAAGCAGAACCGCCCCGGCACGGCGCGGTAGTAGAGAGGCTTGATCCCCAGGCGATCGCGGGCGAGGTACAGCTCGTGGGTGCGCGGGTCGACGATCGCGAAGGCGAACATCCCTGTCAGGCGGGTGACCGACGAGGTTCCCCACTCCTCATAGGCGCGCAGCACCGTCTCGGTGTCCGAATGGTCGGACACGAAACGATGTCCCGCGCGGGCAAGCTCTGCGCGCAGCTCGGCGTTGTTGTACAGCTCCCCGTTGAACACGATGCAGGCACCGGTGCGCCCCGAGCGGATGGGCTGTTCTCCACCTGCGATGTCGACGATGGACAGTCGCCGCATCCCGACGGTGAACTCCTCGCCGACCTCGGTGCCCCACGAGTCGGGACCACGGTGCTCGATCGAGGCCAGCATCGCCTCGAGCAGCTCCGGGTCACGGCCGGTGAACCCGGCTATCCCGCACACGGCGGTTCTGTCACGGCCTAGGAGGTGCCTTTGGGGATTGTCGTGATCGTGGCTCCCGGCGGCGTCTGGAAGAGAGAAGCCGCCGGGGACGAGGAGTAGCTCTTGATCTCGAAGTCGGCTGACTTGGCCGACACCGAGACGTAACCGAGGACCCCTTGCGAGGTCACGCACCACTTGGAGTTGGTGGGATTGGTCTTGCTGCCCGTGATCACGACACATGAGAGGGCGAAGCCGTTCACCGACATACTCGTCGAGTGGATCGTGATGCCCTGCAGGGCCGCGGCCGCGGAGTAGAGCTTGAGGAAGTCGATCCAGTACGCCCCCGAGTAAAGGGCGTACATGGCCTTGTAGGTCTCGATATCCGCCGACTGGAGCTTCAAGCAGGACCACGTGCTGGACACGCTCAACGACTTCGAGCAGGCGTACTCACCGGTGGGGTTGGAGATGACGTGGAGCATCTTGTCCGACAACGTGGTACCGAACGCGAAGTCGTGCGGGGGCGAGGCGGCGTACTCGGTCGTCACCGGGTTGGCGCCCGTTGTCACGTAGCTCACGTCGTAGGCCTTCGCGTCGGACGTCTTGAGCTTTTTGCTGAGCGCGCTGATGGCGGCGCCCTGGTGCAGCACGTTGTGCGCAGTCCTGATGGTGTTTATCACCTTGCTGCAGCCGGTCAATCCGAGGACGCTCGCGACCACCACCACGGCGACGAGGCCCGTCCGCCGCCAAGCCGTGGGTGTCCCGCCCGCATGTGAAACCGGTGTCACTCTGTGCCCCCAGTCGCTCGGCCCTGATCGCCCAAGAATAGATGTCCGCGAGCCGAGGTCAGGCGGCACGTGTCCCGAGGCGCCCTCCCCCGGCGCCGGCCAGGCGAGCAGGGAGCAGGGGCGGTCGGCCCTTTGATTCCGGAGTGATTCGATCGATATAATATAGATATGTCGGCACACGTCCCCGCCTCGCGGGCGGAGCAAGCCGGCGCTGTAACTGGACCCGGGCACCGAGGCGAGGTCCCGGGGCGCACGCCCGATGGACAAAGCCGGCCAACCGAGGACGAGCTCGACGTCGCCGTCGGTGCCTTGGGCCTGTGGCAGAGCGCGAACCAGGGCGTGACGACCGTCGCGATCGACGGGTATGGCGCCTCGGGCAAGTCGACGATCGCCGCGCGCCTCTGCTCGAGGACCGGGGCGTGCCTCGTGCGGACCGACGACTTCTTCCTGCCTTCCTCGCGACGCCCGGACGCCGGGGAACCTGGCGAGCCGGGGCGTGCCCGCAGCGCGCCGGGGGGGGAGTCCGGACGGCTGATCGCGTCCTTCTACGACCTCCGGCGGCTGCGAGCTGAGGCCCTCGAGCCCCTCCGGGCGGGGCAGGAGGCCGTGTTCTACGGCTTCGACTGGCACTGCGGAGCGATCGCCAGCCTGAAGACGCGTGTCGAGCCGAAGGAGCTCGTCCTCGTCGAAGGGGTGTGCTCGGCTGCACCCCAGCTTTCCGACCTCGTCGACCGGGCGATCTTTGTCGACACGCCGGAGCCCGAGAGGCTGTCGCGTCTGCGCGGGCGCATCGCCCCGCAGGACTGGGACTGGGAGTGGTTGCAGGCCGAGAAGCAGTACTTCTCCACCACGCGCCCGCGGCGATCGTTCGATCTCGTGATCAGCGGCACCAACGCAGGGCCGGAGGTGCCGGACGGGGCTCGCGCGCCGGGCGAGGCCGGCGCGCGGGTTTTTCGCGTCAACACGCACCGGGAGGGACGCGTTCCAGGACGGAACTGACCGAAGACCGATAACCTAGGGGAAGAAGCGCACGGGAGCTCGGGTGTACCGGGCTGAGAGGGTGGCTGGCCAGCAGGCCGGAGTGCCACCGACCGTTCGAACCTGACCGGGTAATGCCGGCGTAGGGAGGTGGCCACAGTGGCGGCATCGAGCCCGAAGGTGTTGAAGAGGTTCCTGCGACGTGGTCTCATCGAAGGCGAGCCGGCTTCATGCGACCGTGCCGGGCCGGCCTCGCCCCACCGGGAGCTCCGGTCCGGTTCCCGGAAGCGGTGGGAGGAGGCGGGTCAGCTGAGAAGGACGGCTGCGGACTTGCCTTTGCGGCCCGCCGCCGTGGCGCTCGGCCTTGTCGCGTTCGCCTCGCTCGGCCTCGGGGCGTGCGGTTCATCGGCGGCCCGGTCACCGGCCGGCGTGACTGCCGCCACCTCGGGTCGTGCCCCGGTGGTCGCCGGCGGGACCGCCTATTTCGCGGAGCAGCCTGAGACACCGCCCGACTACATCCTCCCGCTCGTCTCGGGCCAGTACTTCACCGTCGAGAACACAAACGACTTCCAAACCCTCCTCTACGAGCCGCTGTACTGGTTCGGCGATCAAGAATCCACCGCGGTCGACTACTCACTCTCGATCGGGAACGCGCCGGTGTACCGCGACCATAACCGGCTCGTGACCATCACGCTGAAGCACTACGTCTGGTCGAACGGCCAGCCGGTGAGCGCCCGCGACGTCATCTTCTGGATCAACTTGTTGAAGGCGAACCGGGACGAGTGGGCCTCGTATGTACCGGGCGGCTTCCCCGACAACGTGACCTCGGCGACAGCAGTGGACGCCACGACCGTTCAGCTCCATCTCGACGCTGATTACAACCCCGTCTGGTTCACCTACAACGAGCTGTCGCAGATAACGCCCCTCCCCCTGTCCTGGGACCGTACGTCGCTCAAGGCGCCCGCTCCCACAGCCGGCACGAGGGATCTCCCCGACGTGACGCCGCCGGGCGCGAGGGCGGTCTACAACTTCCTCAACGACCAGGCCAAGGATATCGGGAGCTACACGTCGAGCCCGCTCTGGTCCGTGGTGGACGGCCCGTGGAAGCTTGTGGGCCTTACGACCGACGGGACCGCGACCTTCATTCCGAACCGGCGTTTCTCAGGACCGAACAGGCCGCACCTGGCAAGGTTCGTCGAGCTCCCCTACACGAGTGCTTCGGCCGAGTTCTCGGTGCTGCGCGCGGGCTCGGCCCTCGGCGGGCGCGGCGCCGCGGCCTCGAGCGACCAGATCTCGGTCGGCTACGTGCCCGACAACGACCTGCCGCAGACCGGGGCGCTCAAGGCGCAGGGTTACCAGCTCGTGGACTGGTTCCCTTTCCAGTTCGACTACTTCGAGCCGAACTTCAACAACCCTGAGGTCGGGCCGATCCTGCGCCAGCTCTACTTCCGCGAGGCGTTCCAGCACCTGGTGGACCAGCAGGGCTGGATCCACGCCTACTACGGCGGCCTCGGCCTGCCGACTTACGGTCCCGTGCCCGCGAGCCCTCCCAACCCGTACGCGGACGGAAAGGCCTCGGTCAATCCGTATCCCTTCAGCATCGCGGCAGCGAGGGCGTTGCTCGTCGGCCACGGCTGGAAGGTCGTGGCGAACGGGGTCACGACCTGTGCGCGTCCCGGGGTGGGGGCCGACGACTGCGGGCAGGGGATCGCCCGGGGCGAGGGGCTCAATTTCACGCTCATGTACCCGAGCGGCCTGGTCTACAGCGACGGCGCGATGGTCGACCTGCAGTCGGTGGCCAAGCAGGTGGGGATCGAGATCGCCCTCAAGGAGGTGACGCCGACCACGATCGCCTCGACCATCTTGAGCTGTCTCGCGACCGAGGCGGCCTGCAGCTGGCAGCTCGGGCAGTACGGCACCGGATGGGTCTTTGAGCCGGACCACTATCCAAGCGGGGAGGAGATCTTCGAGACCGGCGCGCTCGGCAACGTCTCCAACTTCTCGGATCCGACGACGGACAGGCTCATAGCGGCCACCACCAGGGCAACGGCCGCGCGAGCGCAGGCCGCCCTCGATGCCTACCAGGACCAGGTCCGTCTCGCGCTGCCCGACTTCTGGCAGCCGAGCCCGGGAACGCTCGTGACGGTCCAGGCGAACCTCCGCGGCTTTGTTCCCAACGCCTACGGGTTCATCAGCCCCGAAGAGTGGTACTTCACCAAGGCTTGAAGAAGACGGACGACTCGAAGCGAGGCCAGGACAGCACATGATCGGATACACGCTGCGCCGCCTTGTCCAAGCCGCGGTCGTCCTGCTCGGCCTCACGGTGCTCGTGTTCGCTCTCGAGCACATGATTCCCGGCAACCTCGCGCGGGCCATCCTCGGCCCGAGGGCGGGCCCAGCCGAGATCGCCGCCTTCGACCGGCTGAACGGGCTCGACCGCCCGGTCGTGTCGCAGTACCTGACGTTTCTTTCCCATGTCCTGCACGGGAACCTCGGGTACTCCTACCGCCTGAACCAGAGTGTCGACTCCCTCGTCGCCCACGAGCTGCCGAACGACCTGATCCTTGTCGGCATCGCGCTGTTGTTGGCGCTGGCGATCTCGATCCCGCTCGGCGTCGCCCAAGCGGTACGGCGCAACCGGGTGCTCGACCATGTGGTGACAGGGGTCTCGTTCCTCCTCTACTCGATGCCTTCGTACTGGCTCGGGCTGCTGCTCATCGCTGGGCTCGCGATAGGTGTGCACGTGTTCCCGCCGGAGGCTCCGCAGGCGGTGTCCCCGGCGGGGGTTCTGGCAGATCCCCGCGCCCTGGTACTGCCTGTCGTCACCCTCACTCTCGTGAACGTGGCCCTCTTCGCCCGCTACATGCGTTCGGCCGCAGTCGACACCCTCGCCCAGGACTACGTCCGCCTCGCCCGCGCGAAGGGTCTGCCGGCGCGGATGGTGCTCTGGCGCCACGTGCTCGGCAACTCGCTCGTGCCGGTCGTCACGTTGCTCGGCCTGTCCGTCCCGGCCGTACTTACGACCGGGCTCGTCGTCGAGTACGTCTTCAATTTCCCGGGCCTCGGCCTCACCTACTACAACGCGGCTGTGAACGCGGACTACCCCGTGGAGCTCGGCATCACCGTGATCGTCGGGATCGCCACCGTCCTCGGTAGCTTGTTGGCGGACCTCGCCTACGCCGTGCTCGACCCGAGAGTCCGATATGACTGAGATCGTCCGGGGAACCAGGCCGGGCGAAGACGCCCGGCCTGTCGCAGGCACAGGCCTTGGGCATCGGGCTCCCGACCCGGGCGGGACCGCGCCCGCTCCGGTCGCGCTCACCGCCGAGGAGTCCGACGTCTTGCGCACGGCCGAGGCGGAGCCCCGCCGGGGTAGGCGGCGGTCGCTCGCGGCCGCGTTCGTGGAGAACCGGACGGGGGTTGCCGGCCTCGGGGTCGTCGTCACCGTCGCCGCGTTCTGCTTCTTGGGCCCGCTCGTCTACCACAGCGACCAGGTCCACGCGAACATCGCGCTCACGAACCTGGCACCGGGAGCGGGCCACCCGCTCGGCACGGACGCGAACGGGTTCGACATTCTCGGGCGGCTCATGGTCGGGGGCCAGAGCGCGCTCGAGATCTCCCTTGCCGTCGCGCTCGTGGCGACCTGCTTCGGGGCGCTCTGGGGCGCCGTGTCCGGCTACACGGGCGGTGCGATCGACGCCGTCATGATGCGCATCGTGGATGTCGTGATCGCCGTGCCGGCCATCTTCCTGCTCATCTACCTGGCGACGGTATTCAGGCCCACTGTCCCGCTTCTCATCGTGGTGCTCTCCCTGCTCTCCTGGCTTGGGCCGGCGCGTCTTGTCCGCGGCGAAGCGCTCTCGCTTCGCACCCGGGAGTTTGTCGACGCCGTGCGCGCGGCCGGCGGCCGCAGCTCGCGGATCGTCGGGCGGCACATCCTCCCCAACGCCCTCGGGACGATCTCGGTCAACGCCACGTTCCAGGTGGCCGACGCGATCATCATCCTCGCCACCTTGAGCTTCCTCGGTTTTGGCTTGCCACCGCCGGCGGTTAGCTGGGGAGGCATGCTGTCGCAGGGTACGACCTACCTGCTGGACGGCTACTGGTGGGAGGTCTACCCGGCCGGCCTCATCGTGATGGTGACAGTGGTCGCCTTCAATTTCATCGGTGACGGGCTGCGCGACACCCTTGATGCCCGGCTGCGCGAGCGGTAGGGATCACTCCCAGCGGAAGAAGCGAATCGCCAGCAGGCTGAAGACCACTGCGTAAGCGGCGAGGACGAGCAGCGAGGTCGCCGAAGGGACCTCCCTGGTATACCGAGCTGGAGCTCTTGAGCCGCGGCCCCGAGCGGGGTCGCATCGCTGAGGTCGCGGAGCATGGGCGCGAGGAGCTCTTAAGGCACCCACGGGCCGGCAAAGAACATGAGGGGAAAGTACGCAGCCGAGCCGCCTGCTCCCGCGCCGGTGGCGGTCCGGGGGAAGGCGCCGATGAACGCCCGATGGTGAACAGCAGCCATCGCCACGAGGGACCTACCGATGCCGTTTCGGGGAATCGACGCCGAATGCGGTGGACCACGAGGATGAACCGAGCCATCACCGCCAGGCACAAGTTGACGACCAGCTGTGCGGCGAGCGCCCATGCGAGTCGCACCGGGGTCGTGGCCAGGCGCCGCAAGATGCGCTGCTCGCGATAGCTGGCAAGCGGGCCGGGCAGGCTTCAACAGGCGAGAGCGCCAACCACGAGGGCAATGAGGACCGGAACGTAAACCTTCAGGGCGCTGAGGGCGCCGAGTGACTCGCACGGCTTGTCTCTCATGAGGGAGAAAGAGTCAACAAAGTGCGACTTCTATTCGCCGTCTCAGAGAGGCTCCCACGCGGGCTGCCGAGCCACGCTGAGGTGCCGCCAAGCCGGAGGTCCAACACCGGCTTCCAGGCGAAGCCCACGAGTGCCGGCGCGTCACCGGCAGGCTTGTGACGCTGCACGACCATGGCAGTCTGGCGGTACTGAGGTGACAAGACAGCCTCGACGGTCAAGGTGAAGCTCCAGGTCCCGGTGTCTGCGTGGGAGTCCCTCGCGGTGCCGGTGGCCTCGTAGGTCCCTGCCACCAAGGTAGCCGGCGCCGAGATCTTGCCCGATGACGAGACAGTCAGAACAAGCGCGCCCGTCAACTGGTGATAGGTGACCTTGCCATTCGCGCCCGAGACCTTGAGTTGGTCGGTGAAGGCCTTGCCGGTCGTGGTCGTCGCCGTGGTCGGGCGTACCTGAGTGAGCTTGGAGACCTTGACGGTCAAGGTGTAGGTCCAGGTCCCGGTGTCACCGAGGCTGTCTCTCGCAGTGCCCGCGGCCTTGTAGGTCCCTGCCACCAACGCGGCTGGTGTCGAGATCTTGCCCGAGGAAGAAACCGTCACATGAGGCGCGCCCGTTGACTGGGCGTAGATGACGGTTCCATGCGCGCCGGAGACCTCGAGCTGACTGGCAAAGGCTTTGCCGGTCGTGGTCGTCGCCGCGGTCGGG
>Ga0181530_10005517_pt1 | contig 12878 bp, 11 predicted proteins | sample PEATcosm2014_Bin_42_FD_119769 | JGI IMG/M metagenome (GOLD analysis project Ga0181530, IMG submission 119769) | Peatland microbial communities from MTU Mesocosm Facility, Houghton, MI, USA - PEATcosm2014_Bin10_60_metaG | ecosystem: Environmental > Terrestrial > Soil > Wetlands > Peat | place... | reverse complement strand
CAACGCAAAGTCGCCAAGGCGCAAAGACGCAAAGAAGGAATCCCGATTCCGAATCGGGAGCGTCTTTGCGCCTTCGCGCCTTTGCGTTTATCAACTGTGTGTCCATCGGTCCAAGAATCCTCGCGGAAATGCGCGATTCTGAGGGATTGCAGTGCAAAGTCCCGATTCGGAATCGGGATGCGTATTTTGCGCTTCTTTGCGGCTGAACTTCATTGTGGATTGCGGGTTGGCCATTGCCGCGAAAAGGCACACACGGCAGAGCACGAGCCCCCGCAACTGTCCAAGGCAAAGTCAGGGGAATGACTGTCAAGAGAATGGAAAAATGCGTTTTCAGGATTATTCCCCTGACATACATTCCCCTGACTTTTCTCCCGGCTTTTCCATCCTCCATCCTCCCTTTGATTGCGGCTGGCCGCGCTGCGTCTTGGCGTCTTTGCGTTGGAATGGGAGTGCGGAATGGCCGCGAGAAGGCGCACAAGGCGCAGGCAAACGAATTGAACCACGGATTACACGGACTACACGGATGATTTAATTGCAGAGTTGGGAGTGGGGAATGCAGAATTCTTCCCATCCGTGCAATCTCGCGATTCGGAATCGGGATTGCCAGCTTGGCGTCTTGGCGGCTTGGCGTTGAAATGGCTCCTTTATTCCTGGTTGACAGGGCGGGCGGGATGGGGCAAGCTCACGGCATGGCGCGAAGAAACTATCCTCGCGCAAACCGAATGCGTGCGGCTGGAGATGGGGTCCTGAAACTCCGTCACACGGCGGCTTTATGAACATCGCCAAACAAAATGTTGAAATGTTAGGACAGGCTTATGACGACAGACATTATTCAGGGTGACTGCTTGGAAGTCTTGCGCCCGTTCGACGTCGCCAAGTTTGATCTGATCGTCACGTCACCACCATACGCAGACCAGCGCAGTAAAACTTACGGCGGCATCAAGCCTGAAGAATACGTTGATTGGTTTTTGGAGCGCAGCGAACAGTTTTTGCGTGTCTTGAAACCCACTGGCAGTTTTGTTCTCAACATCAAAGAAAAGGCGGAATCAGGGGAGCGTCATGTTTATGTCTTGGAATTGATCTTGGCTCTGCGAAAACAAGGCTGGCTTTGGACGGAAGAATACATCTGGCACAAGCGTAACTGCCACCCCGGCAAGTGGCCAAACCGTTTTCGGGATTCATGGGAGCGATGTTTGCATTTCACCAAAAGCCGAAAATTCAAGATGTTTCAAGAGGCGGTGATGGTCCCAATGGGGGATTGGCGTTTTGCGCGCCTCAAGAACTTGAGCGAGACGGACAAGCGGCGGGACAATTCAAAAGTTCAAAGCGGATTTGGAAAGAAGATTGCCAACTGGATTGGCCGGGATATGGCCTATCCATCCAATGTCCTAAACTTCGCCACCGAATGCGGGAACCGGAGACACTCCGCGACTTTCCCAAAAGCCCTACCGGAATGGTTTATTAAACTCTTTACGGCCCCTGGAGATTGGGTGCTTGACCCGTTCACCGGCTCTGGCACAACGAACATCGCAGCGTTTGAACTTGGGCGAAACTCGGTTGGAATTGACCGACTATCGGAATACGTTTCACTCGCCAAAGTCTGTTTGCAGGAAATCGAAAGGACACGAAATGGCAACCGTAACACAAGCACAAATAACAGATTACGTCACCCGGAACATTCCAGACTTTCACAAGGCAAAATTGGAAGGTCTGAAAAAATTGCAATTGCTCAAGCTCTTATCGAAGAAGAACCCCTATTTGCTCAAGGCAAAAGGGTTGTCCAGCCCGCGTGATTTAGTCAAGACGATTTTGGACGCTTTTTTGTCCTCTCAAGAAGAAACCATGCTTGGAGGATTCTTGGAAGGTTTGGCGGTCTTTACGGCGGAAAACGCACAGGGAGCAAAAGGCAAATCCAGCACGACAGGAATTGACATTGAGATGGACAAGGCTGGCACTCGTTATTTTATGGCGATCAAGTCCGGCCCGGCATGGGGAAACAGCAGCCAGATCGCCAAGATGCGCGGAGATTTCAACACGGCGGCAAAGGTCTATCGGCAGAATAAGAACGCCCTGCCCGTGAGATGCGTCAATGGGTGTTGTTACGGGAAACAGGCGGAGGACAGCGAGGACAAGGGCGATTATCTGAAATTATGCGGGCAGCGGTTTTGGGAATTCGTCTCCGATGATACGGAATTTTACGTGAAGATCGTTGAGCCAATAGGCCACAAGGCCAAAGAACGCAATGAAGAATTTATGGCGCAATATGAGGTTGTCGTTGACGCTTTTACCGAGGTATTCAGGGAGCATTTTTGCGATTCAAACAACCTGATTATGTGGGATAAGCTGGTCAAGCACTCCAGCCAAGCCCCCTCGAGAATTGCCGGAAAATCAAAGTCATCAACCTGCGGCAAAGCCGGAGACTTGGAAAAGGCGGAGCGGCTCAAAGCAGCAAAGCCATTCGGGGGGTGATTCGTCGCTCTTCCGCCGGGGCAACTGTCAAGGCAAGTGTCAGTTCTCACTTGATAAAGTGCGATATTAAGTGGTTGACCGGGCAGGAGTCTGGGTGTCGTCAGAGTTTATCAAGCCCGGAATTCTGAATTGTATTCATTTTTCCGCTTTCCGGGCTTGACCGCTGGCACACATTTACGAGGGCGTCGTCCAGACCCTTTGCCGGTTCCAGGAAGAAGCCGGAAGTCAGAGGTCGGAGGTCGGAGGGCAGATCGAGTTACGGCTCGATCCCGATGCATCGGGACCTTACCGGGTCGGCTTTCAGGAGAGAGATTCAGCGGCGGGTGGAGGAGATTGAGACCGGCAAAGTTCAAGGGACGGATGCGCTGGCAGCCCTGAAGAAGATGTGAGGTTTTCGCCAACCCATCTTGCATTTGTTGCGAGGCTGTGTTACACACAAGGCATGAGTGACACATTGACAGTCAGAATTCCAGGGCGCGAGAAGGATGTTTGGCAAAAGGTGGCACAGGACGTCGGCGAAGACCTCAGCGAGTTCGCCCGCAAGGCTGTGCGACAACGAGTGCAGGCAGTGCAGGCCAAGCATGTCTCTCCGTGGGACGATTTGCTGGGCAGTGTGGGCGCGGATGCGCCGCCAGCCACCAATGAAAATGTCCGCAAAGCGATGAGGGCCAAGCGAGCATGATGTACATCGTGGATACCGGCCCGCTGGTGGCAGCATTCCGCCGGCCGCAGGACAATGATCCTTTCACTCCGTGGGCGGCGAAGCTCATCCGTTCGCTTCCTTATCCGCTATTCACCTGCGACGCCGTATTGACAGAAGCGGCGCACTTCCTGCGCTCACCGGAGAAGCTTCTGGAGGCGGTAGAGCGAGGCTTGTTGGTATCTCGGTTTGACACGCACGCAGCTTCGCCGCGTCTGCGGGAGTTAGTCACGAAATACGCCGACCGTCCGATGGACTTTGCGGACGCCTGTCTCGTGTACATGAGCGAACAGACGAAGGATTGCAAGATCGTGACGATTGACCGCGGGGATTTTACCGTTTACCGTCGGCATGGCCGGGAGATCATCCCGCTCGTTCTGCCCGAATAGGGCCTCGCAGTGCGGGCCGGCATGTTCAGGGGAAGAGGTCAGAGGTCAGAGGTCGGATCCACTCACGGCTCGATCCCGATGCATCGGGACCCTGCCGGCAGGGGAAATCAGCAATCCGAGCCACAGATTCACACAGATTGACACAGATTCGGTGTCCCCGTCTGTGTTTATCTGTGACCATCTGTGGCCAATCCGCACTCCGCAATGGCGTTTAGCCGCAAAGAAGCTCAAGAAGCGCAAAATCAGAATTGCTTTTGTGTGCCTTTTGGGCCTTTTTGCGGCTAATCCGCAATTCGCAATCCGCAATCATGGGCAGTGCCAGGCGGGACGCCTGCCACGGCGACCGGGACGGTCGCACTCCCCAATCCGCAATCCGCAATCCGCAATCCGCAATCGAGTCTTGCCCTGGGTCAGGACCGTTATGGCGGGTCATCGTTTTTGGTTGAAGGCGGCTTGGGCGTATTTCTCCTTTTCGAGGCGGCGGGCCAGGTCCTCCGGCAGCAGGCCGGCCGGCAGCGGCTTCCACTCGGCGTCCCTGGTTCGGCAGAGGGCCGTTTCCCACGCGGACCGCTCCAGCGCCACGGGCGGCGGCTGCACGGAACCCTGAATGAGCAAACCGGTCCGCGACCGCCGCTGCGCCGCTCCGGCGATCTTGCGTCCGCGCCAGAGCAGGTCGGCCTTCTCCGGGCCGGCAAAGCAGTGGCCTGGAATTTCTTTTTGACTCTCGGCCGCCAGCATCGCCGGCACGTCCAGGCGCGCAAAGGCGGCGGCGATCCATTCGTGCAGGCGCCGGTAGCTTTCCGCCGCGCGGAGCCGGTGCCAGTCGTGTTGCGCCGGAAAAATCAGGCTGTACGTCCAGTCCGCGTCGTGCGGCACCAGGCCGCCGCCCGTCGGCCGCCGCACCAGCGGGCGCAGCGGGGTCAGCGCGGCGGCCTGGCTGTAATTCTGCGTGTAACCAAACGTCGCCGCCGGCTCCGTCCAACTGTAGAAGCGCAGCACCGGGAGCGCCAGACGCGGGGCCGATTCCAGCAACGCCTCGTCCAGCGCCATGTTGTAAGCGGGCGCTCCCGGGCCGGACCGGATCAAATACCAGGCCTCCATGAGTCAAGACGAAATTTTCCGCCCCGTCGGGCAAAGGCTCCGGATTTCGCATCCGGCGCAGTCCGGCCGCCGCGCGCCGCACCGCCGGCGTCCATGCCAGATCAGCAAATGGCTCGCCAGGGTCCAGTCCGCCGGCGGAATGAGCTTCTGCAAATCGGCCTCAATTTTTTCCGGCGCGGTGTTCGTGGACAGCCCCAGCCGTCCGGCCAGGCGCGCCACATGAGTGTCCACCACAATGCCGCGGGCCAGCCCGAAGGCGTTGCCCAAAACGACATTGGCCGTTTTGCGGCCCACGCCGTCCAGCGCGACCAGTTGATCCATGTCGGGCGGGACTTGGCCGCCGTGTTGTTCCACCAGGGCGCGGCAGGCCCCCCGGATGCTCTTGGCCTTGTTGCGGTAGAAGCCGGTGCTCTTAATGTCCGCCTCCAACGCGCCCGGCGGCGCCTGGGCAAAATCCCGCGCCGTTGGATATTTTTTGAAGAGGGTTTCCGTAACCAGATTGACCCGTTTGTCGGTGCATTGGGCGGAGAGGATGGTGGCGACGAGCAACTGGAGCGGGTTGGCGAAATTGAGTTCGCAGCGCGCCGCGGGGTAGGCGGTTTTCAGGCGGCGGAGGATGTCCAGGGTGCGTTGGGATAGATGGGAAGAACTTTCGCGCGGCATAGTTTCCCCATTGAACCGCCGTGCCGGGGCGATGTCCAACGGAAACTGCGGGAGTGGTGGAGTGGTGGAGTGTTGGGGCGTGAGCAGAACCAGCCACCCATTACTCCAACACTCCATCACTCCATTTCCGCATCACTCCATCACTCCATTCCTCCGCTCCGTTCGGGACTCGGCGGCGCGGTGGCACTCTTTGTGCTCCCGATGGCGCTGAGTAGCCATTGAGGCGTTAGAGAGACACTTATGAGACACTTCGGACAATGGGTCGTGGACAGTCTGGCGATTCCGCCCGAGTACCTGCGGACGGGCCTTTTTGTCTCGCTTTTGAGCGTGTGGGTGCTGGTCATCCTGTTCTTTTATCTCAACCGCTACACCAAGCGCCGCTACTTCGCGATATGGAACGCGGCCTGGCTGTTTTACGCCGTGTGGCTTTCGCTGGGCCTGCAATACAGGGACGCGGACGCGATCCCGATGGTGGCGATGCTCCGGCAATGGTGCCTGAGTTGCAGCGCTGTCTTCCTTTTGTGGGGCAGCGCCTCATTTCTGGGCAGAGCCGCTCATCAGCGGCTCATCGCTCTGTTCGCCGGCTTTCTGTTCATCTGGAGCTATGTGGAATTCTATCATGTGCGCGACCACCTCTGGGGCAGCGTGCCGGTCTTCGGGATGATGGGATTGGCGAGCCTGATCGCCGCCGGGGCGTTTTTCAAACTGCGGCGAACGTCGTGCTTTGTTGGGGCGGGGCTGCTGTCGCTGGGGTTTCTGCTGTGGGGATTGTACTTGACTGCCTGTCCGTTTGTCGCGCGCAATCCGCAACTGTTGGTGGCCGCGTTCTTTATTTCCGCCATTCTGCAACTTCTCATCGCGGTGAGCATGATCGTGCTGGTGCTGGAGGAGGCGCGGCGGACCAGCCAGCAAACGCTGGAAGAACTGCACAGCGCCACGGTGGAAAAGAACCGCCTGGCCACCAAAGTCAACCTGGTGGAGGAGCGCTACCGGACATTGTTCCGGGAGGCCCATGAGGGGATTGTGCTGGTCAATGCGACGGATTTGAGGATTGTGGATTGGAATCCGGCGGCGCAACGGCTGCTGGGCATTGACCCCGGAAACCAGGACACCCATTTGATCAGCGACTTTCTCATGTTGCCCCAGGGCGCGAAGAAGGTCCGGTGGTTTGATTTGCTCAGCCAAAGCCCCCAGGTCACCCTGCGGTGTTTGGACGGGCGAACGGTCATGGTGGATTTGACCTCCTCCGCGCTGGAATTGGAGGGGAAACCGGCCTATCATCTGGTCCTGCGCGAGCTCAACGAACGCGCGCGCCTGGAGCGGCAACTGCGCGAGGCGGAGAAACTCTCGGCGCTGGGCCAACTGGCCTCCGGCATCGCCCACGAAGTCAACAATCCGCTGGCCATCATGGACGCCCATTTGGAGCTGATCCTGACCCGCCCGGGCTGCGACGCGCGAACGCGCGCCGACATTCAGAAGGTCATCAAGGAAGGCAACCGGGCCGCCGCCCTGATCCGGAACTTCCTGGCTGTGGCCCGCAAGAAGCGCCAGGATCTTCAGCCCATTGATTTGAACCAGATGCTCTCCAGCATCGCCGAGAACCAGCGCCTGGCGCGCGCCGGCCAGGCCATAAGCTGCACCTTGCAACTGGACCCGCATTGTCCGCCCATTGCCGGGGACTCCAGCCAGTTGGAGCGCGTCTTCATCAACCTCTATCGCAACGCCGAACAGGCCACCGAGCACAACCGCCAGTGTCCGCGCATCAAAATCTCCACCCGCCGCAAGGGGGAATTGGTGCAGGTGCGAATCGAGGACAACGGCGCCGGCGTGCCGGCCCATCTGGTCTCCAAAGTATTCGAGCCGTTTTTCACCACCAAGGAAGTCGGCGCCGGCACCGGTCTTGGCCTGTCCATCTCCCATCAAATCGTGGCCGATCATCACGGGCGGATTTTTTGCGAGCCGTCCCCGCTGGGTGGCGCCGCCTTTGTGGTCGAACTGCCGCTGGTCAGCATTCACGACACGGAAACGGCGGCGACGGCGGAGCCGGAGCCTGCGCAAGCCGGGGCGCCCGAACCGCCCGCCTCCGCGCCTGGCGCCGGGCGGGGGGCGCGCATCCTGATGATAGATGATGAAGCGGCGCTGGCGGAAATGATCTGCGAATACCTGAACATGACGGGGCATCGCGCGCAATTCTGCTGCGGCGCCGAGGAGGCGCTGGCGCTGATGCAGCGCGAGGAGTTTGATCTCGTCATTTCCGACTTCCGCATGCCGGGCCTGAACGGCGAGCAGCTTTTTGAACAAATGCTGCAACGGGACCCGGACCTGGCCCGGCGGGTGGTGTTTATGACGGGCGACATAATCGGCGAAGACGCCAAACGATTCTTCTCGACACACGACGTTGCCTGCCTGACCAAGCCGTGCGCGCTGCCCACCATCGAGCAATTCATCAACTCCCGCCTGGAACTCCTCGCCCGCGCCGCGCCGCCGTCACCAAAAAGATAAATGCCAATTCAGGCAGGGACGCCTCGCCGAGGCGTCCGGGGGCGATCCGTTGCGCCGCTGGACGCGGCGCGGACAGCGCGGCGCGCTGTCCGCCTCTGGATATGCCATGCTGTCAGCCCGGCTCGACTCCCAGCCGTTTCTGCATTTCTTCCAAAGGCACGCCCTTGGTTTCCGGCACCATCACGGCGACCCAGACAAGTTGAAGCACCATCATAAAGGCAAAGAAGGCGAAGATGTAGCCGGGTTGCGCCTTGAAAATGTCCGTCATCGCCGGGAAGAAGGCCGTGAGCAGGGCACAAAAGACCCAGTGTGTGCCGCAGCCCAGCGCCTGGCCCTCCGCGCGATGGCGGTTGGGGAATATCTCCGAAATGAACACCCAGATCACCGCCCCCTGCCCCACTGCGTGCGCCGCGATAAAGGCAAAAACGCAAACCGGGACGAAGTTGGTATGGGCGGTGAAGAAAGCCCATGCCACGAGACTCAGCGAGATGATGTAGCCGAAGGACCCAATGAACAGCAACGTCCTCCGGCCCAGCCGGTCTATCAAATAAAGACCGACGAAGGTGAAAATGAAATTGGTGACGCCTATGCCCACCGATTGCAGCAGGGCCGCCTTCTCAGTAAGCCCTGCCATTTCAAATATACGCGGCGCATAATAGAGAATAGCATTGATGCCGGACAGTTGATTGAAAAAGGCGATCAGAATGGCGAGCATGATCGGGATGCGCAGCCGCCGGGTCCAGAAAGGCTCGGCGACGGCCTGCCCCGAGGAAGCCGCTATAATCGCATCCGCCTCGGCTTCAAGCTGGGATTGCGGAGCCTCCGGCTCAATCAGCCGCAACACTTTCAGCCCCTCGTCGCGGTTCCCTTTCCTCACCAGCAGCCAGCGCGGACTCTCCGGCAGACTGAAACAGAGCAAGGCATAGACCACCGAAGGAACCGCCGCCACCCCGAGCATCCAGCGCCAGGCATTTTCCCCAATCCCGCCCAGGAGCCAGTTGGATACATAGGCAACGAGGATGCCGAAGACGATGTTGAATTGAAACATGCCCGCCAGGCGCCCGCGATATTTGGGCGGCGCGATTTCCGAGATGTAAAGCGGGGCCGTCACCGTGGAGATGCCGATGCCAAGTCCCCCGATTGCCCGGGCGATGCTGAAGGAGGTCAGATCCGTCGCCAGCGCTGCCCAGATGGAGCCGATCAAATAGAAAACGCCAATCGTCAACAGCGTCGCCTTGCGTCCCAGCCGGTCCGTCGGCCAGCCACCCAGCAACGCGCCCACCACCGTGCCGTAAAGGGCCGGGCCGACCGCCTCAAGCCCGTGTGTGTGGGCGGTGAGGTGCCAAAGGGCCTGGATCGTTTTTTCGGCCCCGGAGATGACCACCGTGTCAAATCCGAAGAGGAACCCGGCGAGAGCCGAGGTGACCGACCAAAGCAAGACGCGACGATTCATATCGCGGATGTTTGACAAATCCCACCGCCGCCGCAAGGAAAATATTTTGATCCCTGCTCAGGGTGAGCCGATGCGGTAGTAGCGGGCGGGGCTGCCCGCCTGCAAGGGTTCGCTGAAATGGAACAGGCCGTTGGTGAGCGTCACGTTCGTCAGCGCCGTCCAAACCGGATTGGCGAGATTTGTGGAGGCTTCCACGACGATGGGGATGGCGGGCGTGCCGGTGATGTCGAATCCAAATTGGTTGTTCTGCACGCCAAAATTGCCGTTCCCGGTTTGGATAAGCGGGTTCCACAGAACAGCCGGAACTTCTTGATATGTGTTCGACCAGCCTGTGGTGCCGGGCAAATAATAGCAGATCTGAGGCGAGTAAAATACAAGGGTCCCATCCTCAGGATCTCCAGACGCGGCAGGGGCGTTGCCTTGGAAAAAGACGTTGGTAAGGCTGTTGCAATAGGCAAACATCGAGAAGGCAAGATTCGTTACGCCTGCGCCTATCGTCACATTTGTTAGATTAGTGCAATTATCAAAGGTATAATCGCCGCTGAAGCCGCCGTTAATGCTCAAACTGCCAAAACTGCATCCGGCAAAGGCCCCTTCTCCGCATGAGAGAAGGCTCGCGGGCAAGCAGAGGGAGGTGATCGGGCACCCAGCGAATGCAGACAACCCAATGTTGGTCAGTCCGTAGGAGAAAGTAACGTTTGTCAGACTCTTGCAAAGACAGAACGCCTGCAATCCGATGCTCCTCACGCTGGGCGGAAAGCTGACGCTTGTAAGAACGGCGGACCAGCCGAACGCAACATCTCCGATGACCGAGACGCCATTTGAGATTGTAAGGTTGATAAGACTGCTCAAGCCGAAAGCACCCTCGCCTACGTTGCTGACACTGCCCGGGATGATGATGTTTGTTAAACCGCGACAACCATAAAACGCATACGGTCCAATATTGGCAAGGCCATAGGAGATTGTCGCATTTGTAAGCCCCGTACAATATTCGAACGCATTAGTCCCGATCGCAACCACGCTGCAGGGAATAATGATGCTTGTCAGGTTGCTACAACTTTCAAAAGCACCACTTCCTATATTCGTCAGAGTCTCTGAGAGCGAGACGTTTGTCAGGCTGGTGCAATTCTCGAAGGCGCCGTCGCCGATGTTGCTCACGCTGCCTGGAATCCTAATGCTACTCAGCGCGTCATCCTCAGAAAAGGCATCAACCCCAATGGCAATGAGGCCGTTCGATAGTATGACTTCCGTCAGGTTGGGACAGTTATAAAAAGCATAATCCCCTATGTTGGTCACTGTGTCGGGAATCGTGACACTGGTCAATAGAACGTCAGGTGAAAAATAAGGCCCCACAAACGCGCCCGCTCCGATGCTCGTGACGAAAAGGCCGTTAATGCTTCCGGGAATATTCAGAGCACCTGTTGGGCCGCCGGTTATCGTGATGGACGTGCCTCCCGTATTTGTCGTATAGGTGAATTGGGCCTGTGCCAGACTAGGCGAGACGAATAGCAAAAAGCTGATAAGAATTAGCACCGAGCTTCCGCAACTATTGGAAGGCTCTGAAGGACTCCAAATACTTCCTGTGGTTTTCATAAAAATCCTCATGGCGGCCAAGGGATGCCTTTCTTCTGGTTGAAATAGAGATTGGCAACCTCACTCGGCGACAAATTGGCGCTCCAAATTTGAAATCTGCCTGGGTAAAGAGCTTGCGTGAGCTTGAAAAGGCCCGACCCGGAGAAACCGACTGGCCAAATTGTTCTCATTTCAGTTCAAAACCACGGCACCACGGCGCAGAACCAAGCCTGCGTTTGACACGGAATTAAGACACAAACTAAACAGAAAAACCGCTGCAATTCCAACCCCCACTGCTTCCAGTGGTCGTACTTAACCACATTTTACGGTTGAAAGCAAATTTAGTTGATCGGCTTATTTTGGCTTTTTCTTTGCTTATTTTGTTCTCCGCATCTCCATCAACTGGCAAGGCGGAAGTGCCGCTCTGGGCTGAAATCTTGGGGCGGCTCCCGATTCAGAATCGGGACGCCCTGCCGGAGAGGCGAAGAATTTTGTCATGCGCGCTTCAACTGCCCCGCCTGGACTTTCCAGCGGCACAGGCCGCGGCCCAGTTCCTGCGGCCAGTTCTCCTCCGTGCAGGTCATGAAGACCTGGCTGCGGGCGTGCTCCACGCGGTTGAGCAACGGCAGAAAGGCCGCGCGCCGTTTGGCGTCCAATTCGCCCATCACGTCGTCAATCAACAGTATCGGCGGCACGCCGTGGATGTCGGTCAAGTATTCCGCCTGGGTCAGCTTCAGGGCGATGGCGATGGAACGCTTTTGCCCTTCGCTGGCGAATTTGGCGGCGGACTTGCCATCCAGCCGCAACTGCAATTCGTCCCGGTGCGGCCCGATGAGGGTGGAGCGAAAAGTCCGTTCCCGCGCGCGGTTGCGGGCCAGTTCGACGGCGAAATCATGCTTGACAGACGGCAGGTATTCCAGTTCCAACGGTTCGCCGGAACGGGCGACGCGGGCGCAGGCCTCCCGCGCCAGCCCCGCAACGCGCGGGAGCAGTTCGCGGCGGAAGCGGATGATTTGTTCCCCCGCCGCGATCAATTCGCGGGTGAATCCTTCGAGCGCGGATTCGTCCACGGAACGCTGGCGCAGGAGGGCGTTGCGCGAGCGCAGGGCGCGGGTGTAGCGTTGGAGGACGGGCAGATAGACGGCGTGGGTGTGGGCCAGGAGCAAGTCCATGAACCGCCGCCGCAGGCGGGCCGCGCCCTTGACGAGCTGCAAGTCCTCGGTGCAAAAGACCACCGCCCGCACCACGCCGAGGTAGTCGCCCAGTTTGCGCACCGGCTGGGCGTCCAGCGTGAGTTTGCGTTGCGCCGGCGACCAGTAAATCTTGATCTCATGCTCCGCCTGCGACGAAACGGTGGCGCTGACAAAGTAACCTCTTTGGCCGTGGCGGATCATCTGCGCGCCGCCCACGCCGCGGAAGGAGCGGAGTGTGGCGAGCAAATAAATGGCTTCGAGGATGTTGGTCTTGCCCTGGGCATTGTCGCCCAGCAACAAGTGGAAGCCGGACGGAAAATCGACGTCCAACCGCGCGTAATTGCGGAAGTCGCGAAGCCTCAAATGGACCAAATGCACAGCCCCGGCAGTCTAAAGTTCCGGGCGCAATTTTCAATGCCTTTTGCGCCTTCCGGCTCTTAATCCTAATCTTAATCCTAAGCTCAAGCTCCTCGGTATAAAGAGGAAGAGATTAAGATTAGGATTAAGATTAAGAGGAAAAAACTCAGTTCAGCGGAGCCGTTTGGTGGAATACTTCTTCAGTTGGGTGTCCTCCCGCGCGCTGGCCGGGTACCGGACGTCGTTGTTGGCATCCTTGAATTTAACGACAACCAACGCCAGGGGCAGATTCTGCTGCCGGCAAAACTCCTCCGCTTGCGCCACGTTTCCAAACTCGGTGGCGCGACTCTCGTCCAGAGTCCAGAACTCCTGACATAGGAGTCAATTAGAATGTCCGCTTTTTCTCACAAAAGCTGGATGAATGGCGTAGCGCAGGCGCAAGGTCGAGCCGGGAAAGGTGGTTTGGGTTTGGTTCAGTT
>Ga0181530_10005510_pt1 | contig 12887 bp, 6 predicted proteins | sample PEATcosm2014_Bin_42_FD_119769 | JGI IMG/M metagenome (GOLD analysis project Ga0181530, IMG submission 119769) | Peatland microbial communities from MTU Mesocosm Facility, Houghton, MI, USA - PEATcosm2014_Bin10_60_metaG | ecosystem: Environmental > Terrestrial > Soil > Wetlands > Peat | place... | reverse complement strand
TGCCTCCGAGGGGACTGCCATCGTAACCACGCACGTTCACCGCCCTCTGCAGCAGTACTTGACGATGCTGAAAACAGCGGGTTTCGAACTCGAACGATTCCGGGAGCTCATCGGGCGGGGTTTTGCCCCGCCCCGGTTCATTGCAATGCGATGGCAGACACGCTCGACTGGCAGGTCATCTTGCGTCTTGCGATACTAGACGGGTAACCGCGACGAACGGGTGCCTGCGGAGATTGTAGATGTTCCTGGTCTTCCCTTCCTTCTCCACCCAGACGCGTCTCACTTCGATCAGGGGAAATGGCACCGGCGGATCGCCCCGCGTGTAGTTTTCAAGCTCTTTGATGAAGGTTTGGAGTTGACGCACCTTCACGCCGAGAGGGACCGCCAGCATTTCTTGGGACGGAAAACACTCCACACTCTTGCCCTGGTGTTCGGTGAGCAGGACCCAAAGCAGCCGCGCGCCTAGCACTGAGGGCCGGGTCCTTCAAGATGGCGTCGGGAATTGCGGAGCGGTCGGGCAGCATGTCCGGCTGGAATGGCGCAGTAGCTTTAAGGTCGTTCATAGGCGCATCCTCCGGCATTCGGTGGCGAAGTTCACCTTCTGCAGCTCTTATGGTACGCGATCCAGCAGACGGCCCGATCAACGGGGACTGATGATGCAACCGCGCAAAGCCGCGCTACCAGTTCACCAACTTCTCCGCAGCGTCAGACGAGGATAATAGCGGCCTCTGGCTTTTCGCGTCGAGTGCAACAGAACGGGTATTCTGTTGCACTCGGGTCCCGTTTCACCTTGTAACTCGTTGATTCCAGGTTCGGGTGCCTCTATCGGACTCTTCAGTAAGGTTGCACTCAAGCCCTTTTTGGGCCGTTTTACAGGCATTTGGCGCTCCTCCTCGATCATCCCCGATGGCCGTGCACAGCGCTAGATTACCCGCAGATAGGGGTCTGGAGACGACCTTCACTTTTGGGTCAGTTTTGGGCCGTTTCGAGGCTTTTTCGCGCGTTTTCGGTGGATTTCAAGGCCAAAACGGGGGTATTTGAGGCATTGCTGGCTATGTATGGAGTGCGCGAAGTCCTTTATTTGCAGGCCTGCCGACCACATTTTGAGACAAAACGGAGCACCCCCAGGGGGAGGCTCAAAACTTGGTTTCTCGGCCTGCGAACCAAAACTTGCTGGGGATTCCGGCGAAGCTGAACACTGATTCCGAAAGGAAGTCGAACGGCGTTCCGGGATGAACCCGAACACCATCGGAGCGTAGCGACGCTGGCACTCTCGATTATGCAAGAAGTGTTCGGCTTCGTCAAGGAGGCCTGTCCGGAGCGTAGCGGAGGAAGAGCGCCGCTAGCGGAGAAAGGGGCGCGGGGAAAGGGGCGGCAGCCCTTGTCCCCGCCTCAGCACACAGAACACCGGAGCGCGGTCAGCGCTCCGAACCAGCGGCGGCGACTTCCGAAGTCCCGACGAATCGACTCGATTGGAGCCGCATCAGGGGCTACTTTCGCGTAAGGCTCACAACAACTAAACCAGCAAACCGTTGTCCGGCTTAGGGAGAGACCTTCTGCTCAACGGTGCCCGATAGACCGGAGTTCCTCGCACTGTCCGCACGAAGGAGCGAGACAATGTTGCAGACCGGCCAATCGTTCTACCTCCGGTGTTATGAGGCTGACAACTTCGGCTTCCGGCCAGATGCGGTCCACCATGGTTATGAAGTCTGACCACGAAGCCCGCGCATCCCCGTTGACGTAAACCAGCTTGAAAGCGCGATAGTGCAAGGCACCTCTGATGCGGATCGCCAATTCGTCGAGGGGCATTTCCTCGCCATTCAGCCTGGCCCGCCCATTCACGGTGGCGGTGGCGATGAGGTAACGCAGGTCACCGCATCTCGAATGCAGCGGCTCTAGCGGTTGAGGAGATGGGGCCGTCGCAAGATCCAAAATGTAGCCGTGAGCGGGTGCATCATTCCGATTCCGCACGCAGGTCGGGCAGAGCAGGGGCACAAATAGCAGCCAGCCAAGTTTCCGAGACTGCTCGTTCGCCGCTCTCCACATCGACTGGAGTGTAACTCATTGTGCGCGTTATGTATTTGTCTTACCTCGGTTCTTGCGCATCGAGTCGCCGCGCATCTCGATTCGGTGGGCGTTGTGGACCAGGCGGTCGAGGATGCCGTCGGCCAGCGTGGGATCGCCGATCTGTTCGTGCCAGCGCGCGACCGGCAGTTGCGAGGTGAGGATCGTCGAACGCACCTGGTAGCGATCCTCGCAAATTTCCCAGAAGTCGCGCCGCTCGGGTTCACTCAGCGGAGCCATGGCCCAGTCATCGACCACTAGAACATCAATGCGGCTGAGCCGGGTGAGCAGACAGCGCAGACTGCCATCGGCACGCGCCATCGCCAGATCGCGGAAGAGAGCCTGGGCGCGGGTGTAGAGCGCCGAGTATCCATCACGGCAGGCTTTTTGTGCCAGGGCACAGGCCACGAAGCTCTTGCCAACGCCGGTCGGCCCGAGCACGAACACATTTTCGTGCGTTCCCACCCAGGCTGATTCTTGCACCAGCGCACGGATTACGCTCTTGTCCAACCCGCGCGGGCCGCGGTAGTCGATCTCCTCGACACAGGCGTTGGTCCGGAGCTTGGCGTTTTTCAGCCGCCGCCCGAGTGCCTGATTCTCGCGCCAGTTCCACTGTTGATCCACCAGCAAACCCAACCGTTCCAAAAAGCTCAGCTCGCGGGCCGCCGGATCTTGTTCCTGCGCCTTCAGCGCCTCGGCCATGCCTTGGAGCCGCATGGCGAGTAGTTTTTCCATCATCGGTTGTTTGAGCATCGTCGTTTCTCCTCAATCGAAGTACTCCGCGCCACGGATGTTGTCGTGGGGCGGCGGTGGTGACGATGCAGGAGGCGTCACAGGGGGGACGGTATCGAGAGAGTTTTTCAAAATCGATTTCACGCTCTGATAGCGGCAGGCTCCCGTCATAAGCGCGCGTTCGGCAGCAGCTTCCATACGAGCCGGCGAATACTGGCCGGCCAGGCGAATGATTCCCAGACACGAACGGTACCCCATCTCGGGATGCGGCTTGTCGGCGAGAATGCGCTCGAACAGGCGCGCTGTTTCCGGGCCGATGGACTGCGCCCAGTGCACCATGCGCGAGGGAGTCCACTCCAGGTGCGCCTGGTGGGAGCGCGGGCGGTGCTCGGCAATGGTGACGGTGTGCCCATGGCCCCGCGCGCGCAAGTGAGACGCCAAGCGGTTTCCTTTGTGGAAAATCTCGACCGTGGTGGCCGTCGAACGCACTTCCACCAGTTCGTGCACCAGGTTGTAAGGCACGCTGTAGTAGTTGGTGTCGAAGACAATGTGGTAGTCGATGTTGACCCGAGCGCGGGACCACTGGCTGAGGTCGAACCGCTCGGCGGGCAGAGGGCTCAACACGGGCTTGTCGAGGGCCGTGAACTGCGACGCCCGCGAGCCTTCCCGTTTCCGGAACGGCCGCTCGTTTATGCGGTCACGCAACTCGCGGATGGCTTGGTTCAGTTCCTCGATTGAGAAGAACTTCCGATGTCGCAAGGCTGCGATGATCCAACGTTCTGCCAAGAGCACGCCGGATTCGACCTTGGCCTTGTCGCGCGGCTTGTAAGGCCGGGCCGGCACCACGCCCACGGCGTAATGCATGGCCATCTCCTGATACGTGGGATTCAGGTCGGGATCGTAGCGGCAGGCTTTCGTTACGCCGGTTTTGGTGTTGTCGGGCACCACCAGTTTCGGTACGCCCTGATAAAACTCGAAGGCCCGCACATGTGCTCCTATCCAGTTCACCAATTGTTCATCAGCGGTGGCTTCAGCGTAGGTGTAGGAACTGGCTCCCATCACCGCGACAAACAAGTGCGCCTGCTGCGTCGGGCCGCCGCGGGGGTCATGGATCGGGATGGTGGTTCCCGCCCAATCGACGAACAGTTTTTCGCCGGCTTTGTGGTCCTGGCGCAGAACTACGTCTTGCTTACGGCGCCACCGCTGGTACAGCTCGCAGAAACGGGAGTAGCGATAGCCGTCCGGGTTGGCCTGGCGGTATTCCTCCCAAAGCAACTGCTGGGTCACGTGAGGATGCTGCTGCCGCTGTTGGTGAAGCTCGGCAAAGTCCGGCATCGGCAGCACGGCCGGGCGGGCACGTGGCGGGCCGCCGAACAACGCCGCCTCCAGCCGGCCTTCGTCCCAATCCTCCCGCAGCGGCCACGTGACGCCGGCAGCTTCGGCTCGTTGTAAATACTCGTGTACGGTTCCGAGACCAATCGAGCAACTGCGAGCGATCTGCCGTAGCCCGAGGCCCAGGTCAAACTTCAATCGAAGCACTTCTTTGATCTTGCGCACGGACAATCTCCTTGCTGGCAAGCTGATCCTCCCTTTCGGGAGAGGCTTCTTGCCATTGTGATGTCCAGCGCCGTTGGCCTGTGGATGTTATTCCGGTGAAGCCGAACGCGGTTCCGGGGTCTGCCTAAAACTGTTCGGCTTTATCGCGGAATCGGCGTTCACCTTCATCCCGGAACACTGTTCGGGTTCATCCCGAAATACCGTTCGGCATCATCCCGGAAGCGCGTTCACGTTCGCCCGGATTCCCCACTTGCCTTCGCGGACGCGCTCAATCCACGCCCGCGGGCCTCGGCGAGCGCTTCGGCTGGCACGCCCGCGAGGCGGCGAGCTGCTCGCGTAAAGGCGTTGGTGCGCACCCAGGCGATGGCGCGTTCAGCGGCGGTCCGGGCAAGCGGCCGGTGTGCGTCGTGGCGGCAGTCGCCGCGGCGCCCGCTTCGGCCGGCACGGCCGCGGAGGCGGCGGGCTGCATGCGTGGGGCGTTCGTGCGGGGGCCAGACGAGGGCGGGCTCCAGCGACGTGCTCCCGGTACGCCAGCGGTGTGCTCTGTGCCATCCTTACGCACTTGGCGCTCCCGTGCTCTCCGCAAGGCATTTCCGCAATTCCTGCTACGTCTTCCCGGCACTCGATCGCGCGCTATGGCCAGCACTCAGCAGGCTCAGCGTCAGCCGTCGGGTACCAAAGCGGCATCCATTCCCCATAGCCAGCGTCCGCCGCAAACGCCAGCGGCTTCCTCCTAGTCTCTTAATCGAAAACGCCTCGGCACGAACTTCCTCTTGTATACGAGCTTTCATCCGCCGAGGCGTTTCCGATTAAGGCTAGCGACCAACCGGGACTCAGGGCATGCTTCAGGCGTTCACTGCTTCAACCCCACCTGCCAGTTCCCCGTTAAGGCTCATATAGAAATCGACGGTTTGAGTTCGTTTTTTTTTGGTTACCATTCAGAATCAAGGAACCCGGCTGACCGATTTGTTCCCGCCCGAGTTTGGGTTCATGGTCATTTTCTTAGTGCCGCCGTCCAGTTCAATACAACCCTAAAGGGCGCTTGCATTTGCTCGACTGGAACGGCGAACAGGAATCGTTTGCCGCTTCCTTGCACACTCCACTGGGGAGCGACACCGGACGCTTGGAAGAGAGGATGCGGAATTCCCGCTTGGAACGAACCACCCGTGCCGACTTCGACCGCCGTCACTTTCCCATCGGAAGAGATGTAATACAACTCTTGGCCATCGTCGCCCCATTGCGGGCTGCTGCCCCCGCCCTTAGAGACTGCGAAATCTTCCTTAGCGTCAGGAAATGCCCGGACGTAGATCTCGTTGCGGCCTGAGGCATCGGATGTGTAGGCAATCCAGCGAGAGTCCGGGGAAAACTGAGCCTGGGACTCGCTGAACTCTGTTCCCAACAGCCGCGTTCGCCGATGATTTCCCTCCATAGCTAGCACCCAAATGTCATTTCTCGTTTTCTGATCGGCGACCGTGTACAAGAGGAACCGTCCGTCGCGCGACCAGCTCGTTGGTATCTTCGTCTCACTGGATCTCAAAAGGACATCCTCATCCTTGGCGCCGCTGGCCAGTTTTTGATATAGGTCCAACGCCGCAGTGCCGCCCCCGCGACTAGAGGCAAATACGACGCGGCTTCCATCCGGCGACCAAACAGGGTAGTTGTTACTACCCACAGCCGACGTGAATCGCTTGCTCGTGCCCCGCGACAGATCAAGCAGCCACAGATTCCAAAAAGAGGCGCCTTCGGTGTGGTCATTCCGGGAGACCATAGCTCGCGTTCCGTCCGCCGAAACAGCCAAGCTGGTGTAAGGGCCCGACTCCGACACGCGGCTGATTACATTCCCCTGCCGGTCAAGCCAAGTGAGCTGGAAGTCTTGACCGCGTGTCTGGTAGACAAGAATCCCGTTGGCTGAGATGGAGAAGAAGCCATAGGCGAGGTAGCTGCCAACCGGCGCCGCGACTTGCTTAGGCTCGCCCGAGAGCTGGAGCCGGGTGGGATCGAAGGCTTGCGCCAGAAGTGTTTCGCTGCGCAAAAACAGCAACTGCCCCGGGCTCGAATCGGAGGAAGGAGCGTACCGCGCGGCCTCGCTCACGAGGGGCTGTTTGGAGTCCTGTTTCCCAGGCTCGGCATCAATCGATCCCACGTACGTTCCAGCGTTCTCAGGCGTCGCTGAGCTACGGTAGTAGAGAAAATGGCGCCCGTCCGGCAGAAATGAAGGAAGAACATGGATATGTTCGTTGCGGGACCGATCGATGTTCGTGATCGGGGACGCTTTTCCGCCCGTCGCGGAAACCCGCATCAGCCCAACGCCTGGGGCGTCGTTTCCGAAGATAATCACACCGTCCTTGTTCCATGAACCGCCGACGACCAGCCCGGGCACTTCGCATATGGTCTGCGCCGGTCCGCCCGCAACGTCGATTTTCTTGAGCTTTCCGCCCGCATCATACGCAATGAACCGGCTGTCGGGCGACCAAAACGGAATTCCATTAGCCCCTTCGGTACTGCTCAGAGGCCGCGCTTCGAATGTCTCGAAGGACCGAACCCAAAGACGAGGAACCCGGTCCTCGCCTATGGCGATGAAGGACAGCTTGCGGCCGTCCGGGGAAATGCCGCTGAAGTTGCTGAGAGTGACTTTTTCCGGTGGGGTGATTTCGAAGCGCACTGCCTCGGCCGCGGGCGGCTTTTGGCGAAGGTAGAGAAAGCCAAGTGTGAGTGCGGCCAGAAAAAGCGAGGCCGCCACGCTCGGCCACAGCCAGGAGGCCCGCCGGCGCAGGGCGTCGGCCGGCGATTCTTCTTCGAGCAATATCCATGCGTCCCCGATATCGCGCAAACGGCGCTCGGGGTCTTTCTCCAGGCACTTCTTGAGAAGTCGTCGCATTCTTGCGGGAACGCGATCCCAATCGGGCTGCTCTTTGATCACCGAGGCCAGCGTGTCCACGATGGTGTCTCCCTGAAACGGTTTCCGGCCCGTGAGCATCTCGTACAACACTACGCCAAACGCCCAAATGTCGGTCTGCTTGTTCGCTGGCTTGCCCTGCGCCTGTTCGGGAGCCATATACGGCGCCGTGCCGAGGACGACCCCCGCCTGCGTTGGTCCCATGTTCTCCGTGGGGGGGATCGAGTGGTCCTCCAACGCAGATCGTTCAGAGACTGCTTTCGCCAATCCAAAGTCCAGCACCTTGACCACGCCTTGCGGAGTGACTTTCAGGTTGGCCGGCTTCAAGTCGCGATGGACGATACCCTTGTCGTGCGCGGCTGCAAGCCCATCAGCGATCTGACGGGCAATTACCACAGATTCCTCCACCGGGATCGCACCCTCCCGGATCCGCTCGGCCAGCGTTCGCCCCTCCACCAGCTCCATTACCAGGTAATTGAGGCCCACATCGTGAAGAATGCAGATATTAGGGTGGTTCAACGCCGCGACGGCGCGCGCTTCAAGCTCAAAGCGTTCCGAAAACTGCTCCTTCGATACCTTGACGGCGACCACACGGTTCAGGCGCGTGTCGCGGGCCTTGTAGACCTCGCCCATCCCACCAGCGCCGATGGGTGCGAGGATTTCGTAGGGCCCGAGTTTTGTGCCCGAAGAGAGCGGCATGCGGGTGGATCAGCTAAGTTTAACCTATCCTGGAAATGGATAGGTCCTGAGTCACGGCGCATACGGAAGTAATCCAAACGCGCGGGAAACGCGAGAGCTACGCCGACCAGCATTTGCTCAGCCAGACGATAGCGCGTTCCGCGGTCCGGGCGGGGTATGCGATCACGCCCCTAACGGTTAGAACCCGCGGTTTTATTGGGGCTGGTGGGAACGGGGGGGTGCAGATAACTGTAGATTTGGGCGCGCCTGAATCAGGTACACCAGTTCTCTTGTTCGGCCAAGCCGCCGCTGCGGTCCGGGCGAGCCATATCGCCCGAGCGGTATGCGCACTATCGCGCCAACGCTGCCGCGCTCAAGAACTCCGCGGTGTACGAAGTCCCGGACCTGCTGGAAGCGATTATCGCCGATGGTTCGTCTCGCAACCCAGCGGTTGGAGCCGCCTTTGCCAGCGCAGCGGCGGCGCACTGACCCGGGTTCAACGCCCCGCGAGGCGGCGTGCTGCTCGCATACGGCGTTCCGGCGCAGCCAGACGAGGGCGCGTTTAGCGGTTCGGGCAATGTGCCAATGCGCTCCTTGTCGGCAGTCGCCAGCAATGGCTCGATCGACTAAGGGCGAGCTTTACGACAGCCAGAACCGCCCGCTCCACACGCCCTCGACCCACGTCGGCGGGAATTCAGCGAGCGCTTCGGCCAGCACGCCGCGTGGCGGCGGGCTGATACGGGCTTCCCGCCGACGATGCAAAACTGAGGCTCAATCGTTTTGCGACAAAACGGAGCACCCAGAGGGGGGGAGGCCCAAAACTTGGTTTTTCGGCCTGCGAACCAAAACTTGCCTTCGCGGACGCGCTCAATCCACGCCCGCGGGGCCTCACGGCGGTTCGGGCAAGCTGGCGGTGCGTTGGGTGTCGGCAGCCGCTTCGGCACTTGCTGCAACGACCAAGGCCGAGCTTACGGCAGCCAGAACTCGCCCGCCCGCACGCGCTCGATCCACGCCGGCGGAAATTCGGCAAGCGCTTCGGTCGGCACGCGCGAGAGGCGGCGGGCTGCTACTTAACCGTGAACTTCGCGGTCGTGCTGTTCCGCAGCGATCCGGAGACACCCGTAAAGGTTATGGTGTAGGTGCCCGGCGTTGTGTTCTTGGGGAACAGGACTCCGGATAGGGCGTATGCCGTTCCGTTGACCTTAATCGTTTGCGGCAGATCCACGCACTTGAAGCCCGAGGGGCCACCCCCGCAGCTTAGCGTTACGTTCCCGTCGAAACCCATCACCGATTGGAGTTCCAGGACGACCGCCCCGGGCAGGCCAGGCTCGACGGTCTCCGACGATGGTTTGGCGACGATGGTGAAGCTGGCGGCCGGCAACACCGAGAAGCTTTGCGAGAGCGGTTGCGCCGGCGCGTACGTGGCGTTGCCGGACTGGGAAGCCTGTATCGTGCAGGTTCCGGTGTTGGTCAGGGTCGCCACAGTGCCCGAAACGGTACATACCCCAGTTGTGAGCGAAGCGAAGCTGACCGGCAACCCGGAGCTGGCCGTGGCCACCAGGTTCAGCATGGTTCCCTGGACCTGGTTTCCAATGGGATTGAAGGTGATAGTTTGGGTACCCAGCACCGTGAAGCTTTGGTTCACCGGCTGAGCTGCCCCGTAGGTGGAGTTGCCGGCTTGCGTGGCTTGTATGGTGCAGGTTCCAGGGTTAGTGAGGCTGGCGACAGTGCCCGACACCGTGCATACTCCCATGGTCAGCGAAGCGAAGCTGACCGGCAAACCGGAAGTGGCCGTGGCCACCAGGTTGAGCATGGTTCCCTGGACTTGGGTCCCGATGGGATTGAAGGTGATCGTTTGTGTGCCCAGCACCGTGAAGCTTTGGTTCACCGGCTGAGCAGCCGCGTAAGTGCTGTTGCCGGCCTGAGTCGCTTGTATAGTGCAGGTTCCGGGATTAGTCAGCGACGCAGTTGTTCCAGACACCGTGCAGACTCCCGTGGTCAACGAAGCGAAGCTGACCGGCAAGCCGGAGGTGGCTGTGGCAACCAGGGTGAGCTGTGTCCCCTGGGTCTGGTTGGGAATCGGGTTGAAGGTGATGGTCTGGGTTCCCAGCACCGTGAAGCTCTGGTTGACCGGCTGAGCAGCCGCATAGGTGGAGTTGCCGGCCTGCGTCGCTTGGATGGTGCAGGTTCCGGGATTAGTCAGCGACGCGGTAGTGCCAGAGACCGTGCAGACTCCGGTGGTCAGCGAAGCGAAGCTAACCGGCAATCCGGAAGTGGCCGTGGCAACCAAGGTAAGTTGTGTCCCCTGGGTCTGGTTCGGTATGGGGTTGAAGGTGATAGTCTGCGTGCCCAGCACCGTGAAGCTTTGATTCACGGGCTGCGCCGCAGCGTAGGTGGAATTTCCGGCCTGCGTCGCTTGCATAGTGCAGGTTCCGGGATTAGTCAGCGATGCGGTGGTACCGGATACCGTGCATACACCGGTAGTCAGCGAAGCGAAGCTGACCGTCAAGCCGGAGGTGGCGGTGGCAACCAGGGTGAGTTGTGTCCCCTGGGTCTGGTTGGCGATGGGGTTGAAGGTGATGGTTTGGGTGCCCAGAACCGTGAAGCTCTGGTTCACCGGCTGCGCGGCGGCGTAGGTGCTATTACCGGCCTGCGTCGCTTGGATGGTGCAGGTTCCGGGGTTAGTCAGGCTCGCGGTGGTGCCCGAAACGGTGCAAATTCCCGTGGTCAGCGAAGCGAAGCTGACCGTCAATCCGGAACTGGCCGTAGCGGATAAGGTGAGCTGTGTCCCCTGAGTCTGGTTGGCGATGGGGTTGAAGGTGATGGTTTGAGTGCCCAACACCGTAAAGCTCTGGTTCACCGGCTGAGCCGCAGCGTACGTGGCATTACCGGCCTGCGTAGCTTGTATCGTGCAAGTTCCTGGGTTGGTGAGGCTCGCGGTGGTGCCCGAGACCGTGCAGATTCCGGTGGTCAGCGAAGCGAAGCTAACCGTCAATCCGGAACTGGCCGTGGCAGACAGGGTAAGCTGTGTCCCCTGAGTCTGGTTCGCTATAGGGTTGAAGGTGATGGTCTGAGATTGCAGCACAGTGAAGCTTTGGTTCACCGGCTGGGCCGCGGCGTACGTGGCGTTGCCGGCCTGCGTAGCTTGTATGGTGCAGGTACCGGGGTTAGTCAGGCTCGCGGTCGTGCCCGACACTGTGCAGACTCCGGTGGTCAGCGAAGCGAAGCTAACCGTCAATCCGGAACTGGCGGTGGCAGAGAGGCTGAGTTGTGTCCCCTGTGCTTGGTTCGCGATGGGGTTGAAGGTGATGGTCTGCGTTTGCAGCACAGTGAAGCTTTGGTTCACCGGCTGGGCTGCGGAGTAGGTGCCGTTGCCGGCCTGCGTAGCCTGTATGGTGCACGTTCCAGGGTTGGTCAGCGACGCGGTGGTGCCGGACACCGTGCACACTCCGGTAGTCAGCGAAGCGAAGCTGACCGTCAAGCCGGAACTGGCCGTGGCGGACAGGGTGAGCTGTGTCCCCTGCGTCTGGTTCGCAATCGGGTTGAAGGTGATCGTCTGGGATAGCGCGTTATTCGTCAACCCGAAGCTGGCGGTCGGAGTGAGGCCTGAAACGCTGCCCACGACCGCGTAGCTGCCCGAAGTGCCGTTAGCCGTAAACGACGGCGAAGTGGCCACGCCCGAGCTGTTGGTTGCCGCGGTGGCCGTCAGGAAGCTGCCGGGGAACGTGCCGCTGGCCCCGGAACTGGGAGCGGTGAACGTCACCGTTACATTGTTGATCGGAATGTTGCCGCCGTCGAGCACGGTGGCCTGCAACGGGTTCGTGAACGACGCGTTGACACTCGTATTTTGTCCCGAACCGCCGCTCGCCGAAATGGATGCAGGCGTTTGCACCACGGGCACGTTGCTGTCCGTCCCCGAGGCGGCGTTGCCCGAATTGGTGTGAGTGAGATCGCCTCCGCCCCACGCCAGCGCCGTGTTGCTCACCGAGGTGGGAGAATTGGCCGGTACATTCACGATCACCTCTATCAAGGGGAAACCGCTGCCGCCGGATACCGACAAAGTGGAGGTGCAAGTGACGGTGGTCGTGCCGCCGCAGGTCCAGGAGGACGAGGTCGTGCCGAAGTTGGCTACCGTGTAGCCCGAAGGCAGGGCGTCGGAAACAGTCACCGTACCGCTGGTGGCGCCGCCGGACGCCGTGTTGCTCACGCTGATATCCCATTGGGCGGTGGAACCCTGCGTAAAGGTGCCAGTATGGGTCTTCTGTACCGACAGGTTGGGGGCCGGCACGATGGTCACCGTATCGGTGTTCGAACTGGTGGCAGTGACGCCCGCGCCGCCGGTCACGTTAAACGTGTTGCTCACTTGCCCTGGCGTGGCGCTGGCCGACACGTTTACATTGAGCGTCAGCGCCGGGTAGCTGCTGCCCTGAGCAATCGCGCTGTCATTGGTGCAGGTCACGGTTTGGCCGCTCGACCCGCAAGTCCAGCCTTCGCTGTCGGAACTCGCAAAGGTGAAGTCCGCGTTCAGCGTATCGACGACTTTCAACGGATTGCTGCCCGAGGACGGATCGCCGGTGGGACCGGTCCCATTGTTCTGGATATTCAACGTGAGTTGTTGGTTTTGCTGCCCCTGCGTGAAACTGTCGGTGCTTTCCGTAGTGGCATCGACGGTCACCGGATTCTCGGTGAAGTTCAGGCACCACCCGCCGGTCGCGCCGGTCGTGGCGGAGGCCTTCTGATTGAAGTACAGGCTCCACGTGCCGTTCGGGATGCTGTTCCCGAACAGGCCGGTCAAGGTCGCCGAGCCGTGGGTCGCGGCGTATGAGAACGAGCCGGGCAGCGTGTAGAAGTTGCCGGGGTCCTGGAAGAACGTATCGGCGGAGCTGTCGTCGCTGATCGGCTGGTATGTGCCGGGCGTGACATTCGATGTCGACAACGTGCTTCCGTTGTCGGCGAAGGT
>Ga0181530_10005504_pt1 | contig 12897 bp, 10 predicted proteins | sample PEATcosm2014_Bin_42_FD_119769 | JGI IMG/M metagenome (GOLD analysis project Ga0181530, IMG submission 119769) | Peatland microbial communities from MTU Mesocosm Facility, Houghton, MI, USA - PEATcosm2014_Bin10_60_metaG | ecosystem: Environmental > Terrestrial > Soil > Wetlands > Peat | place... | reverse complement strand
CTCGGCAATGGCGTACAGTTGCAGCGGACGAGATGTAAGACGCCGTCCATACTTGCGCACCAGGCGTCCAGCGCTCCACGAGCCCACGCCCAACCCTGCCATGAAGGTCGAGAGCACGATCGACACCAAAGCCGTGGTGACGCCGAATTGCGCCATGGCCAGGCGAAGCCAGATCAACTCGTAGAGAATGCTGCAGAATCCGGAAACGAAGAAGAAGGCGAAATACCAACTCCAACCGCTGGCCGCAACGGCGGCTTCTTCCGGCCGCTTCGTCCCAACCTTCGGGGAGAGAACTTCGATCGTGGCTGGCATCGTCTCCGTGCTCACAGGTGACTCCGTCTGTCAGGAAACTCGAATCATGCGGTTCGCTGGGGCCCGAACGAGCCCCACGAAATGCTCCCTCAAGTCTCGCAGACAGTTCCAGCGTGCAGGCAGAAGTAACTTGCCCCCATGTAACGAAGGTCATCGGCTCTTGATTCGATCTTAAGCTGCGGAAGATTCTGATCCGTGCAGATTTCGGCTGAGGCGCGCGAGCCTAGCGGCGGGTCTCTGCGCCGTTTTCGCGCGCCCAATCGGCCAGGCGTTGAATGACGGCTTGGGTCGTGAGCGCGTCCAACTTCACCGACAAGGTGCTGCCCTTGGTCGCGGCGGCGCTAAACAGGCACAGTCCGGGATGTCCAAGTTCAGGCACTGGGGCAAAACATCTTTGAAAGGTAACGCCAGCGCGGGCGCAGATTGCGGCGGGGTCCTGCGCTGGCTCGGCAAATGCGGATTCCGGTTTTCGGTGTTTTAAGTAGAACCAGGCAATCGCGAAATTTACCGCGAACATGACGAACACGAAGCTGGGGAGAAGCGTGGCCGGCTCCATCCGCCACATATAGCCAGATTCTTTGCGATCATTCAATCTTTTGCGAAGCGGCGCGGTTACCAAAGTAACTTAGCCTGGGCTTTTTTAGCAATCCAGCCGGCGTTTGGAGCTACGGCCCGCCGGCGTCGACTCCCTCTCGCAGCAGCGAGCGGCGACCACTGCTATGAGTATCGTGACAGTCCAGACATATTCCTTTCCCTTTCCCGACGGGCGAGTGCTGCTGCAATGCCGCAGATTCCTCATGGCAGGCGAAACAAACCTTTTCCTTCGGCCATGCCAGAGTCAGCGTAGTCATGTCGCCTTTCGTCTCCGCCAAGTGGCAGACAGTGCACGAAAGCCCCATGGCGGAATGCACGGACTTACCTTTGGTTTTGTTGGCGTGACAGGAGGAGCAAATGGCGTCCTTGGAAAGAATGCCTGGGTGCTCGATGGTGGAGCTTTGCATGGCTGCGGCTTGTAACAGCAGGAGGAAGCCGATCAGCGCGCTTGCCGTGTGCTTCATGGCGGAATCGCGAGCCTGAGTGTGCAGAGCGCAAGAAACTAATGCAATAGCGTTTTTGCGCTACTAGCCGGGGGCGAGGCCGATTGCGATTCGCGTGCATGTTTGCGGATGCTCGGAACTCTGTGATGCGGCTCAGAGATGCTTTGTGATGAAAAGGGCGGGGGTCCGGTTGCGGAAGGAAGAACTTGCGGCATCCCCACTCATCGCACAGAACGCGATGAGTGGGGCACCCTGACGTTTCTATTCCTGGGCAGTCCCGGCGATCACGGTGCTGGTATCGATCTCGATCAGCAGCAGTTCCTTGCCTCCGTTCACTGCGACCGTATTGAAATTCGCCGTGGCCGATCCCGTCGGCGTAACTTGTGCTGTGCCCGTGCAGTCGGCATTCTGGGTGTACGTGCCCGTAACCGAAACCGTGGAAATCATGCCGCCAACACTAGAGGTTTGGGTGCCGGAAATGTTTCCCTTTCCGTCCAGCGTCACTTGCCCGACAACCGTGGCTACATCCGCAGTCGCACTGCTAGTAATGACGGTTCCGAGGAGATTGGTGGCGAAGGTCTGTTTCTTCCCAGTTAGTCCGCAGGTAACAGTTCCTTGAGCCAGAGCAAAGCCGGGCTGGGCCGTGCCGTTGTCGGTCTGGATCATCTGAAAGCCCCTGTGGCTGTCGTCAAGAACAATGTTGTAGTCGGCTGTGGGGAAGTCCTCGTTCTTGAGGGTGATGGAGCCGGTGCAGTTCTTAGAGATCGAATAGGTTCCGGTAAAGTTCCCGGTGGAGACGGTTCCGTTGAGACTCATCGTCCACGATCCGGTGACGTTGCCCTGGCCATCGGCCGTCATCTGGCCGACGACCGCCCGCATACCTCCAATACCGTCCGGTCTGCCATGAAAGTACCCGAAGACGCCGGTGAGAGTCGCGTTGGAGCAGGCCGCTGCCGCCGGCTTGGCCGCGATCATGGCTGCAAACAAGAAAACGGACACACTTATTTTGCGGAAACGCATTTTTGTTTTTCCTCCAGACTCAGGCGGCCTCTCGTCCGCCGCGCAGTAGCAGAAGAGATGCGAACCGGTGTGACTTGAGTTGCACGCTTGATTGAAAGTGGTCGCGGCAGCGGCGGGAGGGCCGGTCGTGTTAAGGTCACGTGAATGTTGCGGGCGCGCATGGTGGTTTTCGCGCGCAGCAGCTACGCTGCCTTCGAGCCTTCTGCCTTCAAACCGCCGAGTAACTTATTGAACCCCTGCGTATAGGAATCGTGGTTCTTCCAGTTGCTGAAATCGGGGATGTAATATTCGCGAATCTCTTCGGCCAAGTCTATTCCTTCGTCCGCGTAGAAAGACTCCCACATCTTTATGTCGGTGAAGGGCACAATGCTGACGGGGAATAGTACGCGTCTTTTCTCCTCGATCTCCCGCTTCCGGGCTTTGCGGATTTCCGTCTTTACCCACGGGCTCTTCATGCTGTTGGTCGAAAGGATCAGGAGCAGCCGCTCATATCTTCGTATCGCTTCGTCGATCTGCTCATGTATCTTCTTTCCGCCTTGTATGTCGTGCGGCGCGAACCAGCAGCGGACACCTTTGTTCTGCAAATCGGCGTGCAAGCGGTCCGCGAATTCCTGATCTTTGGTGGAATAGCTGATGAAGCAGGAATAGAACTCAAGGGCCCTCCCGGTGAGGGACCCCATGTATTCAATAAAGTTCTCGGGGACACCGGCCCCGCGCAGGAATGCTATCGGAATTTTGCCGTGCGAGCGGTAGATGGTGTCGATGCCGATCGTCGACGGAGCTTCGTGCCGCACGCTATCAAGGCCCTTCACTTCGCTCAGGTCGTTGTCTCCGAAATTCGCATAGCCAATAGACGCCTCGGTGAGGTCTGCCCCAGTGAGGTCCGCCCCGCCGAGGTTCGATCCGCTGAGGTCCGCCCCGCTGAGGTCCGCCGTGCTGAGGTCCGCTCTGCGGAGGTTCGTCCCGCTGAGGTCCGCCCCGCTAAGGTCCGATCCGCTGAGGTCCGCCCTGATGAGGTACGCCCCTCCGAGTTGCGCCCCGCGGAGATCCGCCCCAGTCAGGTCCGCCCCGTAAAGGTGCGCCCAGCGGAGGTTCGCCCCGCTGAGTAGCGCCCTGCCGAGTTGCGCCCTGCCGAGGTCCGCTCTGCCGAGGGTCGCCCCGATGAGAGGCAACTCGCGGAGATCCGCGTCGCGGAGATCCGGATCTGTTCCGGTGTTAGCCTTTCTCCACTCATTCCAAGCCTCTACGCCTTCCTTGAGTTTTGCGAGATGTTCAGGATTAGCCATGGCGTTAGCCTTTCGTTCTTATCGGCGCTCATCATATCCCGCCGTGGCGAAGGCGGTAAACGAATTGCTGGAACTGTTAGGCATTTCCGAAGGGTTCTCCGTCTCTGGAAGCAACCCCCTTATCGCAGCGGTGAACCGTTGCGCCACCCAAAGGCAAATCCGCCCGGTGCCGCGCCCCGTTTATAATCTTTGGTCCGTATAATCAGGGTTCAGCTCACCACCGTAATTTCAGCTGGATCATTTCAGCGGGACAAGGCGAAAACGTGCTTGATTTTTTAGGCGACCTCAGACGAACTCATATGTGCGGAGAGCTTCGGCTCTCTGACGCGGGCAAAAAAGTTGTGCTCATGGGATGGGTCAACCGGCGGCGCGACCTGGGACAGATCATCTTTGTCGACCTGCGCGACCGCACCGGCGTGACCCAGGTGGTGTTCAACTACGAACGGAATGCGGCGGTGCACGAGAAGGCGGAAGCGCTGCGCAACGAGTTCGTGATCGCGGCCATCGGAACCGTCAAGCGGCGCGATGCCGACACCATCAATCCCAATATCCCCACCGGCGAAGTCGAGCTGGTGGTGGAAGAGCTGCGCATTCTCAACGTATCGAAGCCGCTTCCCTTTCTGCCCTCGGACACGGTGCTGGCGAACGAAGAGATGCGCTTGAAATATCGCTACATCGACCTGCGCCGCGACGCCATGCAGTTCAACATCGAACTGCGGCACCGGGTAGCGATCGCCGTCCGCGACAACCTTGCGGCGCAGGGATTCTTCGAAATTGAAACGCCGTTCATGACGCGCTCGTCGCCTGAGGGCGCGCGCGATTACCTTGTCCCCAGCCGGGTGTCGCCGGGGTCGTTTTACGCGCTGCCGCAGTCTCCGCAACTGTTCAAGCAGATATTGATGATCTCGGGCTTCGATAAATATTCTCAGATCGTGCGTTGCTTCCGCGACGAAGATCTCCGCGCCGATCGCCAGCCCGAGTTCACCCAGATCGATATCGAGATGAGCTACCCGCAACCGGAGCGGGTTTGGGAAGTGGTGGAGAGCTTTTTGATCGCCGCTTTCAAAGCGGCGGGGCACGAGATCAAGACTCCTTTCCCGCGCATGGACTTCGACGACGCCATACGTCAGTACGGCAGCGACAAGCCCGACCTGCGCCTGCCAGCCTTCACTGACGTGGGCGATTGTTTTGCGGCTTCCGAACTGGAGGCGCTGGCCATCCACAAAGATCTGCCGGTGATTGCCATCCGCATTCCGCACGTGGGCGAGCTTTCGCGCAAGGAGCGCGACGATATCAAGCCGCTGTTTGTCGCCAAGGGCGGAGCGCGCGTGTTCGAAGACTTCAAGCGCATCGAGACGAAGTTCCCCGAGGCGGGGGCGAAGGTGCGAGAGAAAGTTCGCGAGAAAGCCGGCGCGGCGGCGGACGATCTGCTGGTGATGGTGGTAGGGTCGGCGCAGACGGGAGCTCCGGCTGATGCGCATCCGGCGGGCAAACGCAAAGTTACGCCCGCGGAGATGGCGGTCTACGCCTCGGCGGGATTGCTGCGGGTGGCGCTGGCGCAGAAGTATTCCGACCGGCACAAGCTGTTTCAGAAAGGCGACTATCGCTTTTTGTGGGTGACGAACTTTCCCATGTTCGAGTGGGATGAAAGCGAGAAGCGTTGGATGGCCGCGCATCATCCGTTCACTTCTCCGCACGAAGAAGACATGGATAAGCTCGAAGCCGACCCAGCCATGGTGCGCGCGCTGGCTTACGACGTGGTGCTGAATGGGACGGAGCTGGGGTCGGGATCGATCCGTATTCACCGGCAGGATGTGCAGAGCAGAATCTTTCGCGCTCTGGGCATGACGGAAGAAGAGGCGCGCTCGCGCTTTGGCTTCTTTCTGGAAGCGCTCGAATATGGCACGCCTCCGCATGGCGGGATTGCGCTTGGGCTGGATCGTATCGTGATGATTCTGGCGGGAGCGGATAGTCTGCGGGAGGTGATTCCCTTCCCCAAAACCGCCGCCGCGAAAGATCTAATGATGGAGGCGCCGACTCCGGTGGCGGAGGGGCAGTTGCGGGAGTTGGGGATTGGAGTTTTGAAGAAGTGACCTGTCGGAGCTTGCTGGCGCGGAGGAGATCGGGCGACCATTGCATTCTTCAACTCTTGGTGTTGTGAGATTCATCACAGTGTTGCTGGCTTGCAAGTCACTGATTCTAAGCTGCCAATCTCGTCGTACACCTAAGCTGCCAGGAAAACTGAGTTTTGACCTGTTGCGATTTCCATCAAGACGCTGTGGAGAATCTCATCGCAGCGGACGCCGTCGCGAGATCTCCTTCCATCTATCTCCTTTGTTTAAGAGGAGATCGCCGCCTACAGCGGACTTCGTTGCAATTCGCCTCGTTTTGGCATCGCGATTGCCTTTAGAAAAGTGCTGAGTGGCTCGCTACAGACGGCCCTCCGACGAGGTGACTTATGACGGTCCTATTAGTTCTCTTCACATTCGCAGGCTTCCTCCTTATTGACCACTTCCGCAGCCGCCACGCGGTTGTGCAGCCGGCGTTGCAGGTCGCTCCCGCCAAGGACGCGATGCAGCCACGATTGCAGCCAGGCTTGGTCGGCGGCTTCGCGGTCCCAGAGAATTTGCGCTACCACCCGGGCCACACCTGGGCGTTGAGCGAGAGCCCCAACCTGGTGCGGATCGGCATGGACGATTTTGCCTCTAAGCTGACCGGCAAGGTGGAGCGCATCACGCTGCCGCAACGCGGACAGTGGATTCGTCAGGGCCAGAAGGTGTGCACGATTCATCGCGACGGCTGCGCCGTCGACATGGTTTCGCCGGTCGAGGGCAGCGTGTCGGACATCAATATGGAGCTCTTGCAGGATCCGAAACTGGCGCTGCGCGATTGTTATGGTGATGGCTGGCTGGTAACGGTGCACGCTCCCGATGCCAAGACTAGCTTTCGCAACCTGTTGGGTGGCGCGCTCGCCCGCTGGTGGACGGAAGAGTCGGCGAGCCGCCTGCAGCATCGGATGCCGATGACGCTGGGTGCGCTGGCGCAAGATGGTGGCGTGGCTATGAACGATCTCTCCGCCCAGATCCCTGACCAGGAGTGGCTGCCGCTGGCAAAAGAGTTCTTCCTGTCATAAGTCAAACTCGTAGCGAGGCGAGCCACCTCACCGAGGACAATGCAAACATCGGCCGCCCGGATCCCAGGCTGAAACAGCCAGGACCACCGGGCGGCCGGTGTCGTTTCGGACCGTCGGATGCGCGAAGGCTGGGTACAACTGCAGCCTACACACGCCGACATTTACTCCACTGCCGCCAGCACATAGTCGGTCAGTATCTTCTCGGTTTGTTCGTGCATTCCCTGCGTGGCGTAATTCGTGCTTGTGATGATGACCGTCATGTCGAGCGACGGAATTGCCACCACCTTGTTTCCTCCGTTGCCCGACATGAAAAACGCCCCGTAACTCTTCTCTCCGGACTTGAAGGACTTCAGCCACCACAGATAGCCGTATTCAGTTTTCTCGTCGATACGCGCATGGGGCTCGGTCGAGTTGCGTACCCACGCTTCGCTTACGATGCGCTTCCCTTGCCACTCGCCTCTGTCGAGATAGAGTTGCGCGATCTTCAAGAGGTCGCGGCTGCTCAGACGCAGGCCGCCTCCCGTCTGCGGCACGTTCATCGGCGAATAGATCCAGTCCGCACTTGTTATGCCCAGCGGCTGAAACAATTTCTCGCGGGCATAACGATCGGTACGCGTGCCGGTTGCTTTCTCCAGCACTTCGCTCAGGGTGAAGACTCCTCCGGTGCAATAACTGAAGTAGCGTCCGTAGGGAGGCGCTTCGACCTGCTCTCCCACGTGCATGCGTCCGCGAATCGGCAGATCGAGAATGAACTGCGCCCAATCTTCGACCAGATACATGCGGTCCTCGTTACCGCGCGACAAGTCATTCCAGTCGTCGCACTCCAACGGAGAACTCATGGTCAGAAAATCTTCCACCGTGATCGCCGCCTTCCGCGGATCGGGATTCTGAATCCGGCGCGCGCGCTCCGGCAGCAGCGCCAGAATTCTCGCATCGACGCCGCTCAGCTTGTGCTCATCGATCGCAATTCCGATCAGCACATCGGTGATGCTCTTGGTCGCCGAGCGGGTGTCGCGCAGCGTGGCGGCGTCGCCGTCAAAGTAGCCTTCATACGCCAGTTTGCCGTGCCGGGCTATCAACACGCTGCCGATCTTCTTGAATTCGCCGGAACGAATGGCGGCATCGAGCGCGCGAAGCCGGACATCCGAAAGCCCGCTCTCGGCAGCGGACGCGGTCGGCCAACCGCCCGTGGTCGATGAGGTTGATGGTTGGGTTTGGGCGTTCGCAACAAGCGAAGAGAAGAACGCGACTGCGATCGTTGCAGTTGCGACCACTGCAGTTACGATCAAGGCAGTCCGGCGGGCAGCATTCATAAGGAGGTCCCCACGCATCTGACGACTGATGGATTCGACGCGGAACTCGGGGCGGCGTGAGCGAGGACTGATCGGGCCTCTGAAGAAGCCTTAGTGCCCCGCCGCGAGTCGCTTCTCCACCAACTCTTCGATTCGACTGAGCACCTCGTCCTCGCTCATATTCGTCGAGTCGAGCACCACGGCATCTTCGGCGGCTACCAGCGGAGACGCCGCGCGGGTGCGGTCTCGCCGGTCGCGCTCGCGAAGTTCGGCAGCCACTGCCTCGGCCGATGGGCCTTTCACCTGTTGCTGACCCAGCCGCCTTTGCTCGCGTATTACAGGATCGGCGTCGAGAAAAATTTTTAAGTCCGCATCGGGGAATACTTTTGTCCCAATGTCGCGGCCTTCCATCACGACACCTCCTCCCATGCCCATTTCGCGCTGCCGCTCGACCATCCACTCTCGCACCTTGGGATGCACCGAGACGCGCGACGCGCCCTCGCTCACATCGCGCTCCCGGATCCGCTCGGAAACGTCTTTGCCGTTCAGCAGAACACGATTGCCGCCGATGGAACGATCGAGAATAATGCGCGAGTCCTCAGCCAGCTTCAGCAGCGCGGCTTCGTCGTCGAAGGAGGCGTCCCACTCGATTGCACGCAGCGCCAGCGCGCGGTACATGGCTCCGCTCTCCAGATTCACGTAGCCGAGTTTGCGCGCCAGGCGGGAAGCGATGGTGCTCTTGCCAGCTCCGGCGGGGCCGTCGATGGCGATGATGAGCTTGCGTGGGGATGGGTCGGTCATTGGGCGAAAGTCATAGAGCAAGCACCATTGGTGCGAACTGAGAATTGTACACGGGGCTTGGAAGAGCCTCACTACAGGGGACACAGAGGAACACAACGGGAATCTCCAGTTTGCCGTAAGAAGCAGGTCCTTCCCCTTCGACGGGCTCGGGGTCAGGATGACAATGTTGATTTATACGGCGAGCCTATGGAACAAACACTAGCTAACCCGCTCTGGGCGCGGCTTGGGAACGTAGGCTTGCTTTGGCGGAGTCACTTGCAGAAGCGACTTGCTCCCGACGTGCACGAAGCTCAATTCGCGCGCCGAGAGCAAGGCGTGGATGGCTTCTTTCACGCGCGTCCGCGGCACGAAGTTCGCCAGGAAGTTCTCTACCTCTCCTTCATCCACGGCGATCACGCAATCCAGATATTTTGAGACCAGCGCCGAGAGCGCTTCCGGCACTGAAATTCCTACGCCCTCGCGCACTATCTCAGGCGCCCAGCGCGACAATTCGTCCCACACCGAGCCTTGCTCCACCGTGTAGTCGACGCGCGTGATGCGCAGTTTGGCCCAGAGTTCGCTCAACGCGCGATCCAGGCCGGCGTTTGAAACCGAGCCGCCCAGCATCTCGCCGAGCTTTGATTTCGAAATCGGTCCGCGCCGCCGGATGATTTCGAAAGCGTCGCAGGCCAGCGGCGAATACGGAGACCGCGGTCCGATGGCGGGCGCCTGCTTCGGGTTGCGCTCGCCGACGAGCGAATAGAAATACGGGAACACCGAGGGCGCCAGCAGAAAGGCGTTGTTCTCGTCAATCAGCGGAGCCTCGTAGGCTGCCTGGTCGCGCAGCGCGCGCACCATCAGTTCGGTCGCCTCTTTCGCGCGCGGATCGTTATAAGCGTGCTGGCGTGTCGGCAGCTTGTCATCCGCGCCCACCCAGGCTCCGATGAAAGTCGGCACTAGAATCGCCGGCCGCATGGGATACATCAGGCAAAATCCGACCGACTCGAGGAAGGCGCGCGCCTCATCAAGAGTACGCACGGGCTGCCCGTCGAGGCGCCACCTTTGCGTTCGAGCCTGGTGAAGCTCCGGGTCGGTCATGACTTCTGATTAGAACACAGCTTTTCGCTGTTGGCTGTTCGCCGTTCGCTATTCGCTTCAAGCGCTGGGCGAAGAGCGAATAGCGAGCGCCCTAGATCCTTTTGAACGCCCTCTGAATATCCTGCATGGAATAGCGCAGCACCACGGGCCGGCCGTGGGGGCAAGACATTGGATGCTCGGTTTTCGCCAGCTCCGCTAGCAGCCACTCCATTTTTTTCTGCTCGAGTGGCATGTTCACTTTTATCGCTGCGTGGCATGCGATCGAGGCTGCTATGCGCGTCCGCACCGCTTCCAGATTGATAGCTTGGTCTTCGCGCGTCAGCTGCTCGAGGATTTCGTTCAGCATGTGCTCGATCTGCGCCGCGTCCACGCCCGCGGGCGCGACTTTTACGGCCACGCTGCGCGCGCCGAAGGGCTCCGCCTCAAAACCGTTGTGCGCCAGTTCGTCGGCTATGTCACTGAAGATCGCTTGTTGCGCCGGAGTCAGCTCTACGACCAGGGGCATCAGCAAACGCTGGCTCTCCACCTGCTGCGCCGAACGTTGGCGTAAAACTTTTTCGAACAGCACGCGCTCGTGGGCCACGTGCTGATCGATGATCCAGAGCCCGTCTTCGTTGACCGCCAGAATGAATGAATTTCGAATCTGGCCTAAGGGATGCAATGTCCGCAGCGACTCGAGAGTTGGCGCGGGCTGCGAATCCTGCGGAATCGGCGGCGCGCAGCCGTGATCGGGAATTGGCTGAGTATCAAACGTGGGCTCCGCTGCGCGAGCCAGCGAGACCGCCGCGTTGGCCTCGACGGCGATGCTTCCTTCAAATTCGAGCCGCGCCGTGGCCGCGGGAACTGCCGGCGCCTGCAGCGCGAAACCGGCCGCCGCCGCTGGTTCGTACAGGTCGCGCCACGGGGCCGGCTGCAGACCTTCGCTGTTCGTTTCGTGGCCGTTCGCTTCGGGGCCGATCGAAGAATGGGCAAAGCCGGGACTGGTGAGACCGGGACCCGCGCTTGGCTGCGCGCGAATTTCGGTCAGGAACTGCGGCACCGGCCGCGCCTTCATCAGCGCCGCTCTTACCGACTCGCGCACGAAATCGTGAATCACCGTTTGCTGGCGGAAACGCACTTCGGTCTTTGAGGGATGCACATTCACATCCACTTCGGCGGTCGGCATTTCGATAAAAAGCAGAACCACGGGATACACCGTGGGCGGCAGGATGTTGCGATAGGCCTCGATGATCGCGTGCTGGATTAGACGGTCGCGAATGAGGCGTCCATTTACAAAGATGAAAATAGAGTTGCGATTTAGCTTCTGAATTTCCGGCTTGGAAACAAAGCCGTGCAAGCGCACTTCGCCGAAATCCGCTGCTTGCGATTCCGCTAACGGTGCGGACGATGCTTCGCGGGCGGGGGCGCCTGCGCCACTTGTGTCCGCGCTACGCCGCCACGGCGGAGGCTGCGGCAGTCCGACACGCTCCAGTGGCTGCACCGCCGCTAGCGGAATCAACTGGTCGAGAGTCTCGCGTCCGAAGACCTGGTACACGCGCTCGCGATGGCCGGCCACGGGAGGCGCCACCAGCAAGGCATTCGTGGCCGAGTGCAATTCGAAATGCTTCTCCGGGTGCGCCAGCGCGTAGTGAGTTACCAGCGACGCGATGTGGGAGAGTTCGGTCGATTCCGATCTTAGAAATTTCTTGCGCGCCGGGGTATTAAAGAAGAGATCGCGAATGGTGATCGAAGTTCCCAGCGGCAGGCCGGCCTCTTCCACGCGGATGATCTTGCCGCCGTTGATTTCGAGAACCGTGCCGGCGGCTTCCTCTTCGGCGCGGGTTTCCAGATGCAGCCTCGCCACCGACGCGATCGAAGGCAGCGCCTCGCCGCGAAATCCCAGGGTTGAAATGGTTAGCAGGTCTTCGGTGTTTTTGATTTTCGAGGTGGCGTGGCGCTCGAAGGCCAGCATGGCATCGTCGCGCACCATGCCACAGCCGTTGTCGGTAATCTGGATCAGCTTCTTCCCGCCCGCTTCGACCTGGATGCGAATGCGCGTGGAACCGGCGTCCAGCGCGTTCTCCAGCAGCTCTTTCACCACCGATGCGGGACGCTCGACCACTTCGCCGGCAGCGATCTGATTGGCAACTCTCTCGGGAAGGACGTGAATCTTGCCCATGGGAATCAGTGGCTAGTGACTAGTGTTCAGTGGCCAGTGTGACAGATTTTTAGGCGCAGCGTAAAGGCGGCTTGCGGCTCGCAGTGACGCCGCACGACTCACATATCGTATAGTTTTCCTGGGAGCGCTGACATGAAACATGCAATCTTGGGAGCGGGAGCAATCGGAGGATTGGTCGGGACGGCACTGGCATCGCTTGGCGAAGACGTCACGGTCGTGGTTCGAGCGGAGAGGTTGTCGGGTTATCCCGAGAGTTTGGTGCTGGAACGCTCGTCGGGCCCTGGCTCTGGCTTTCTCACTGCTCGGGCGAAAGCCGTCGTCTCGCTGATGGAGCCGGTTGACGTGCTGTGGATCTCGACCAAGACTTATCAACTGCAGACTGCGCTGGAATCGGTGCGGGCGTTGCCGGAGTGCGTGGTTCCCTTGCTCAACGGAGTGGACCACATCGCCGTGCTGCGGGCGCGATTTGGACGTGAGCGCGTGGTTCCGGGAACGATCGCGGTGGAAGCGGAGCGCGTTGCTCCGGGACGATTCATCCAGCGCTCTCCGTTTGTTCGCCTCAACCTCGCCAGCAGCGGCGAGCCACTGTTGGGAGGCATCATTGAACAGCTGGGCCAGGTTGGATTCACCTGCCGATTCATTCCGAACGAGCACACTCTGCTCTGGGGTAAGCTCTGCTTCCTCGCGCCGCTGGCGCTGGTGACGTCGGCCTCCGGCATGAACCATGGAGAGATCCTCGCGGACGCGGCGTGGAAACAAAAGCTGCGCTCTGCGCTCGCCG
>Ga0181530_10005501_pt1 | contig 12898 bp, 12 predicted proteins | sample PEATcosm2014_Bin_42_FD_119769 | JGI IMG/M metagenome (GOLD analysis project Ga0181530, IMG submission 119769) | Peatland microbial communities from MTU Mesocosm Facility, Houghton, MI, USA - PEATcosm2014_Bin10_60_metaG | ecosystem: Environmental > Terrestrial > Soil > Wetlands > Peat | place... | reverse complement strand
ACGAAGTCCTCATCCCGGGGCAGGATGACGAAGCGCCGAAACAACGCCTCGAGATCCTCAGCGATGGCCAACCCAACTGGGTCGGGGTCACAGATTTCCGCCTCGATAACTATCGGTCCCAAGTATCTCGTGCCTTCATATCTAGCTACGGGTGGCGTCTTGTACATTGCGGTCTCCCTGCGTGTTTGCCCGGACGGTAGGGATGAGGCCGACATCGACCCTTCCCGTGCCGCCCGTGCCAGCTAGTTCCGATCGTATTCTTGGCAACTCGAAGGGGAGGCAAGGCTGTCCCCTCCGTATGGCGAAAAGAGGTCCGCCTAGAACTGGCAGCATCACTTGTCGATGCCAGAGCCCCTTTTTCGCGGCCACACAACTTCCCCGGTGGAAATTGTTCGGGCCGGCTCGGCTCAGCCTAACTGTCTAAAAAACCAGCGGCGCGGCCCCTGCGGGGATGCTCTGACATCGCTGTCAGCAATCATCAGGCTGGGCTCGTATCCACGGGCAGCCAGGCGTGCGCGACCCGCAAGTCCTTCAAGACTTTCAAGAATCCACGTGTCGGGAGAGACGGCAGTTTCTTCACAGCCCGTTGGTGTTGGCTGTTGATACTCGATCGCATGCGTGTGCCGGCGATGCTCTTCTCTATCCTCTTATCATCCGTCCAGAACTCGTCGAGAACCTTGGCCATCAACTCGCTCGCATGCACGTTTGTCTTCTTTTTGCGGTCCTTCTCCGCCGTCCACTCGAACCCCCTCTTCCTATCCTCATCGAGGAACTCCATCAGCACCCCCATGCCAAGGACGAGCATCTCGTCCAGGTGCTTCAGCTCGCCCAATGAGCTTGACGCTACTCCGAGGAAGAACCGTTCCGGCTCTGCCTCGGAAAGCTTCGACCACTTACTGGGCTGAGGCCTGCCATCCTTATCGAAGCACACCGTCGCACAGCACATTGCAGGCCGTTCCATCTTCATCGCCACCATCACTTTCCTTCTGCGCTCTTCCAGTTCGTCGGCAACCTGAACGAGATACCTGCGGAAGGCGGGATCATCTCCATTGTGTTCGATCCAGCGAGCGAGTCCGTCGAGTGCCGACTTCGCAGCGGTGATCAGCCTTCCGAGTTTCGGCGGGTGTGGACGTGTCAAACATATGGCTTTCGCCAAACCGTCCAGTATGGCGTCGGGCAAGTCCTTGAGTTCATCGATCGCGCCCAGCCTGGCACGGATGTCCTCAATGGGGACTTTCACGCACTTCTCACTCGGTCCTTTGGCCATTGGAAAACTCCCTTGTCAGCCCTTGCAGTAGGACGCCTGATTCACTGTCGAGCCCGCCACGGTGCTCCAGGTCTTGAGGTCCGAACCTCCGTTGTGACGAGAGCTTGCACTGTGTGATCCCTGGAATGGAGTATAGCATTGCCTCCGCGTCTCATGCTCTTCGACCACAACGGCCGGCGCGACGCCATCCCGTTCACCCTCCCTGCTGTCTTGGTGGACAGCGCCGTGCCGGCCATGGAGACAAGCTCCGCCCGCCGGGTACTGGCGGGGGCCTTGGCTACTCCTCGTCAGTTTGGGGAGGGGTAGGTTCGCCATCACCGTCAAGATCCGGTGGTTGGGACACCTGGGGTTCCTCTTGTCGCTGGGCTTTGGTTCTCCGGTGCTTGGTGGGCGGGGCGTAAATGCCAACGACATTCTCCCGCCCCCCCATGCAGAAATCGACTATCTGTAGGCAGACGGCCCTGGTCTTCTCGTCGAGATCTGCTGCGGCTTCTATCGCATACCGCAGGCCGCCCATTCGCCTAAGGCCATAGTCTGTAGTGATCGTTAACCGTGAGTTCCTGATGCGTTTGCGAGGAGACTGCGTCAAATCCTTCGTTGTCAACACCTTGACGTGTTGTCCCGAGTAGAGAATGAACTGCGCAAGAGCTTCCTGCGGGAGCAGTGTCGTCCAGTGGGCAAGGAGGTCCAGAGGAAGACGAGATCCACATCGCCACTGCTCGATAATGTGATCGGGCAGCACGTCGATACAACGAAGCAGCTTGAGCACGTGCGCCTCAGAGTATCCAGCCCGAACAGCGAAATCCCTGGCCTTGATGCCGAACTTGTCACGCATGGTCTTCGCGGCGTTTGCAATCTCGTAGGTGGACAAACCGTCACGAGCCGAGTTCTCAATGATGTTGGTCCAGTGTTCCTCGACCAGCGGCGTGTCTTTCGGAAGAACGATCGCAGGAATCGTCTGCCAGCCAAGACGCATGGCCACTATCGTCCGGCGGAAACCAGCTCTGACAAAGAAGCCAGGCTTTTCGCCAGGAGCCTGGATCACCGTGATGGGCACCTTGAGGCCCTCAAGCTTCATGCTCTCAGCCAGTTCTCGTAGCTTCTCTTCATCCAGGCTCAGGCGGCAGTTCTTGAACTCAGGATCGTCAAGGATCATGTCCAGCTGGACCCTCTGGACGTTCTCTGCCAACACGGCCGACCGGGCTTCCCCTTGCGGCCCGTTCTTTTGGACCTCCCTCTCGTGCCGTAGTTCGGTGCGCCGCTTGTCGAGGCGAGCACCTGCGCGCTGAATCCTCGCGTGGGGGTCTGGAAGCTGCGCCCTCGGGCTGCGACCCAGATCGTTAGAGAACGGTGACCTCACCTGGCCGAGCGGGTTCACCGGCGGAAGGGGTGCTGGCGGATCGGGAACGTCCCCAGGGACGGCGCGAGGTACCTCCGGCGGGAAGTTCCTATTGATGAACTTACGTATGGTTTCCGCGGGGTCTGAGCTCAGCTGATCCATGTTGGGCATCTTTGCTGGCGCAAGCGACTGCTGGCCTTGGGCATTGTCGTGAGTCTGGTGCGCGCTCCCTGGCGTATCTTCACGAGGACTGTGTTGTCCGGATGTTTCCATTGGATCGTTCTTGTCTTCCGCTTTGTAGGACATGGTGGTTCTCCTCTTGATGGACGTTCAGCTCATTGTTGAACGAGTAGCTCGTTCCAATCAGGAGTGCCAATGAAAAGCTGTATGCTATGGACGTTGACCGTATGCTCCAGCAATCGGGCAGTGCAAAGTCGCCATAAGTTACCCAATAGTTAATTAACTGCTTCTTTTGCTATATGCGCGAAATGAAATGGATTTTCCTGTGCCTAAAACTATGACTAACAAACCATCCGGAAGGCTCTTGCGGCAGCATGGGGCATTGCGAGATAACTGAGACGGCCAGCGTGCCCGTCGAGGTTTCCGTCGGAGAATGGGCTATCTTGTCACCTTGCGGAACGTCCAGAGGGCGCTGGGGGGGTTGTGAACGTTGACAATTGTGTCTGAGGAATTTGTGGGCGCAGTGGCGATTGGGGAATATTGCCTTTCCACAATTGTGCAATCGTCCTTGACCTGAGTTTGCGTTTCAGGCAGTCTGACCTCGTTCGAGCGACTGTGGGTCAAGATGAGAGCGGCAACAGTTTCTGACGGAATTGCGATTGAGATCGGGCTTGCGACCGTCGAGCCCAGAGCGAATAGTTCTGTCGCAAACTCTCCCGGAAGGGACGCGCGCAAGTTGCTCGGGGACGTCGACCGGAGGCTCAAGCGCGAGATGGGAAAGTCTCTCCGCGGTTCCGTTGCGTGTTTGTTCAGCGACAATGAGGAGAGCATCCTGCGTGTTCCCGGACATCTCGGGCCTGAGGTCGGGGGTGTGGGCGTTCCGAGTGGGCCGACTAGCTCTCTTGGAGCCTCCCCGAGGAATTCCGCGCGCGAGTTGCTCAGAGCCGCAGACCAGCGCGCCCGACACGACATTATGATGTCGCTCCGTGGTCGCGGTCCTTGGATGGTGACACGCAGTAAGGGGTGTCTGACGTTTGTTCCCCGACGTCTGGCCAGACAACGGTCGGTTCGCCTGCGGCGTGGGGCACGCCCAGCGACACTGCGTTGTGGGCGGCCAGCGTCCCAGCAAAGTCGGTCCTCAGGCAGGGGCGACGGGGGTGGCGGCTCCCGAAGTGGAGGAGCTGGCAGTAGCGCTGGTGCTTCCAGCGACGGTGGTTCTGGCGGTGCGGGTAAGCCGGACTTAGACCGGCAGCGGATAGAGGCGAGAGCGTACTTAGGAGGCCGCCGTGCCTTCTAGCCCGTCGCCGCGTACGCCTTCGGCAGAGGGCGATCGCGTCCGTCTCCTGGAGGGTGAATCCGTGGACGTGCTGGCCGGCTTGGAGGCGGAGTCAGTCGACGCCGTGATATGCGATCCTCCGCACGGGAAACTGCGTGCGGACTGGGACCGTTTGCCGTCCATTGAGGTGTGGACGGCCGTATATCGAGTGCTGCGGCCGGGGGCGCCTTTGCTCGCGATGTGCGCGGACCGAACGTACCACCGCATCGCGTGCGCCATTGAGGACGCGGGTTTCGAGATCTGTGAGATGTTGATCTGGGCCTTTGCGATGGGATGCCCCCGGAGTACTGCGCATCTGAAGGACGCTCATTGCCCGATCGTCTTTGCGCGCAAGCCGGGTCCCTATCGCCCCCTGAACATCGCCGACTGCCGCATCCCCTACGCGAGCGATTCCGACGCGAAAGACATCCACCGCATCGACACGCTGCGAGCCGATGGCAACCGCCGCCCTGGGATCTACAACGCCAGCCTTGATGTCAGTGCTGCCGCGCGTGCTCCGTTCAAGCCAGACGCCGATGGGCGGTACCCGTCGAACGTGATCTTGCTGGAGCCTGCATTGGGTGCTTCGGACAAGTTCTTCTTGATCCCCAAGGCACGGACGCCGGACGGCCACCCGGCTGCCAAGCCGGTCGAGTTGACCGCGTGGCTGTTGAAACTGGTTACTGCCCGCGACGCCCTCGTCCTGGACCCCTTCGCTGGCGGTGGCTCGCTGGGTGTGGCCGCGCTCCTGACCGGCCGTCGCGCGTTGCTGATCGAGCGGGAACCCAGGTTCGTGGAGATCGCGCGGAAGAATTTGGAGGCGGCGCGGCGTGGTGACTTTGGCTTGCCGAAGCGGGTGGATCTCGTGGCGTTGGCCACGGACGAGATGCCACGGCGCGGCTCTGAAAACACGAGCGAAAACGAGGCGTTGCGTTGTCCGCCGAAACGAGCGACCTTGGAACCATCACCGCGATCGGTGAAATCGGATGAGATGGCAGCTCTGCTCGGCATCAGCGTGCGGACGCTCCGACGGCGCGTCCGCGACGGAAAAATTCCGGCCATCCGGAACGGTCGCGCGGTCCGATTCGACCCGGTCGCCGTCTTCGCAGCCCTGAAACAGCAAGGAGTAGCAAACGATGTCGCACTACTTCGACAAGGGAACGGGAAGCTGGGTGGTGCAAGTCCAGCGGACAACAGCGGCCAAGCAGAAACTCCGCCGCTGTCGGCGGGTACGCGGAAGCCGAGCAGACGCGCAGGCAGCCGAGACCAAGATGATCGCGCAGTTCGAGGCCGAGGCGAAAGTGGTCCAGCAGGCTCAGGAGCAACAGGAGCAGAAGAGCCAAGCAGCGGCCATCCTGGGCCTGGACCCGGAAGTGGTGACGAAGCCGCGCGTCTCCGCGAAGCCTCCGACACTGCGCGCGTTCTACTTGGACCGCGTGGCACCCCGGCTAAGGGCAATCTGTAGCCCAGCCACCCAGATGAAGGTCGTCGCCTGCTGGCAGTACCTGCTCTTCAGGCTAGGGGATTTGCGCCTGGACGAGATCACAACCGAGCTCATCCACCGCTACTCCGAGGAGATGATCATTCCCGGAGCCGCGTTGAGCTTTCGCGCCCGCAGGGACGGCAAGCCGCGCAAGCCGAAGACGGACACCCTGGGCTCGTTGACGGTGAACAAACAGCTCGAACAGTTGAAGGCAGCGCTCCGCCTGGCGGCCGAGGAGGGCAAGCTGGCAGCCGTGCCCACGGTGCGCATGCTGCCCACCGATGATGCCCAGGAGGTCGTGCCCCCCAGCGAGGAGGAATTCGATATGCTCGTGCGCGCCACCGCGGAATTCCGGGACGTGGCGCCGTTGCTGCCCGAGGTGACCGAGTTCGCGGCCGAGACTGGCCTGCGCCAGGAGGAGTTGATGAAGCTGCTCTGGTCCCAGGTGGAGTTCACCATCGGGAACCGCGGGGCGCTGCGTATCGAGCGCCGAACCCGCGGCCGCAGCCGCGGCGGCAAGCCCTACCGCCCGAAACACGGCAAGACCCGCACTGTGCCTCTCAGCGGCCGGGCGCGGGCAATCCTGGACGATTTGAAGCAGAAGCTCCAGCCGAGCCCGAGCGACAGGGTGTTCCCGAACGTGGGCGGCTGCCCCTACGTTCGCATCGAGCACGACCCCGAGTGCAGGGGCACCGGGTACTATTGGCAGGCCGTCGAGCGGGCGGGCCTGAAGGGCAAGGTGACCTTCCACGCCCTCCGCCATCTGTTCGCGTGCCGCTGCCTGGCCAGGGGCATCCCCATGTCGGTGGTGAGCGACTACCTCGGCCACAGCAGCATAGAGCTGACCGTGAAGCTGTACGGCCGTTTTAGCGACGACGCCCGCGAGAAGTGGAAGTGGATCGAACTGCTCGACGAGCCCCTGGACGCAATCGCCAGGCGCCGCATGTTGACCGTGGTGGAAGGCGAGGCCGCGCAGCCCTGAGCGGGCGCTCGTCCACTTGTACCAAGAAGGGAGGCGCAAGCCCGGCAATACCAGGGAAGCCAGACCAAGAGGAAAAACCAACAGAGGTGAAAATGGGGGCTGCCGCGTGTTGATCGCACGCCGCCCCCGTGGCCACCGAGGAGTACACCTCGATGACGAAGAAACGCTACCCCAAGACCCCTCGTGTGTCTCGTTCAGCGCCAGGGCGCCGTCCACCCGGTCAGCTGCCGCAGCCGGTGGACACCGAGGAACGCCCGTTGACCCGCAATGCCTTCCGGAACCTGGACCCCTGTATCGGAGACAACCCCGTGGCAGCAATGGTCCATCGCATGCCCGACGTGCGCACGGCACGCGGGCACTTGGCTCGCGCCGCAAAACGCCTGCGGAAGTGCCCGCAAGACCGAAGGCGCTTTATCGCCTATGACGACGCCTGGACCAAATACTGCGTCCTTTGTGAGGAGCGGTACTTCAACTTGGGCTTCGAGCACGGCACGCGGGCAGGCATGGGCATGGCCATGGGCAACATCGCTGCCAACATGGCGGTGATGCGGTCGATTACCCGCGCAGTGCGTACCGTAGTGCTGGCGCCCAAGGCGCCGACGCAGGTGATCGCCGCCGGTCTGATCGAGCTGGCGCGATCGCTGATCCTGCCCGCGCCGGTACCGCCGAGAAAGCGGGCAACGATGATCGACACGCCCACCAGGAGCACCAGGCCATGACCCCGCTCGAAAGGAAGACGCGAATGAACGAAGAGAAACGCAAGCCCCTGGTCGAGCACCGCGAAGAGATATTCGCGCTCGGCGAACATCATCCTCCCACGGGCCGCATTGAGGCACTGAACAACAACTGGGAGACCCTCGTCGGCGCCGTGCCCGCGGCTACCGCGACTACCAGTACCTCCTCCTCAAACTTCGCTTCATGACGGCCAACCCCATTCGCTCGGAGTCAGGCACGAAGCGCTTCCTTGCACTGGGTCTGCCTTCCCCCGTCGCCGCCGGTCATGCCAGTTGATGGATCTGCCTTCCCGACTCTAAGGCCCCAATTCTCCGAGCGCGCATTCTCTGGCCAAAACTCCTGAGACTCGCGATATCATTCGGCTCCCGCCCATGATCTCTGACCCGTACGTCGATGCCGTTCTGGGGAAGTCGGAAGCCATGAAGAAGGCTGGCCTCTGGCTGCCAGAGAACGTGCGCCCTCGGGCCTGGCTTGAGAATTTCGAGGAAGCGGATCAGATGGCGGCCGCGGCGATCCTGGATAACCTCCTCTACTTGTCTGATCGGATGACCAACGCGCTACTGCGCGCCACATACCGAAACCTGGCTGATGAGCTGTGGCGAAGTGCTTTGCCAGGTGGCCGTCCTGGCGACCTGGACGCCGCAATCTTCACCAGGGTCGATGGCGAACAACCCAACATCAGTGATTCCGGCAATCTCTTTTCCCGCAAGGTCCGCAACCAGCTCAACGTGCCGGAAGAGCGGCTTGCAGAACCAGCCGTGGCACTTGAGGCCGCAGTGACGGAATCCCGTCCGGTGGTGTTCCTGGACGACTTCATGGGTTCCTCCTACCAGCTCCAGAAGACGTGGCGGAATTCGTATCGGGAGGACCACCCGCGTAGCTTCGCTGAGGCCCAGAAATGCCGACCGTTTCCGGCGTACTATATAGTCCTAGTGACGACGAGCCAGGGACTCGAACTGGCGCGCTACCGATGCGCAGGCCTGCACGTCGTGCCAGGGCACGTGTTGGGTGAGGAGTACTCTGTGCGCCGTCTCGCGGATCAACCGAATCGCCCGAACCTCTCGGACCTCCCCGATAGAATCCATCGCCTTCTGGCGAAGTACTCCGACCGACTCGCCCTAGACCTGACGATGCGCCAATCGGACTTCGCTCTGTACGGCTTTCACAGCTTTGGCCTCACCGTCGCCTTCCAGCATGGAATACCCGATGCCTCCATCCCCCTGATCTGGGCCAAGGGATCGGGATCTTGGACCCGACTTGTCTCGCCAGCATGAGGGTTTTTCGATGACCATTCAGCAGCCATCCCTAGCCAGCTTTTTCGGGGACTACCGCGCCGAGTGGCCCCAAGACCTCTTTGGCTCCCTGTTTGTTCGGCCGGCGTATTTCGGGAAGCTTATTGCGAACCGCCCTTCGTTCTTGATCGGTGGCCGAGGAACAGGCAAGACAACGTCTCTCAAGTCGCTCCGGTTCGACGCCGCCGCTTCGCAACTGCCACCGCCGACTACCGCGCGTAGTCTTCCCTATCTCGGCATCTACCTGCGCATGAACAAGAACCGGGTTCGCGCTTTTCGCGGCCAAGGGCTCTCCGAGCAGGTATTGAGCCAGGCGTTTGCCCACTACTTCAATCTCCTAGCATGTGAAGAGCTCTGCAGGCTGACCACGTGGCTGCAGACCCAAGGTGGCGCGACCACCACCTCTTTGGATCTCAGCAGAGTAGCCCTCAGTCTGGGTCTACCCGAGCTTTCCGCCACCGCGGCGGAACTAGGACCTCTCCTCGGGTCCCGCATCGCTCAACTTGAACTGTTCGTGAACAATCCACAGACTGCCGCGCAGCCGGTTTACTCAATGTCCGAAGCTCCAGTCACATACTTCGCGGCCGCGCTTCAGAACGCCGGGTATTTGCAGGGACGGACGATCTTCTGTTGCCTCGACGAGTACGAGAACCTGACGGAGGCGCAGCAGTCGATCATCAACACCTACATCAAGCACTCTGAACCTCCGCTCGCCTACAAGATCGGAGTCCGACGCAATGGAATATGGACCCGTTCAACTATCGACGGCCGAGACCAGATCGCAACGCCCGATGACTACGCTGAGATTGATATTGCGACCGAGAACTTTGAATCGTTCGCTCGCGATGTAGTTGCACTGCGGCTCAGGCGCGCGCGAGAGAACGGCATCTCACTCCCGGATCGTACGGAGGACTTTCTTCCGGAAATGGATTTCGCCACCGAAGCAATACTCCTCGGCGCTTCTCGAATCGCGGAACCGGTTCGCGCCGAGCTCCTCCGAAGTGGCAGTCCAAAGATCGTCGCGTGGGTGAACGCCCAGCCTGACGAGGAACTCTACTTCGTTGGCTACTGGCACGCCGGTCATCCAGAAGAGGGCGACCTCGCCGCCGTCGCGCTGAGCGCCATCGAGGAACCCGAGGCATGGCGCACGCGGTTTGGAAACTACAGCCACGCAAGCCTATTCTGGCTTTCGCGCGGTCGGAAGGGTGCCCGCATCCGCAAGTACTATTGCGGCATTAACACGTTCCTTGGCCTCTCCTCGGGGAACATCAGGTACTTCATCGAACTCATCGACGAGAGCATTGCTGAATCGCTCTCCGTTTCGGAGGGTGGGTCGGGGAATCCCATATCCATATCCGGCGAGGCTCAGACCGCCGCCGCAACATCAGTGGGACGCAAGCGACTCGCTCAAATCGAAGGGCTTAGCAAGCGGGGTCCGGATCTGAAGCGGCTCGTTCTTGCCATAGGTAAGGTGTTCTTTGAATTCGCTCGCGACCCTCACAAGTCTCCCGAAACAAATGCTTTCGTCCTCGCTGGCACTCCTATTGCGCGAGCCGAGGTCGACGAAATCCTCCGCGACGGGGTCGCCAACCAAGCCTTCGAAGCGACTCCGCGGACAAAGCCAACAAGCGCCGCGGAAATGCGGGACGAGGAGTACCGAATTCATCCGATATACGCCCCGTTTTTCGCGTTTTCCTACCGCCGAAAGCGCCGAGCCACCTTCGACGCAGCGGATCTCCTCCTTGTCCGGTCCAAGCCAACCAAAGCGATTCGAAACCTGTTGGGCGAGTCGGCAGCCGCGAGCCGAGACACGGAGCCTCCGCAGTTGCAAATGTTCTCTGCTTTCTACGAGGGCGGAGATGACGAGTAGACGTGGCTGGACCGCGCGCCTCTCGTCCCCGCGCGATGCCGATTTCGAGTCGGATGCTGCCTGCATCTTTGCGGTCGCAGGGACCGAAGAAAGGGCAAGACTTCCATTCTGGAACGACAGGATGCTAAGGCTGCCAGAGAGTTGCAGCGAGGTGGATATGCAGGGCGCGGACCACTTTCGCGTAACCTCTCGGGAAGGGGATAAGGAGATCGCCCTGCGCGACTCCACTGGGTTGCGCGATCTTTTTCTCGGAAGAGAGCGCGTGTACCTCGACATCTCAGGCCTTGGTCACCACGTTTGGGCGCCGGTCCTCCGAGAGGGCCTGAGATCCTTGCGCACCCTGTGGGTTGTCTACGCAGAGCCGGAACGCTATCGCCCTCATCCGAGCCCTGCGTCGGCGACGACGTACGACCTGAGCACGAGTCTCGGCGAGGTTTCACCACTTCCGGGCTTCGCAAAACTCCGGGGTCCCGATGACGAAGGCCGCTCTCTTTTTGTTCCCCTGCTCGGCTTCGAGGGTGCTCGAGCGCCGCTTGTCGCGATGTCCCTGGATCCGGTGCCCCGGGTGATACCCGTCGTCGGCGTGCCAGGATTTCGTTTGGAGTACCCCTTCGTGACGATCGCGTGCAATCAGGAGTTTCTCGATGACTATCGATCCCATGCCGACGTTCGCCTAGCGCGGGCAAGCTGCCCTTTCGAAGCATATTCGGCCCTGGCTGACATCCGAAAGGACAACCCCGATTCCTACATGTACCTGGCCCCAATTGGTACGAAACCGCACGCCCTCGGCGCGATCTGGTACGCGATCGAAAACCCGGGTTTCACAGAGATCATCTACGACCACCCCGTGCGCAGGCCGCAACGGACCTACGGCATCGGCACCGTTCATGTTTACTGCCTGAAGGACGAGGTCTAGCTCGATGATGCCTGCTGATCTTGATCGCTACTACACTCCAGCGCGGACGGCGGAATTGGTCGTAGAAGCTACAGAGGCGTCCCGGATGGACGTCTGCGTGGACAGCGCATGTGGTTCGGGGAGCCTCTTGCGCGCCTCGGAGAGAGCCTTCCCGAGGGTCCGCTGCGTCGGCATAGATCGTGATCGGCGAGCGATAGAGCGACTTGCGCAGGAGAAGCCGAAGTGGGTCCTTGCGTCCGGAGACCTATTCTTCCAGGAAACGTGGTCCAACCAGGCAGTCCGTGCGTCCGGTGTGGGATGCGACTACGTTCTGATCAACCCGCCGTTCTCTATGAGATCGGCCAAGGGTACATGGGGCGCTTGGGGTGAGACCCTCCTCAGATGCAGCGTTTCGATGGCACACCTCATGATCACGTTGAGTGTGTTCCGGCCGCGGCATGGCGGAGCAGCGATCGTCCCCGAGTCACTTGTCTACTCGGAACTGGACGAACGTGCGCGGCAGGCCCTGGCGCCTGACTACACCTTCCGTATCGTCAAGCGGCTGCACAACAGCACGTTCAAGGGAACTCGCGCCAACGCGATCGTGTTGAGGATACTCACGCAGGGTAGCGGTCGTTCTCAGCTGGGAGGCATCCGCACGAAGAAGCGGCCTGAAGTCCCCAAAGCCGTCTCCATGGTAAGAGGCGGCGTTCCGCTGTTCGAGGCTGTTCAAAGCTCAACTGGTATCCCGCTGATTCATTCGACGGACATCGGCGCTCTGGTGCATGGCACCTCGAAGGTTCATACCCCGCGAGTGCGGCCAATTGGTCGCGGCCAAGTGAGGGGGTACGCAGTCCTTCTTCCGCGTGTCGGTGTTCCGGCGAGAGCGTCAGTCGAGCCGGTCTTTTTGGGGGAGACGGTGCAACTTAGCGACTGCGTCATCGCTCTCTGTTGTGAGAGCAAGGCGGACGCAGCGAGGTTGACGGCGGAGTTGCAATCCCGCTGGACGCGATTCCTTGGTCTCTATCGAGGCACTGGGGCAAGGTACACGACGGTGCGGCGGCTCGCGGCGTGGCTCGGTTTGAAGACGGCGCCTCGCTAGGGTGCGCTCCCCGAGCGCCCGAGATTTCCCCCGGCAAGGCCGCAGGTTCTGGACGCCACACAATCCCGGGCGCGAGGTAGCTCTGGAACGGTGATCGCACCCGCGAAGGCGCTCGGCGCCACGAAGGCTTCGGTGATGACCAGAGGCAGGCGGTCCAGCGCATGAGGAACGAGGAACGTCAGGATGATGGAATGAGGAACGTCCCTCATTCTAATGAGGAACGCCCGAGCGGACAGGAGCGGACAAATCGGCCCCGCCACAAGTTCAGACTGTAAGTGCAGAGCTGTAAGTGCAGACTTTGGCCGCTGCTGGCCGTTGGCGCGCTGCTCGGTTCCTCGTTCGTTCCTCATTTTGAATGAGGGACGTCGAAATCGGCCCCCGCGCGCTGTAACTACCCGGAAAGATTGTAGCGGGGCCAAGATTTGAACTTGGGACCTT
>Ga0181530_10005500_pt1 | contig 12900 bp, 10 predicted proteins | sample PEATcosm2014_Bin_42_FD_119769 | JGI IMG/M metagenome (GOLD analysis project Ga0181530, IMG submission 119769) | Peatland microbial communities from MTU Mesocosm Facility, Houghton, MI, USA - PEATcosm2014_Bin10_60_metaG | ecosystem: Environmental > Terrestrial > Soil > Wetlands > Peat | place... | reverse complement strand
CCTTGCCGGTCCCCGACTCGCCGTGGATCAGCACGGAGGCCTTGTACGGGCCCAGCCGCTGAATCATCTTCAACACCCGGCGCATATTCGCCGAGCGCACCACCATCCCCCCTACTTCCTCGCGGTCGATCGCGAGCGCCTGGACGTCGAGCCACTCTTCGACCGATCCCGGGATTTCTTCGGCGGCCGGACGGGTCAGCCCATTTCGGAACGTTCCATCAGAAGACAATTTTCAAACCCCGCAGGCGGCCGCGCCCGACGCGCCGATCGACCCATCGCTAATGGATGAGGAGCAAAGTAGAGGCCATCGGCAGATGGAGCAGATTCGGGAATAGTCCCTAATTCGTTGAAGCGAGATCGCAAGCGGGGAGGCAAATAAATGGCTGACCGCGCGGAAATTGGCGGCGCGCGGTTTCAAATTGGGATGCGTGGTCGAACCGGGCACGGGCGCGAGAAGCGGTAGTGTCTGATTTTCTCAGGAAGGCCCGCAAATCGGAATAAAGCTCGACGGCCGGCGCTGAATTCGCGAGAGCCGGTCGCAGCGGAATCGAATCTCGTGCGGCGGCGACGCTATACGCCGAGGACGTCGGCGAGTACCTGTGCCGGATGGTCGCGCGGATTGACCTTGTCGTAGATTCGCGCGACGCTGCCGTCCTCGTCGATCAGAATACTGATGCGGCTGGCGTACCGAGCCTTATTGTCGGCACACGCACCGTAGGCAATTCCCACGCTGCGATCGGTATCGCAGAGCAAGGGGAAGGGAAACTGGTTCTTATCGGCGAACTCGGCGTTCTTTTCGACGTCGTTGAAGCTGATACCGAGGACCTGGATATTATTCTGTTCGAAGTCGGTAATCTGATCGCGGAACCCGCGACCCTCGACCGTTCAGCCGGGGGTATCGGCCTCAGGATAGAACCAGAGAATGACCTTGCGGCCGCGCAGTTTCGCGAGCGCGACCCGCTTGCCCTGATGAGAGGTGAGCGTGAAGTCCGGTGCCGCTTCGCCAACCTTTAGCATCATTCAATTCCTCCCGGGTCGGTTGAGGTTGCAGCCGATTATCCCGCACCGACGTGTGTGCATCAATCACGCGGCATCGACAACGCCGCCTGGATTCAATTGAGCTGAGCTCGCAGGCGGTCGAGCATCTCGAGGCATGAGGCTTCGCCGGGATCGATGGCGAGTGCCCCTTCTAACTCCTGGATCGCGCGCAGCACCATGCCTTTGGCGGCGTACAGGCGGCCGAGATTCATGAATGGGTAATGACGCGGCTCATAGCGCGGCGCCGCCTTGGCTTTTTCGAACCATTCGACGGCCTCGTCGAGATCGCCCTTCGACATCAGATACGAGCCGATATCGTTGTAGGGATTGCCGAAGGCGGGATCGACGGTGATCGCCTTATGGCATTCGGCAATCGCGTCGTCGATGCGTCCGAGAAAACGAAAGGCCCAACCGCGGAAGGTGTAGGCTTCGGCGGTGGGAAAGACTTCGATCGATTCGTCATAGAGCGCGATGGCGCTGCGAAAGTCGCCGTGCAGGTGATAGTCGACGCCCTGGTTCCATAGCTCCAGGGCGCGCTGTTTGAGGGCCGCCTCTCCCATCTCACGATCGATATTGCCCGCGGGCATCGCGGTCAAGCCCCGGCGAAATCAGCCTTGCGCTAAGCGTGCGCATCGCCTGGATCATGGCGGGCGCGAGCAGCACGATCAGCATCGCGGGCAGGATGAAGAGCACCAGCGGGAAGAGAATCTTGATGGTGCTTTTCTGCGCCGCCTCTTCGGCGCGAAAGCGACGCTTGATGCGTAACGCATCCGAACTCGAGCGCAAGGCGGGACCGATCTGCGATCCGAGCTGCTCGCTCTGAATGAGGGTGGCGGCGAGCGGCTTGATGTCTTCGACCGCGGTGCGTTCAGCGAGATTGCGCAGGGCCTGTCCGAGCGAGGTACCGGCGGCAACTTCAACCGAGACCTGGGCGAGTTCCGTACCGATCGCCTGACCGTAACGCTCGGTCTCGTCGCCGACGATTTTGATCGCCTCGAACAGGCCCATCCCGGCCTCGACACAAACGACCAAAAGGTCGAGGACGTCGGAGAGCTGCCGGGAGATTTCCTTTTGGCGCTTGCCGGCGCGTCGGCGGAGATAATACAGAGGGGCGAAGTAACCGAGCGCGAGCGATCCGAGCACGACTAGAATACTTCGGCCCATCGCGAAACCGAGCGTCACGGCGACAACCAAGCCAATAATTCCGAGGGCGATGAAGACAATCAGGCGAATCAATTGAAACGTGCGCGCGGTTGCGGAGCGGAGGAAGCCGGCACGCACCAGCAGCCGCGAAATTTTTTCGGTCGAGGGCGACGCCTTGGGTGCGGGCATCCGCTGCAAGGCCCATTGGAAGAGCGAGCGGGCGACGCCTTCGGATTCGCGGTCGCTGACCAGCAGCCCGTCGCCTTCGGCCAGCTTCAACTTCATCGTCATCTCGCTGAAGCGTTCCTGAAATACGCGATGGCTGCCATAGAGCACGATGTACACCGCCACGCCGGCCAGGCTAATCAGACAGAAAAATACCGTACTGATCAGTATCGAGTTCATGTCAGTAGTCCACCTTGAGGATGCGCCGAATGGTAAAAAAGGCCATCAGGTCGAGGCCGATTGCGAGCTTGAGGGCCATAATTCCGGACGGGTCATAGAAGAGCACGCTGGCGTAGCCAGGCTGCACGAGGCTGAAAATTCCAAGGACGATCGCCGGCAGCAGGCCGACCACCAGGCCGCTCATGCGCGATTGCGCGGTCATCGTGCGAATCTGTTGAGCGAGGCGCTGGCGGGTGCGGACGATTTCGGAGAGGCGGCCGACGATTTGACCCAGACTGCTGCCAACTTCACTTTGGACCTTGATCGCAACGACCAGGAGGCGCAGGTCTTCCTCGGGCATGCGCTTGAGCATTTCGTCGAGGGCGCGCGGAAGGGGCATGCCGAGGCGGGCCTGCTCGAGCACGGTGCGAAACTCGCCGCCGAGCGGATCGGAGAATTCCTGCACCAAGACTTGCAGGCCGCGCAGCAGCGAATGGCCGGCCTCGAGCGACGATTTGATGAGGTCGAGGGCGAACGGCAATTGAATGACGAATTCGCGCATCCGGCGCACGCGTCGAAAGTGGATATAGAGCACCGGCAGTATGCTCATCACGGCGCCGAGAACGAAGGCGATCAGCGTATCGTGCAGGAAGAGTTTGGCGAGGGCGACTCCGGCGCCGAACATCACCAGGATGATTAGCAGCATTTCGGAAACGCGCAGGTAGACGCCAGCCTGCCACATACTCTCCTCGAGCCGCAGCAGCAGATGGACTCGGTAGAAGATTTCGAGCAGCTCTTCGCGCCGGTTGGTCGCAGGCGCGCGCCGCGGACGGCCCCCGGTGCGCATAAGGTCTTCGCCGATTAGGTCGCTCTCGGGGCGCGTCATATCTTCGAGCAAAACAGCAGCGCGGGCGCTGTCGTCGCGTTTTCCCGTCAGCAGGAGGAGCGTCACGGCGAGCACGAGGGCGAAGGTTGCGGTCGCGATCAGTAAATCCATCGGCATTCGCAGGCGCCTGCAACGACTCGTTGCAGAGACCCGTCCTCTCTCCCCGGCTCGCCGTCAACGCGAGACAAAATCAAGCACGTATTGGTGGCGCACGCCGCGTATCGACGCGCGATCTGGAGCGCGCGCGCCACCGCGGTCGAAAGCCTCATCGACCGTTAGCGTGCGCAGGCGGCGTCCGCTGTGTCGTATCGAGCTTGAAGCCGGCGACCTCGATCTGATGGGCGTAATAGGAGCGGATGCCGGTTGAGTGATAGGTCCCGACGATCTTTCCGTCGGCGGCGACCTCGGTGCGGGTGAATTCGAAGAGATCCTGCATCATGATGGTTTCGCCTTCCATCCCGCTGATTTCGAAAATTTTCATGAGCTTGCGGGTACCGTCGGAGAGCCGGCTGACGTGCACCACGATGTTAATCGCGGAGGCAATCTGCTGGCGCATCGCGCGCTGCGGAATCGAAAATCCGCCGAGCAGCATCATCATTTCGAGCCGACCGATCGACTCGCGCGGACTGTTGGCGTGGATGGTCGCGATGGAGCCGTCGTGGCCGGTCGACATGGCCTGGAGCATGTCGTAGACCTCGGTACTGCGGACCTCGCCAACGATAATGCGATCGGGGCGCATCCGCAGGCAGTTCTTCACGAGGTCGCGCTGCGTGACCTCGCCCTTGCGCTCGAGATTGGGCGGGCGCGTCTCGAGCCGCACGACGTGGGGCTGCTGCAACGAGAGTTCGGCCGAGTCCTCGATCGTAACGATGCGTTCATCTTCCGGGATAAATCCCGAGAGACAATTGAGCATGGTGGTCTTGCCCGAACCGGTGCCGCCGCAAACGATAATATTGAGCCGCGCCTTGACGATCGCGCGCAGAAAATCGACCATCTCGCGCGAGAGCGATCCCTTGTCGACCAGCGCTTCGATATCGTAGCGGCGCTTGCCGAAGCGCCGGATTGAGAGCGCCGGGCCATCGAGGGCGAGCGGCGGGATGATCGCGTTGATACGCGATCCGTCGCGCAGGCGCGCATCGACCATCGGCGACGATTCGTCGACCCGGCGGCCGACCTGCGAGACGATCCGGTCGATAATCAGCATCAGATGCTGATCGTCCTGAAAGGTCACGTCCGTGTGATGGAGCTTGCCGAACTTTTCGACATAGACCGACGAATGGCCGTTGACCAGAATATCCGTGATGTCGTCGTCGTGCAGGAGGGGTTCGAGTGGTCCGAGGCCGAGCAGCTCGTTTTTAATTTCGCTGATCAGACGCGCCCGATCGATATCGGTGAGCAACCGGCCCTCGTCGTCGAGAGTCTCGTTGATTGCGGAGGTAACCTTGCCCGAAACCATCGCGGGCTCGAGCGCGTCGAGCTTGGAGACGTCGAGGGTCTCGAGCAGGCGGTTGTGGACGCGGATTTTGAGCCGTCGCGAGCCTTCGGCAATATCGTCGCGCTTGCGTACGGGCGTTCCTCCGATCAGCGATCCGGCGGGCGCCTCGGGAGTCGCGGGGATGCCGCGGTTTTGCGAGAGCCGGTCTACCAGCCTCATGATGCTTCCTCCTTTTAACCCGTTGCGAAATTAACCGACCTATCGATTGCGTGTTCCAGACCGGGGCTGTGCGTCCGGTGCGGCATTACGGACTTCCGCACACGGCGTGCGCCAAACTCGGACCGGCTCAAGTCCGCTAAACCCGCGCTATGATTTACCCCCGACTCCGTTCCGCTACGGCGCCGAGGTTTCAGGCCCGCATTCAGGCGCGAGCGCCGAAAACGCTAAACAGGCGTGCGACGAAGCCGTCGGGGGTTTCCACGACTGGTTCACGCCGGGCGTTGATTCGTCGGGCGAGTGCTTCGATCGCCCGGGCGAGCGCTGAAGTAGGTGCTTGCTGCCACAGGTCCTGCACCCGCAACTGCATCTTTTCGAGGGTCCGGTCGTCGCGCGGAATTTTCGCGAAGCAAGGCACGCCCATCGACTGTGCGATCACGGCCTCCGTAATCGCGCTTTGCGGATCGAATTTATTCAGGACAAACCGCGGCTCGTCGAGGCGCAGTCCGAGCCGCCCGAAGAGCTCGTTGAAGCGTCGCGCGCAATGCGCCGCGACTCGTGAATGATCGACCACGTAAAGCAGCTCGTCGCATCGCTCCCAAGTCGCCACGGTAATTTCGTCCACATGGCTGCCGCAGTCGACGACGACGAAATCGAATAGCTGGCGCAGCAGGTCGAGCACCGCGGCGACGGCCAGATCGGTTACCCGCTCCGCATCGTCGAGCCGCTTGGGCGCGGCCAGCAGATAAATCCCGGACGGATGTTTGGTCAACGCCGTCTCGAGCTTGATAGAGTCGAGTTTGGCGCTGACATCGATGAGCGATGCGATAGTTTGCGCGGGCTCCAGATGGAGCGCGACGTCAAGCCCGCCGTTTTGGAGGTTGAGGTCAACCACCGCCGATCGTTTGCCGAACGCGTAGCGCCCCGCCAACGCCAAGTTGGCGCTAAGCGTGGTGACACCAACCCCTCCGACGAGGCTCGCGACCCCATAGATCACCCCGCCGCCAAGCCGCTCCGCGCGGCGCCGCCGCTCGCTCAATTTCATTAGCGCGCGTGCGAGGTCGGCGCTTTCGAGCGGCAAGAAAAACAGCTCGTCGGCGCCGGCATGCAACACCCGCCGCATCAGTACGGGCGAGCGATCCATCAGCAGGGCGAATATTATGGGCCGCGGCGATCGCTCTGAGCGACTCTGCAGATAGCCTAGCGGAGCGGCCTCGTTGCCGTCGAACACGAGCATCGCGATGTCGGCGACCTCGGTCTCATCGATCGCCGCCTGCGGCGACATTTCGACGACCTCCAGCGCCGGTTCGTTGACCGCGCTCAACACTACTTTGATCGCGCCCAGCGTTTCGGCGTTTTCACCGATGAGATGAACCCGCAACGATTCGCGACGGTCCGGTGCCTTCACTCCCAAAGCTGCCATGCGTCCCTCCCGCACTCATTCCCGACCGATCCCGAAATCCGCCGGCCAGCCCGTCGCGCAACCTTCCGACCCTGCTTCGCCCCGGCTTCTGCCGCAGTGCCGATGCTCGCGGCACCGCTGGCCCACCCCGAAGGCGGCGAAGGTCATCAAGTGCCTTCGCCACCCCTCCGTATCAGACCGCGCGAATTCGCGATCAATCCGCGTCAGGTCAGGTGGTCGTCAGAGCACTGTCGACTGAGTTGACCATCTTCGAAATATCCTGGCCCATCACCTCGTAAGTGATGAAGACCACGACTGCGACTGCCGCGAGGATCAGTGCATACTCAGTCATCGTCTGTCCCCGTCGCATATTCTGTACCTTCACATACATCTTTCTGATCGTATTCATACTAACTTCTCCTGTGGCTGCTTTACGCGACCTTGAACGCTTTCCAGTTCATTAGACCGCTCGTTGTGTTCACTATTCCGGAGCCGACTGTGCTTTCCGGGAGGCCCCGCCTCACCAAACAGCTGACTATTTCTTGTCAGTCTCGCATCACTTAATTAGCGTTACTTGCCAAGCCCCGTAATCCAGTGCAGTGGAACTGGGAGTGCCGACGGCGACTTGATTGATAAAATATGTCGTTATGGTCTCCTGACTATCCATCCCGACCAGCCACAACTCCGCGAATCCCAGGACCGGCACCTGCGCCATTGATGTTTGCGAAGTCAACTATCGGCACGGTCACTATGCGCGGGTCGTCGATCGAATGGTTGGCAAAGGTTCCGTCCGGAAATCCGTTTACACCCGCGGTCAGCCGTGCATTGAAGGAGCTTCGCGTGGGACCAACCATCTTTCCGGTCTCCGTCGTCAGCATCTGACCGACGCTGATCGTGCCTGAATAACCATTCTGAACATTGCTCGCGAAATTGCTCGCACCGCTGCCGCCCAAGGCCAGCGGGCCCCAGTTGCCTGGTCCGTATTGGCCGGTTAGCAAACTGACTTCCTGCCCGTAGGTGTAAGTCGTGCGTGAATCGATTCCAACCGGGAGCATTCCAGTGACTGATCCGACACCTAGCAAGCCCGCGGTAGCGTTCACAGTAACGAGGCCTGCCGAGAGTCCGACTACACGTGCAAATAGATAAGGGACCGTGCGCGTGAGGCGTATCGTGATCGACATGTCATCGGCCGCGACGGTGGTCGAAATCGTTTCCGCGGCGCCGACACCATTCTGTGCGGCAAAGCGATTGGCCGTCCCGAGGGCGTCGGACGGGTTCGAGGGCAGTGCATTGGCGCCGGCGAGAACCGCTGAGTCGGCGGCTTTTTGCAACATGCCCCAGTTGTAATAGAGCAGGCCGACGTCGGTCGAAAGTGCCATGGCACCGATCAGCGCGACTATCGACGCCGCCATCACGACAACCATCTGGCTTCTGAACTCTTTTATTCTGAACCGCATTGAACTCTTCCGGGAAGATTTAGTGCGATCGCGCCGAACAGTGTACGGCCGCGAACAGTTTGTTGAACTCACGTAGGAAGTAGTGAGCACGCACCGTGCCACGGCAATTCGTCAACCCAGCTATTGCTTTTGCTCAATCAATCAAGTTCGGCGTACCGTTTCCGCCGAATAAGTGTGTCGTTCTGAGTCGCCGGATCCGGTCTAGTCAATGGCGATATCGGAAAGGCCTGCGCAGAGCGGCGGCGGCGAGTGTTCATAGCCACGCGCCCACTGCCGCGCGCAATGAAATGTACATTCGACTCGCGCGGCGCTGCATTACAGCGCAATCCGTTAGGTATTGCGACCATCTATATCGGTCGTCGCACACGAAAAGCGGCCAGGCGTTTCGCGAGGCCGCCGCACACGACGCGAACCCGATCAATTGCTATTGCTCGCTCTGCGCGCTTGATGACTACCCAGTTTGCCGAGGCGGTTGAAATCGGGGCTCCAGCCGCCTGTGCCGTCACTATTCTCCGTGCCGCGGCGGGCCAGAGGTTTGTGAATGAAGTCTCATGGACGCCGAGAGTCGAAAGTGCCGACTGTGCCCTTTATTTTTCACAGGTCACCAGCATTCCCATGCTATGGTGCGGGCCTCACGACGGTATTGTCGTCCATCGTGACCGCGCCGGTGAGGCTGATGGCTCCGGCCAGTGCTCTGCCGTCCAGCACCGCGCCGCTTACTAGCGTAATCGAGGTATTAGCCAGTATGTTTCCAGCAAAATGGCTCCCCGTGCCGATCGTCGCCGAACTGCCGACCTGCCAGAATATACGGGAAGACTGGGCGCCGCCCGCGAGAGTAATCCCGAACCCGGATGAGGTAGTGAGGGTGGAAGCAATCTGGAAGATAAAAACCGCATTTGGGTCGCCCTGCGCGTCGAGCGTGAGGTCTCCGCCGCCTGAAATCGCAGTTGACGTTCCGGACCGGTAGAGGCCGGGGGTGAAGGTTAAACCGCCGACATTTCCGACAGCCGGGGTGAAGGCTCCCACGCGTCCCGCAGCGTCGTTATATGCGATCGCCAGGGCGGCCTCGCCGGCCTGTGCGGTAGTATCGTTCACATGTATCGTGCCGTTGACCATTCCGGGCGGAAAATTAGTTATCGAAGTGCCGGGCCACAGCCCGAGGTCTCCGGTAATCATGGTGGGAGTCGACGTGTTGGTAACGGTAGCCGCCGCGAGAATCGCGAAATTGGCAGCGGCGCCAAGCGCTACCGTGTCCTGACCAGCCGCGGCACCGGTAGTGAACTGCCATACATAATTTCCCGATAGTGTGTTCCCTGCGAGCTGATTGCCGGCCAAATCGCGAGCGGCAGAGGTAATCGTGGCAGTATATAGAGTATTGATCAGCAGATTGGCGTTGGGCACGAAGGTCGCAATTGTGACCTTGTTGGTCGCCTCATAAAAATAGGCGACAGTTCCAGGTACGCGGCCACCTGACCAGGTCAGGAAAAAGCTCTGTGTAGTAATGGTCGCGTAGTTCATCGCCTTACTGAAGGTTGCATTGACTTTTTGATCGGTCAGCACCAGCGACGCATTATTGAGTGGGTTGGTAGAGGTAACCGTAGGTCTGACGTGGTCCGGGCTGGTTCCGGTTTCGAAGCTCCATACATAGTCGGCAGCCAGGGGGTTGCCGGCGAGATTTTTGGCTCCGGTAGTAATCGTAGCGACATAGTGGGTGTTAGTCTGGAGTGGGGAGGTGGGCCTGAAAGACACAGACCCAGAGGTATAAGTAACGACTCCGAGTATCGCGGCGCCACCCGGTTTGGTCACCTTGAAGGTTGCGTTGCCAAGCGAATGGGGAGCCATGACCTCGCTAAACATCGCGCTGATTCGTTGATTGGTCGCGACACTTACGGCGGCGTCGGCAGGATCGGTGAAAGTGACCGTTGGCTTGGTCGTATCGGTGGAAGCACCGGTGGTAAAGCTCCAGGCGAAGAGGTGTCCTATCGCAACGCCGGCCGCGTCCGAGGCCGCGGCTCTGACCTTTCCGGTGTAGGTAGTATTGGGCAGAAGGTTCACCGAGGGTGTAAAAACCGCAGTGGTGCCCTGGGCGTAGACGACCCCGCTCACCCGACTTCCCCCGGGTTTCAGCAAAAGGAGGTTTGCGCCCACCGACGGGGCGAACATCGGCTGACTGAAGGTGACTGCAACCGCCTGGTTCAAGTTCACGGCGGTAGCGCCATTGACCGGGTCCGTTGCGGTCACGGTGGGCGCCAAGGCGATCAAAGCATTTTCGCCTTGTGCGTGACTGACTATTGCCGATAGGACGACGAATGCGCTGAGGGTTATCGCGGCGAACCACAGCTTGAGCGGTTTCTGTTTTTTCATTTCGATTTCTCTTCAGTTTCGCAGCGCCTGACAACTTCAGCGGGCGCGATCGCGTTGAGCATGCACATCCATGCACTGGTTAGTCGGTTTTGATCTGGTTTGGAATTGATATCGCATATTGTCATCGGGTTCCGGCGTCTCACCGCCAGCTCATGCGACTACATCTAGAAATGATTAGTCATTACGTTGGGGTTGCCGGCTGCGTTGCTGGAGTAGAAAGCGATAAATCCGCTTGCCAGTCCGCTGGAATCAGCCGCGACGGTATCGTAGTCGCCCATATAATCCGGTCCGACCAGCACGTCCTGCCCAATCAGCGAAGAAAAATTGGTCGGTGTGATCTTGGTATTGGTCCAGGACCCGCCGCCGTTGGTCGAACTTGCGCAATAGCGGTCGATGAGAAAATTGTTGGGGTCGCGGCGGCGATCGTAAAAGCAGATTCCGATACGGCCGGTTTTGTCGGTCGCGACAGCCGGCTTGAAGTGGTCGGAGAGGGGAACGCTGCCGCCCTCCGGATCGTTGTCAACTCGCGTTGGCGTTGACCAGCTAGTACCGCCGCTCCGTGACTGCGAGAACATGACGTCGGCGAAGCCGTAGGAACCGATCGTGGAAATTAAGTCCGGCGTGGTGAAGGCGGCGCTGCTCCACGTCAGGTACACGAATCCGCTGTTGGCTTTGCCGGTACCGATCGCGAGGCTCGGAAATTCGCTGGAGCGGATGGAGCCCTGCAGGTCGGCGCCGTCGCCCGTAATGACGACCGGCGCGACGATGACCGGCGCCGCGAAGGTTGCCCCGCGATCGATCGACTTGGCCAGCCTGATCTCGCGCGCGATGAGACTGCCGCCATGCTCTCCCGTCGCCTCCCAGGTGACGTAAACTTCACCGGTCGGGGCGACCGCGGCCTGCGGTCCTGCGAGCGAGACGTTGGGATCTGCCGCGTTCGCGCAGACCTGTTCGACGACCGTCGGCTGAGCGGTCCAGGTCGATCCCCCGTTGGAAGAGGCAATCAGCTCGACCGCATAGCGCGGAATCGGCTGCGCGAAGGTATCGAAACCGCAGAGACCGCCGGAGAAATCCAGGTCCAGATAGACTACGTAGAGGTTGGTTGGATTTGCATGATCGATGGCGATCCAGTCGTGGTCGAGGATGTGCGTGAAGGCGTCCTTGGAAATCGCAACCGCAGGCTTCGCGAAACTTCCTCCCCCATCGCTTGATTTCGCGACGGCGACACCGCTGCGCACCTGCGCATTGTCGCTCCACACCGACGCATAGTAGAAGTTGGCGGAGTCCGCGCAGGCCAGCGAGGGCTCGCCCATGGTGGTCTGGTTTGAATTGCTGGGCGCGACCGGCGCATCAACATAGGAGAAGGCGCCGCCGTGATTGTTTGAAATTGAATAGCCGAGGGCGCTCACGCCCCCGGTGCCCAGGAGCGTCCTGATCTCGCTGCCTGTATCGTTAAAACCGATTACCACGCTGGTCCCGCACCACGCCGTCGCGGTCTCGCTCTGAGTAAAGCCGGAGTAGCGGCTGGCGCCGAGAGTAACCTTGGAAATTGGCTTGCCGGCGGCGAATCCATTCGCGAAGTCCGTTGAGACAGCGCTCGGAGCCGCGACCGCAAGGTCGATCAACTGTGCGAGCTGCGGTCGAATAACCGTCCATCGATCCGCAAGCGCAACCAGGTTGCGCGCGGCACCGAAGAGCGCGTCGCGCCGAAAATGAGGGTTCGCCTCGAGTGTCGCGGCTCGTGCGGCGGCGCCGTCGAACGCGGCCAGACGTTCGTCGGCGGTTTGCGCCCGCGCGCTGCCGCCGGTGGTCAGAAGCGCACCAATGATCGCGAATATCAACGCTGGTCTGATTATTTTCTTCATCGGCAAAGTCCGTCTCGCACTGACCAAGTCGCAGCGCGGATGCGCTCGCTGATGGAGATCGAATACCAAGATCGATGCCAGCGATCGGTGAGTGGTGTTTGCCGCCGCGTTAAAAGACCGGATTGTCCTTGCGGGGCGCGGTGCGCTTGATATTTTTCAGCAGGCCGTGAGGGTGCGGGCAGAGGCTCAGGCCAATCGCGAAGATTGGCGCGTGACAAAAACTTGGCGCCCGCTTTATGCCATTGCGAAGCGCGATCGAACTCGCGAATCGTTGCCGTTGCGGTGAGGGCAAACCCCAAGGGACGTCGCGCGAGGGGTTCCACGCGCGTCACTTCGCTTTGTATTGAAACTAAACTCTCGGTATCTCGATGGGAGTTATTTGCTGCGCTCAGAATGAGATGCGGGTGTGCTGGTCGCCAGCGGCTGATTGTGCCGGGCGAGAGAGTACGCGGTCATGGATCGATGTATTGCGGGGAAATCTGACGACCGTATGCGGGCGGGCGGCCCTCTGCACAAGTTGGCTCGTCATTCTGACCGGAGTCTGCGAAGCGAAGAATCCCGGGATTCTTCGCTGCGCTTAGAATGACAGCATGGGCCTTGTGGAGAACTTTCTTGACGCGCGACTTCCATGCGCACGCCGGCTTCGGGTGGGAGGCCGAAGCCTGATTTTGCCGCGAGGCGCGCTCCCCACACCCACCCCTGTTACAGTT
>Ga0181530_10005499_pt1 | contig 12900 bp, 10 predicted proteins | sample PEATcosm2014_Bin_42_FD_119769 | JGI IMG/M metagenome (GOLD analysis project Ga0181530, IMG submission 119769) | Peatland microbial communities from MTU Mesocosm Facility, Houghton, MI, USA - PEATcosm2014_Bin10_60_metaG | ecosystem: Environmental > Terrestrial > Soil > Wetlands > Peat | place... | reverse complement strand
AGCGCCTCGCCGTCCGGGGGATCCGGGCTGGTAAAGTTCTGCTCGCGGCTGGCATAAGCCAAATGTGGGCGGATGATATATTTCTCTTTCGTAAAATGTCAACCCGTCACTCGTGCCAGGGCGCAGTCGGGGCGCATCGGGCACTTACTATCGAGCGCAGACGCCACAGGTGTTTGTGCGCCGGCTACGGCGCCGGCTCGAGCTTCAGGTAGTCCAAGCCGACCATGTACGCCTTAACCGCCTTGTCGTTCGCGCCCGTGATCTCAACCATGAGGTGGTGTTCGCCGGCCGCGAGGTCGTGCACGCCAAGGGATTGCAGGCCGGTTGGGATCACCGAGGCGTGGTAAAGGTCAATCGGGCCGCCCACCTTCTGCCCATCGAGATACCATTGCACGATGCCGTAATCGGGCGCTCTGGTCATCCGCGCGCTCAACTTGTATTTGCCCGCTTCTTTCACCGGCGGGGCCAGTTCCAGCTTGTCGCCCGGTTTGGCCTCAATCCACCAGAGCTGCGCGTCATTGCTCCATTGGCCCGCGAAGCCGGTCATGTCCTGTTCCTGGGGATTGCCGCCGGTCTTGCTCAGAATCTTCAGCTTCTCCCCCTCGATCGCACCCTCGACCCGGAAGGTCTGCACCGGTCCCCAGTAGCCCACACGCTCGCTCAATGGCGCCGGACGATACGGGTCAATGCCGCCCGGCGCGAGATACCAATAGGCCGTTGTGGCGTAAAGCGTGGGGCGCTGGTTGGAATAGTACTTCTCGATGCAGCCCTCGAAGGACTTGTGGAACGGCACGTTGTCACTGATGTGCCAGCGGTTGACCGACACATGCCCGCGGTTGTTGCCGTCGTTATAGGTCTGGTCGTGGAAAGCGTTCTGAAACAACTTCGGGCAGCACCAGGCATAGCCGAAGTAGTCTTCCGATCCCGTGCCGAAGGTGGACGGGAACTTCTCGCCGTCCACGAAGAACTTCTCATCGCCCTCGCCCCACCAGCCGCCGCGCGGGTTCCAGACATGGAGCATCACGCCCACGAACCGGCCACAGCCCTCCGTCTTCACGATGGGCCAGTCAATCCACCGCTCCTTCTCCTGCGGGAGGAACGCATCCCGGTGCCACTTGGCGTGAAAGCGGGCCAGCCCTTCCAGCGGTTCGGAGAGCGGCGCCGTAGTGACCTCGAACACCACGGTGCGCGGGGCCTTGCCGTCATTGATCAATTCCAGTTGGGCTTCCTTCCCGAACGGCATGTACCAGTTGCAATACCACCAACCGTCCCCGGTGTGGCCCAGCGGTAAGGAACGGTAATTATTCGCCCCGACCGTGCCAAAGAAGTCCCCGAGCGGCGACCAGACCGACGGCTCCTGCTCGCGGTCCCACTTGATCTGGAGGGCCAGCTCGCGCAGCACCTCGCGGTCCGCGGGCGCGGCGGGCAGGTCCAGCTTTACCCGGATGCCGGTGATGGCAGATGGTCCCTTCAGCTTCTGCACGGTGACCGTCTTCCCGGCACCGACCGTCACTGACTTTGTGTGCAGCTTCTGGCCGGCACACTGGCAATCGGCGGCGAAATCACACCGGGTCAGAACGCGGTTGGCCTGGTCGAGCGCAGCGGAATCGGCGGCAGTCAGCTCGCGCTTGAAGGTGGGGACCTGGGTGCCTGGCGGGAAGGTCTCATATCCGAAGTGGTAGTACATCCCCCACCCCGGGTCGGCCACCACCTTGCAGGATTTCTGGTAGGGAATGGGCGTGTAGTTGTTCCATCCCATGGAAACCGTGTGCACCAGCGCAGAGCGGGTGAACGGCTCGTTCTTGCCATTGAAGTAGCCGATGAAGGGCAAATCCACTGCTGGCTCGCTCGCGCCATCCAGGTAGATGCGCACATGGCCGTCCTTGGGCGCTGCCGACCAGATACGCCAGATGCAGCCCGGGCCCTGCATTTCAGCCAGCACGAGCTGATCCCCTTCCTTGCGGATGATACCATCGCCGTCCCCATTGGCATCCCAGGCGATGTATTTGCCGGAGGCTTCGTCGTAGCGGCTCTTGCGGTCGTAGCTGGACCATTGGGCGCACTGGTCCCCTGGGGCGGGCACCTTCGCCAGGTACTCCATGCTGGTCAGCCGCCTGACGAGGTCCACGTAGGTCAGGTTGGGCGCCGCCGCCCACAGCGGGCTCGTGACCAGCGCCAGGCTAAACGTCAAAGCACAAAGGGAAAGGCTGTCTTTACATCGCATAAAGGAGGATTATCGCCTCGGCCCGTGCCTGAAAAGCTGATTTTCATAGGCATCAGGGCCTTGGCGCCCAAAGATCGCGGCTCCCAAACGGGCCTCCATCTCGCTCAGGGTTAGCTGCGTGGCAATGGTGTAACCCCGGAGATATTCCGGTGTGGTTCCCATGGGCAGCGATCCCCATGGGAACCACACCGGGGCCTCCCCGTATCCCTTCCGTGGCCACGTCGGAGCCGCAAGGTGAGAGAGCAGGCAGCCAGCAGCAGTAGGGCCGTCCCGGCAGCCATGAGGCCCAGCGCGAACGGCGGCGAGGTCATTCGGAGCACAAGCCGGTGCTGGCCGCTCGGGACAAAACAGCCCATCAACGCGTGGTTCGTCCGGTAAAGCTTAAGCTTGCTGCCGGCCAAAGTGGCGGCCCAACCGGGGAACCAAACCTGGCTCAGGATCAGGAAGTTATTGCCCCGGCTCTCGATCTCATACTCGTACCTGTTATACCCCCGATAAACCTCTCGCGCTGTTCCGCCGGCATAGTTCATTTGCGCCACGTCCAGATCCAACCCGCAGACGGAGGCGTCCAGCACACTGGACAACTGAAGCATCTCGTTCAGTGACTGGGAGTCGTTCTTCACACCCCGCACGGATGACGCGAAATAAGCTGGCCCGAGCGGTTGCTTTGATTCCCAAACGTCGAACGACGTGGGCACAAGGCCTTGGTAAAGCCTAAAAGTCGGCACATCGTTGAAATGTCCAACCTTCTGGTAACCGATCTTCGCGAAGTCCATAGTGCCATCGCTCACGATCAGGCGGACGTCCAGGGCGTGGAGCATGCCCGGCCGGGCGAGACCCAGGAGATCATTCCAGACGACGGGGAAATGAGGGATGGCCTCTGGCGTGCCGAACTCGAGGACCGCGAAGTAATCCACGAAGTGCTTCAAGGTCATGGGCGAGTAGCCGTTAACGGTGTCAATGCCATAGTAGCCGGCCAGCCCGTACGGGAGCAGGTCCCTGCGGGTCGCGAGGACGCGGCCATGCTGGCGATTGAGCAGGTCATGGACGGGGTGCCGCGGGGCGATTTCCGACACTGGCCGAACCGAGAGCAAAGGATGCGCCCGCACCGCCGAATCCAGGATGGGAAGCAGGCAAAGGCAGGCTATCGCCGGAAGCCGGAGCTGCCTGGTGGCGCAAAACAGCAGAGCAAGGAAGAGGAGAATACCCCCGCCGAGGCACTCCCAATCGCTTCTCGCGCAGACCACGCGGGCCAATCCAGCCCCCGCGCAAGCGACCGCGCAGGCGGTGAATATGTAAAAGCGGTTTGAGCGGCTTGCGGCAGTCAGGAGATTCTCCGCGCCGACGGCGGCAAGGAATACCAGCACGAATTGGGCGAGGAACAGAATCCGTGGGGACTGGCGGAAGAGTTGAAAGCCAGGCACGTAATGATACGCGAACCTCAGGAGGGGCGAATCAAAGCACAGCGCGAACATGATCAGGAGCGCGCCCGAGAGCCACGCCACTCGAGGCCAGCCAGTCCGAAACGCAAACGGCAGGAGCGGGAACAGCCAGAACCCAAAGTAGAAGTTGTTCTCCCAAAACTCCGCGCGCATACCGCCGTTGTCGCACGGGGCCAGCAGGGTTTTCAGATCGGTCAGGGCCGGCGGGCGGGCGAGGAAGAACGAGTAATTAGCCTCCGCTCGGGTGCTCAGCCAGGCGTATTGCAACTCGGGGAACAGGATGGGGCCGGCAAGAAGTATGCCGAGCAAACCGGCGCCGAGGAGAACCAGGAGCGGTCGGCTCTGCACCGTCTCCGAAGCAACGACAGGCCGAAAGGCCAGGCAAACCAGCAACCCCAGCCCGGCATAGTATAACTGCTGCATATCTCCCTGGGCAAAGCATAGGCCCACCACCAGGGCGAACAGCCAAACCCGGCCCGCCGTTGGGCCTTGCACAAGCGCGTGGCAGGCCCAGAAGAGCAAGGGCGTGAGCGCGTACATGCTCATTTTGGGCAGCCATCCCACGTGAATCATCGCCAGGTAGCGAAAGCTCAACATGTAAGCGAAGCCCGCAAACACCGCCGGCCCCGAGCTGACATAGCGCCGGCTGAACAGGCACATGGAAACGCCCGCAAGCAGGACGTTGAGCAAACTGACCAGGTTCGTGGCAAGGTCAATCGGCAGGACAAAGAACAGCAGGTCGAACGGGAACAGATACATGGACTGCGGATTAGCCAAGCCCGGCAGGCCGGCATCCATGGACGGGTTCCATAATGGCAGGGCCGCCTCCTGGGCCACTGCGTATTTGCCTATGCTCGAAGTGGAGAGTTGCAGGATGATGTCGGAATACTTCGAGTAAACGACCCCGCGGTGGAGCCACAGGGGGCAGAGGAAGATGAGCCCCCCCGCGATGAGCACCAGCATGGCTGTCGCGGTGCGCGACGGAAGGGACTTGTGATTCAAGCGCCAGACCCTAGCCCGGTCGCAGGGGTAGCGTCAATCGGGCTGAAGAGATTCCGGTGCTGGAGGGCGCGTCGCGGCACTGTGAAACCGCAGCCGAATAATCTGCTGGCCCCGAACGCGGGCTTAAGTAATCTCCAATGACACGCCTTCGATACGCGCTTGGGCTGCCGAGGCACGCTGGCCATTTCTTATGAGTAACGAACGATCCTATTCGCAATGGGGCGAGGATTTGGCGGTATGGGAGTTCTTTAACCGCGCTCCGCGCGGATTCTTTGTCGAAGTGGGCGCCAATGAGCCGTCAAACCTCTCGCAGACCTTCCTGCTGGAGCAGAAAGGCTGGGAAGGCATCCTCGTCGAACCACAGCCTGCCTGCTGCGAGCGGCTCAGGCAGATGCGCCCAAGGTCCACGGTCGTGCAGGCGGCTTGCGGTTCTGCTGCGCAGAGGGGAAAGGCGTCGTTCCGCATCGCCTCTCACACTGACCGGTCCTTGCTCGCCGGCCTCGAGCCCGATGGCGACGTCGAGTTCACGGATGCCATTACGGTGGACGTGGTGACCCTGGATGAGGTTCTCGGGAAAGCCGGGAACCCAAGAATTGATTTCCTGTCTATTGACGTTGAAGGAGGCGAGCTGGAGGTCCTCAGCGGCTTCAGCCTGGCCAGGCACGCGCCGGCGCTGGTGCTGCTGGAGGATCACGTGGAGAACCTGCGATTGCATTCCTATATGAAATCCCACGCCTATAAGCTTGTCCAGCGAACAGGAAGCAACAATTGGTACGTGCCGGCCAGCACCCCTTTCCCCATTGGCTTCGGGGAACGACTGAAGCTGCTGCGCAAGATGCAACTAGGCACGCCTTTCAGGAGAATCAAGCGTTTGCTGAAGCGACGCAGAACGCCACTCGCACAATGAGCATGCCCGCGCAATCTGTCATTGCCCCACTTCGAGCCCCCGGCCGCTTCTATGCGCCCCGGGTGTGCAGGAGTTTGCGGGGAATCGCTTGTCCGGCCTAGCATAGAGGACAGCCCATGCCGCCGCCCAACCAGACGGGATTCTACGCGCAAACCCGCGCGGCGAAGAAGGTCCTGATCGTGGACCTCGGCTTCCTCGGGGACACTGTTCATCTGGTCCCCGCCCTGTGGGAAATCAAGCGGCACTACCCGGGATGCGCGGTGCACGTGCTGACCTCGACGCTCGGGGCTGAGGTACTGCAGTTGGCGCCGTGCGCGGACCGCGCCTGGGGGATCGAGCTTTACCCTGACAAACGCACGCTCGGGCAGCAGTGGCAGATCTTGCGCGCTTTGCGTCGCGAGCGCTTCGACGTGGCGTTCAACTTCAGCGGCGCAGATCGGACGATCCTCATGACCGCACTGGCGGGGGTGCGCTGGAAAGTGGGGCACGAGGCCGGACGCAAGCATCTGTGGAACCACTGGCTGATCCCCAACTGGGTCCCACGGCAGAACACGGAATTGCAGGTCTATGAGCAGCGACGCGCGGTGCTGACGGCCTGCGGCTTCGAGTTAGCGCCGCCGCGATTCGATTTGCGCGTGCCCGAGGAGCCCAAGGCCTGGGCAGCCGCGCACATCCCGGAGGGCGCTCTTCACTTCTCCATCAATGCCAGCAGCTTCCGCAAAGAGTGGCCCCTGCCGCACTGGATCGAACTGGCCGGACGGCTGTTGCGAGAGAACCCGCAGTTACGCATCGTGGCCACGGCCAGCGCCGACAACCGCGAGCGCGCGCGACTCACGGGACTCGCCGCCTGCGTGACCGGGCCGGGCCTGCAAACATTCACCGGCTTGAGCGTGGCCCAACTGGCGGCGCTATTGGAGCGCTGCTCGCAGCACGTCGGAGGCGATTCGGGCGTGCTCCACCTCGCGGTGGCGCTGGGGGTGCCGACGGTATCCATCTTCCGCGAGTATGCGGGTCTGAAGGAATGGCTTCCCCGAGGCACGCAACACCGGCACCTGACCGCACCTTGTGCTTGCGCCGAGCAGGTGCGGGAATCCTGCCACCACCGCCAGACCGCTGAGTGCCTGGAGGGGCTGTCCCCGGAATCGGTTGCCGCGCTGCTGCGCTAAGCCACTCAGTTCCGGAACAACTCGTCCTTATCTGCCGGGTCCACGAAAACCAACTCCGCCAGATGCGGCCCGCGCCGCACCAGGGCAGCGGGCTTGGGTCCCACCAAGGCCAGCAACTCACTATCATTGATCTCGCTAGGCCTGGCGCTGCTGGACGCCGTTTGGACAACCTCCACGTTCCTGCTCGATGTGACGATGCGGCCCGCTGTGAAGGGCTGCGTGCTCACCAACGCAGCGAGTGGCAAAGGCACGCTGAGGACGATTGCGTATTCCAGGTTATCCGTAACCGTTGCAACTGCGGTGGGCCGCGGGCTTCGCCACAACAGCGCGCCCAGTCCCGCGACGAGTGCCAGCGCGGTGGTCGCCCGCCAGGCCTGCCGAGACCGGCGCCGGCGTCGCACCAGGCCTAGCGTCTCAGTCAGGAGTGCTTCGCGGAACCCGTCGGCGCTCTCGTCGGCCAGCACGTCCGCCAGCAATCGCTCCTTGTCACGCGGCTGATTCATGTCTCAGTTTCTCCAGCACGGAGTGCTTGAGCTTGCGGCGGATGCGCCCCAGCCGCGACTCGACGGCCTTCTCGGAGGACCGGAGGGCTGCGGCAATCTCGCGGACGGGCTGACGCGCGAAATACTTCTGCCGGAGCAAGTCGCGCTCGTCCTCGGGCAAAGCCTCCAGCCCCTGCTCCAGGAGCGCGAGCAGCCGGGCATCAGCCTCGCCATCGTCCGGCACCACGTTCTGGATTTGGGCGTGCTGCGTGAACCGGTCCAGAAAGGCCAGGTAGCGCCGGCGCTTGCGGCTCTGATCGCCGAGGGCGCTGCGCGCCAGGACCGTGAGCCAGCTCCAGAATACGGCCTCGTCCGTGAAGGGCTTAATGTGCCGGACCACGCGCAGCAGCGCAGCCTGCAGAGCCTCGCGCGCCGCGTCCTCGTCCCCCGCAGTGACCACGAGCAGATAGCGCGAAAGGCGATGGAAGTAGGCGTCATAGAAGGCGCGGTAAGCCGATTCGTCCCCTTTGGCCATGCGGCGGGTCAGGGCAGCGATGTCCAGCAGCGCGGCGGGACTTTCCTCTGCCGGCGATGCGGCCACGGCTGCTGGATGCGCTTGAAGGCTCAAATCGTTCCATCACACGCTGGCGGGCGGACGTTAGTTGTCACTCTTCGGCTTCTCGCCCGGCCTCGCAGCCGCGTTCGTCAGCGGAGGCGCCTCTGGAGCAAGCGGGTTCAGGTTATGCTTCTGCAACACCTTGAGCACCCCGTCAAGTTCCTCCAAGTCCTTCGCGCTTTTCGCGTCTTTAGCGGGCTGCAACGCCTTGAGCACAGCGTCTATGGTCTCCAGCTTGCTCGGTTCCCCGACCGCGATCAACAGCTTTGTGTCCTTGTGGAAGCTGATCTTCGGCTGAGACGACTCACCCCCGGCCCCGCCAAAGTTGGCCGCACCGGACAACCCCATCATCTCCCACCCCGTTTTGATGGCGGTGGTGATGTCATCCACGGTGAGCCCGCGGTCCAGGTAAGGCGCCAGCGCGTAAAAGCGGCAGACCTTGGCGGAGGAGGAGACTGGAGGCATGGTCGGTTTCTGAACATAGAAATACCAGATCGTATCGTCTGTGGGCTTGCCTTCAGACCCTTGGCGAAAGCCGCAGCCCGTTTGGACGGTTTCGTAGTTGTTAAAGCCGCCGTAAGCTCCGCCGCCGTAGTAACTGCCGCTCATCACCGCTTCGCTCTTGCGCGTTGCCGCGCCCAGAGCCTGGAATAACTGGGGGACATCCACGCTGTTCATCCTGAGCGCGGGCAGTCTCGTGGCCGCCAGTTCCTCCGGGATGATGGCATTCAAGGGCCGGCCCATGGCTTTCTCGATGGCTGCCACCAGCTCTTTCGGCGTGCCGCCGGGAAAGTCCAGGTTGAACCGGGTCAAGCCGGTTTGCTCGATCCCCGACTTTCCCTGAGCCTGCTCGGTGATCGCTTTGAGCCGCTCGCTAAATGCGGATGGGGCAGGCGCTGGAGCCGGTGCCTGGACGGTGCCCAGGGGGGGCCTCACCGGTCGGGGCGGCTGTGGCGCAACGGGGGGCGTCGGCGCTTCCTGGCAGAAGGCCGGGGCCAGGGCCAAGGCTGTGAGGCAGATGACGGTGCAGGTGGCTGTTTTCATAAGAGGTAGCTCATTTCAATTCGTGTCTTCATCCAGAGACACGACAGCCCACTATAAATCCTTCACCGCGCGTCATGGAGCGAGCTGCGCCGGCCTCTTTCCCCAAATTAGCCCTTTTCTCCGGCACGGACTCGTGTTCAATTAGGGCGGTTATGAGCCAGACGCATCCGTTGACGACGACTGCTTTTGAACTGCCGGGCTACCGGACAGTCAAATCGTTCGGCGTGGTGCGGGGTATCATCGTCCGTTCGCGGTCCATCGTCGGCAACATCGGAGCAAATCTCCAAAGTCTGTTTGGCGGGAACATTTCGCTCTACACGTCGCTCTGCGAGCAGGCCCGGGAAGATGCGTTCAATCAAATGATCACGCATGCCGGGGAAGTGGGAGCCAACGCAGTCGTCGGCGTCCGTTACGACGCTACGGAGTTGTCGGCGGGCATTACCGAGGTCTTGTGCTACGGGACGGCGGTGTACGTCGAGCGGGCGGGATGACAGATAATAACCTGAGTGGATGGTTGGCAGTTTGGGCATTCAACTGCTTTGAGGGCTTGAAGTCCAACTTTCTGCTCGCAAACAGAACCTAAACATGTCCGGACATAGCAAGTGGGCAAAGGTAAAGCACTTCAAAGGGGCAGTAGATGCGAAGCGCGGGAAAATCTTCTCCAAGCTCAGCAAAGAGATCACGATCGCCGCCAAGCTAGGCAGTGGCGACCCAGGAATGAACCCACGCCTGCGCATGGTGCTCCTCAAATGTCGCGCGGCGAACATGCCGAATGACAACATTGAGCGAGCCATCAAGAAGGGCACGGGCGGCGGCGAAACGGCGAGCTTTGATGACCTGACCTACGAGATCTACGGACCGCAAGGCGTTGCCGTACTGGTTGAAGTGAGCACGGATAACCGGAACCGCACGGCTTCCGAAATCCGCAGCCTGGTGACCAAGAATGGCGGCACCATTGCCACAGCCGGCTCAGTAGCCCGACTTTTCCACCGCAAGGGGCAAATCATCATCCCGCGCGAAGCTGCCGACGAGGACAAGGTAATGGAGGTGGCATTGGAGGCGGGCGCCGAGGACTTCAAGGCAGAGCCGCAAGGATACGAGATAATCACTGACGCGGCGCATTTCGAGGCGGTGCACAAGCAACTGGAGGCTAAAGGCATCAAATCTGCGGTCGCCGCCATAACGGAGCTGCCGACCATCACGGTGCCGTTGCCAGCCGAGCAGGCGGTCGCTTCCGTGAACAAGCTGATTGATGCGTTGGAGGATCATGATGATGTGAAGGAGGTTTATTCGAATGCGGAACTGCCCGATTAGTCGAGGCAGGGCCGGGCTGGGTTCCCGCCCGCTAGCCGGAGCGCCCGCATGTTGCCGGCTTACGGTAGTCGGATCGTGTCAGCCGGCAGAAGGCCGGTGCTCCGATCAAGAGGGAATGAAATACCCGGTCTAGGGGCCCACCGCACTGATGACGGTCAAGCCGCTAAGTGATAGTAGCTTCGTCGCGCGAGTTCTAGCCGCGCTTGCGGGCGCCATTGTTCGCCGTCGCCACCTGTTCCTTTATACCCAACTGGTGTTGTTTGTGCTCTGCGTCGTTTACACGGCGAGGGATCTCCAATTCAACACCAGCCGAAACGACTTGATCGGCGCGAATAAGAAGTACCACCAGAACTTTCTGCGGTTCAAAAAGGAGTTCCCGACGCAGGATGACCTGGTAGTCGTGGTTGAAAGCGCCGATCACGAGAAGAGCCGCCAGTTTGTCGAACGACTGGGCGCGAAGCTCGAGGCCGAGCCCAAGCTTTTCCATGACGTTTTTTACAAGGGCGATCCCAAGATGATGGGCCGCAAGGCCCTGTTGTTCTTTCCCGAGAGCGATTTGACCGACCTGAGCCAAACGCTCAAAGATTATCGCCCCTTCCTCGCCAAATTCACCCACACAACGAACCTGGTCTCGTTGTTCAACATGGTGTGCACGCAGTTCCGCAGCGCCAGGCGGGAAACCAACGCCGAGAACCAATCCCTGGTGAAGGCGCTGCCGGCACTGGAAAGAATTGTGAGGCAGGCCAAGGACAGCTTGCAGCGGCCGGGCACGCCCCCCTCGCCGGGCATCACGGCGCTGTTCGACGCCGGTGAGGAGGCGGAGCAGGAGATGTACGTCACCTTTGGTGGCGGACGCATCTACCTAGTGACGGCCCAGGCGCCCACCGAGGACCTCAATGATGACGCCGTGGACCGGATCCGGCAATTGGTGGCGGAAACCAAAGTCGAGGTCCCGGGCCTCAACGTCGGCCTCACCGGCGAGCCCGTGCTGGAACTGGACGAGATGGCCCAATCAAAGAAGGACACGGCCCTGGCCAGCATCGTGTCCCTCGTGCTGTGCGCGCTGATCTTCATCTACGGCTATCAGGAAATCGGCCGCCCAGTGAAGGCCACGCTATGCCTGATTGTGGGGCTGGCCTACACGCTGGCTTTTGCCACCTTCGCCATCGGGCACTTGAATATCCTGACGATCACTTTCGTGCCCATATTGATCGGGCTGGCCATTGATTACGGCGTGCATCTGATTTCACGTTATGAGGAGGAGTTGCGACGGGGCAAAAGTGAGGAAGCCGCGCTGAGGAGAGCGATGGTTTATACAGGTCAAGGCATCCTCAGCGGCGCCTTCACCACCGCCGGGGCCTTTCTGGCCATGGGCTTCACCGACTTTAAGGGCATTCAGGAAATGGGAATCATCTGCGGTGGAGGACTGCTCATTTGTCTCGTCCCCATGATGACCATGCTGCCGGTGTTGCTTCTGGGCGGGCGGCAGAACGCCCTTGATCACAACCTGTCCGCCGCGGCGGAAAAGCGTGCGCGGATTGAAAGCATGTGGTTGCAGCGTCCTAGGCTCGTCGTGGGCATCACCGTCGTGCTGTGTGCCCTGGCGGCGACGCAGATCGGCAAGGTCTATTTCGATTACAACCTCCTCAATATGCAGAGCGCGGGGCTGCCCGCCGTCGAGTTCGAGAAGGACCTCATTGCGGCCACCAATGCGCCCAACAAGACCAATTCCAGCCCGAAATCGGTTCTCTATGCGGCGGTCATTGCCACGAACCTGGCGCAGGCGGTGGCACTCGAGCAGCAACTGACCAACCTGCCGGCGGTCGCCGGTGTCGAGTCCATGAGCAAGTACCTGGCTGAGGACCCAACCCGCAAGCTTGCCCTGATTGGCGGGCTTAAGAAAGAGCTCTGCTCGGTGCACTTCGATCAACCTGACCCCAAGCCGGTAGATCTGACCGAACTGAGTCGGGCGTTGTATTCGACCTTCGGCTATCTTGGCACTGCGGCAGACCAAGTGCGGAAGGAGGATCCAGCCTTGAGCAAACAGCTCAACGACTTGTGCGATGCGATCGAGGCGCTGCGCAAGGAACTGTTCCGGGGCGACGCGGCTACGCAGGAAGCCACCGCCCTCAAGCTGGCTGAGTTCCAACGGGCACTCTTCGACGATGTGCGTGAGACATTCCAGGCCCTTCAGACACAAGACGATGCCGCGCCATTGCGCGTCGAGGACCTGCCGGCCGCCCTGCGCGACCGCTTCATTGGCGTGACCGGCAAGTATTTGCTCATGGTCAACCCAAAGAAAGACGTTTGGAACCGGGAAAACCAGCGCGAGTTGCTCGAACAACTGGACCAGGTGGACCCCAACGCGACCGGCACTCCGGTTCAACTCTACCATTATACGGATCTGCTCAAGTACAGCTACGAGCAGGCGGCCTGGTACTCGCTGGCAGCCATCGCCGTCCTGGTCTTCCTTCACTTCCGCAGCCTCATTTTGGTCGTCCTCGCCCTAGTGCCCGTGGCCGTTGGCTCGCTCTGGCTGGGCGGCGTAATGGGCTGGCTTGGCGTGCCGCTCAACCCGGCAAACATCATGACCTTGCCGCTGGTCATCGGCATTGGGGTGACCAATGGCATCCACATCCTCAATCGGTTCGCTGAAGAGCAGACGCCCAGCATTCTGGCGCGCAGCACCGGCAAAGCGGTGCT
>Ga0181530_10005495_pt1 | contig 12903 bp, 15 predicted proteins | sample PEATcosm2014_Bin_42_FD_119769 | JGI IMG/M metagenome (GOLD analysis project Ga0181530, IMG submission 119769) | Peatland microbial communities from MTU Mesocosm Facility, Houghton, MI, USA - PEATcosm2014_Bin10_60_metaG | ecosystem: Environmental > Terrestrial > Soil > Wetlands > Peat | place... | reverse complement strand
CTTGAACCGTCCTCTAGGGTTAGTTATCGGGTGGAAGGAGGCCGCCTAATAGTCGAACGTATTCCAAGACTCGATGAGCTTCTGGCCAAGCCCCCGTCCATAACTATATCCTTATCTGAGTTCCAGCGTTTTCGCCATGAATTATCCCAGCGGGCAGAGGGTTGAAACTTCTTCTTGACACAACGTACCTCTTGCCTGCAATCGGCGTCGCGGTTCGAAGTATTCCTCGAACCGCTATGCGGGACCTCCAAGGAAGAGGGCACACTATTTCAATTTGCACAATAACGATCTTTGAGTTGACGGCCAAAGGGACAAAGTTTGTCCGCAACGGAAAACTGAAAGAAGACAGGGTACGTGAAGGCCTTCAAGCCATTCTCAATAACGAAGCTGTCAGCCAGGTGCAGTTTCAAGAGCCAGAAGTCTTAGCGCGGGCAATGGCGATGCGAACTGAGCTCAACGATTTCATTGACTGTCTAATACTAGGCTCGGCTGCCGCAACAGCTGATGCGCTGGTTTCTGAGGATGAAGAACTTCAGAACAGGGTATTACGAGAAAGCATTAGAGTAAACCTGAGGCCAATCAACCCTGCCTTTAGCGTCTACTCCTCACGCAAAGTCCCCTAATGTCGTACTGTACCACGAGTTCTCTTACATTGTTGGCTGATTAGTTCCTAGATTCCATCATCTTATTTCCTGAGACATTTAGAGTCGATTAGAAGAATCTGGACGTGGAGGGGAAGCGCTGTGGGGAGGCTATGGAGGCATAGGGACTTCGTTCTATTGTGGGGGGGAGAGACGGTTGAGTGGGTTAGCGACTCGATAACAAACCTGGCTGTGCCAACTATAGCCATACTGATGTTCAACGCTGGGCCATTAGAGATGGGCTTCTTGAGCGCTCTCGGTAATGTTGGGTACCCGGCACTGGGGCTTTTCGCCGGCGTCATGGTCGACAGATGGCGCCGGAGACCCGTGTTGGTCTGGACAAACATAATCCAAGTCGTCGCGCTTGGGTCCATCCCTGCAGCCTTCTTTTTTGGGATCCTGAGCCTTTACCAGCTTTTCATCGTAACACTAGTCATGAGCATAACTATAGTGTTCTTCAACATCGCTTACACGGCTTACCTACCAACCCTAATCGCCAGAGAGGATCTCGTAGAGGGAAACTCAAAGTTGGAAACCAGCTCATCGGCTGCGTCGGTTGTGGGCCCACCGATTGCCGGCGGGCTAATTCAGATCCTTGGCGCGGCACCCTCGATCGCCCTGGATGCACTGGGCACTTTGTTCGCGGCAGTCACGATACTTTCGATAAAGAAACCCGAACCGCCATCTCCCTCCACGCAACGCAGCTTTTGGAGCGAGCTCAAGGATGGAGTGAGGGTAGTCTCGGAGACGCCGGCACTGCGCAATCTCGCAGTGTCCACCTCAATCCTCAACATCGGCAACACCATGTTCTACGCGGTCTTCTACCTCTTCATATACGATCAGCTGAAGATGACGCCTGTAGTAGCCGGTGTCACGCTCGGTGTAGGAGGTGTAGGCGTAGTAGTCGGAGCAGTGGCTGCCCCAAAACTTCTCAAATTTATGGGCCTCGGATCATCCCTCACCGCCGCCCTCATGATTAATGGGCTCGGGCTACTCGCGGTTCGGGAGTCCATGTATGGCCCAGCGGTAGCCATTTTGGCTCCGATTTGGCTAATAGCAAACATCGGAATTCCAATCTATAACATCAATCAGGTGAGCTTCCGTCAGATTCTTGTTGCTGACAGGCTCCAAGGGCGAATGAACGCGACCATGAGAACCTTTAGCTATGGTGCCGCCACCCTAGGCGCGCTGATCGGAGGAATCATAGGAGCCCAATACGGAATCCTAACAACAATGACGACGGGTGGGCTGATCGCTATACTCGCAGCGCTCATTATACACTTCGGCCCAGTCGGCAGGTTGCACGAGATGCCGCAGAATTTGGGCTGAGCGAAAGCATCGTCGCTGATCCAGGTTATTTGTAGCGACTAAATCCTTGATTCTGTGAAACTGGCAGATCCAATAGAGGCCTCTGCCGGCTGCCGTGGTTTCTTGAGGCATGAAAATTAAAGTCATCCGCCTAGGCACAGCCTTTCGCTGGAAACAGATAAAAACCCTGCACCCCTCCATTTCAAACCACAATGCACCAAGAACCCCACGGGCCATATTCTGTGAGATTAACCGAGGAGATTCTTGTTCTCCACCCCGGCATACTGAAAGTCTTCATGCTCGAAGAAAGAGACGGTAAACTGTTTGTGGTGGAAGAAGCTGCGAAACCCGGCAATGAGAAGCTCGCGTATGAAATCGATGAATCGCTTAGGAGCGGCGCATTAACTCCACTACTTATCCTCGGTGCCGCAACAGAATTCAACAAGAATTCAAGCGTACTGAAGCTTGTCGGCTTTCTATATGGGAACGCAGGCGTAATCTTCATTCACATAAGTGAAGACAGACTTCTCGCAATATGCACAGAGGCCTCACGCTTTCACGAAGCCATGCAGATATTGAATGGAGCACTCCCGACTCTCATCCGGGAACTGACAACACCCCTAAGACCAGCTGACTACGTGAAATCGGCCGAAGGAGCTGAAGAGATTACTCGAACCTATGTTGCGAGAGCGAGCAAATCATCGCAAGTATTCGTAGACGAAGTTACTCTCAATCAGACAAAACGCATCTGGGAGGTTCACGGTTCCCATCGTTCCTCTCCCCTGACTCGATCCAAGAGGTTTCAACTTCAACTTGACGCTGGAACCGGAGCAGTCATAGGCTTTACCTCCACATCAAGACCATCTCTGGCGCCGCTAATTGCGGGGATTGGCATTGTCGTCGGAACGCTGCTCTTTCTTATCTGGTTCATTTCAAGTTTGATTAAAGGATAGTTAGTTACTTCAATGGCTTTCTACTGCTGAAGAAGAGTCTCTTGCAATCCGAACCCTGTCACTTCAACCGTCATTTGAAAAATCGACCCCTTCGACCTGTACGAATTCCCAACTAAGATTCTAAGACTGCTTCCGGATGCACCCTCCCGCAGCGTTCGAAATAATCAGCTGAGAATCAGTAGCCCCTCGGAGAGGGTGGATAACTAACCGGCTTTCGTGAATACACGATAAGTCCGACAGTGACGATTATGACGACTGCCACTAGCGCAGCGATTGCAACATAGGCGAACATGGATTGAGGTTCCGAATATCTTTCCGGGGCACTTGGTGCAGGTTGTATGGAGGTTTGCGGGAAGACGGTTGTCGTAATGACTTGAACTGTTCCCGCGTTTACTTGGAATGCTTCTCCCGTTGTAGTCAGTGGATTACCGGCTTGGTTGCTGAATATGCTCACAGAGACCTGCACCCAGTGGCCTTGAGTTGATGCGGGCAAGTTGAAACCTAATTGTCCTGTGAACGTGTAGCCTCCGTTGACCGAGGTAAGTATGGTATTCGCTGAATCGGCGGTAGTATCCGTATTCAAGTCGTAGACGTTAGCGTTCGCGTACAACTGGTTACCGTAAGAGGCCGAACAAGTTGCCGAGATTGGCACAACAGCCGTAACGATTGTGTTCGCATAGACTACGGGTATTATTGGAAACCCTAACTGAACTGCACACGGATCCGCGGACACGGTGTTGGGCGAGGTAGTGGCGAATGCTAACGAGAACACCAGAAACGCCAGCAAATAGGTGCGCCTATAGATGACCCGCAAGTAACACCCAGCAGAAATATGGGACAGGGTACGCTGTTATTAACAGATTGAACGGTTCGTCTATTTAAGAACAGCAAACTAGAGGATAATTACTTCTTTCCTGCGCCTAGAGTCTTCGCCTTCTGGACAAGTTCTCTTGCAATTCGAGCCCTTGCCATTTCGATGTAGTCTGAAAACCCGAAACCTTCAACCTGTACGAATTCCCAACCAAGGTTTTCGAACACTCGTTTCGCGATGCACCTTGAGATTACCATGCTGCTCTTGTTTCCAAAAAGCTCTCTCACGACGTCAAAGAGCGTTTCAGTATTTTGTGGAATGTCGTCCCTTGCAATTGAGAAATGTCTTTCTAAATGGTCATAGATGGCTTCGGTGGGTTTCTTTCCGATAAGCCCATTCAGGACCTCATCAACTGATTCCCAAACCAACTCATTCAGAGTCTTAGCATTGAACGTCAATGCTTCAGATTTCTGGGAATAACTCTGTAGTATCTCATCCAACTCGTTTGGGCGCAAGACAAACAGAGTATCGTCGTCGAAGTGGAGTCTATAAAGTCCTAGAGCGAAGTGACAAAAACAAGTAAATTCCCGTCACCAACCAGCTAAGGGATTCCTAAGCAGAAATCACGGAAAAACTTGGTATCCGTGAGGAATTGCCCCACCCGCTCCCAGGCACAGTCCTCCTGATTTTGAACGCAGTAGAAGTGAAGGCTGTTAATCGCAATATTGTACCCCTGATGGATATTCGTGGATTCAAATCCTACCGGCCCCACCACTACCTAGTCGAACTTTGTGGACTCGGCATTTCTTAAATGGACAAAATTGCCTTGACCAATTCTGCCTTGAGGCCAGCCCTTCTGTGTCTTCATGGCGGTTTGTGAACAACCATTCTTCAAGCATGAGGCCGCCCGGCTCCATTATCGCAACCCTACACTCCGCCTTGCCAATATCCATCCCACGAACCTCAACTTCTCTTCTTCACCGCCTGGCCTGCTTCAGGCTGCACTTATCCGGACACGGAGCCCAATACTCTAGCAGCTCAGGATTCTATCCAATCACACACATTCGCATGGACCAGAGTCCAAACGAATTACCAGCCAAGACACTAAAGAAAATCTTTGAAAGTCACACACAGAAACTGAGCGACGGCGGTTCAATTTCTAAAGTCTAACTACGTCGACGTTTCAAAGCGAAGATGCCTACGAGCACAAGTATTACCGCAACCGCTAGAATCACTGCACCGGTTGAGTCTTGCCATGTATATGGTGGGATATACGAGGATGGGTTGGATGGTAGGGTTGAAAGGGTGTTGAACGTGGATTTGTTTGTAGTCGTCGGTGGCGCGCTCGTGCTTGTAAAGTTCTGCGATGATATGACCGTGGAGTAAGGGATAACCGTCGAGCTGCTTACCTTAACTGATGCGACTGCGGAGTAGGAAAAAACTGTTGCGCTTGCTGCTATTGTAGAAGACGTGAACTTGGTCGAGGATACTGTACGAGATGTGACTATTGAAATCGTTGATGGTCCGTTTATCTTTATTGTTATTGTGGTTTGAAATATGGCCATTGTTCCCCCTGTGGGAGGGTCTATCCACAAAACCTGCACGATAAGGCTCCAGGGTCCACCCGTTGCTGGCGCTGTAACCGTGTTTACTGCTGGGCTGGCGGGAGCAGTGGATAGGATATCAGAGCTATTCGGCAGCAATATGTTGACGATCACCTCATCGTAATCAGTTACGCACGCGAGAGCACAGGAGCTATTTGTTACCGTCGTGATTATCACTATCTTCTGTCCCGCGGGTGCGTTCTGTGGATATTGATTCTGGACCGCTGGTTGAGAGTTTAAGGGAGTCGATGCGTAGCTCTTACTCTGTGTTACCTGAATAGCTGCGGCCAAAGGAATCAACGCAAAAAGCAGTAGCACAGCTGACAAACGAGCACCATGATAACCGGCGATAATTGACGACGACTTGTTTGTGATTTTTGATTCCCCTAACAACCGCTTCAGTGAGTACCACTACAATCGGGCCGAAGACCCTCTTGGTATGCTGGTTCTCAAGGTAGAACCACTAACCTGACCGTCCAGCATGCTGTGTGCGTTTCCGGATAGAAGCTACGTGTTACTTCGCTTCGGAAACTTTGGTAACGTTAGACTTATGCAAAACAGTTCCTTAGATCTTACTTGCAACCTTTCAGGATAATTCAGTTCCGGGTACGAGGTAGACCAGACCAACTTGAACCGTCGTCGTCCGACCGAGTGTGTGTATATTGGTGCGGGCGTCCAGATTTGAACTGGTATAATGGCACGTCTTCGATGAATGCCTGAGCTTTGCCAAACCGATCAGTTTCTCCGCTGGCGACTCATCGGTCACTCTAGCGGTTCCAGTCTGGGGGTTGGAATTCCCTGGCTGTGGCCTGGATGGTGAGTGACAGATTTCCCGAATCCGAGAAATTCAACTAGGCAGATTAAGTCCCACGGGCCCCATCATATCATGGTTCAATAGCCACTTTTCTTGCCTTGTTCTCTTCATTTTGAGCCGTTTTCGAGGACTTTCTCAGGTTTGCTTGGCTTGTTACCAAGCGGGCCTGTTGGCAGTGACGGAGTGCCTATGTTCACGTATTCCATGTTTCCATGTAGGCGTGGTTCATTGGAAGTTGTAGGTAAGTCCACGATTACTGGAAGATACCAGTTAACGCTCCCGAAACGGGTACGTGAATTCCTCCATACTGAAAGCGGTGACCTAGTAGTGTTCCTCAAAGACCATGATAAGATTCTGGTAAAGCGAGGCACAGTGAAGATCGATGAATGAATCCCTCAATGGCCGATGCATGGAGGCCTTCAAGATCCGCTGATTGAATTGCGACAACCACAACTCGGCATAGAGTTCAACGACGCGTTGGTCGAATCCGTAGACGAAACCATAACTGAACTCCTCAGCCGAGCCGTAGTTGAAGCGCTGTATGCTCATCTACAAACAGTTCACTCTATTTCGAGGAATGAACTCCATCACAGACTTAACACCCTATTCCCTGCCCTAGAGAAGATTTTTGGCGTTGGGGGTTCGCAGACCATATCTGAAGCCATCGCTAAGAAAAATCTATCTCAATGGGGCTCGAGTTCACAGGCAACCCGATTCGTACCTTACTCGAATACGTTGACCAAGCGAAAATGAACATGCAGAAGATATCATCCAAGTAGCTGGGTACATGTGTTGATTGAGAAAAACACGGGAAAAATGAAGGAAGTGGGTACAGTCCCATGGTAGTTAGTGGGAGATCAAGGCTTCCTGTCATAATCTCAACTTGCTTTGTGGCAGTAGCGGCGATTGGTGCGTTTGGAGCTCTAGCCTGGACGACCGGTGAGCTTGCTCTTGCACAGATCAACCCGTTGTTTGTTCCAATTGCTCCATTGACCATACTACTCCTAGTATTGCTGGGGGCATCGTGGTTTCTGTGCGGTGTGAGGCCTCAATATTCCTGGTTTAGAATACCGGCTGGAGTTGTAGGCGTTCTCGTTGTCATCCTGACATCATTAACCATTTATCACGCCGTGATGCCGGGGAGCTTCAGTTTAGAGGCGCTTATGTTTCCTAGTCCTGCGACCGTTCAGGGATATCCGATAGCCAGGATATCCATCGTCACGGCGGTCATGTTCCTTCTTGGAGGCCTCTCGCTGATCTTACTCGTCTCGTCTTCAAAAACGCGGACGAAAACCAGTGCTGCTTTGTTTGGGATAGTCATCCTTTCGTGCGGAGTTGTGACGAGTATCGGCTATTTGTATCAGGCACCGCTGCTTTATGGAACCCCTATAATCCCAGTTTCGCTTCCAGCCGCGATCGCTTTCCTGTTCTTGGGAACAGAGGTCTGGGCAGCAGCAGGGCGAGAGTGTTGGCCTACTCGGAACTTGGTGGGAGATTCAGTGCAGGCCAGGCTATTGCGAACGTTTCTTCCAGTCGTAGCACTGACATTGGTGGTTCTTCAAGCCATTGATCAAATACTTCCGGACGAATACATGACACCGCTGCTGGGGTCGCTGGAGCTTATGGGAGGGCTTCTAGTAGTGATAGTGATTGTTGCGAGGTTGAGCAGCGGGATGGGTAGTGAGATCGACCAAGGCATAATCGAACGCGAACGGCTGCAAGGAGAGCTTCAAGAGCATTCGCTGCACTTGAAGGAGTTAGTGGCTGGGAGAACCAGGGAACTTCGAGAAAGCGAGAAGGAGTATCGTGAGCTGTTTGAAGCCTCCCCAGTATCACTCTGGGAGGAAGATTACTCTTTAGTGAAGCAATTCGTAGGTGAATTGAGGCAAAAGGGGTTTTCAGATTTTGGCGCCTACCTCGCCAACCACCCCGAGGACGTTGCCAAATGCGCTGGGCTAGTGAAAGTTATCAACGTTAACAAAGCGACCTTAAATCTCTACGACGCGAAGTCGGTGGATGAGATTCTCGGAGGTTTAAGCGGTTTAAGCAATGTCTTCACAGAACAATCGAATCGCGAATTTATTGGTCAACTCGTTGCGTTGGCTCAAGGCAAGGAGTATTATGAAGGAGAAATGGAAAACAGAACTCTGCGCGGCGAAACTAAGCATTGCAACCTGATATGTGCTGTAGTTCCTGGTTACGAGCAATCGCTCGCGAAGGTTCTGGTCTGCATCGTCGATTTGACTCCCCAGAAGAAGTTGGAGACAGAGCTTCGAGCGGCCAAAGAACGACTTGAATATGTTATTGCATCGAACCCCGTCGTGTTCGTTCTTGAAAAACCTCTACCCGATCTTTCCAACACATTTTCGACGTTTGTGAGTGAAAGCGCTACATCCGTCTTGGGATTCGAGCCGAAGAATTTTCTCGGCGAACCTGGGGCAGAATTCTTCAACAGCCGATTACCTCCTGGTGATTTGGCTCAATACTTGGCGGAGATGCCATCGCTTTGGAGTGACGGACATCATGCGTTCGAGTTTAGGTTTCTGCACAGTGACGGAGCATACCGCTGGTTACGCGAGGAAATGAAAGTGACTCGTGACGCTGAAGGGCACGTTCTAGACGTAGTGGGTGTGTGTATCGATGTAACGGAACGAAAGAAGCTAGAGGGAAAGCTTGCAAGAGCTGAAAGACTTGCCGTCATCGGCGAGACCGCGGCAATGGTTGGCCATGACCTGCGTAACCCGTTGCAAGGAATAGCCGGAGCCGTCTATCTCCTGAAACAGGAGTCATTGACGGTGGAAGAGAGAAATGAGATGCTTCAAGTAATCGAGAAGAGTGTTCATTATGCAGATGCTATCGTAAAAGACCTCTTAGACTACTCGGCGGAAATTAAATTGAAACTGGCTGAGGCAACGCCGAAGTCGATTACGAGAGACGCAATAGGAGCGGTCAAGGTTCCACAGAATGTTAGGGTACAGGATTTGTCAGAAGACCAACCAACACTCAGAGTTGACTCAGACAGGATGAGGAGGGTGTTCGTCAACCTTATCGAGAACGCGATCGACGCCATGCCTGAAGGCGGTACCCTCACCGTAAGCAGCAAGAAATCCGACGGTAATGTCGAAATCGCCTTGACAGATACTGGGTCGGGTATGTCGAAGAAGGTTATGGAGGATCTCTGGAAGCCTCTCCGAACCACCAAGGCGAAGGGAATGGGTTTAGGGTTATCGATCTGCAGGCGTATTGTGGACGCTCATGGAGGAAACATATCAGTGAAAAGCAAAGAAGGTGAAGGTACGATTATGACAATACGCCTTCCTATTCCTATCCTTGACGTGGTGGCGGTGAAGCAGAAATGAGCGAATCAGCCAGAATCTTAGTGATTGATGACGAGGAAGGAATTAGGAGAACGGTTTCGATGACGTTGGAGCATGCAGGCTACGTAGTGGACACGGCGGAAAACGGGAAACAGGCCATTGAGAAGTCTGAGGCGAACTTCTACAACCTCGCTTTGATAGACATTCGCCTCCCAGACATGCAAGGAACCGAACTCTTAACAGCTATGAAGGAAACAACACCAAGAATGATCAAGATCATCCTAACCGGTTACCCAGCACTAGAAAACGCAGTTAAAGCCATAAACAAACGTGTGGACGGCTACTTGATCAAACCAGTGAACACCGACGAACTGCTTCGATTCATTAAGGAGAACCTCGACAAGCAGAAACACGAAAGCGAATACACTCAGCAAAGGTTAACCCAATACGTGGAAACACGTATCAAGGAGCTGCAAACAGAAGAACTCGACACTGCAAAGACGACAAAGAAAGAATGACTCTAACGGTGCGAGCAGGCCGATTTGGAACTAGACATAATTGAATGTCAACCTAAGAGTTTCGTGTAAGACACGTCATAGATGAATGAGAGCAGATTGTCTAACGAGAAAAGCCCGCAGACTGACAATCGTCCGGTGTTCGCGGAGCCAAGCACAGGAACTGCGGCAGGTTCGAATCCCTTCGGGGCGCTAAGAATGACCATTAGTCCCACGAATCGTGGGTTCAAATCCCACCGGCCCGACCGTATCATGGGTTTAGCAACCGCTTTTTCAATGTGATCTCCTCGTTTTGAGCCGTTTTGGGAGAGGGAGAACGCAGGGTTCAAAGTTTAGGTATAGTCAATCGTTGATCCTAACTTCGCCCTTTTTCAACACGACCTCTTTCCTACTTGCAACGAAGACAAGAAGGTCGCCTGTATTCAATTTCATTAACCGCCGAACGGATCTTGGAACTGTGACCTGACATCTGCTGGTAAGCCTTGAATTGCCCAGTTGCTTCATGCAAGAACCGCTTCTTTCAATGGGGTAAGAGAGTAAGGGTCTGATAACCAAACTGTCACCAAGCTTACGCAACTTACTGTACAATTACTTGATGTGCGTGTACTGTACAATTATTTGATAGGTGTGTACGAAGCTGGAGTAATGGTTGACCCAAGCTCAGGGGAGTATTGGAGAAGCGGTTCGGGGAGAGGGAGCTGACACACGTCACGACAAAACTGCTTTCGTTGCTGAACTCGTCCCAAGTAACAGAAAGCTTGTTGAATTTTCAATCGAATTCCCTAACACTCCGGGAGTAATAGGAGCAGTCGCTTCGATTCTGAGTAAACACAACGTCAATATTCTAACAGGATCTCATAACCCTAGAGAGTGGAGTTTCTTTGCCGACGTAACTGAGATTGAATCGTCTATTGAGGATGTTGTCAAAGAGATTTCGAGTCTACCAACTGTCAGCAAGCTCGCCTTGGGTAAGGAGGTATCTGAAGGCATCATTGTCGACACCCTTCACCAGCAATTGGTGTGGGGCCCGTTCAGAATGATCACTATGCGTGCGGAGGTAATGAGCTCAATATTGAACCGTATTAAGGGGATTTTTGGAGCTGAAGGAAAAGCGGGGAAGGCCCTAGTCTTTGGTATGGGTGAAGCGGCTGGCCGGAATTTCTACAAAGGGCTCGCCAGCCATATGGCTACCGACGGCCTCAATTCGCACATTGATGACATTCTAGGATTATGCGGGGCAGATGGTTGGGGAGATTTCACACTAACAAGTCTGGATTTGAACGGAATGACTGCATCTGTGACAGTGCTCAATGGTTTTGAATGTGCTAATGGAGCCGGTTCTTCCTCAACTTGTGACTTCGTTCGTGGGCATCTTGCCGGCGTGTTTTCGGAGATGTTTGGCAAAAGAACGGATGTCGCTGAAACTATGTGTGTTGCCCGTGGTCATTCTCACTGTCAATTTGACGTTAGTGGGGTGAAGCAATAGTGGTGAACGAAGACGGAATCCAAGTTCTGGATAAATTACTATCATCGGATGTCAAGCTATCCATACTTACGTTGTTCCACAATAACCCTGGGCTTCTAGATAGGCTGGAAGGAGTGGCTCTGAGAATAGGTAGAAGCGCTTCGGCGATCGAGAAAGATGCCGAGGATTTGCTGGAGATCGGCATTCTTCAGAGGAAGAAGATTGGAAACTCCGAGGTCATTTGTTTCGACGTCAAGAGGGACGGGGAGATTCAGGGGTTTCTCTCGAATCGAATTCTGAAAGGAGGAGATTGATCACGGCTCGAGTCAGAACTGGGATAGTTGAATTCGACAAGATGTTGAGGGGAGGATTCATGGAGCGGGATGCCATTCTCGTTGCTGGATCTGCTGGAACGGGGAAGACGACTCTCGGCCTTCAATATCTAGTGAACGGCGCAGCCAAGTTTGGTGAAAACGGGATCTACGTAACCTTCGAGCAAATGCCCGACCAGATTTATCGTGATGCCACCAATTTCGGGTGGGATCTGAGGAAGCTGGAAAAGGAGAAAAAACTGAAGGTGGTGTGCACTTCACCAGACTTACTCATTGGCGGCGACGGTGAACACCTACTCGATGAAACCATCAGACAACTCAAACCTCGAAGGGTCGTAATTGACTCGCTAAGTCACCTAGGCATGTACGTTGAAGAGAAGAACTTGAGAAAGGAGGTCTATAGACTTCTAAACTACTTCAAGACGAAGGAGTTGACTTCACTATCCACATGGGAAACGTCACAAATCGCTGGTCAAGAACTCTCAGTAACGGAAGTCGGCACAAGCTTCCTCGTAGACTGCGTCGTCCTCCTGAGAATGGTGGAGATAGAATCTACCATGCTGAAGGCGTTAGTCGTATTGAAGATGAGAGGAAGCGACCATGATCTGTCTCTCAGAGAATTCAAGATCAACTCCCATGGCATCAGGCTCAGCAAGCCATTCATAGGCTTTCAAGGCGTCGTAACTGGAATCCCTCGGAGGAGTCGCTGAGGGTCTTTTGATGCTGAATTCTATTTCGGGTTCCGTTACCTTTGAATTCCGAGCAAGAGAGCTCGTGACCATCAAGGGAATCAGCTCACGAGATGAGAGTAACCAGTTTCGACATCACGACGTTAGGACTGGTTGTCCATGAGTGAAATCGAAGATGACATCGTGACGGCGGTCGAGAAAGCCGCAGACCGCGCGGGAACAGGCTTCAACGCTCTCATATCGATTCACCTCAAACACAGACATAATTCAAACCTGAGAGAAATGGCCAAGACGCCTCAGGAACTTCATAAAGCACTTGTTGAACTCTTCGGCGATTACACCACGAAACTGCTGGAGACACTGGCAGTCGAATTCCTGCTTATAGGAGAGAAAGTCGTGGACTTGCGAGAGACGGACCTGTCAGAAGTCATAGAAAATATGAGAAGAGGAACAT
>Ga0181530_10005492_pt1 | contig 12906 bp, 11 predicted proteins | sample PEATcosm2014_Bin_42_FD_119769 | JGI IMG/M metagenome (GOLD analysis project Ga0181530, IMG submission 119769) | Peatland microbial communities from MTU Mesocosm Facility, Houghton, MI, USA - PEATcosm2014_Bin10_60_metaG | ecosystem: Environmental > Terrestrial > Soil > Wetlands > Peat | place... | reverse complement strand
GACCGGTCTCCCGGGAAGTTGCCTCGCTGTAGCGCCTTCCCATCGAACATAGCTTGGGGATCGTGCAACAACGGCCGACACATTGGAGTACGTCGCGGCGAACTGCAGAGCCGCTTCCGCACCCCGAGATACACCAAACGCTGCAACAAAATGCGAATCTGTCTCGGGGCGTGTGCGCATCCAATCGAGCGCTTTTCCGAAGTAATCAATCGGGATGTTCTGAAGCGTTGGCGGGAGGCCCTTGGCGCCGAAATATCCCAGAGACATAGATGTAAACCCGCGGGACGCCAAGAGCACGGTCGCGTCGATCAGACCGGCTCCTCCCTCGGAACCGCCAAGAACTATGACGCCCGGATGCCGGTGGCCATCTCCCGGATCGCATAAGACGCCGTCAATCCCATCCTCTGCGATTACGCCACAGCGAATTCCCGGCTTGGCAAAGCGGCGTTCAATCACTAGCGACCCGAGCGGCTGGCCTGCATCGGCGACCTCAATTTCGGCAACGATGGGCTGGAACCAGTCCGTGATCGCGAAGAACGCACGATCCCCGCTCTTCGCATCCGCGTCGGGCTTCATCGACCAGAAGAGTCCCATTCCGTCTACGCCCCGGTAGGCGCCGGAAACCGGAGCTTGCGTCTGAAGGTCAATCGCACCGTGTGGCCCGGTGTTGAAAATGGCCTCGCTCCGCCACCAGTGCTGGTCCTGCGCCTTCGACTTGGCCTTGACGGCAATCAACCGGTTCGGTGGTAGCCCTGACACTGAGATGCTGACCCGGTCATCCATCAACGGCTGTGCGGGGGCGGCCACGAACGAGGCACGTGAGCCTTGATTGGCCGCTGCAATGTGCGCATACAAGAGAAGCGGCAGACTGCTCAAATACTTGATCGCGGACCGTCTCATAGGGTCTGGGAACCTACCATAGTAGTTGAATTGGACGATCTTAAGCAGGTGCAGTAAAAGACGGTGAGCCAATGGGGCAGCCACTACGGAAGACAGTCTGAACAACCTCTTGAGACAGCTTCCGCGATGGATGTAAGAAGAGGCGAGTGTTCAGCCATACCTGCCAACCCAATCGTCCGGGCGATTGTCCCCGAGTCACTGTGGGCTGTGTGGTCAGGATTCCCGGATCGCCATTTCTGATCCGCCAGTGGCACAAGTCCGACATGGGGCCTCTCCGGCCATCTGCACGGCGCCTGCTGAGATACGCGGAAAACGGCCTCCGGCTAAGTCAGATCGCAGGGACCTTATCCGGCGTTCCTCCGGACGGCCAAACGCCGAAGGGCCTGGCCGCCCCGCGCCGAGGCAGCTACAATCAAGGCTCGGTAGTGACGGGAATAGCCGCTGTCAGGCGCATGCGCCGAGGTTCACTGTGGCTTGGGGCGTCGTTCAAACTGAACGAGGAGTAGTTATGGAGAATGGTGGTGTTTCGGCGCTACTCACGGCGTCAGAAGTGGCCCGTGCTATTCGAACAGGTCACCTGTCCGCAACTGAAATTGTCGAAGCGCAACTTGATCGCATCGAGAAGTTCAACCCGGCATTGAATGCAATCGTCACGCTCGACGCCGACAACGCGCGCTGCCGCGCGCGCGAGGCTGACCGTGCCCTCGCAGCCGGGAAGACGTGGGGACCGCTTCACGGGGTTCCCATCACCCTCAAGGACTCGTTTGACACTGCAGGACTCCGTACTACTAGCGGCTATCGACCGTTCCGTGGCCGTGTCCCAGTCGAAGACGCGACACCCGTGGCTCGGCTGCGCGAAGCGGGTGCAATCATTCTCGGTAAGACCAATCTGCCGACCTTGACAAATGGCCTCCAGACGAACAACGCCCTATTCGGTCGCACGAACAACCCGTGGGATCTGCGGAGGACACCAGGTGGCAGTTCCGGCGGGGCGGGCGCGGCTATATCTGCCGGTTTGTCATTTCTTGAATTGGGTAGTGACATCGGCGGCTCAATTCGGATTCCGGCGCACTTCTGTGGTGTGTACGGTCTCAAAGCAACGGCGGGTCGAATCGCGGCCAAAGGGCATGTCCATGTCGCGAGCGCAAGGCGCCAACCGACGCCACCTGGCTGCGAAGCATTGTTTGAGCTCGCGTCTTTTGGCCCGATCGCAAGGTCAATTGAAGATCTTGAACTTGTGCTGCCGGTCATCAGCGAGCCGGGTACGCCGCCCCTCACCCTGCCCCCGCGAAGGGCGTTGTCGGAGCTACGCGTTGCCTGGACCGACGACTTTGGCGGAGCACCTCTGGACCGCGGCTCGCGGCGCCTGATGCAGAGCTTCGTAGGTTCCTTGTCACGGCATGGATGCCACGTCGAACGATGTGGCGGTGCAGTGGATTTTGTCGAAGCGTGGCGAATTTCGGGAATCTGCAGCGCCGCGGTCAACACCCTCTTTCAGCCCTTGCCGATGCGTTGGGTCCGGCGCGCCGTCTCCCCACTTCTCCACCGGTTCGGCCCTCAACATTCCTTGGTGCGTGGCCTATTTACGGGGCTGGCCCTCGATCAGGCATGCCTGCGTCGTGCCCTCGAACAACGGATACGGATCATAGAAACGTTGGAGAAGTTTCTCGGTAAGTGGGATTGTTGGATTTGTCCGGCTTTTCCAACGCCGGCCTTCACTCACCGGTCCGCGAGGGCACCGATCGACGTTGACAATCACTCCTTGTCCCAGCTCGAAGCGAATCTTTATACCATAATTTTCAACATGACAGGCCATCCGGTTGTGACGATGCCCATCGGTTTGTCACCCGAGGGCCTGCCAATCGGTGTCCAGGTTATCGGAAGCCGCTGGCAGGAAATGGCCCTTTTGAATGCGACGCATGAAATTGCATCAGTCACAGCCGGCTGCCAGCGTCCACCAGGCTACTAATACCTTCGTTTATGTCGAAGATTCGATCCTGCCTAGTCGCCCAGCGTTTAACGACGATTACGAAGCACCGTCGATCGCTCCGGTCGGAATGCGGGCCAACCGGAAGTTCTGCAAGGCGGTCAAGTTGACGGACGTCATTCCGCGCGGAAGTGGAAGCCTAAAAGCCCAGGAAGTCGCGTTGGGAGGAACCTACGCGACCGGGAGATGCCGCAGCATCGCGATCTCCTCGAACGCCGTTCCGAGGGCTTTCCGGTCCGGCGCGCACTTCGACGATATGGCCACTCGGCCAAGTATTTGGCAACTATTGAGCGATACTATTCCGCAGTGCACTGGAGTAGACTGAGATCGTTTAGAGCGACGACTTTCAGCACCCTGCTTTAGACGCCGTTCCCTTTTCTGAAGAGAGGTCGCCATGGCCAACCCAACTCGCGCCAAGCTAATCTTCAAACTAATCGCCGCCGTCACCGCGCGGACCACCGTCTTGGGGGCACTGCTGTTTTTTTCCGCGGGAACACTGACGTGGTGGCGGGGGTGGGTTTTCCTCGCCGTGATGTTCGCCGCGACGGCGACCATGATGCTCGGCGTGAACCAGGACTTGGTCGCCGAACGCCTCAAGGGGCCGTTCCAAAGAGGGTCGCGGTCCGACAAGATCCTGGCCGTCGCGTTGATCCCCGCGATGGCCGGGCAGTTCGTCTTCATTGGGTTGGATGTGTCCCGGCTACACTTGCTGGGGAAGCCGAACGTGATGGTTTCGTCGTTGGGCCTCGCCCTCTGCATCGCGGGGTTCTGGATCATGCACGTCGGCATGCGCGAGAACGCCTTCGCCACGGCGGTCGTCAGGCATCAAGAGGAGCGCGGACAGGTGGTCGTGGACACCGGTCCCTACCACGTCGTGCGGCATCCGATGTACTCCGGCGCAGTCCTCCTTTTCGTCGGCATGCCCCTGTGGCTGCAGTCCTCCGCCGGCGCGTTGCTGGCGATCGTCTTGATCGGACTGTTCGTGCTCCGCATCGTCATCGAGGAAGGCCTTCTCCGGCGCGAGCTTCCGGGATACGCGGCGTACGCGGAACGCGTACGGTACCGCTTGATCCCGTTTCTCTGGTAGTTTTTTGCACGTCACTTAGTCGTGTAAAACGCCAGTCCCATAGAAGTGCGCCAAGGGACCCGAAGTCCCCTTCTAGTCGACGACACCAGGGTTCGCCCGCGATATCCGGATTGACTCACGGAGGCAGTATCGGGAGAGTCGAAGTAAATCGGCCGCATCCCGGCGCCGCGGTTGTGTCTGAGGGATCGCTTTCGCGATGGAGCTTGGCCACCACTGCGGCCATACCCTTCCACAGTCTGCCTTGCCGGTGCAGATCTCAGCACTAATCCGAGCACGCCGCCCCCGGAGTCGAACGGCACGACGAGCCGCAGGAACTGCACGGTGAACGCGCGCTATTCGTCCTCCGGCACGATGCCTAAGACACCGGCTGGTTCGCCGATGAACTCCGCGGAACCCGCGGCGTCTGGCGCGCGTAGCTATTCAGAGTAGAGAATCCGTTATAGCGCCTGTCCATCGGAGACCAGCCGCGGCGAGAGCCCGCGTGGCACGAGGAGGCGAGAAAGGCCCCAGCCTATGTCAAGTGAAGCCAGGGCAAGCGAACCGAAGAAGATCCTCATCATCGGCGGAGGCATCGCGGGCCTCTGCGCGGGCGTGTACGCCCGCAAATGCGGCTACCATGCCGAAGTGCTGGAGATGAATACCTTGCCCGGCGGCCTGGCGATGAGCTGGCGACGGGGCGAGTACACCTTCGAGACCTGCCTGCACTGGCTGGTCGGCTCCAAGCCGGGCGCCGATTTGCGCGACTACTGGGAGGAGCTATTTGACATCTCCGCGCTGCGCTTTGTCGATCCCGAGGAGGTAGCGCGCATCGAGACCGAGAGCGGCGACAGCCTCGCTATCCCCACAGATCCCGACCGGCTAGAGGCTACGCTGCTCGCGCGCTCGCCAGCCGATGCCAAGGCGATCCGCGCCTTTGTCGGCGACGTGCGCCGGCTGGGGCGATTCCGAATGCCCTATCCCGACCAGGGCTGGGCCGCCCAGGCCGGCATCCTGCTCCGCGACCTGCCGATCTTCCCGACATTGAGTCGCGTCTCCAAGATGACGTGCGAGGAGTACGGCGCGCGATTTCAGGACCCGCTGATCCGCGCCTACTTCGGCCGAGGCGAGCTGGCGCAGCTCTCGGCCGTCGCCGTGGTCTTTTCGCTGGCGTGGATGAGCGTGCGGAACGCCGGCTATGCCATCGGCGGCGCGCAGGCGATCATCCGCCCGATCGAGAAGCGCCTTAAGGAACTCGGCGGCAGCATCCGCTATTGCGCGCGAGTCGAGCGCATTTTGGTGGAGAACGGCACCGCCGTGGGCGTCCAACTGACCGGCGGGGAAACGCTGCGGGGAGATTGGGTCATCTCCGCCGCGGACGGGCATACGACGCTGAATGAAATGCTGGGAGGCGTGTACACCAGTCCGCAGCTCAAGACCGCGTACGAGAATAACGCTTTGTTTCCCTCCTACCTCCAGGTCTCGCTCGGTGTGGGCATGGATCTCGGCCACATGCCGCACTTCCTGACTTACCTGTTGGACGCGCCGCTCCAAATCGACCCCGAGACGACCGTCGATCTGATCACCTTACGCTTTTTCCACTTCGATCCGACCTTCGCCCCGGCGGGCAAGACCGCTGTCATCTGCTTCCTGCCTACCTACAACGACTCGTATTGGGACGATCTGCGTAAGAGCGATATGCTGGCGTACCGCGCCGAGAAACAGCGCGTGGCGGAGGCGGTGATCGAGCGGCTGGAGCGGCGCGTTCCCGGCCTGCGGTCGGCCGTCGAAACCGTCGACGTCTCCAGCCCGGCGACGGTCCTTCGCTTTACCGGCAACTGGAAAGGGAGCATGGAGGGCTGGCTGCTGACGCCCGCCATCGGATTCCGTCCGCTGCCCAACAAGCTTCCCGGCCTGCGGCGCTTCCGGATGGTCGGCCAGTGGGTGATGCCCGGAGGTGGATTGCCGTGCGGCCCCTTGAGCGCACGCCCCACCCTCAAGGAGATCTGCCGCGAGGACGGCGTCCCCTTTACGCCGGGGAAGACGAGTTGAGCGGCGGCGCAACTGGGGAATTCGCTCCTTCGGCGCCAAGTTGCGAATCACGCCCCACTCGCTGATCTATCCGCGACCCGAGCCCCAAGTTCTGGGAGATTGACAGGCTCACGCTTGGTGGGCGTACCCCCTGTGAGGGGAGCATGTCAGAATGGCCCCACTCCGGGGAGCGGCCGAGCCTTGTACGAGTAGCTGACCATCCACCGCAGCGGGTGATTCACATGCGAGTAGCGCGTTTCCCATCAACCTGAGGCTCGCCGGTTCGAATGTCAGTTCACCCTTGATACTCCTCCAAACGCCGCCGTCTCTCCCGCATCCTCTGGTCCGACATCCGCGTTCATCGCCGGCGGCTGCCGTTTGTGCGTGTACGGTTGCCGCCGTGTTGCATTTTCTTTAATCTTGCCCCTGGAGCGGGCGCCCGTGAGCCGCGCCCGGCCCTTACTGGTCGCGCAGCGAAATGAGCGGGTCCACGCGCGCCGCCCGCCGCGCAGGCGCCCACGATGCCAGTACCGTGACCGACAGTAGCGCCAGTGGGATGGCAATGAAGATGAGCGGATCGACGCGGCGGAAGTTGAATAACCCGACCGAGTAGATGAGGGCCCGCCAGGCGTAGAACGCCCCTACCATCCCGACGGCCACCCCGGCTAGGCCGAGCCGCAGCCCCTGCCGGAGCACCATCCGAACCACCGATCCGCGGTCGGCGCCAAGGGCCATGCGGATACCGATCTCACGGGTGCGTCGGCTCACGGAATAGGCCACCAGGCCGTACAGTCCCACCGCCGCCAGGATCAGCCCCGTCAGCCCCATGCTTCCCACTACCTGGACAACCATGTTCGGCATCTTGTTGGCCCGCTCGTTATAAAGCTCCTGCATGGGACGGGCGTCGAAGACCGGCATATCGGGGTCCAGTCTGCGCAACACGTCCCGCAGCACAGGAGCCAGGGAGGCGGCATCGGGGGCGGCGGATTCGGCCAGGAGCGAGGTTTTGGAGCGAGGGTGCTGCTGGAAGGGCAGGTAGACGAAGTCCATATTGCCCTCGGCAATCCATTGGTACTTCGACATGCGGGCGATACCCACGATTTCGACCGGCGGAGCCGTGGCCGCGCCCAGATGGAACCGCTTGCCGAGCGCCGCACCTTTCCAAATGTTTCGCCGCCTGCTCGTTCACTACCGCCACCAGTGGGGCGCCGGCGCCATCCAATCTCCGGAAATCTCGTCCCTGCAAAATGGGAATATTCATGGTTTCGAAGTAGCCGTCGCTGATATAAAAACATATGGTGGCGATGGATTGTTCGTTGGGCTGCAAGTGCCAGCCTTCCGGAACGATGCCGACGCTCAATGCCGCGTCTTGCATCGGTATCCCGCCGAGGGCCGCCGATTTTACGTTGGCGGCCTGGCGGGTTGCGTCCAACAGGTCCCGATAGTAGCGCGACGTCTGGTCTTCCGAATAGTGAGCCATTTGGGTGTCGAGCGTCGCGACGAAGAGACGATCGGTGCGGTAGCCGGGACCTTGCGCGAACTCTTCGCGAAAGCCCTGCACCATGGAGGCAGAGATCGTCAGGAGCACCAGCGAGACAGCTACCTGGCCGGCCACGATGGAGTTGCGGCCCCAGAGGCGGCGCCGGCTTCCGGTCTCGCCATCGGTGCCCTTGAGCGCCGGGACCAGATCGGGACGGCTGGCGCGCAGGGCGGGGACCAGACCGAACAGCAGCGTGCTCACCACGGAAACCACAAGGGTAAACAGCAGCACCCGGTTGTCCACCTGGACATCGAAAACCACCGGGACGTCGGTGCGTATCGGGTTGCGGCGCCAAAAGTCGGCGCTCAAATCCGCGACCAGCAAGCCCGCCGCCCCCCCGGCGATCGCCATGATCAGGTTCTCCAACAGCAATTGCCGGATCAGCACCCAGCGCCCGGCGCCAATGGCCAGCCGCACGGCAATCTCTCGCGAGCGAGCGCGGGCCCGGCTCAACAGCAGACCGGCGACGTTGGCGCACGCCACCAGTAGCACGCAGATTCCGAGTAGCACCAGCATGACGACGAAGGCCATCTGCTCCGGCCCTTGTGAGATGCGAAACTGGAACTCGGTCTCCGCCCGCAGGCGTTGATCGCGGCCCGCGGGAGAATGCAGATTCCGGAAGGTGGCGGCGATGGCTCCGATATCGGCCTGTGCGCGATCGAGACTGACGCCCGGCTTCAGCCGGCCCTTGATGAACAACCAGCCGAAATCGCGATCGTGCAGGCAGTCCCGCCGATTAAGCAGCGGCGACATCGCCATGGGCACGAACATTTGCGGCCGAAAGACCGTATCGATACCAGTGAAATGCTCGGGCGCTACGCCGATTACCGTGAACTCGACGCCGCTCAGCCGGATGCGCGATCCCACCGCGGCGGGGTTGGCGCCGAACTGGCCAACCCAGAAATCATGGCCCAGAACCACTACCGAATCTCGGCCTTCCACCCGATCCTCGTCGGGACGGAAGCCGCGGTCGATCGTCGGCTCCACGCCGAGGACGCGAAAGAAATTGCCCGAGACATACAGGCCGAACTTCATGCGCGGTTGGGTAGCGGCGTCCGGGCTGAAGCCGAAAAGCGCGTAGGAAGCGGCCACTAGGCCGTCGAACGTGCGGTTGCGGTCGTGCAGATCGGCATAATCCGGGTAAGAAATCGGCGGGTTCGAGCCGAAAGGCGCGAGCGCGGCGGTATTGATGGTGACTACGCGATCCGGATTCCGCACCGGCAGCGGGCGCAGCAGCATCTCGTCGGCAAAGCTGAACATGGACGACGTGACCCCGATGCCCAGCGCATCCCAGCACGCCGGGGAACGAGTACTCGTGGATGAGTTGACCCTGTGATACTGAGGGCCGCGTCTTCGCGGCGTTCTACGCGATTGCGTTTCGCCGCACCGCGGCGAGCGCGTCCACGCCGCGCTTGGCTGTCGGCGCGCGCGCCCATCGATCTCGCCCACGGCACCCCTAGCTTTCGGAAATCGGCGCAGTTCCGGGTCCGGAGATCGGCGTGATTCCTGATAGCAAGTCGCAGCAGCAGTGGATTCTTCTAGAAGCTACTTTACGATAAGCCTGTTTTGCAGCCTGAACGCTTCGGTGCCAACCCAGCTAGAGCGCCCGCAGCCACGAAAACGTTTCTACCAGGTTCTGCGACTGGAATACGAGCGATCCAGGCACGATGACATCGGCACCGGCGCGGCGCAGGAGAGGCACGGTATGGGAGCGGATGCCACCATCGGCGATCAGCCGGATGCGAGCGCGCCGTTCGCCCATTATAGACGCCGCGTTTGCGAGACGGTCGCAGGCTTCCGGTGCCAGGTCCTGGCCTTTGAGGCCGAGCACTGTACCGAGCAGAAGTAGGGCATCAATGCGGTCGAGGTAGGGCTCGGACGCGGCGACGGGAGTGTCCAAGCGCAACGCCAACCCGGCTGAACGGCCCGCGCGAAGGATGGCTTGGATGGCCGTTGCTGCTTCGGATTTGCCGACTTCCGCGTGCACCGTGATCACGTCAGCGCCACAGGCTACGAATTCCTCGATAAGCATCGTGGGGCGATCAACCATCAGGTGAACGTGAAATGGCAGGTCAGTGAGCGGACGCAGGGCGCGTATGAGGTCCGGAAAGAACAGCAGACCGGGAGCGAAGTGGGCATCGGAAACGTCGAGGTGAAATGAGTCGGCGAATGGCTCAAGGCGCTTAATCCCCGCCGCTAAGTTGGCGAGGTCCGCTGACCACAAGGAGACGTCGGCCAGGAGCCGAGTGTGTGCCAGATCCTGCCTGACGCTCTTGTTCAAAATGCACCAACCGCGGGGGCTCGTCGGATCGAGGCACGGGCCGAGGCACCTGGGAGGTGACATGTGCTCATTTGATTAACAGTATAAGTCCGCCATTCTGGCTGTAGGCGAGAGACGCTCGGTACCGACAGGTCCTCGAACGGCGCTTGTGACGGCATCCTTTGCTGGCATTTGGACATAGCGGGATAGATCCTCCTGACCGTAGCGTTTAGGAACCGTCGTAGGACACGCGGCCCTGTCAGTTCCTCGAAAGGGTTTCTGGAAAGTGACCATAACCGTACTCCGGTCGGATGGTCGTCCAACTCGGAAACCATCCACCTGGACAAAAAGTGGGTTTCTCGGAAAGTGCCTCCACCCGGGCGCGGGATTAAAATGGAGGCGAAATGCCTGCTGGTGACCCTCAAAGAACGTGGTTTCCAGAGATGATTGAGATCCTCCGGGCTCGGTGGCACGTCGGCCTGCCGGTTGCGGTGCTAATTGAGCTGCGCGACGAGCTTGACACCATGCTGCACCGGATTCGGGCTGCGCGGCACATCCGTCCACCCGTCATCAGGTGCTCGCGGTGTGGACAAGTTGGCGAAGCCGCCGAGTCCGACGTCACCGTCCGGGCTATGATCTTGTCGCTCGGCCGATTCGGTGTGGCGCCGGCCGAGCAGGTGAAGACGCTCGAAAAGCGCTGGGCCGCGTACCGAAAACAGAACGGGCTCGACCTATATGGCAAGACGGCGGAGCCGTCTGGGGCCGGAGCCTCTGTGTGCGCTCATTCAAATGTGCCGGGGCGACGATCTCAGCGAATCCCGCCCCGGCATTTTCCGATATGCCCACACTCCCTTCGCGCCGGCTGCGCTTCGACGCAAACCAAGCTCTGAGTTGCGATAACGGATCATTGTCGCAACCTCGCGAGAAAGCCCAAGGCCTGATCAACAGAGCGCAGCGCTTTTGTGGAGACGAATCGCGAGACGGTTCCGGATTGCGCGTCATCCATCCGACTCGCAGGACCAAAGGATAGCGGTTTGGTCTAAGCTGAAGGGGACCTGGAAGTCCAAAATGGAAACTCCGGTTCAGGAGCATTTACCATGAGACCTCGCTCGGCGACCTGCCCGTTTTGCGTGCTTGCCGTCCTAGCCCTGCCAACTGGTGCGCGCGCGGAGGTCGCCTTTACGTGTTTCCCCGCGAATAGGGCCGCCCGTGTCAATCCCGACACACATCTGGTCCTAACCTTCTCCAGCCCTCCCACTCTTGGCAAGTCCGGCCAGATTCGCATCTACGATGCAGCCGGCCACCATCTGGTTGACACACTCGACCTCAATATCCCTGCCGGTCCCGACCCTTCCCGGCGCATCGCCGTTCCGCCCGCAGGGGTGATTGTTCTGGACCCTGCCGTCCCCACCTCGCCCACCACGACAACGCCGGCCGTGAGAACGACGCCCGCCGATCTGCACAATTACCAGCTCACTACCATCGGCGGTTTGGCTGACTTTCACTTCTACCCTGTCATCATCCATGGCAACGTGGCCACGATTTACCCCCACAATAACGTCTTGCGGTGCGGCCATAAATACATCGTGCAGATCGATTCAGGCGTTTTCACTTTTGCCACTGGCGTCTTCGGGGGCTTTACCACGGACCGTGCCTGGCGTTTCACCACGAAACCGGCTCCTCCGCGCCCCGATACAACTCGCGTCGTCGTCGCAGCCGATGGCAGCGGTGATTTCAACACAGTCCAGGGCGCCGTCGACTTCGTTCCCGATAATCCATTAAAGCGGGCGACGATCTTCATCAAGAATGGCACCTACGAGGAGATCGTCTTCTTCCGCAACAAGGCCAATCTCACTTTCCACGGCGAGGATCGTGATAAGGTTCAGGTCGGCTACGGCAACAACAGCGGGTTTAATCCGCCGCAACCGGGGCCGAACCGTCGCTGCGCCTTCTCCGCATATGATTCGACCGGCATCGAGTTCATCAACTTTACCCTGAAAAACTCTGCCTTCGGTCAGGCGGAAGGGCTGCTCATCTCCGGCTCGAAAAACATAGTCAGCCACATGAATATCAAAGGCTCCGGCGATGCGCTCAATCTGCGCGGCTCCGTCTATCTCACCGACAGCACGATCATCGGCGACGGCGACACCATCCTCGGCGTCGGCCCCGCCTTCTTCCGCCGCTGCGAGATCCAGTCCATAGGGCCCTTCATGTGGATTCGCAACACCGAAGCGAACCACGGCAATGTCTTCGTCGACTGCACCTTTACCTCCATCGACCGCCCGCCGGCGTTGAACCGGCCCGCGGCGCCTGCCGGCCCTTCCAGCGTGCTCGCGCGCCTGCCCAACAATCACGGCCTCAACTACCCCTACGCCGAAGCCGTGCTCATCAACTGCCGCCTCAAAGGCATTCCACCAGTCGGCTGGGGACCTATCGACGACGATACCTCGCACATTCACTTCTGGGAGTTCCACAGCACCGATGCCGACGACCATCCCATCGACGCCACGAAGCGGCATCCGGTTTCCAGGCAACTGACCGAGCCACGGGATGCCCAGACCATCGCCAACTACAGTGATCCGGCTTTCGTCCTCGGCGGCTGGACCCCGGTCGTCGACCAGTAAGTGAAACCCGGTTGACCGTCTTCACGCGATTTCAGCAGACTCGGAGATTATGAGGAATTGTGCAGTTCAGAACTGCGTCAATTCGGTCCCCTGCGCTCCCAGGCGGAAGAGTTGGAACTGCCGCGGGTCGCCGCCCGATTCGAAGCGCACCACGAAAACCACGCGGTCCGATTGCCGCACCCGCACGTTGGAACGTGCCCCCCGAATTCGGTAGACCGTGCCGCCCAAGCCGTACATTCCGCCGCCGCGAGAGGCCATCGCGACCTCTCGTTCGAACGGAATAAATCCGGTAGCGCCGCGCAAGAAAGGCGCGTTCGCGTAATCGGGACCGCGGACCACCCAATCGGGCTCGGAGCTGACGACGGGGGCGGACGCGGGCACCGGCTGCGAGGCGGGCGGGGCCGCGTCGCCCTGCGCCGGGCTGAAGATAATCTGGGCCACGTTGGCGCGCGCGAAGTGCTGCACTTCGCCGTTCACGGAGAAGCGAATGTCGTCCGCCGT
>Ga0181530_10005490_pt1 | contig 12907 bp, 6 predicted proteins | sample PEATcosm2014_Bin_42_FD_119769 | JGI IMG/M metagenome (GOLD analysis project Ga0181530, IMG submission 119769) | Peatland microbial communities from MTU Mesocosm Facility, Houghton, MI, USA - PEATcosm2014_Bin10_60_metaG | ecosystem: Environmental > Terrestrial > Soil > Wetlands > Peat | place... | reverse complement strand
TACTGTGAGACCGATCGTCTATCCGACGAGGCTTGGCGCCTCTTCGGAAACACGCCGCTTGGTTGGCCGCGGGTGCAGGCTATCTGCGACTTCGTACATAGTCACATAACATTCGGCTACGAGCATTCCCGTGCAACCAGAACGGCATTTGAAACGTACGTAGAGCGCAGCGGGGTATGCCGTGACTACGCTCATCTTGCCGTCACTTTTTGTCGCTGCTTGAACATCCCGGCACGTTATTGCACTGGTTACCTTACCGATGTGGGCGTTCCGCCACCCTACCCACCTAATGATTTTGCAGCGTGGATCGAGGTCTATCTCGGCGGCCGTTGGCACACGCTCGACCCGCGCAACAATGCCCCCCGCATCGGGCGCGTCCTCATCGCGCAGGGCCGCGACGCCGCGGACGTGCCTCTAACCCACACCTTTGGCCCAGCAACCTTGTCGGGGTTCCGCGTCTGGGCAGATGAAGTGCCGCCAGAATGAACGCTCTGCCTTCCAGGGCATTTTTGCCCATGCATGAGTCTGCCCTTTCCGAAAGCTCATTCGGATAGGGCAATCGCCGATCCTCTTTCACCCTGTGGCGGCCGCTAACAAAGCAGGGAAGGTGGCGCTCAAGCAGCTATTTGGCCGAACTCAACAGCTAGCGAACTGCTTTCAGCAAGATCAGGTCAAGTTTCAGTTTTTCTGCCGATGTTTTTCCTTGCTGCGAAGTGGACGTGGATTTTGGACGCGCAAAACCATGTCGCGAATTGTGGAAGACTTGACCCGTGGCAGGGGTTGGTTGAGCCGCGGAAGGGGATTGCTAAGGCGCCTGCAGAGGCCCCAAAAGGAGGTCCCGACCGAAGTCAGGGCCTCCCCGTTAGTGCCGGCCACTTGGCGCTCGACGCGTGATCCTCCAAAAATACAACGGGTGTGAGGATTGGTCGGGCCAGTGTCCAGCGGTACCTACTATCTGTGGTACGGAGGCCGGAGCCACAAGGGTGCGTCAATAATTTAGTTTCAGCCGCAAACCCAGGGTGAGCTTCGAATGTTCTTTTGCTGAGTGAAGATTTTTGCAATGCATGAGGTCTGCAGATGGCCGCTTTCGACATTCCCAGAGCCGCACCAACTCGGTAGCGATGAAGGGCATAGTGGAATTGGCGGGCCCACGCTCCAAACGTCAATCGTGACCCGACCGCGGCTTTCTGGAAGTCGCGTGCCCACGTTGTCGCTTTAAGCTTTTGATCCGGGTCAAATCGACTTTAGTAAAGGCGCTTACCGTCGTGGTCGGCTCAGACCGGGAGGAAGCCTTCGGAGGTTTCAAATCTGAGCCCAGGCGGCCTTGGCCGAGCCCTTCGCTTCTTATTGGCGGCTACGGTCCTGGCCGCCTTGTGTTGTTACACCGGGAAGAAAAAGCCCCGGTAATCCGGGGCCAAGTTCCCTTGCGGGCGACGAGTACTCCCGCCAGGGGGCACTACCTCTCATCTAGTCAAAAGGCCATTCGAGGAACCCGGTCGTCCTCCGTGTCGCGGCCAAGTATGACAATCATTACGGATAATTCAAGCGGGTAAGCCTTCGCGAGCCAAGACGACCAAAGGCCACGCGGACTTTAAAGCGATGCGATTCGGCAAAAGGCATTCAGTCTCGGATTGTCACTCGAAACCCGTGCCCGAAACCTGACACCGCAACCGCTACACGCACGTCGGCCAGCCCGTCGGTCTCAAAACAATTTAATGGCCACGTAACCGAGAAGGCCTATCCAGCCAACCGTTGCGACCAATGCGACGGTTAGACCGGCCAGCGGCCCAACGCGACGGAATGTTGCAAGCACGACACCTATTTCCCTGTTTTTGTTTCACGCCCCGTTAATGGAAGTCTCGCCGAGGCAAGCATCCCTCACAGTGATCGCCAACACAATTTTGCTGGCCCGGAGCGGCAGCGGACGCAGCCCCCACCGGTTCAACTGCCCATGAACCGAACGATGACCGGACTGATTTCCAATCCGTCCAATACCCCTGCAGCCAGACTAAAATCGCCCACGTGTTGGTTGTCTCTGTTTGACGCCGTTCTGATGGTTTAGCGGATGTTGCTGGCGGTTCGTTCCAAGCAACAATCATCGCTGTGGTCTTGCTACCTGCCGCGTTGTGACCGACTCGGTTATCAACAGGCTATAAACCGACGCACTTTAGGCTTTTCTTTGTGGGAACTTCCAGATACAAGGCGGCCATTCCTTAACACCGGGGAGTTGTTTGATGGCTAAGAAAGTCTCTACACGCCGGGCCTGGACAGCAGATCATGTGCGGACCTTGAAAGCACTGGCTCGAAAGAAAACTGGGGCGGCAACAATCGCCAAGACGCTGAAGCGAACCGAGGGCGCGACACGACAAAAGGCATTCAGTCTCGGACTGTCTCTCGACTCCCGGGCCTGAAATCGGGCACCGATGCTGTAGTATGTGCCTGCAGCTTCGCCCCATTGCGGGGCGGCTACGACATCGAGTGTGACGGGCACAACGCCCGAAAAGCCAAACTGCCTCGCGGCTCCTGGCGAAAGATCAATGATCCGACCTTTGTTGAATGGTCCACGATCATTAATCCGCACTATGACTGTTCGGCGGTTTTTCAAATTGGTGACGTGGACGAATGTTCCAAAAGGTAGCGAGCGATGCGCCGGCGGCAGTTTTGATGGAGAGAACAATTCGCCACTGCCGGTCCTGCCGCCCTTCTGCGAGCAAATTGCGGCTAAGGAGTGTCTGTCTTTGGCGGTCGCATGCAATGGCTTTGTTGGAGCGAGCTATAAGGCTAGCTCGGGTGTTGCCTGGCAATGCGGGGATATCGATGGACGAGCGCATTGAATCCTCCCTGGCCGACGTACTAGCGCTTGAAGGCGAAAACTCAAACGCGATCCGCGAGGGAGCGCGCATCGCTCTCGCCGATGACCAGCAAATATTCCGAGTGCAGGAGCTGAATAGACGAATGAAGGACAAGACGGCACACGCATGCCACGCATTATGCCGCGCCCGCCTGCTCGAGAAAATGCAGCGACGTAAGGGCACACCCGCCGTAGATCACTTAAAGTTGGTGCTGAGCGTTATCGACGGGATTTCGCAATGAAGGACGAATAGCGGACGGCAACTCGGCCATTTATACTTGAAGAGCTCAGCGGTCTTCATGCCGTCCATCGCCCACCTCATTCACACATACGGCCTGCTTGTAGTTGCCGGTGTCATCGGCCTGGAAAACGTCGGTATTCCGTTCCCTGGGGAGACGACGCTCATCATCGCTTCGGTCATTGCTGGAACCAAGCACGATCTCAACATCGCCTCGGTGATCCTGACTGCAGTGGGCGCGTCGATCATCGGTCGCATGATCGGCTATGTCATAGGTCGTGAATTCGGCTATTGGTTGTTGCTGCGCTATGGCGGCTATTTGCGGATCACCGAAGGCAGGATCAAGCTCGGTCAGTATCTGTTCCTGCGGCATGGCGGCAAGATCATTCTCATCGCTCAGTTCGTGCCGGTTTTGCGCTCTGTCGCCGGCATCCTTGCTGGAGCCAATCGCATGCCCTGGCCGCATTTCATGCTGACCAATATCATAGGCGCATTTCTCTGGGCGACGTTCTATGGGTTTGCCGCGTATTCGCTCGGTCGGCAGGCTGAACAATTGGGCGGGTGGATGGTGTTCGTGCTCGGTCTGGGTCTCCTGATCTTTATTCTTGTTGCCGCCGTGTTCGTGGGACGGCATGAGACGCAGCTTATGGCGGAAGCCGAACAGGCGCTGCCGGGACCTCTTGAGTTACGTTAGCTACATTGTCCCATGGGCTGCTGACGACTTAACTAGCGAAGGCTCGCCCCTATTCAAAGAGGTCATCGTGAGACAGCTCGTATCCTGAGGAAGCCTCGTGTGAAGAAAGATAAGAGCCCGGAGACAATCCCACCATGAGGTCTGCCCAGTCCTGGTCGTCCTCGACGGGGCTTGGCCGGCACATATCTCGGTCAGTTTATTCAACAAAATCACGTTATTGGTACTGTCTGCGCGCCAGTGGCGATCTGAGCGATTGCGGGCCTCCAGATCAAGGCAAGTCCGCCGAAGACCAGAGAGGATGAATGCAAGCAAGAGCTCCAAAGATGATTCGTCGTAAAGGCATTTCAGTCGTACTCCGCGGTTGATACGGCGGAGGGAGAGGGACATTGGGGAGTCGGGTTGTCTAACCGGTATTACAAGCGTCAAGGCCCGACTGAAGCCGCCCCGCTGGGTACGACTGATAACTCCGCCGACCGCAGATAACTCGGATTATGAGCGCAGCCGCGGGTGAAATCGAATTCCGCAATCGGGAGCAGCAGCCCGATCACCTACCGCTGATCGGGAGAAGTGAAGCCGTCCGTCAGTGTCTGCATGAAGCTCACCAGCGCATTTTCTTCCGCTCCGAGAGCCCGAGCTTGCCCATGCGCTTCGTGTTCATGTTGTCGGTTAATTCCGGCGCCGGCCAGCATGTCGTACCTTCGCCGTGGTCATTGGGCTGGCAGCGCGGTAGGACGTCTCGCGTATTGTAGAAATGGACAATGGATTTCAGGTTGGTGAAGTATCCGTTGTGTCCATAAGCCTTCACGAAGGCGGGCGCGCCGAATCCGGGCCGAGCGTTGGGCCGCGGCGCCGCCGATTTCTTTTTGGGGAATTCTTTTTGATCTGATCGACGGCGGCGGTGGCCGCGGCGTCTGAGGCAGGCGGTAGGCTTGTCAACAGACCGATCGCAACAGCACGGACATCATTGGTCGAAACCGTCGTTTCGGGTTGTCGCAAGAAATCACTGGGCGGCGCATGGCGGGCTCCCTTTGAAGTCGAAGCCCATGTAGCGCACGTACACCTGCACGCATTACTGAGGCGGCAGCGTAGGGGCGAGCCCCCTGGGCGGCCCCCTGCCTTCGGCGTGCCGGTCCTTCCGATTGGTGCAATTGCGGACCAATCACAGCAACAGGAGCACAGCGATCGCGCTGAGGCTATCCTTATAAGATGCGACATCAGGAGTTTGGAAACGCGGATGAACGTCACCGCCAATTCTCTCCATCGGCTTTATCGTGACCGACTTCGCTTAAAACATCTGTAGATAGGAAAAGGCAGGATATGACTGAAACAAAGCTAGATCGCGGTGTCATCTTCGCCCTGCGTGTGCTCGTCGGCTGGACATTCCTTTATGCAGGCACTTGGCAAATCCTACAGAACTATAGCGCTGCCGCGTTCCTCAATCATGTTGTGACATTCCACGACTTTTTCGCGCATTTTGCCGAGCCTGCTGTACTGCCTTATACAGATTTCCTGGTTAAATGGGGTCAGTTGTTGATCGGATTATCGCTAGTGTCGGGGCTTTTGGTTCGGTTAAGCGGCCCGTTCGGCATTCTGCTCATGGTCACGTACTATTTCGCCCATATGGATTGGCCGTTTATCGAGCACCATCTCTACCTCTTTGTCGATATTCCACCTCGTCTACGCGATTGTGATCGTCTACCTGATTGCACATCATGCCGGCCGTGTTTGGGGCCTGGACGGCGCGGTCGAGCGGCTGCCGGTGGTCGCGCATAATCAAATCCTAAAATCATTGTTCGCAGCTTATGCACCCTAGGAGTATCCAACAATCCTGACACCGTCGTGGGGGCAACGAGATGATCGAATTAAAGAGTGCAACTTTCGCTCTGGAGACAGCAATGCATCAGATAATCAGGATCGTCGCCTCGCTGATTTTGCTCGCGAGTACAGCCAACTTTGGTCTCGCCGCCGAACTGGGCGTCCCGGTGCAGCCGGAGTGGGCCGGCGCTGGGCAGAACAATCACAACACCCGCTACGCCGCGACCGAGCACACCATCAATGCCGAGAACGTCGGCAGTCTAAAGCCGAAATGGACCTTCACTACCGCGGGCGACGTCTCCGCGACTGCGACGGTGGTCAATGGGGTCGCTTATGTACCGGACTGGGGTGGCAAGCTCTGGGCCATCGACACCAAAACCGGGAAGGCTATCTGGTCCCACGACATCAGCGACTACACCGGAACTATCGGCTCGGCCTCGCGGACGAGCCCGGCATACTGGGATGGCGAACTGGTCATCGGTACCGGAAACCTCATGACCCCTGATCTCAGCGGAGCTTTCGAAGTCGGCGTCGATGCCCGTACTGGCGCGATGCTCTGGCGCACGAAGACCGACCCTAGCAGCGCGGCTCTCATGACCGGATCCGCGACCATCGACAACGGAATCGTCTACACCGGGGTCTCCTCTAAAACCGAGCACACCAACATCACCCCGACCTTCCGTGGCTCCGTCGTGGCGCTCGACGCCCGCACCGGCAAGATCCTGTGGCAGACCTACATGGTCCCGGAGGGTTTTAATGGGGGTGCGGTGTGGATGAGTCAGCCGGTCGTCGACCACGAGACCGGCATGTTGTACGTCACCACCGGCAACAGCTACTCCGTCCCGCAGGGGTACTGCGTCAACCCGGGGCAGACCAACTGTACAGCGCTCCCGCCCGACGCCCACATTGACAGCATCGTGGCCCTCAGCTTGACGACCGGCAAGGTCGCCTGGGCCCATCACACCTTGAGCGCCGACACCTGGATGATGTCAGACCCCAACGCCTCTCCCGACTTCGACTTCGGTGCCGGCCCGAACCTCTACACTACGACAATCCAGGGCAAGAAGACCGAGGTGCTGGGCGCGGGCCAGAAGAACGGCATGTACTATGCACTTGACCCGGCCACAGGCAAGCTGATTTGGGAAACGCAGGCCGGCCCGGGTGGAGTGCTTGGCGGCATCGAGTGGGGCACCGCGACCGACGGGGAGCGGATTTACGCCGCCATCACCAACGGCAGTCACAAGACTTACACTTACACCGCTTACGACGGGCAAAAGAAGACCACGACAGGCGGCCTATGGACGGCGCTCGACGCCGCCACCGGCAAGATAATCTGGCAGACCGCCGCCCCGGAAAGTCCCGAGTACATTACGGACGGCTTTGTCTCCAGCGCTAATGGTGTGGTTTACGCCGGCTCCTCGGGCGGCAATTTCTACGCGATGAACGCCAGGACCGGTCAGATTGAGTGGACCTTTCCGAGCGGCGGAGCGGTTTGGTCGGGCGCGGCGATCGTAGACGGCACCGTCTATTGGGGCAGCGGCTACGATACGCTGGCCCGCAAACTCCCCTACAACGGCAACAACAACAAGTTCTACGCCTTCTCCCCGAACGGCCGCTGACCGCGGCAGATCTGAGCGCGTCGCGGCGCAACCCGCGTAAAGGTTGACACGCAGGACCGGAAACGCTGAAGAGTTTTACTGTCGCTCGCATTGCCCTTCGGCACGATCTCAGTCCGAATAAGCCCGTTCTGCGCTGTCCAAGCACGAGCAGCGGATGAAGCGATTGAGAGATTTCTTGCAGGTCTATTTGGAGCGGCCGTAAGAACGTCGCTGCTATCTTCCGGCGCAATGGCACGGTGCCATCTGCGAGCGCGTCGAGATCTTTGGCGAGGCGATATGCGGCATCTTGACCGCAGCCCGCGGCTTGGCCAGCGATACTCGCAAATCCTTGGCAGCGCTCTTCAGTGCTGCGACATCTTCACCTAGGCGCTGTCGAAGGCAATCACAATTATCCACGGATTTGCTGACGATGCGGCACCAAAAATGATTTGGCATACAGCCCTGGCGATTTGAACGAGACGTTTTCCGCTGACACAGAATCCGTCTGGTATAGACGGCGGCTTGGCTTGGCTGTAGGCATCGGCACGGCCGTGAGCCGTAAATGATGAGGCTGCCGACCACGAAGTGCTCGTTGAAGCGGGTGAAGCATTGACTCGTGAAGAGATGGGGTTGTTGGTCGGGCTGTTCGGCTAAAATCAGTGATAGCCTACGTCCGTCCGCACCTTGCCGCGGAAGACCCAATATGAATATCCCGTGTACATCAAGATCACCGGCAGCAGGAACAGCGTGCCGATCAGCAGGAACACCTGTGCGGAGGGATTCGCGGCCGCCTGCCATAGCGTCAGCCGGTGTGGCACCACATAGGGGAACAGGCTGATGCCGATGCCGAGATATGATAGCGCGAACAACGCAACGGCGCCGATGAAAGGTCCGGCTTCGGAATCGGCCCGATTAAGGGTGCGCCACTCCAGCCACGCCACCACTGCGGTGACAATCGGCACCGGCGTCAGCAGCGCGATATCGGGCCACGAGAACCAGCGGCTGCGGATGTCGGGGAACGCGATCGAGGTCCAGATGCTGACGAGCAGAATGGCGACGCACACGCCGAGGAATGCCCATCGGCCCAGCGCGCGCGCCCAGGACTGCATCCTGCCGTCAGTCTTCAGCACCAGCCAGCCGGCGCCGAGCAACGCATAGCCGAACACCAGGCAGACGCCGACCAGAACGCTAAACGGGGTGAAGCAGTCGAGGCTGCTCCCGGTGAACACGTACCCGTCGGTCCTGAACCCCTGGACGAAGGCACCGAGCACGATCCCCTGCGCGAACGTCGCCAGCAGCGATCCGTAGTTGAACCCGTGGTCCCACAGGCTACGGTGCTCACTGTCGCGGTAGCGGAATTCGAATGCCACGCCGCGGAAGATCAGGGACAGCACCATCACTGAAATGGGGAAATAGACGGCAGGCATGATAATCGCGAACGCGACGGGAAACGCTGCCAGCAGGCCCATGCTGCCAAGCACGAGCCAGGTTTCGTTGCCGTCCCAGATCGGCGCGATCGAGTTCATTGCCAGATTACGCGAGGCGGTGTCGGGAGCAAGGCCGAACAAGATCCCTACGCCGAGGTCGAAGCCGTCGAGCAGTACGTAGAAGAAAACCCCGACACCCAGAATAATCGTCCAGATCAGGACGAAATCGAGTCCGAGCGTCAGCGTGGTCATTGCGTTTCAGCCCCGGTGCGCAAAGCGGGCAGCTCGGTGATCGGATGGCCCGGCCGTCCGCTCTCCACCTCCTCGTCTTCGGCAACCATCACTTCCGGCCCGCGGCGGACTATGCGCGACATCACGATCCAGCCAGAGGGAAAGATCACGGCATAGGCGATGATGTAGCCGAGCAGTGACACCAGTACGTCCCAACCCGTGAGCGAGGGGGATACAGAATCGACGGTGCGCAGCAGGCCGTACACCGTCCATGGTTGCCGCCCGGTCTCGGTCGTGACCCAGCCGGCGATGACAGCGATGAAGCCGAGCGGTGCCGTAAACTCGAACAGGCGCAGAAGGTGGGCGCTACGGAACAGGCGGCCGCCGCGCCGCATCCAGTTGGCCCAGATGACCAACGCCAGCATCAACAGGCCAACACCCACCATTATGCGGAAGGCGAAGAACGGGAAGATCACCGTCGGCCAGTCCTGGCGCGGGAACTGGTCCAGGCCCTTTACGGTACCGTTCCAACTATGGGTGAGGATGATGCTGCCCAGCTGCGGGATCGCAATGTCAAATCGATCGGTCGCCGCGTTCTGGTCGGGAATCGCGAACAGGTTCAGCCGTGTCGGCGTCTCTGTCCTGAAGTCGCCCTCGATGGCGGCGAGCTTGGCGGGCTGATATTCGAGCGTGTTGAGTCCGTGCTGGTCGCCGAGGAAGATCTGCAGAGGCACGAGCAATAGGAGCAGCCAGAGCGTGATCGAGAACATCAACCGTCCTTCTTCGGCGAACTGGCCTTTGCGCATCAACCAGGCACCCACGCTCAGCACCACGAAGCCGGTGGTGATGTAAGAGGCGCAGACCGTGTGGGCGAATCGATAGGGAAAAGACGGGTTGAAAACGACGGCGAGCCAGTCCACCGCAAAGAATCGGCCATCGACAATCGTGTAACCCTGCGGCGTTTGCATCCAGCTGTTCGCCGAGAGGATCCAGAATGCCGAGAACAGCGTGCCGAGAGCGACCATCAACGCGGCAACGAAATGCGCCCAGCGCGGCACCAGCTTGCGGCCGAACAGCAGCACGCCAAGGAACGCGGCCTCCAGGAAGAATGCCACGATGCCCTCATAGGCGAACAGCGGCGCAAGGATGTTGGCCGTGTCTGCGGAGTACCGGCTCCAGTTGGTGCCGAACTGGAACGGCATCACAATGCCGGATACAACGCCCATGCCAAAGGCGACTGAGAAGATCTTGATCCAGAAGGAGGAGATCCGGAACAGCACCTCCCGCCCGGTGATGATGTGAGCTCCTTCCATCGCAGCTATGAAGGAAGCAAGCCCGATCGTGAACGCCGGGAGCAGGATGTGCCAGCCGATCACCCAGGCGAACTGCAGACGGGAGAGGATCAGCGGGTCGAGTCTCATCGGTAGCTTATGCCTCTATCACGACGCGCGGATCACCTTCTTTCACCTCGCCGATGATGCCGGCGGCGGTTGACGCTCAGAGGGAAGAAATCATAACACGCTATAACATGATTTTCGGGGTGTGACATCTTTCCAAGAGGATGTGTCGTGACCAAGGGCCCAACATCGCTGGAACATCCCGCCAAAGCGGCAACAATATCGCACAAGCATCTCCGGGGGTTGCTGGGGTGAACGCTGCCCAGTCCTGAACGTCCACGACGGGGCTTGGCCGCAAACGCGTCACAAGCTTATGACCGACCTTAGCAGGCCGCGAACGTACGCTTTGGAGAGGGGCGGTCTCAACCGGTCGACGCAACACTTTATCCTAGGGGGAAAGGATCGATTATAGGCCGATAAGTCAGTGATTTCGTGGTGGTACGAGGGCGGCGGAGAAAATCACGTTGTGGGATAGCTGGTTGCGCACGGATTCGCTGAAACCGTTTGGCCGAGCGTTTGGCAAGCCGTCATCGTTATTTATTGTCAACTGGCTCAGCGTTGCGTCGACCGGTTGAGATCACCGGGCTAAAGTCGCAGGTCTCTGGAGCTCCTTCGTTGGAAGCCCTTCAGCCCCATCAGATATTAGCGCGCTTGCGGTCTGCGCGCCTTGCAAATATTTGCTGAGTTTTGGAAGACTTCATTCGTCCGCGTATGTTATCAGCCTATCAGGCGCTCACGAGTGCGGAATTACGCGTCATCAACTTTCGACTTTGGCTGAACGTAATATATGCTTGGACCGGTGTCGCCCTGCCCGGAGCGAATGATGCGGAGAATGACGCCGTTTTGTGCCCAGCCGGTTGGGCGCCGGACCGTACTTAGAACCGGTTTGGCTTTGGGTGCTGTCGAGATCGCCTCGCCTTTCCCAATCCGTGCCCTTGGCGAAGAACCGGTGAAAATAGGGATGATCGAGCCACTCACCGGAGTCTATGAGAAGCTCGCCGAGGCCGAAGCGGGTGGCGCCCGGCTCGCGCTCGAGGAGGTCAATCAGAGCGGCGGCATTCTCGGTCGCCAAGCGCAGCTGCTGATCGAAGATTCGGGAAATGAAATCGCCGTCGGTGTCGCGAAAACCCGGCAGCTGATCGACGGCGATCAGGTCGACTTCATCCTGGGCAACGTAAACTCAGCGGTCGCGCTTGCGATAATGCAGGTGACGGCCGAGAAGCGCAAGCTCCACATCGTGACGGGTGGACACACCGACGAAATCACTGGCAGTCATTGCAGCTGGAACGTGTTTCGCATCTGCAAGACGACCACGATGGAAGCCAACGCGATTGCCGATACGCTGGTCGAGAAATTCGGCAAGAAATGGTACTTTCTGACTCCGGATTATGTCTATGGCCATGCGCTGCAAGCCGCATTCGAGCGCAAGCTCCGTGAGCACGGCGGCACGTGGGCGAGCGATGTCCTCCCGCTCGGAACGGTCGATTATTCGCGGTCCCTGATGAACGTAGGAACCTATCGGCCGCAAGTCCTCATCGACATCATGGGCGGCGAGGATCAAGCGAACAGCCTGGAGGAGATTGTGCGGTTCGGCCTCGTTCAGGACATGGCAGTCGGCGGCGCGCTGTTCGAGCTGGAGAGTATTTTGGCCGTGTCTGACGCGGCACGGATTGGCTGGTGGACGATGGAATGGTGGTGGAACCAGCCGGATATCCCGCAGGTCAAGGCCTTTGACGAGGCGATCCGGCGCCGGACCGGCAGAGCGGCGAGCGCGCGGAACTGGTTCGGCTACACCGCTGTCCAAACGGTGGCGCGGATCGCCAATCAGGAGAAATCCATGGATTCGGTCGTCCTTGCGCGCGCGCTGCAGGGACACACGTTGCCCCCTGATGTGGCGCTCTTACCCAATCGCGTGTTTTTCCGCGATCGCGATCACCAGCTTATGAGTCCAATTCTGGTCGGCGAGGTGCACCCGCCGCGCGGCGATGCATTCGACGTCTTCACTGCGCAGGCGGTTGTCAAAGCCGATCAAGCTGCGAAGCCAGTCGAAGCGAGTGCCTGCAGACTCGCGTTTCCCAACTGAGCTCACCGCCGTACCTCACGACAGTTGCGCGTGCGGGCCCGGCCGTACCTTGACCTTGTGACCGTCGGAAAGATCGACCGGGGGATTAAGGATCACTTGGTCGCCGTCCTTGACGCCAGCGCTCACCTCGACGGTCGTACCGAAGTCGCGCACTACAGTTATCGTGCGGATGCGCGCGATACCGTCCGCGACCACCGCGACACTGAGGCCGTCCCGGTTGAAGATGATCGCCTCGGACGGGACGATCAGCGACGGCGTCTTGCGCGGGATCTTCAGTTCGACAGTGCAATAGGTTCCCGGCGATAGGGCGTGGTCCGGATTGGGCACGTCGATCTCGGTCAGTAGCGTTCGAGTGCCCGGCTGCAGCGCGTCGGCGATGCGCGTCACCTTACCGGGAAAATCGCGACCCGGCATCTCGGGCACACGCACCACCGCGTCGACTCCCGGGCCAAGGCCGAAGGCTTCGTCCTGCGGCACATAGAGCTGGATGCGGATCACGTCGCTGTGCATCAGGATAAACAGGAACGTGCCGCTGGTCGCGTCCGCCTGCACCAGGCTGCCGATATCCACGTT